>Ga0187847_10000347_pt1 | contig 54200 bp, 49 predicted proteins | sample June2016WEW_4_10_FD_132458 | JGI IMG/M metagenome (GOLD analysis project Ga0187847, IMG submission 132458) | Peatland microbial communities from SPRUCE experiment site at the Marcell Experimental Forest, Minnesota, USA - June2016WEW_4_10 | ecosystem: Environmental > Terrestrial > Soil >...
GGTGCTCATGACTGCGGAACAGGGCAAACCGCTCGCCGAGGCCAAGGGTGAGATCGCGTACGCGGCCTCGTTCATCGAATGGTTCGCCGAGGAGGCCAAACGGCTTTACGGCGACGTGATACCGGGTCATCAAACCGACAAGCGGATTCTCGTGCTGCGCCAGCCCGTCGGGGTCGTCGCGGCGATCACGCCCTGGAACTTTCCGGCCGCGATGATCACCCGCAAGGCGGGACCCGCGCTTGCGGCCGGTTGCACGTTCGTCTGCAAGCCGGCGACGCAAACGCCCTATTCGGCGCTCGCCTTGGCCGAACTCGCCGATCGGGCCGGGATTCCCAAAGGCGTGCTCAACATCGTGACCGGCAAGGCGACCGAGATCGGCGGGGAAATGACCTCGAACCCCCATGTCCGCAAGCTCACGTTCACGGGATCGACCGAAATTGGCAAGAAACTCATGGCGCAATGCGCCGGCACGATGAAGAAGATCTCGATGGAGCTCGGCGGCAACGCCCCGTTCATCGTGTTCGACGATGCCGATCTGGATGCCGCCGTCCAAGGCGCGCTAGCGAGCAAATACCGCAACACCGGCCAAACCTGTGTTTGCGCAAACCGTCTGCTGATCCAAGCCGGCGTCTACGAGGAATTCACGCAGAAGCTCAAGGTCGCGGTCGGCAAGCTGCGCGTCGGCGACGGCTTGGCGGGGGTCACCGACCAGGGTCCGCTGATCGATGAAAAGGCGCTCGCGAAAGTCGAGGAACACATTGCCGACGCCGTATCGAAAGGCGCGACCGTCGCGGCGGGAGGCAAACGGCACGCATTGGGCGGCACGTTCTTCGAGCCGACGATCCTTGCGAACATGACCCCGCTGATGCTCGTGGCGCGCGAGGAGACGTTCGGCCCGGTTGCACCATTGTTCAAATTTCAGACCGAGGCCGAAGCGATCCACATGGCCAACGACACCGAGTTCGGGCTCGCGGCCTATTTATATACGCGTGACCTCGCGCGCAGCTGGCGGGTATCGGAGGCCATCGAGTACGGCATCGTGGGCATCAACACCGGCATCATCTCGACCGAAGTAGCGCCGTTCGGCGGCGTCAAGGAATCGGGAACCGGCCGCGAGGGATCGAAGTACGGCATTCTCGATTACACTGAGATCAAGTACGTGTGCGTCGGTGGCGTCAACTGAATGATCTCGAGACATGCTGGGACGCTTCTTAGAATTGTCCGTCCAGACGGCCGATATCCGGGCATCGCTCGATTTTTACGAGCGGCTCGGGTTCTCTGCGGCTGAGGTCGGCGAAGCCTGGCCGCACCCGTATGCGGTCGTGACCGATGGCCGGCTCCACGTCGGACTGCATCAGGCCGCATCACAAGAAACCGCGAATTTCCCGGGCGCCGCGCTCACGTTCGTCAAGCCTGATCTGCTCGCGAGCTTGGACGAATTCGAAAGCCTCGGCGTGCAATTCGAATTTCGCCGTCTCGGCAACGACGTGTTCAATGAGGTCGGTTGGTTCGACCCTTCAGGCCATCTGATCCGGCTGGTCGAAGCCCGCACGTTTTCGCCGGCCAAGCGGCAACCCGGCGAGATCGCGAACTGCGGCTATTTTCTCGAGATTGGGCTGCCGGCGGCCCAGATCGACCTCGCGAAATCCTATTGGGAAAGACTCGGCTTCATCGGTATGGCCGAACCCAACGCGCATCCGCCGCACATCTGTTGCATGAGCGACACCATCGACCTCGGACTCTACGATCCCGCGGACTTGCGCCGGCCCACGCTATTGTTCGATGCCGACGACCCGGACGCCTGTATCACGCACTTGCGGGAGCGCGGCATCGAGCCATCCGCCGGCATGCCGGCGGCGCTGCGTGGATCTCCCGGCGCACTACTGATCGCGCCCGAGGGGACGCCGATCATCATCGCCTCCCTGACCGGCGCACCTGGACTCGACGCCTCAGGGATCCACATCGCCGGTGCTTAAGCTCGCGACGAGGCGCAATTTCACGCGAAACTCGTCTTGGACTTGCAAGGCCCCCATCATGATGCTGTAGGGGGTCAGACCCAGCGAGGATTGGCGCAGGCGGAAATCCGCGCTCGCAATCAGCTGCGTCGCCGTTCGTGCGAGCACGAACCCGATGCGCTGACGCGATTCATGCCCGGCCACCACGATCGACACGGTTGCAACGAGCGCGGTCTCATCGCCGTCGCCGGCTTCGATGCCGATGCTGCGGACCACGATCGTTGGATAGGCGTCCGCGTCGAGCAGCGCGGGCCCGAGCAGATTGTGCCGCGTGCCCTGTTTTGCATCATCGCCGATTTCGGCGGCAAAATCCGCGCCCTCGGCGAGCCGCGCGGCCGTCTCGTCGACGGCGAACGCCGCAACCGGCAATTCGAGCCGAAACGATGCCGGGTCCGAGCCCGCGCTCGGTTCGATCCAGCCGGCCAATGCACGGTTGACGATCACATGATCGTGTCCGAGCCGCGCCATCGGTCCGGCGCGAAACACGAGTACACGCAGTTCGGATCGATCGGCATCCACGCGATAGACGGCGGTGCCGCGCGGCGCAAGGACCGGATTGAGCGGGGTCGGCGGCGCCCGCCCGGCAGGCGGCGCGCGGATGCCGCCGCGCGGTGCGAGGTTGCAACCGATCAGCAACAGCACAATCGAAAGTGCGGCGACCAATTTGTTCGACGGCATCCCGGACCCAACTTGCTAGACTAACGGCGGGGCAGTGTGCGCCCGGAGGGTATCGATGCCAAATCTGAGGTTGAGCAGCCGCTACGGTGCGGTGGCGCAGAGCTTTCACTGGATCATCGCCGCTCTGATCGTAACTCAATTCGTGCTCGGCTGGACTGCGGCCGATCTGCCTGCCGGCCTCCACAAACTCAGCCTGCTCGCGCGCCACAAGAGCTTCGGCATGACGGTGCTGATGCTCGCGGTCTTGCGCCTGCTGTGGCGCTTCGGCCACGCGCCGCCGCCGCTGCCGAGCCGAATGTCGCTGATCGAGCAGCGGCTCGCGCGCGCGACACACGCGGCATTCTACGTGCTGCTGTTTGCAATTCCGATCACAGGCTGGCTGATGTCCTCGGCCAAGAAATATTCGGTCAGTTGGTTCGGTCTGTTCACCTGGCCGGATCTGATCGGCAAGAGCGAGAGTGCCTTCGACGCGCTGCGCCTGACGCACAAGATTTTGGGTTTGCTATTGTTTTCGATCGCCGTGCTGCACATTCTCGCGGCACTCAAGCATCATTTTTGGGACAAGGACGACGTGCTGCTGCGCATGTTGCCGTTCACTCAATCGGAGAAGCGCTCATGAGACGTTTGTCGCGGGCCGTGGCCCCTTCGTTGGTGGTGCTCGGCGTCCTGCTCGGCGTCTCAGCACAGTCGGCCGCCGCGCCCCCCGCCTACACGGCCGATGCGGCCAAGAGCCGCCTGCAATTCATCGGCGTCCAGGCCGGAGCGGAATTCAAGGCGCAGTTCCATCAATTCACGGCGGCCGTCGATTTTGCGCCCGAGGCTCTCGCGGAATCGCGCTTCGACGTGCTGATCGACCTCGCGACCGTCGACTCCGAGGATCACGATCGCGACAGCACGATTCGCGGCCCCGACATCTTCGACGTCGCGCAATGGCCGAAGGCGCACTACGTGACGCGCAGTTTCAGCAAAACCGCAACCGGATATCGCGCGATCGGCGCACTCACGCTGCGCGGCGTCACCAAAGACGTGCCGATCGATTTTCAATTCACGACCGACGCGAGCGGTGCGAAGCTCGACGGCAGCGCGATTCTCAAACGGCTCGACTTCGGCGCAGGCCAGGGGGACTGGAAGAGCACCGACCAAATCAAGGACGAGGTGAAAATCAATTTCTCGCTGATGTTGACCGCCAAGCATTGAAATGCAGAATGTTCCGCGCAGCTTCGACGATGTGTCCGAGTGCGTCGAGGCCACGCTTGCGCGCATCGGCCGGCGGATCGTGCTCGCGATGCCTTTGGGAGTGGGCAAGCCGAATCCTCTCGCCAACGAGTTTTATCGCCGCGCGCGGCGCGACCCCACGATCAAGCTCAGAATCTGCACCGCGCTGAGCCTGCGCACGCCGCAGTGGCGCGGCGAACTCGAGCGCCGCTTCTGGGAACCGCTGGTCGGGCGCGTATTCGGCGACAGCGTGCCGCTCGACTATCTGCGCGACATTCATGCCGGCGAGGTGCCGGACAACATCGAAATCTCCGAGTTTTTTCTGCCGTCGGGCGCGATGCTCAATGCCGCACATTCACAACGGCATCACACGAGCACGAATTACACGCACGTGGCACGCGACCTCGTGGCCATGGGTGTCAACGTGATCGCGCAGGTCGTGGCAAAGCGAGGCAACGGCGCAAGCAGCGAATACAGCATGGGTTCGAATCCCGATATCGTCGTCGATTTGCTCGAGCTGCTGGCGCCGCTGCGCGCGCAGGGCCGCGAGCTCGTCGTGATCGGCGAGGTCAACCGACAGATGCCGTTCATGCTCGGACCCGCCGCGGTTGCCGCCGACACCTTCGATTTTCTGATCGAACATTCACGCTACGAGTACGATTTGTTCGCGCCGCCAAATGCCTTGCTCGCGACCGTCGATTATGCGATCGGCCTGTATGCGGCGAGCCTGGTGCACGACGGGGGCACCTTGCAGGTCGGCATCGGCGAACTCGCGGACGCGGTCATCTACGGCTTGCAGCTGCGGCACAGGCAAAACGATGAATTTCGCGAGATCCTGCGCGCGCTGCAAGCGCAGCAAAGATTTGGGCAAGTGTCGGCCGAAATCGGTGGTGACGGGCCGTTCGAGACCGGCCTGTACGCCTGCACGGAGATGTTCGCGAGCGGCTTCCTGGAATTGTATCGGTCCGGCGTGCTGCGGCGGCGCGTATACGCGGACGCGCGCATCCAGGTGCTGCTCAACGAGGCGCGCATCACCGAGACCGTCGATGATCGCCTGCTGGCCGCGCTGTGCGAGGCCGGCTTCGAGATGCCTTTGACGCGCGCCGACTTCGAGGTACTGCGTGCAGTCGGCGTGTTCCGCGAGGAGTGCCGATATGCAGACGGTCGCATTCGCCTCGGCACCGCGGGCGCCGGCGTCGAGGCGCGCCTCGAGCGAGCGCAAGTACGGCGCGAGCTGCTCGCGGCTTATACCGGCCGGCGCCTCACGGGCGGCATCCTGCTCCACGGTGCGTTTTTCCTCGGGCCGCGCGGCTTTTACGCCGCATTGCGCGATCTGCCGGAATCCGAGCGGTGCCAGTTCTCGATGGGCGGCGTCTCGTTCACGAATCAAATCGATGGGCATGATCCCGCGCTCAAGCTCGCGCAGCGCCGACACGGCCGCTTCTTCAACACGACGATGATGGTGACGCTGCTCGGCGCGGCGGTTTCCGACGGTCTCGCCGATGGCCGTGTCGTCAGCGGCGTGGGCGGTCAGTACAATTTCGTCGCGATGGCACACGCACTGCCCGGCGCGCGTTCCGTTCTCGCGGTGCGCAGCACTCGGGCACAGGACGGCGTGATCGCCTCGAACATCCGATTCAGCTACGCGCACGTGACGATTCCGCGCCACCTGCGCGACATCGTGGTCACCGAGTATGGGATCGCGGATCTGCGTGGACGCAGCGATCAGGATGTCATCGCGGCCTTGCTCAATATCGCCGATAGCCGCTTCCAGGATTCCTTGCTGCGCGAGGCGAAGTCGGCCGGCAAGCTTGCGTCCGATTACCGGATACCGGATCAGCACCGCGACAATACGCCGCAAGCTTTGGAGCAGCGCTTCGCGCTGTCGCGAGCGCGCGGATTGTTCTCGGAGTTCCCGTTCGGCACCGATTTGACGCGCGAGGAAATCTCGCTTGGCAAAGCGCTCGCACGCATGAAGAGCGGCACGAGCGGCATCTTCGCGAACCTAAGCCGTTGGGTCGGCTCAGTGCGCGAATCCGAGGTTCCGCCGGCACTGGTGCCGCACCTCGAGCGCATGCAGCTCGACGCGCCGGCCACGGCAGAGGAGCGGCGCTGGCGGCGGCTGCTCGTGCGGGAACTCAAAGCCGTGGTGCGTACCTAGGCGAAGACCGGACGCAGCGCGGTTTCCCGGCTCAACGCACCGGCAATTCGCGTGATTTTTGCACCGTGCGCAGCGCGAAGCTCGAGTGCACGCGCGAGACGTTCGGCAAACGCGTCAGATGTTGGCTGTGCAGCCGCTCGAAGTCGGCCGTGTCGACGAGCACGACGCGCAGCAGATAGTCGTATTCGCCGGACATCAGATAGCACTCCATGACTTCGGGGACCTGGCGGACCGCCTGCTCGAACGCGAGCAGGTGCGCCTGTTCCTGACGTTCCAATGTAATGTTGACGAACACATTGACGGGGCAGCCCGCTTTTTGCTGGTTGACGAGTGCCGTATAGCCCTCGATCAAGCCGCCCTCTTCGAGCGCGCGAACCCGCCGCAGGCAGGCGGATTCCGACAGACTTACGCTCTCCGCGAGCTGGCTGTTGGTTGCGCGGCCGTTGGCCTGAAGCGCCCGGATGATCGCGCGGTCGAAGCGGTCGAGTTTCATATTTGGCATTTTCTTGCGTGAAATTGACGAATCACGCAATATTCTGCCATTAAATGCTCTCGGGGAGCAACATTTGCAGGTCTTCCGCGCGCCGGCGGTCTATTCTGTGCGGCTTGGCTGCCTCAAGGCCCCACCACGCGGAGCAAACGACCCATGAAAATCGGCGTCCCCAAAGAGATCAAGATCCACGAATACCGCGTCGGCATGGTTCCGGCGGGCGCACTCGAGCTCGTGCGCGCTGGCCACCAAGTACTCGTCGAAACCGGTGCGGGCAGCGGCATCGGCTTCGAGGATGCGCATTATCGCGCCGCGGGCGCCACGATCGCCGCGAATGCCGCCGAGATCTTCGCGTCCGCCGACCTCGTCGTGAAGGTCAAAGAACCGCAAATTTCCGAGTGCAATCAGCTGCGCCGCGGCCAAATTCTGTTCACGTATCTGCACCTGGCGGCCGACCGCGAGCAGGCGCTTGCGCTCGTCGCGTCCGGCGCGACCGCGATCGCCTATGAAACTGTGACCGCACCCGACGGCTCACTGCCCCTGTTGACGCCGATGAGCGAAGTCGCGGGGCGCATGTCGGTGCAGGTCGGTGCGCATTGTCTGCAAAAGGCCAATGGCGGGTTCGGCGTGCTGCTCGGCGGAGTGCCGGGCGTCGCACCGGCCAAAGTCGTGATATTGGGCGGCGGTGTCTCCGGGACCCACGCCGCCGAGATGGCGGTGGGCTTGCGTGCCGATGTGACCGTCGTGGATCGATCGGTCAAACGACTGCGGGAATTGTCGTCGCAGTTCGGCAATCAGCTCAAGACCGTCTACTCGACCGCGCATGCGATCGAGGAACTCGTGCGCGATGCGGATCTCGTGATCGGCGCGGTATTGATAGCGGGTGCAGCCGCGCCGAAGCTCGTGACCGAGGCCATGGTCAAGACCATGAAGGCGGGCGCCGTGCTCGTCGACATCGCCATCGACCAAGGCGGCTGTTTCGAAACCAGCCGCCCGACGACGCATGCCGAGCCCACCTACGTGCGCGACGGCGTGATCCATTATTGCGTAACGAACATGCCGGGCGCGGTGCCGCGCACCTCGACGGTTGCATTGACCAATGCAACGCTGCCTTACGTACGGTCGCTCGCCGATCTCGGCTGGCGCCACGCGACGGCCAAGGATCCGGGCCTCGCGCGCGGCCTCAACGTCCACGAGGGGCAGGTCACGCACGGCGCCGTGGCGCGTGCGCTCGGGCTCGAATACCGCGAGATCGTGCACGCCTAGTTAGGCGTCGGCGCCCTCCCGCAGCACGGGACCGCTCGGCAGCATCCTGCCGGGCGGTGGCAAGCTCATGCCGCCCGCGTTCCACCAATCCTCCGAATTGGCCGAAACGACGCCGATCGCGGCCGCCGCGGCTTGGCATGCTTGTTGCTTTCCATCATCTGCCCCTTCCCCATTCGGCGGCATGACGGCGAGGTTCCAAGGATGATGCGATGTACAGCGATAGATCGACCCTGATCAGCGCGGGACCGGCCGAACCGTGTCGCTGAAGATCAGATTCGTATGTGCGACGCGACAAGATCCCGACCGCTTCGACACCGCGACTGCGTTGGGCAGGTCCCTGGCCCATTACCAATCCTATTCGTTCGTCGAGCTCAAACTGTTTCCGAACAATTCCCGAGGTCTACCGGCGCTCTACAATCAAGCGCTGCGGGAGGCCGCCGACGATCCAGCCATCCTGGTCTTCGTCCATGACGACATTCACCTGTGCGATTTCTTCTGGCCGAATCATCTCGTCGAGGCCCTGTCGAAGTTCGACGTCGTCGGGCTCGCGGGAAACAAGCGCCGGGTCGGCAATCAGCCCGGCTGGGCATTCATCGACGACCGATTTACCTGGGACGCTCCGGAGAACTTCAGCGGCATCGTGGCGCACGGAACGGGCTTTCCGGCCCAGATCATGAATTTTTTTGGGTTTCCCGGCCAGGAGGTCAAGCTGCTGGACGGGATGTGGCTCGCGGCCCGAAGCGAAATGTTGCTGGCGAACGATCTGCACTTCGATGAACGATTCGATTTCAATTTCTACGACCTGGATTTCTGCCGCGAAGCGGAAGTGAGAAAACTCCGCATGGGAACCTGCACGGTCTCCGTCGTGCACGAAAGTCCCGGGAATTTCGACACGCCGAGCTGGCGCTCGGGATACCAGAAGTATCTCGATAAGTGGAAATCTTGAGCAGTCGTCCGATGAAGAAACTGAATCTCGGCTGCGGGCCTCACATCATCGGGGGCTGGGACAATCTGGACCTGCAGCCCGGCGCGGGCGGAATCGTTTGCGACTTGAGCAAAGCACTGCCCTACGCGGACGACAGCGTCGACTGCATTTTTTCCGAACACTTTCTCGAGCACCTCACCCGCAAGGATGCCCTGTCCCTGTTGTCCGAGTGCAAGCGCGTGCTGAAACCGCTGGGACGCATCCGGCTCTCCACACCCGACATGCGCACGATCGCACGCGACTATCTGCACGGACGGCTCGATCGCTGGGCGCCGCTCGGATTCGTCGGCAAGACGCCCTGCGAGCACATCAACGCCGGCATGCGCGAGTGGGGGCATACCTTCGTCTACGACTGGACCGAGCTCGAGTTGATCTTCAACGAGGCCGGGCTCGGCAACATCAAGCGCAAAATGGCCGGATTCAGCGACGACCCCGCGTTCTCCAAACTCGAAACGCGGCCGTACTTCGACGACCTCATCATCGAGGCGCAAAAGCCGCTCGCGCAATCCCCGCCGCGCGTGTCGGTCGTCATGACCTCGTTCAATCACGAAAAATTCGTCGGTCGAACGATCGAATCGGTACTAGGCCAAACGATGCAGGATTTCGAGTTCTGCATCACCGACGACGGCTCCAGCGACGGCACCTGCGAGGTGATCAGGAGCTTCAAGGACCCGCGCATCAACTTCGTCGAGCTCGAGACCAATCGCGGCGCCTGCTATTCGATGAATCAGTCGATTCGGCGGTCGCGCGGCCGCTTCATCGCGATCATCAATTCAGACGATGTGTTCGATGCCGCGAAGCTGCAGAGGCAGCTCGATATCCTCGAACGCGATACCTCGATCGGCGCCGTCTTCACCCATGTCAGCTTCATCGACGAAAACGGCGCGACCCTGGATCAGGACAAACTTCACCTGGGAAATTTCAACCAGCTCGATTATCACCGCAACGACTGGCTCGCCAGGCTCTATATCAACGGCAATTGCCTGTGCCACCCGAGCGCGATGGTCCGCCGCGAATGCTATTTGATCGAGGGACTCTATGACGAGCGCTTCAGGCAATTGCCGGACTACTTGATGTGGATCAGGATCCTGAAGCGCTGGAACATTCGGGTAATCCCCGAACGGCTCGTCGGATTTCGCCACCGGCTGGACTTGAGGAACGAAAGCGCTCCGACTGCCGACGTGGCGAGGCGGGGAACCTGGGAACTGATACAAATCGCGAAAGAGATCCTGTCGTTTTCGGAGCAGGACTTTCGGCACGTCGTCGGCCTGGTCCTGACCGACAAGCCCGCGAGTTGGTTCGAGTCGAATTCCAGAGAATTCATCTTCGCGACCCTGGCGCTCAAGTTGGCCAGCACTCCGATGATTCAGGCCGCGATGGACTTGATTTATGAGTCGTACGCGAGAGCGGGATCGGGCGGCGATTTCCATGCGCTGAAGCTGCCATCGGTGCTTGCGACCCTCGTCAATCACCGCGGCTTCGAGATGGTGGCGGCAACATGAGGAAAGAAGACATGAACAAAATCACCGTTACGCGCCCGTACCTGCCGCCGCTTGCGGAGTTCATACCGCTGCTCGAGCAAATTTGGGAAAACAAGGTGCTGACCAACGGCGGCCCGTTTCATCAGCAATTCGAACAGGCTCTCGCCGACCACCTGGGCGTGCCCCATATCTCGCTGTTCGCCAACGCGACGATCGCGCTCGTCACCGCGCTCCAGTCGCTCCGGACGACCGGCGAGGTGATCACGACTCCTTATTCATTCGTCGCAACGTCCCACTCGCTGTTGTGGAACGGCATCAAGCCGGTATTCGTCGACATCGATCGAGAGTCGCTGAACCTCGATCCGAACAAGATCGAGGCCGCGATCACCCCGAACACCACAGCCATACTGCCGGTGCACTGCTATGGGCGGCCTTGCGACGTCGAACGCATCCGGGAAATCGCCGATAACTACAACCTCAAGGTGATTTACGACGCCGCCCACGCCTTCGGCGTGCGGTGCCACGGCGAGAGCGTTCTGCGGCATGGCGACCTGTCGATACTGAGCTTCCACGCGACAAAGATATTCAACACGTTCGAGGGCGGCGCAATCATCAGTCGCGACAAGAAAACCAAGCAGCACATCGATCACTTGAAGAATTTTGGATTTGTCGACGAGGTAACGGTCGTTTCTCCCGGAATCAACGGAAAAATGAGCGAATTCAACGCGGCGCTCGGACTGTTGCAGCTGGATCACTTCGAGGCGGTGCGCGAGAGCCGCAGGCGGCTCGACCGGATCTACCGTGTCGAACTCGGCGCGGTGCCGGGCATCCGGCTATTGCGCCCGTCGGGCGACACCACTGCGAATTATGCGTATTTTCCGATTTTGATCGAGGACGAGTACCCGGTGAGCCGGGATCGCCTGTACCAAGAGCTGAAGGACCGGGAAATATTCGCACGCCGTTATTTCTATCCGCTGATCTCCGAATTTCCGATGTACCGCGGCCTGCCCTCGGCAACTCGCAGCAATCTGGCCGTAGCCTTCGAAACGTCTCGCAAGGTGCTCTGCCTGCCGATCTACCCGGATCTCTCGGAGTCGGATCTGCAGCGCGTCATCGACGTGATCAAGGGCGCCCGCGGCGTGCTGCCGTCGGCACTCGTCAGCTCCGCCTGATTTGCGCACGGCCGCTAGGGGATCGGCTGCTCGATCGAGGCGAATTCGGCGTCCAAATTTGGGGAAAATACACCGTCGAGGTAGGTGGCTCCGCGCACCTGCACATCGCGCTGCCGATCAGCCACTACCCGCCCTTCGTCGAACCACTTGATCACTTGCAGAGCCATCTTGTATTGAACGACGAAGACTTTGTGACGATTTTCGGCGAGCGAGCGGCCGGGGTCGAACGGAACGGCCGCCTGGATGATCGGAGCGCCGGTATCGACGCCGGCATCCACGAAATGCACCGTCGCGCCGATGAATCTCGATTTCGACTCGATCGTGTCTTCGAAGCCGCGCGGCCCGGGACAGGCCGGCAATATCGAGGGATGAACGTTGACCAGCTTGTTTTCCGCGACATTCAGGAACTGGCCGCCGAATAGCCGCGTGTAAAAGGACAGGAACAAATCGATCCGATCGCCCGAATACCGTCTCAACAGAAATTCCGAGAATTCCCCCCCGTCCAAGGTCGGATACACCTCGGTTCGTACGCCGCTCGATCGGGCCACGTCGATCGCGCCGCACTGCCTGTCGGAGACCACTTCCGCGATTCGCGGCTTTGCGTACGCATTTTTGAGCAATGCCGACAGAATTCCGCCGTTCGTCGACGCGATCACGACTACTTTCATTGGTTTCGTCAGACTTCCAGTGAATAAGAACTCAAATGTTCCTGCATCTGCTTCAGCCCCACGTTCATCAACAAGTCGATGATGGACAATTGAGGCACGAAGTCAGGATTGGCCCGTTGAGAATAGGGGATCAGTCGAGGGTTGACGAATCGAAGCGCAACGCCGTTCGAATCGAATGCGGCGGGATCATACAAGGTTCTCCCACCGGGCAAATTCACATAGATTTGAGTTTGGTTTTTCGCACAGATATCCAAGATGCGCTTCTCTCCCTTCAATTCCGCATTCGCGTACGTCCGGGCGCTCCGGATGATCTGCGTGTCGATGTTCAACAGAGCCGCCATCGATGCCAGCTCGTTGTAAAGATAGTCGGCCAAATTGGACGATTCAAATGCAATGATATTCGCGATCGGCTCGAATGCGTCGGCGAAGCCGGGCGCATTCTTGAAGGTTACCGAGAGGGTTTTGAGCAGCTTTGCCCTCCAGTCCGTTTCGCGCGTGATTTCGATGTCGCAGATTTTTCGATTTTGAGAGGCGCCGATCAATGGAATCGTGAAATAGGCCGGCTGCCGATTGATCAGGATCCGATTTCGATTGATCCAACCGCCCGGGATGTAGTTCACGTCGTCGAGCAGAACGAATCGGTCGACCGATTTGAGCAGTTGCCAGTATCCGATATAGGGGAAAAAATACGGCTGCATGATTGCGAGCCTGCGACCGGTCCTATCGTCAACGCCGCTATGCACTGGTTGCACCTGAGAGGGAGATTGCTCGTCAATCCATCGGCCGCCCGAGTCGGCGAATTCGTCGAGGTGCTTTGATCATGCATCAACTCTGCGCGCGACGCACGTTCGTCTCGGGCGAAGTGCAAGCTCGCAAGCGCAAATTCGGCGGCACTGGCTCGAAGATTCCATTCCCGGCAGCATCGTCGGGATGTTTGGCGGTTATTGCGGTATCTTGCGCGTGCGGGGTGCGCACCGCCGCTCGAGGTGGAGACCATTGAAAGCAACATGAACGCCGAAAGGAAGATCTATTTTCTCGGCAATTCCCAGCTGATCGCGAGCGTGGTCGCGGGTTTTTGCCCGCCGGCGGTGCGCGATCGATGCGGCGCCGACTGGCTCGAGATGCGCGTTTCCCAGGGTACCTTCACGGCTCCGAACGGCACGGATATCGCATTCCTGGCCTGCAACATGAACAGCCTCGGCGACCCATCGTATTCGGACGGCTCTTTGACCTATTCGCCGGCACTCGGGAATTTCTTGGATCTCGTCGGCAGCGGTGCATCGACGATTTTCGTGATGCTACGTGGCAATGAGTTTGGAATTGTCTCGCTCGTGGAATCAAAGCCCGGCTGGGACTTCAGCTACGGCGGCCGCGAAGCGGTCAAGGGGCGCCAGTTCGTGCAACTCTCCGACGTCACCGCGTACCTGGACGGCGTCACGAATCCGCTGCTCGCGAGCTGCGTCCTCATCAAACACAGGTTCCCGGGTGCCGCCGTCGTGCACGTCGCGGCGCCCCCACCCGTGGAGTCGGAGTCGCACATCCTCGCAAACCCCGAAATATTCGGCCCCCTGTTCGAGGCACATGGCGTGCGTCCGTTCGCGATGCGCAAGAAGCTCTACGATGCGATGTATGACGGCTTGGCCGCCAAGCTGCAGCATTTCGGTATTCGCAGTTTCATGGCTCCGTCCGAATGCCTCACGCAAGCCGGCGGCCTCAAGGAGGAATTTGCCCATGGCTGTCTGCACGGCAATGATGCGTACGGCCGATCGCTGATCGGCGCTCTGCAGCGGGAATTCTTCGATGCACCCGTATAAGGACCTGCCGCCGGATCGATTTTGGCGCGACGGTGTCGCGAGCCGTATCTGGTCGGAAATCGATTTCCTCGCGGAGACGAAATTCAAATTGACGGCCTCGGACCGGATTGCGACCGCGGGCAGCTGTTTTGCCCAGCACATCGCAAAAAATCTGGGCATGCTGGACTTGACGCACTTCGTCGCAGAACAGCCGCCTCACCTATTGTCGGCGCGCCGCCGCGAGGAACTGAGCTACGGCGTCTTTTCCGCCCGCTACGGCAACATCTATACCGCCCGGCAATTGCGCCAACTCATCGAATTCGCATTCGCGCAACGCGAGCCGTCCGGCTTGTTTGCGAAAGAAAAGTCGGGATGGTTCGATCTGCTGAGACCCGGGGTTCAACGGCAGGGCTTCGACACGATCCACGACCTCGAATGCGACCGGGCGTTTCATCTGGATTGTGTAGCGCGGATGTTTCTCGAAGCCGATTGCTTCGTTTTCACGCTGGGATTGACCGAGGCCTGGTATGACGCGGCTACCGGTGTCGTTTTTCCCGTCTGCCCCGGCACGAGGATCGGCGAGTTCGACGCGGCCGCGCATCGCTTCGTCAATTTCTCATTCCAACAGATCCTGGAAGACATGCAGTGGTGCATCGATTTCGTGGGCCGGCAAAATCCGCGGCTGAAATGGATCACAACCGTCTCGCCGGTGGCATTGGCGGCGACCGCGACCCGGCGGCATGTGTTGATCGCCAACAGCGCGTCGAAGTCGATATTGCGCGCGGTCACCGACGAAGTTTGCGGCCGGCATGCGAGCTGCGAATATTTTCCAAGCTACGAAATATGCGCGAGCGTCGCAAATTTCGGCCAGTTCTTGGATTCCGACCTGCGCGGAATTTCGCCGCGCGGCGTAAACCTCGTGATGCGGGTCTTCAAGAAAGCCTTCCATGCGCGCCAATCGACCGGCTCCCGATCGGCCGAGTCCGGGGACCCGGTGCCGATTCAGGCCGACGCGACGGCCGACGGCGATGCGCTGGCGAAGCAAATTCAGGCCGCCGCCGCCGCCGAATGCGACGAAATATTCAACGACCCGGATTACGCCGGATGAGGATCGGCGCTCGCGCCCTCCCGATTGCTACTATACGATCGATCAATTACTCTAGTCCTCAGTCGGTGGGCTCACTGCCGTGACCATCATCATTCGAGGATCAGCCCATGGCGCGCAATCCGCGCTTCGACGTGTTGTTCGATCCGGTGCGAATCGGCCCGGTCACCGCGCCGAATCGTTTCTATCAGGTGCCGCATGCGAGCGGCATGACCAACGCACTGCCGCACGTGCGTGCGAGCTTTCGTGAAATCAAGGCCGAAGGCGGCTGGGGCGTCGTCTGTACGGGCGCTGTCTCGATACACCCGAGTTCGGACGACTCGCCGCTGCCGTTTGCGAGTCTCTGGGACGACAAGGATATCCGCGCGCATGCACTGATGACCGACGCGGTGCACAAGCACGGCTCGCTCGCAGGCGTCGAGCTGTGGCACGGCGGCGCTTGCACGCTCAATCGCACGAGCCGCATCGCGCCGCTGTCTCCCTCCGGGATGCCGTGGCTGTCGACCCATCTGGGTTTCATGGGGAATCTGCGACCGCGCGCCATGGACCAGAGCGACATCGACGCGCTGTTGCAGTGGCAGGCCGACGGCGCGCGGCGCGCGATGCGCGCCGGCTTCGATATCGTCTATGTCTATGCCGGCATGGGGTACCTGCCCTACGAATTCCTGCTGCCCGAATACAATCAGCGCAGCGATGGCTACGGCGGCTCGATCGCCAATCGCGTGCGCCTGGTTCGCGAATTGCTCGAGGTCACGCGTGATGCGGTCGGCGATAAGTGCGCGGTCGCGCTGCGCATCAGTCTCGAGGAACTGCGCGGCCGACCGGGCGAGCATGCGGCCTCGGAGGCGCACGAAGTCGTCGCGCTGCTCGCCGACGTACCGGATCTCTGGGACGTAAAAATGGATTCGAGTCCGACCGACTGTGCGCCGTCGCGCTTTTCGCCCGAAGGCAGCCACGAGCCGATCATCGATTTCGTCAAACTCGTCACGAAAAAACCGGTGGTCGGCGTCGGCCGCTTCACGTCGCCCGACGTCATGGTCTCGCAGATCAAACGCGGCGTGCTCGATTTCATCGGCGGCGCGCGCCCCTCGATCGCCGATCCGTTCCTGCCCAACAAGATCAACGAGGGCCGCGAGCACGAGATCCGCGAATGCATCGGCTGCAACATCTGCATCTCGAGCTGGCACGACGGCGTCCCGGTGCGCTGCACCCAGAATCCGACCGCGGGCGAGGAGTGGCGCCGCGATTGGCACCCCGAGCGATTCGCCCCGCCAGCGAGCGACGCCTCGGTGCTCGTCGTCGGCGCGGGGCCGGCGGGTCTCGAGGCCGCGGTTACGCTCGCGCGCCGCGGCTATTCGGTCACGATAGCCGACCAGGCGACGGAGTTCGGCGGTCGGCTGCGTTTCGAGACCCGGCTGCCGGGGCTTGCAACCTGGGGTCGAGTCGTCGACTGGCGCATGGGCCAATTGCGCGACCGGCCGAACGTGAGTCTGTATCCCGGTAGTGAGCTGTCCGCCGACGACATCCTGGGACTCGAACACACGCACGTCGTGATCGCGACCGGCGCCCGCTGGACCAAGATGCTCTACGGCACGAACGAGTTCCCGGTCGATCCGATCGAGGCGCCCGGGATCTACACGCCCGACGATATCGCCGCCGGAATCGTTCCGACGGGCCCGGTCGTCGTGTTCGATTTCGACAATTATTATCTGGCGGGCGCGATCGCGGAACATCTCGCAAAACTCGGGCTCGAGGTGAGCTACGCGACGCCGGCGGGCAGCGCTTCGGCATGGACCTTGATGACCAACGAATTGCCCTTGATTCACCGCGCGCTCGCCAAGGCGCGCGTGGCGATTCACACGCTGCAGCGTGTGGCCGCGTTCGGCGGCGGCTCGATCACGCTCGCCGATGTGTTCAGCGGCGCTCAGCAGCGTGTCGCCTGCGCCTCGCTCGTGGTCGTCGGCGTTCGAAAACCGCGCGATGAGCTCTTCGCGGCGCTGAGCGCGCGAGGCGACGATTTGCAGAAGGCGGGTATCGCATCGGTCACACGCATCGGCGATGCGCATGCACCGGGCGCGATCGTGCATGCGGTACACAGCGGCCACCGCTACGCGCGCGAACTCGAGAGTGCCCCGGGCCCGGTGCCCTACAAGCGGGATTTTCCGACATGAACGCGCCCGTCATGGAAACCTCGCTGCCGAGCGACTGGTACCACAACGAGGCGGTTTTCAAGATCGAAAAGGAGCGGCTATTCAGCCGCGAATGGATTTGCGTCGGCCGCGAGCAGGAACTGCCGAACCCGGGTGATCATCGCGTGCTCAATGTGCTCGGGGAGAGCATCCTGCTGCTGCGCAACCGCGACGGGCAGTTGCGCGCGTTCTACAACGTTTGCCGGCATCGCGGCGCGCGGCTGTGCAAGCCCGCGGACGGCGCGGCCGACCCCTGGCGCGTCAATCTCGCCGGCGGCGTGACCGGCCGGCTGATCGTTTGTCCATATCATCAGTGGTCCTACGATTTCAATGGCGCGCTCGTCGCGGCGCCGCATCTCGGCGGCACCGCGAACTTCAACAAGCAGGACTTTCATCTCTATCCGGTCGGCGCCGCGACGTGGGGCGGCTTCGTGTTCGTGCACTTGACACCGTCCGAAGCCCGACCGCTCACCGAGCAGTTGGCGGGGATCCCTGAGCGCCTGAAACGCTATCCGCTCGAGGAGCTGCGCATCGGCGCGACGCGCCGTTACGACGTGCAGGCGAACTGGAAGATCCTTTGCGAGAATTACAACGAGTGCTATCACTGCGGCGGAGTCCACCCGAGCCTGTGCGCTGTGGTGCCGTCGTTCCGCGAAGGCGGAGGCGCAAATCTCGACTGGACGCGCGGTGTCGCGCACCGCGAGGGTGCCTATACGTTCACGCAGAGCGGCACGACACACCGGCGCGCCTTCCCCGGCCTCGACGCCGACGAGCTCGTGCGCCACAAGGGCGAACTCGTCTACCCGAATTTGTTCGTGAGCCTCGCCTGCGACCATGCGGCCATTTTCATTCTGATGCCGATCTCGGCGACGCGGACCGAGGTGATCTGTCATTTTCTATTCGAAGCCTTCGAGCTGCAGAAGCCCGGTCTCGACGTCTCCGACGCGGTGGATTTTTGGGACCTCGTGAATCGCCAGGATTGGAGCATCTGCGAATCGGTCCAATGCGGCCTGAGCGCGCGCGTGCACCGCTCGGGCTATTACGCGCCCATGGAGGATTTCAATCTCGACATCCGGCGCTACGTCACCGAGCGCATCGGCCCCTACCTCCATGGCGTTTGAAATAGGATCAGCCGCATGACCGGCAAACAACGGACACCGAAATTTCATCGCGAGACCCCGGCCGTGCGCCGCGAGGCGCTCGTGGAAGCGACGCTGCAGAGCCTCAAGGAATTCGGCCACGAAGGCACGTCGATCCGCCGGATCAGCGCGACGGCGGGTGTATCGATCGGCCTCATCAATCATCACTTTCAGAGCAAGTCGGAACTGATCGCGGCCGCTTACGAGACGCTGGCGGTCGCGCTGCATAAGGAAACGCGCGATCAGGCGCAGGATCCGAACTTGACGCCGCGCGAGCGCTTGAGCGCATTCTTCCGCGCCTCTTTCTCGCCGGAGATTCTGGATCCGGCGGTATTCAGCGTTTGGCTCGTGTTCTGGAGCATGGTGCTGCACTCTCCGGAGATGCGCCTGGTGCACGACCGTACTTACCGCGAATATCGCGCGACCATCGAATCCTTGCTCGCGGAGCTTGCCGCGAACGGGGCTGCGCCCGCGTTCCAGTTGCACGGCGCTGCGATCGCGCTGAGCGCGCTGCTCGATGGTCTGTGGGTCGAACTGAGCTTGAGCCCGGGCACCTTCACGGCACACGATGCCATCGGTCTCTGCGAAGACTGGGTCGAGGCGCTTTGCAGCGGCAGCCTGCCCGGTTTGCTTACGGCGCGCACCGGCGCAAAGCGGCCTCGCAGCAGCGCTTCGGCCAAGCGCAGCCTAGCCGCTCGCGGTGGACCATGACCGACGCTCGGCAGCGCGATGTCGTGATTGTCGGCGGCGGCCATAACGGGCTCGTCTGCGCGTACTATTTGGCGGCCGCCGGACTTTCGGTCACCGTTCTCGAGCGGCGCCACGTGGTCGGCGGCGCGGCGGTCACCGAGGAGTTTCATCCGGGCTATCGCAATTCGGTCGCGGCCTACACGGTCTCTCTGCTCAATCCGAAGATCATCCGGGATCTCGATTTGGCACGACATGGGCTGCGCGTCGTCGAACGAGGACTGTCGAACTTCTTGCCGCTCGATGCCGAGCAGTACCTGAAGATCGGCGCCGGCAAAACCGAGCAGGAGGTCGCCAAGTTTTCGGCGCGCGATGCCGCGAGGCTCAGCGCGTATGCTGAGCGCCTCGACGGCGTCGCCGACGTGCTCCGTGATCTCGTGCTGGACACGCCGCCGAACGTCACGGCCGGAGGCTGGCTCGAAGCAATGCCCGAGCTGCTGCGTGGCGCGCGCTTGGGCCGGCGCCTCGCAAAGCTCGAGATGCCCCTGCGCCGCGAGCTGTTGGATTTATTCGTCAAATCGGCGGGCGACTACCTCGATGCCTGGTTCGAGAGCGCACCGATCAAGGCTGCCTACGGTTTCGACGGGATCGTCGGCAATTATGCGAGCCCCTACGCAGCCGGCTCCGCTTACGTGCTGCTGCACCACGTATTCGGCGAGGTCAACGGCAAGAAGGGCGCCTGGGGACATGCGCTCGGCGGCATGGGCGCGATCACGCAAGCGATGGCGAGCGCCGCAGCCGCGCGCGGCGCCGAGATTCGGCTCTCCAGCCCCGTGCGCGAAGTCACGGTGGTCCGAGGCCGCGTGACCGGGGTCGTGACGATGAGCGGCGAGGCCATCCTTGCGCGCAACGTCGTCTCGAATTTGAATCCCAAGTTGCTGTACGGCACGCTCATCGATCCGGCCGTGCTGCCCGAGGATTTCCGTACCCGCATCGAGCATTGGCGCTGCGGGTCCGGCACCTTTCGCATGAACGTCGCGCTGTCCGAGCTGCCGGATTTTCGCGCCTTGCCGGGCCGCACGCTCGCCGAGCACCACACCGCGGGCATCATCATGGCGCCGAGCTTGGCCTATATGGAGCAAGCGTATCTGGATGCCAAAGCGGGCGGCTGGTCGAAGCAGCCGATCGTCGAAATGCTGATTCCCTCGACGCTCGACGACAGCCTCGCGCCAAAAGACAGGCACGTCGCGAGCCTGTTCTGCCAGCACGTTGCGCCGGTGCTGCCCGATGGCGCCTCGTGGGATGCGCACCGCGAGGAAGTCGCGGATCTGATGATCGACCTCGTGAACAGCCACGCACCGAATTTCAAGGCGGCCGTGCTCGGCCGGCAAATCATGAGTCCGCTCGATCTGGAGCGTACGTTCGGTCTCATCGGCGGCGATATCTTCCATGGCGCGCTGAGTCTCGACCAATTGTTCTCGGCGCGGCCGATGCTGGGACACGGTGATTATCGCGGCCCTCTGCAGGGGCTCTACATGTGCGGATCCGGCACGCACCCGGGCGGCGGCGTGACCGGCGCGCCGGGCCACAACGCGGCACGCGAGATCCTCAAGGACTGGAAGCGCGGACGCTCGTTCCCGCGGCGCGCGAACGCTTCTTAGGCGCGCGCGGCGAGCAGGCTCGCGTAGTGTTCGGCGTCGACGTTGCCGCCGCTCACGATGATGCCGACTCGCAGACCCGCGAGCTGCCGACCCAGTGCACGCGCCGCCGCAAATCCCAAACAACCCGTCGGCTCGACGACGATCTTCATGCGCATCGCAAAAAAGCGCATGCACTCGACGAGTTCGGCATCGGACGCTGTCAGGATGTCGGTGACATCGCGACGAATGATCTCGAACGTGTGGCGGCCCAGCTGCTGCGTCTGCGCCCCGTCGGCAATCGTCTTCGGCACCTCGATGCGCACGATCGATCCGCTGCGAAACGACTGCTGACCGTCGTTACCAGCCTCGGGTTCGACGCCGTAAATCTTGCATTCCGGGTTGAGCGCTCTTGCCGCCAGTGAGGCGCCGCTCAGCAGGCCGCCGCCGCCGAGGCAGACGAACAGGCGGTCGAGCGGGCCGACCTCCTCGATGAGCTCCTTGGTCGCGGTGCCGGCACCCGCGATCACGTCCGGATGATCATAAGGCGGAATCACGGTGAGCCCTTGTTCGGCCGACAGACGCGCGGCGATTTCCTCGCGGTTCTCGCGATAGCGATCGTAAATCACGATGCGTCCGCCATAACCGCGTGTCGCCGCGATTTTCATTGCAGGTGCATCCTCGGGCATCACGATGGTCGCCGCCACGCCGAGAATGCGCGCCGCGAGCGCAATCGCCTGCGCGTGATTGCCTGACGAGAAAGCAACGACGCCGCGGCCGCGCTGCGCGGCGCTCAAGCACGATAAGGCATTGAATGCACCACGGAACTTGAACGCGCCCATGCGCTGAAAGTTCTCGCACTTGAAGAACGCCTTCGCCCCGAGCGCCGCATCGACGGTGTGCGAGGTCATCACCGGGGTCCTGCGCGCGTGGCCTTCCAGGCACAGCGCGGCTGCCTCGACGTCCGCGTAGCTTGGAAGGTTCACGTGGGATCCGGGGCAGCCGGCTAGCCGATCGGCGAGACGCCGAACAGCAGGCGATGCGCCCATAAAACGAATAGCGCGTAGCTTGCGAGCCCCAGCACCACCGCGACGACATCGTTCGAGGTGCGTGCGGACGCGCCGAGCGGCGGCGGCGGCGGCCGGCGTTTGAGCGAAATGCGATCGACGACCGCCCACGCGAGGAATCCGCCGAACAACAGCACATCGCCGAGATTGCCGTTCGCGAGAAGATGCGCGAGAGCCCAGCATTTGATCGCGGTAAGCATCGGGTGCTTCGTCGCGGCCTTGATGCGGCCGGGCAGGTAGACGGCGAACAACAGCGGGAACACCGGCAGCATCAGCAGCGATGCAACGTGGCGCAGCCACTGCGGCGGCACATAGAGAACCACGGGCGCCTGGCGTGCGAGTCCGAATCCGTAACAGATGAGAACGAATCCGGCCAAGGAAGCGAGGCTGTAAACGGCTTTCCAGCCGCCGGCGCCCAAGCGATTGCGCGCGGCATCGCGAAATGCGGGTGCGATGAACGCGATCGAATGCACGCCGAGAAACAGTACCAATCCGACGATCAGCAAGGTCATGGAAGCGTGCCCTTATTTCTTGTTGCGTGGTTTGCGCCGCGAAGCCGGTTTTGCGCGCGGGCGGCGGGCGGGCGCCTTGGCTTTTTTGGCCTCATTGACCTGCTTGGCCCTCTTGGCCTTGGTAGGCGCCTTGCGCAGCTTGACCGTTGCGCGCTTCTTGACCGGTTTGCGGGCTGCAGCGCGCTTGGCGTTCGCAAGCAGCGCGAGCCCTTCTTCCGACCCACGCAGCTGTTCGATGATCGCGGGATTTTCGAGCGTCGAAATGTCCTGGGTAATCGGCTCGCCGCATGCGATCGAGCGCAGCAGGCGCCGCATGATCTTGCCGGAGCGGGTTTTGGGCAAATTGTCGGCGAGACGAATCTCGTCGGGTTTGGCGATCGGCGAGAGCTCCGCGCCCACCCAGTCGCGCAACTGCGTGATCAACAACGCGGCGCCGTCGCCGGTCGGCCGCTGTACGTTGAGCACGACGTACGCGAATACCGACTCGCCCTTGATCTCGTGCGGTTTGCCGACGACCGCCGCTTCGGCAACCTGCGGGTGCGCGACCAGCGCGGACTCGATTTCCATCGTGCCAAGCCGGTGTCCGGCGACATTGAGCACATCGTCGATACGGCCCATGATCCAGTAGTAGCCGTCGGCATCGCGGTGCGCGGAGTCGCCCGCGACGTAGTAGCGATTCTGGAATCGGCGCCAGTACGTGTCGAGATACCGTTGGTTGTCGCCCCAAATCGTACGCAGCATCGACGGCCACGGCCGCTTGATGACCAAATAGCCGCCGGCGTCGGCCTTTTGGACGGGTCGCCCCTCGTCGTCGACGATGTCGGCGAAAATTCCCGGCAGGGGCCGCGTACAGGAGCCGGGTTTGGTCGGCGTAACGCCGGGAACCGGCGTGATCATGATCGCGCCGGTTTCGGTCTGCCACCAGGTATCGACGATCGGGCAACGCTCCCGGCCGATCACGCGGTGGTACCACATCCAGGCCTCGGGATTGATCGGCTCTCCGACGCTCCCCAAGAGCCGCAGCTTCGACAAATCATAGCGTGCCGGCGTCTCGTCACCGAGTCTCATGAGCGCGCGAATGGCCGTCGGCGCCGTGTAAAAAATCGTGACGCCGTGCTTCTCGCAGATGCCCCAGAAACGGCCGCCGTCCGGAAAGTTCGGCGCGCCCTCGTACATCACGATCGTCGCACCCGCCGCGAGCGGCCCGTAGGCAACATAGGTGTGCCCCGTGATCCAACCGACATCAGCGGTGCACCAGAACACATCGCTCTCTTGCAGGTCGAAACACCAACGGCTGGTCAGTTTGGCGTTGAGCAAATAGCCGCCGCTCGAGTGTTGGATACCTTTCGGCTTGCCGGTTGATCCCGACGTGTAGAGCAGGAACAGCGGATCCTCGGCGCTGACCCACTCCGGCTCACAGTGCGGATGGTGACCCTGCACGAGATCGTTCCACCAGTGGTCGCGATCGGCGAGCATCTCGCATTCGCCGCCGAGCCGCGCGTAGACGATCACACTCTCGACCGATTTGCAGCCTTCCGCGAGCGCCTTGTCGACCGCGCGCTTGAGCTCGACTCGATTGCCGCCGCGCCAGCCGCCGTCGGCCGTGATCACGAGCTTTGCGCCCGCATCTTCGATGCGATCCTTGACCGCGTGGGCCGAGAAGCCGCCGAAAACAACCGAATGGATCGCACCGATGCGCGCGCAGGCATGCATCGCGATCAGTGCTTCCGGGATCAAGGGCATATAAATGACGACGCGATCACCCTTCTGGATGCCCCGCGATTTGAGCACGTTCGCGAATCGGCACACCTCGAAGTGCAGATCGCGGTAGCTCAGCGTGCGCACATCACCCGGCTCGCCCTCGAAGACGATCGCCGGTTTGTCCGCATGCGCGGCGAGGTTCTTGTCGATGCAGTTGTAGCAAACGTTCAATTGCCCGTCGCTGAACCAGCGATAATTCGGGGCGTCGGCGTCATCGAGCGGTACCGTGAACGGCTTGTGCCAGTCGATTTCTGCGACCGCCAAGTCCGCCCAGAATCCGACGTAATCCTCGGCAGCCTTCGCATACATCGCTTCGAGCGCGGCATGCCGCAGTGTCGCGCGCTTGGCGAACTTCGCCGGCGGCGCAAAGACGCGCTGCTCATGCAGCACGGATTTGATGTTCTTTTGTGCCATGAAACCGACTCCCCGGATCGACCCTTCAGGCGCTACGATGCTACGCGCAATTGTACTTTCAATTCTTGACGCCGGCGCCGGCAATGCGCCGCGCCTGTTGACGCAGTATGTTGCCGAAGCCCTGGACGTCGAAAAACCGCTCGAGCGCATCGGCGTCCGCGGGCTTCGGCAGCAGATCGTCGAGAGTCGCCTGCAACGGCATATCGCAGACGATCCCGGTCAGGCGCCGCGCGAGGTACGCGGCCTCCTTGTGGGCAAGCAGTTTCGCCGCGAGAGTCGCTGCGCCGCGCAACTTGAGGCCCGCGACGCGATCGATATTGGCGTATAGGTCGTCGAGCGAGGCGAAAGCCGCGAATAGCTCGGCGGCGGTTTTCTTGCCGATGCCGGGCACACCGGGAATATTGTCGACGCTGTCGCCGGTCAGCGCCAGAAAATCCGCGATCGCCTCGGGGTGGGCCCCGAAGCGAGCTCCGATCTCGTGATAGTGGTAACGCGCGCGGCCGCTGTAATCCCAGAATATGTCGCCGTCGCGGATCAATTGCGATAAATCCTTGTCGCGAGTCACCAGCACGTTGCGCAATCCCGCGGCGCGCGAACGCGCCGCGAGCGTACCGATGATGTCGTCGGCCTCGTATTCGGCGCTCGCAAACTCGGCAAGGCCCATGTGGCGGCAGAACTCGCGGCACAGACCGAACTGGCGCGCAAGATCCGCCGGCGCGGATTCCCGATTGGCTTTATATGCGGGGTAGATTCCGTTGCGGAACGAGGTTTCGCTGCCGAGACTGTGGTCGAACGCGATTCCGATGCGCTCCGGCCTGACCTCTTCGAGCAGATCGGACAGAAATCGGGCAAATCCATAGACGGCATGCGTGGAATTGCCGTCCTTGTCGACCATGTCGGGCGGCATCGAGTAATACGCGCGAAAAATGAAATAGCTGGCGTCGATGTAATAGACGACGCCGGACCTCGGCGAGGCGTTCAACGGCGGCTCATCCCGCGCACCGCAGGCTCACATGGGCCAGCGTTGCATGCGCTCGTGCAGAGGACTCGAGCGCGGAAAATGCGCGACCAGATATTCCATTTGATCCGCCAACACACGCCTGCCCTTCAGATAGATGTATTCCGCATAGGTGGGCGTAAACGGCACCGCGAGCAGCTGCATCCCGGCCTGTTCCGGGGTGCGCGAGGCCTTGGCGTTGTTGCAGCGGCGACAAGCCGTCACGACATTGCCCCAGGTGTCGTAGCCGCCCCGGCTGAACGGGGTCACATGATCGCGCGACAGCAAGCTGTAGGTAAAACGCGCGCCGCAATATAGGCACAGATAGGCATCGCGCCTGAACAGAGTCTGGTTGTTGAGCGGCGGTGTATAGGCCGCGCCGCGCAGATTGCCGGGATTGCCGGTTACGCCGAGCGTCGCGATGATGGAATTGACGTCGACAATGGTTCGCATTCCGGTTCTCGCCGAAGTGCCACCATAGAGCCGGAACAACAGCGTCCCGCAGGTGTAGGCCACCTGGTCGGTATGGTAGAGGCGGGCCGCCTCGCGATAATCGACCCATTCGAGCGGCATCCCGGCGACGTCGGTCCGCAGGATTTGCTGCGACAAGGGATGGGTGTGCGAGGCGAGCGCTATCTCGTCCCGCCAATCGACCAACCCGAGTTTCTCGTTTGTCGAGGCCTTCATACACCACTTAAGATAGTCGAGTCTTATGCCATAATTCAACGTTTAGGGGAGATAACCTGCATGCCTGTCGTCGTCGGTGTCCTCAAGGAGACCGCTGCCAATGAACACCGCGTCGCCATCGTCCCGGAAGTTGCCGCGAAGCTGAAGGCGCTCGGCGCCGTGGTTCTCGTTGAAAACGGGGCCGGTATCGCGGCTCAATTCCCCGACGCCCAGTATGCGGGAGTCGAATTCGCCGATGCTGCGAGCATTCTCGCACGTGTCGACGTACTTCTGACGGTGCGACCCCCGGAAGCGGCGGTCATCGAGGGGCTCAAGCCCGGCGCGGTCGTGATCGGCTTCATGCAGGCCTATGCAAGGCCCGATCTCGTGCGCGCGCTCGTTGCGCGTCGGCTCACGAGTTTTGCGATGGAACTCGTGCCGCGAATCTCGCGCGCCCAGTCGATGGATGCCCTGTCCTCCCAGGCCGCCGTCGCCGGCTACAAGGCCGTGTTGATCGCGGCCAATTCGCTCGAAAAATTCATGCCCATGCTGACAACCGCGGCCGGCACGATCCGCCCGGCCTCGGTGCTCGTGATCGGCGCCGGCGTAGCGGGATTGCAGGCAATCGCCACCGCGAAGCGGCTCGGCGCCGTCGTCGAAGCCTATGACGTCCGCAGTGCGACGCGCGATCAAGTGAAATCGCTGGGTGCGAAATTCGTCGAAACCGGGGTTTCGGCCGAAGGCACCGGCGGCTATGCGCGCGAACTGACCGATGAGGAGAAGGCCAAGCAGCAGGAAGTGCTCGACGCCCGCATTGCGGCGAGCGACGCCGTCATCAGCACCGCTTCGGTACCGGGGCGTGCCGCGCCGCGCATCATCGGACAAGCCGCGGTCGAGCGCATGAGACCGGGTTCGGTGATCGTCGATATTGCAGCCGAGCAAGGCGGCAATTGCGCGCTGACACGCGCCGGCGAAACCGTCGTTCACGGCGGCGTCAAGATCCTCGGACCCGTCAATCTGCCGTCGACGCTCGCTTTTCACGCCAGCGAGATGTATTCGCGGAATTTGTTCAATTTGTTGAAACCCGCATTGCCGAAGGGCGAACTCGCGATCGATTGGAAAGACGAGGTTTTTGCCGGCGCGGCGCTCACGCACGACGGCCAGATCAAACACGAAGCGACCCGAAAATCGGTAGAGGGAGTCTGAACGATGATCGACGGCATCATAGCGCTCTATATTTTCATGCTGGCGGCATTCACGGGATATGAGGTCATCTCGCGCGTGCCGGTCATTCTGCACACCCCGCTGATGTCGGGGTCGAATTTCGTCCACGGCATCGTGCTGGTCGGCGCTATGGTCGCGCTCGCCCACGCCGACACGACGCTGGTTCGCGTGATCGGCTCGATCGGCGTGTTTCTCGCGGCCGGCAACGCCGTGGGCGGCTACGTCGCGACCGAGCGCATGCTGCAGATGTTCGTGACGGCGGGCAAAAACAAGAAGAAGGGCCAGGATTGATGAACTCCGCGACCGCACAGACACTCGTTCAAGCGAGCTATCTCGCCGCTGCATTTCTTTTCATCGTCGGCTTGAAGCGTATGAGTTCACCGGTCACGGCCGTGAGCGGCGTGCGCTGGGCCGGCGTCGGCATGGTGCTCGCGACGATCGTAACGCTCCTGTTCATGGGCGCATCGCCGCTGAATCTCGCGCTCGTGATCGGCATGATCGCCGCAAGCGGCATCCTCGCGTGGGTCAGCGGCAAGCGCGTCGCGATGACCGACATGCCGCAAATGATCGCGCTCTACAACGGCATGGGCGGCGGCGCCGCGGCCGCGATTGCCGCAGTCGAGCTCTACGGAGGCAACGAGCAAAGCCTGACCCACTTGTCGATCGCCGCGGTCGGCGGATTCATCGGCTCGGTGTCGTTCAGCGGCAGCCTCATTGCGTTCGCCAAATTGCAGGGGCTGATCACCAAGTCGGTGCGCTTCTCAGGCCAGAAAATCGTGAACCTCGCGATCCTGCTGGTCACGGTCGCACTCGGCGCGGCAGTCGTATCCGGCTATTGCGCGGGGCCGGCGGCCGTCTCCCTATTCTTCGTGTTCGCGCTGCTGCTCGGCATTGCGATGACGCTGCCCATCGGCGGCGCCGACATGCCGGTCGTCATTTCGCTCTATAACGCGCTGACCGGCCTTGCGGTCGGTTTCGAGGGCTTCGTGCTCGACAACGCGGCGATGATCATCGCCGGCACCGTCGTCGGCGCGGCCGGCACGCTGCTCACGCAGCTCATGGCCAAGGCGATGAATCGCTCGCTCGCGAACGTCCTATTCTCGAATTTCGGCGAGACCTCGGCCGCGGGCGGCGGCACGGTCACAGGCTCGCAGAAGGCGATCGAAGCTTCGGACGCGGGCGTCATGCTCGCGTACTCGCAAAAAGTCATCGTCGTGCCGGGTTACGGCATGGCCGTCGCCCAGGCGCAGCACAAGGTTTGGGAACTCTGTCAGCTGCTGATCGAGCACGGCGTCAAGGTCAAATTCGCGATCCACCCCGTCGCGGGACGCATGCCCGGGCACATGAACGTGCTGCTCGCAGAAGCCGGTGTGCCCTACGACCTGATCTCGGACCTCGACGAAATCAACGCGGAATTCGAAACCGCCGACGTCGCGCTGATCATCGGCGCGAACGACGTCGTCAATCCCGATGCGCGCACCAACCCCGGCAGCCCGATCTTCGGCATGCCGATCTTGAATGCCGACAAGGCGAAAAATGTGATCGTGATCAAGCGCGGCCAGGGCCAGGGCTTTTCGGGCATCGACAACGCGCTGTTCGTGCTCGACCAGACCCGCATGCTCTACGGGGATGCGCAGTCGGCCGTCGGCCAGCTGATTCAGGCCGTCAAGGCCGCGGGCTGAGATCGAAGCGATCGCGGATTTCCCATTGCCCGGGGGCGCCGGCGGCGGGATCGGCGAGACGAATCATCTCGGCGCTCAGGCGGCCGTCCGTGAGCTCCAAGCGCACGTAGTGGTAATTCGGGAAATCCGTGGCCTGGTATAAATCCTCCGCGGTGCGATCGATTTCGTAAGGCTTGGCGCCGCCGCCGCCGGAAACCAAGTACGTAACGCCGCTGCGCTGCTGGCGCTCGTAGTTGTGCGTGTGTCCGGCGCTCACGAGGATACGCGCGTGCAACGCGGGCGCGATTCGGTCGAGATAAGCCGCGAGCGCCTGCTCATTGGGCCGCGGATTGTGGTCGACTTCCTTGGTTGTTTGAATGTCGGCCACCGGCGGGTGATGCAGGACGATCAACACGAACTGCACATGGCGGCCCAGCGCCGAGAACTGCTGTTCGAGCCATACCCGCTGTTCACTGCGCGGCAGCAGTGAGCTGTCGCTGTCGAGTAAAACTGCGAGAAAGCTCCCGCCGAGCGCCACGGAATACCATCGGCGGCCGCGCAGTTCGCCGAACGTATTCCACCAGTACTCGAGACACTGCGATTCTTCGCACTTCGAAAACTCGTGATTGCCGAGTGCGGGATAGACGCGCAATTGCTGTTCGCGCCATGGCGCCGTTTCGGTGCGGAACACGTCGTAGTCAGCGCTGATGCCATGCCACGGAACGTCGCCGTTCAAGAAAATCGCTTGCGGACGTTCGGCCGCGACCTTGGCGACGAGCGCGCGGCGCGCGGAAGGCGATGTGGCCGATGTTTCGGCCGGGTTCGTGAATCGCATGTCGCCGTATGCGACCAGTACCAACGGCAGATGCAGAGCGGCAGCCGGAACGCTGAAGGTCGCCGCGGGCTGATCGGACACGGCGGCTGCAGCCGCGTGCGGGCCTTTCGCGTCTGACGCCGTGAAGCACCCGCCGAGCGCGCAAGCGCCGGCGAGCGCGAGCGCCATTTCGAGGTAAGCGTGTCGAAACATGCGTTTGATCCCGTTGACAGAGCCGGCGCGATTATAGCGCCGCGAAGCTGGAGTCAGCTTCGCTTGCGCTGGGCATCGAGGAAAGGCGCGCGCGCCGCGCGTCCGGCTAGCGCGGGTTGTGCCGCGGCGGCGCGTGGCCTACCGCATTGCGCCGCTGCTGAATCACGTTGTGTCGCTGCGCGGGGGTCATCTGGCGCCACTGCCTGCGCAGTTCCTGGCGCCGCTCCAAGGGCATCTGCCGAAATTGTCGATACTGATCGCGCACGTGCTGCTGCTGCTCAGGCGGCAGACTTTTGAACTGCTGCCATCGTTGCCGCAACAGCTGCCGCTGTTCGGGCGGCATTGCGCGCCATTGCGTGAACCGCTGTTGTGCGGCGTCTCGCTGCTGCGGACTCATCGCGAGCCATCGCCCGCTGCCTTTGGCCAGCGCCTCCTGGCGCTCCGCCGGCAGTGAATTCCATCCGCCTCGATAACTCTGCAGCAGCTGCTGCTGCGCAGGCGACAAGGACTCCCAGGCGCGCGGGGCCGGCGCCGGTGCCGCCGCGGATTGCTCGACCCCGGGCGGCGCCTGCGCGAAACTGCTGCTCGCGGCAGCGAGCAGAATTGCGGTCGATATGATCAGCGCCCTGGTCATTGATTTGCACCTTGAGACGGCGGCGGCTTGGTCGCGCGCGGATCCGAATTCTTCAGAAACTCCCACCACGCTGCGTCTCCTACGTCGTCCGAGCCCAAAAACTCGATGAACGACTCGTCGTTCGGCGGCGGTGGCGGTGGCGGTGGCGGCGGCGGCGGTGGCGATGCGGTTCCAGCGACGCAGACCGCCGAAACGGCGCACGTTAATACCCACGTATACCATCGCAATCTCAACGGCCGCTCAACCGACGCTGCCCGATTCCGTCGCCGCGGACTTTTCGGCGGCCCAATCGTAGAAATCGATGTCGTCTTGCAACATCTCCATCGCATCGCCGGCGCCGTCGTCTGTCGAGGCAACGATTTCCAAATCCTCCAAATTACTGGTCTGGTTTTCGGCAATCGTCGACGTCGTATGAATCAACGGCGAGCCGAGCCAAATCGCGATGCCGAGTATCCCGGCCGCCGTGACGCCGGCCGCCGATGTCCAGATCGGCAAACGCAGAAACCGTGCGCGCGGCCGCTCCGCGGCCTCGAGTGCCGCGTGGCGCGCTTGATTGAGGCGCGAGCGAATCCGCATGTCGATGTTCTCGACACTCGCGTCGAACAGCCGACGGCCACGCTCTTCGAAGGAATCGGGAATTTGCTCGTTCATCACCAAACCTCGCCAAGTTGTTCGCGCAACGTATGCACAGCGCGCGAATAGTGCGTCTTCACGCTGCCTTCGGAGCAGCCCATCGCGGCGGCGGTGCCCGCGACATCCATGCCTTCGAAATTTCGCAGCATGAACGCTTCACGCTGCCGCGCGGGCAATGCCCGCAACGCCGATTCGAGATGCCGCATCGCCTCGGCCTGCATCAGCAGTTCAGGCGCATCGGGGCCGCCCGCCGCGACGCTGTCCAACGGATCCTGTGCTTCGTCGTCCGGATCTTCTTTCGGTCCCGGCGACCACACCATGATGCGTTTGCGCACCGCGCGGCGCCTCTGCAAATCGCGAATCCCGTTCTCGAGGATCCGATAAAACAGCGGCCGCCACTCGGCACACGGCTTGGAGCCGTAATTGCGGGCCAGCTTGAGCATCGCGTCTTGCACGACGTCGAGCGCATCATCGGCATCGCGCAGGCTCACCTGTGCGATGCGGAAAGCCCGACGTTCGACTTCTGCCAGAAACTTATCAAGCTCGCGAGTCTGGTCCACAACAGCATCCTCGTGTGCTGGGGCTGGACCGTCCCATGCCATCCAAGCATCCGAGAGCGTAGCAAACCGAGGCATGACTCGTCCTTTTGGCGTCAAGCAAGCTTGACTAATGAAGAGATAAACGGCTACCTACGGCTGCGGTTGACCGGCGCGCCTGCAACGGATCAGCGACTTACGCACAAAGCCCGTGACGGACTTTGCAATATTTACGAATGACATCTCATCGAAGGATCCAGAGGGACCTGTAACTATTTGAATATAAAAGAATTGTATCGATTTCGGACACTTTTTCACCAATTTGAAGCGGACTCGAAACGGAACGGGCACTTGGGCATGTTGATCCCCGCTTCTACACAGACTTATCCACATTGGTTGTGGACAAGAGGGCCACCTTGATCCTGCGCGTGGCGCTCGATACGCCGCTGCGCCGCGTGTTCGACTACCTGCCGCCGACGCAGCCTGGGGCCGGCGTCGAATTCGCGCCGCGTCCGGGCGTGCGCGTGCGTGTCCCATTCGGGCGGCGCCAACTGATCGGCATTCTGATCGGCACCGCGGACGATTCCCGCATTCCGGTCGAGAAACTCAAGCCGATCGTCGAAATCATCGACCAGGAGCCGGTTTTCGATCACGTAACCTTCGAGTTGCTGCGTTGGGCAGCCGACTATTACCACCATCCGATTGGTGAGGTTTTTGCAGCGGCCCTACCGGCCAGCTTGCGCGAAGGTCAGGCAACCCAACAACAGACGCAGGTCTGGGTACTCACGGCCGCGGGCCGCGAGCAGCTCGCGGCACCCACAAATCGCCGCGCACCGCGCCAGCGCGCACTGCTGCAATGGATCGCTGAGCGAGGTTCGCAGACGATCGACGAAATTGGCGCGAATTTCAAGACTGATCAAGTACGTTCAGCCGCTGCTCGCGGTTGGATTACGGCCGAGCAGAGCACGGCGCAAGAATCAGGCGGCCTTACGGCCTATGTCCCGAGCGACGAGTTAGCACTGACGAGGGCGCAAACGGAAGCCGTGTCCGCAATCGTCGAAACGCTGCCGCGATTTGCAGCGCATCTTTTGTATGGCGTCACCGGCAGCGGCAAAACCGAGGTCTACCTGCGGGTCATCGAGCGAGCGATCGCCGGCGGCGGACAGGCACTCGTGCTCGTGCCCGAGATTGCATTGACGCCGCAGCTCGTCGATCGATTCGCGCGCCGATTCGAGGCGGGACTCGCGGTGCTGCACTCGGGCCTCACCGGCACATTGCGCCGAGATGCCTGGCGCAACGCCCACAACGGCCGGGCCCGGATCGTGATCGGCACCCGCTCGGCCGTGTTCGCCTCGTTGCCACAGCTCGCGCTGATCGTCGTCGACGAGGAACATGACGGTTCGTATAAGCAGCAAGAGGGATTTCGCTACTCCGCGCGCGATCTCGCGGTTCTGCGAGCCCAGCGCGCTGCGGTTCCGATCGTACTCGGCTCGGCGACTCCATCGCTGGAGACGCTCGAGAACGTCACTGGGGGGCGCTACTCGCGCATCTCGTTGCCGGAGCGCGCCGGGGCGGCCAGGCCGCCGAAGATGACGCTCGTCGACCTGCGGCGGCACGCCTGCGATCAAGGTCTGTCACAGCCGGCGATGCAAGCGATTGCCGAGCATTTGGCCGCGGGCGGACAAATCATTGTGTTCCTGAACCGCCGCGGCTACGCACCGACGCTGTTTTGCAATGCCTGCGGCTGGGTCGCGCCCTGCGCGCATTGCGACGCCAGGATGACTTTGCATCGGCGGGCGGCGCAATTGCGTTGCCACCACTGCGGAGCGCAGGCACCGGTGCCGCTGATCTGCGGCAGCTGCGGCCACCCCTTACTGCCCGTCGGCCAAGGTACGGAACGCATCGAGGAGAGCCTGCAGCGCCTCTATCCGGAAGCGCCGCTGGCGCGACTCGATCGGGACAGCGCCGGCTTGCGCGGCGGCATCGAATCCGTGCTGGCGCGCGTACACAGCGGCGAGGCGCGCATCCTCGTCGGCACCCAGATGCTCACCAAAGGGCATCATTTCCCGCAAGTGACCCTGGTCGTGATCCTCGACGCCGATCAGGGCCTGTTTGCGAGCGATTACCGTGCGACCGAACGCCTCGCGCAGACGATCATCCAGGTTGCAGGCCGGGCGGGTCGCGATGCGCGCGCCGGCGAGGTCTTGATCCAGACCGAATATCCAGAACATCCGCTGCTCAATTTGCTGATCACCTCGGGTTACGAAGCATTCGCAGTGGGCGCGCTGCAGGAGCGGCGCGAGGCGGGCTGGCCGCCCTACTCGCGGCTTGCGCTGCTGCGCGCCGAGGCCCGCGACGCAGGCCGCCTCGATGAGTTCCTCAAAGCCGGGGCGGCGCTCGCCGTTGAGTCGCAAGCCGCCGAGGCGGGCAGGCCGTCGCCGAATACCTCAGTCAAGGTCCTCGGGCCGGCGAGCGCGTTGCTCGCGCGGCGTGCGGATCATTTCCGGGCGCATCTGCTGCTCGAGGCGGACGGGCGCAGCGCCCTGCAGCGCTTCCTCGACGGCTGGTTGCCGAAAATCGAGGCGCTGCCGATGCCGCCCGGGCTGCGCTGGTCGATCGATGTCGATCCTTCGGAAGTCGACTGAGCCGTCGGGTAAACTTGCCGGCCTTTTCTGCAGTTCAAACCGACGGTACTGATCGTGAAGAATGTGATCGAAGCTCTATTGCAGCAAGCGCTGGCCGCTCTGCCCGATGAACTCGTGCCGCTGGCTGCGCGCCCTGTGGACCTCGAGGTCGAACATACCCGTGATCCGCTGCACGGCGACTTCGCGAGCAATCTGGCGATGCGCCTCGCGAAAACGACGCGCCAAAACCCGCGCAAGCTCGCGCAGGCATTGATCGCCGCGCTGCCCAAGAACGACGCGGTCGCGAAAACGGAAGTCGCGGGCGCCGGCTTCATCAATTTCTTCCTCAACGGGGACGCCTACGATCGCGAGATCGAGCACATTCTGTCGACCGGCGGCGGCTATGGCCGCTCGAACCTCGGCGCGGGACGGCCGGCGCAAGTGGAATTCGTCTCGGCGAATCCGACCGGGCCTCTGCATGTCGGACACGGCAGACATGCCGCGTTCGGCGCAACGCTCAGCAATTTGCTCGAGGCCGTGGGCTATGCCGTCCAGCGCGAGTACTACGTCAACGATGACGGACGGCAAATGGACATTCTCGCGGTCAGCACCTGGCTGCGATATCTCGAGCGCTGCGGCGAGCACTTTGCGTTTCCCGCGAACGGCTATCGCGGCGACTATATCGTCGCGATCGCCGATAAATTGCTGGCCGCGCAGGGCGCGACGCTCAAGGTAGCGGGCGCCGATCTATTCCAGGGCCTGCCCGCCGACGAACCGCAGGGCGGCGACAAAGACCTGTACATCGACGCGCTGATCGCACGCGCGCGCGCGCTGATCGGCGACGCCGCATTCCGGGGCGTGCTCGAGCTGGCGCTCGAAGACATCCTCGCCGACATCCGCGAGGACCTCGCGGAATTCGGCGTCAGCTTCGACCGCTGGTTCTCCGAGCGATCCTTGAGCGAGGACGGCTCGATCGACCGGGCCCTGAACGCGCTCAAGGCGGCCGATCGCGCCTACCTCAAAGACGGCGCGTTGTGGTTCAAGAGCACCGAATACGGCGACGAGAAGGATCGCGTCATGGTGCGCGACAACGGGCTGAAGACCTATTTTGCGTCGGACATCGCTTACATCTTCAATAAGCTGCAGCGCGGTTTCGAGCACCTGATCTACGTCTGGGGCGCGGACCACCACGGCTATATCGTGCGTTTGCGTGCGGGCCTGACCGCGCTCGGCGGCTCGCCCGATTGCTTCGAGGTGCGCTTGGTCCAATTCGTTTCGCTGTTCCGCGGCGGCGAGAAAGCACAAATGTCGACGCGCTCCGGCGAGTTTGTCACCTTGCGGGATCTACGCCGCGAGGTTGGTAACGACGCCGCTCGGCTGTTCTACGTGATGCGCAGCAACGACCAGCATTTGGACTTTGACCTCGAGCTCGCGACTTCGCGCTCGAACGACAACCCGGTTTACTACATCCAGTATGCAAACGCGCGTGTCTGCAGTGTGTTGCGGCAACTCAAGGACCGCGGCATCGAGCATGATGCCGCGAACGGCATCGCGCACTTGGCGCTTGCGTCCGAGCCGCAGGAAAAGGCCTTGATCAAACGCCTATGCTTGTATCCGGAAATCGTCGAGCAGTGCGCAGTCCAGCGTGCGCCGCACACGCTCGTGCACTATTTGCGCGACTTGGCCAATGACTTCCATACCAATTACAGCGCACATCAATTCATCGTCGAAGATACGGCGCTGCGAGATGCGCGCCTGGCGCTCGCGCGTGCCGCACAGATCGTGATTCGCAACGGACTTGGGCTGCTCGGCGTGTCTGCGCCCGACACGATGTAGAGCGCATCCAATGGCACGAGATTACAAGCCGAAGCGCGGCAAGCCGAGCGGATTCTCCGGTTGGGCCGGTTTGGCGCTGGGATTGGCCATCGGTCTCGCGATCGCCGGCGCCGTGTACTTCAAGGATCGCAAGAGCGAGGCGCCTGCGCCGCACTTGGCCAAGGTCGACAAGAAGAAACCGCACGGCGGCGACGCCTCCGAACTCGGGACCAGTGAACCCAGCGGTACGGAGGAGCCGGGAAAGCCCTATGACTTCTACGACATGCTGCCCAAATTCGAGGTCGTCGTGCCGGAAAAGGACAAGGAGGTCAAACGCGATATTCTTCCTGCGCCCGAAACGCGCCGCGGCACCTATGTTCTACAGGCAGGCTCCTATAAGAACTTCGCCGACGCCGATCGCGTCCGCGCGCAATTGGCGCTGCAGGGCATCGAATCCAAGGTCCAGAAAGTGTCGGTTGACAATGATACCTGGCACCGCATTCGCGTCGGCCCGATCAGCAACTTGGACGAACTGAATCGCATGCGCCAGATCATGCGCAAGGCGGATGTCGACGTACTCGTGATCCGGGTCGGCGACTAGTCGTCGCCGAGCTGCCGGAAATCGACTCCGAGCGCGCGCAGCTTGCGGTACAAATGCGTGCGCTCCATGCCGACCCGCTTCGCAAGCTGTCCGACCTTGCCGTTGCACAGCAGTAGTTGCTGCTGCAGATAGGCGCGCTCGAATTGCTCACGGGCTTCACGCAGCGGCAACGCGAGCAGGTCCTGTTTGACGAGCGGCTCGTCGACGGCGAGCTTCTCTGCGAGCTCGCGCTCGACTTCGTCGAGTCGTATCTCCTCGCCTGCGCCCAAGATCAGCACGCGCTGCACGAGATTCTTCAGCTCTCCGACGTTTCCGGGCCATGGATAATTCCGCAAGCGATTCTGTGCCGCGACACTGAACCTGCGCAGCGGCAAACGCTGCTCGTCGACGAGCCGGTCGACATAAAATCGCAGCAGATCGGGCACGTCCTCCGCGTAATCGCGCAGCGGCGGCACCCTTAGGGTGATCACGTTCAAATGTGCGATCAAGTCGCGCCGAAACGCCTCGGGCAGATTGCTCGCATCGAATCCTTCCTGCGCGGAGCTCACCCAACGCACGTCGACCGCATGTCGCTGCCGCCCGCCCACGCGCACATAGCTGTTTTGTTCGATCGCGCCCACGAGCACGCGCTGGGCGGCGGCGTTGAGGTCGTCGAGCCCGTTGATGAACAGCGTCCCGCCGACCGCCTGATCGAATGCGCCCGGCTCGATGCGGCCGTCGCGCTCGGTACCGAACAACACCGCGGCCGGATCGCTGCCGAGGCTCGCTGCGATCACCATCGTGAACGGCTTGGAGGCCCGCGCGCTCAGGGAGTGCAACAGCCGAGCGTAAGCTTCGCGACCCGAACCGACCTCGCCGATCAGCAGCACCGGTGAATTGCTGGGCGCCACCTGGTGAACCTGCTCGCGCAAAGCCTGCGTCACCTTGCTCTTGCCGATCGTGACGAACGGCGTATTCCCGAGGCTGCGCGACGACATGCGCTTGCGGCGCCCGGCGTCGAGCGCGCGCTCGACGGTCTTCAGCAATTTGGTCAGCGACAGGGGCTTTTCCACGAAATCAAAGGCACCGAGCCGCGTCGCTTCGACCGCTGTCTCGACGGTGCCGTGACCCGACATCATGACCACCGGGCAATCATAGCCGTCGGTCATCGACCATTCGCGCAGCAGCGTGATGCCATCCGTGTCGGGCATCCAGATATCGAGAAACACGAGGTCCGGCGCACGCACCGCGCGCGCGGCGCGCGCCTCGGCTGCATTGGCGGCCACCTCGACCTCGTAGCCTTCGTCGGAGAGGATCTCTTGCAACAACTCGCGAATATCAGCCTCGTCGTCAACCACCAATACTCTCGAAGCGGTCATACGCGTTCTCTCCTGTTTTCGCTTTTGCGCGGCTCCCTGGAACCCAGGAATTTTCCGCTCTCGCCCAATGGCAGTAGAATTCTCACCCGGGCGCCGCCCATACGTCGATTATCCGCCTCAATGCGGCCGCCGTGCTCTTCGACGATTTTCTTGACGATCGCCAACCCCAGGCCGGTGCCCTTCGGCTTGCTGGTCACGTAGGGATCGAACACGGTCCCGATCAATTCGCGCTGGAATCCCGGGCCGTTGTCGGTCACGACGATCGAGGCGACCGGTTTGCCGGCGTCCTCGGAAAGCTGGGTTTCAATTTCGATGCTCGCACCGGCGCGGGCTTCGAGGGCCTCGAAGGAATTGGTCACCAGATTGTTGAGAATTTGCCGAATGCGCATGCGATCCGCCGAAATATCCGGTAAGTCGCCGTCCAGAAGCAATTTCAGTTCCACGCTGCTGTCCTGGGCGCGATACAAATCGACCACCTCGGTGATGAGCTGGTTCAGATCGAAACGCGTGAATTGCATGTCGGGCGCGCGCGCGTACTCGCTGAACGCGTTGACCATTTGCTTCATCGCGTCGACTTGCGCAATGATCGTGTGCGTCGCGCGCTCGAGGATCTGCGCGTCCTGGGCATTCATACTGCCCAGGAACTTGCGCCGCATGCGTTCGGCGGACAATTGAATCGGCGTCAGCGGATTCTTGATCTCGTGCGCCAGGCGCCTCGCGACCTCACCCCAGGCGGCGTCGCGCTGCGCCTGCAGCAGCGTCGTGATGTCGTCGAATACCAGCACGACTCCCGCGGCGGCGCCGGTGTCACTGGGCAGTGCGGTGCACGCGCACATCAGCACCCGCTTGCCGGAATCCGACTGCAGATCGATTTGCTCGCGCCAATCCAGGTTCTCTTGACCGAGCCGCGCGCGAATCGCGGTCAAGAACTGCAGATACAAGTCTCCGTCGCTGACGCGTTCATCGAAGTGCTTGCCGATCGCGCCCTCCAGATCCACGGCCAGGATCGCGCTGGCCGCTTGATTGGCGGTGCGCACGGTCAGATCGTGTTCGAGAGAGACGACGCCCGTCGACAAACGCGCGAGAATGACCGCGAGGCTCGCCCGCTCGGCCTCGACTGCCTGCTGGCTGTGGCGCGTCTCGACACGCGCGCGCGCGAGCCGCTTGGTCATGTCGTTGAACGAGGTCACGAGGAAGCCGAGTTCATCGCGCGACGGCAGCGGCAGCTGGGTGTCGTAGTCGCCGCGCGCCACCGCGCGGGTGCCGGCAATCAGGTCCTGTACCGGCTTGATCAGGCGGCCCGCCGCGAAGAACGCGCCGTAGACCGCCGCCAACAGCGACAGCAGCACGACGAAGGTCAAGGTCAGCACGAACGTCGACTTCAGCGGCTGAGGCAGCTGCACGAGCTTGGCGTACTGCGCATACGAGCGCTGGACCGTGTCGGCCAATTCGCTGAGTTGTTCCGGCACGGGGTAAATCGCGATCAGCACGCGGCCGCCCGGATTGCCGTTCGCCGTCAGCGGTGCCGCCGCGCGAATCACGTAGCCGCCGACCGCATTCGTGTCGAGACTCACATACGATCTGCCGCGCCGCACCTGCAGCATCATCTCATCGGTCGCGGGCAGCGGGACCGAGTCCATCGGACGGTCCGAACTCGTCGCAAGGATCCGGGTTTGAGCGCCGATCACCGTAAATTCGAGCGCCGTGCTTTCGCGCCGCGCACGGTCGAGCGAGCCGACCAGATCGAAATCCGGCAGCGCCGAAAGCGTGCGTGCGACCGCCTCGGTGTTCTGCATGAACTCGCGCACGCGAACATCGAGCGCCGCACGCGACAGCTCGCGCGTGTCCTTGAGGCTTTGGCTTACTTCGAGTTCGAACCAGCTGTCGATTCCGCGGTTCAAGAATTGCAGCGCGAAGTAGTACACGACCAGGATCGGCACGATCGCCAGAGCGCTGAAAATCGCGACGGTGCGGGCTTTGAGCCGCGATCCCGGCGCATGCCGGCGATATTCGCGCGCCAGTCCGAACAACTTGCCCGCGAGCAAAAAGAACAGCGTCAACAGTCCCGCGATGTTGATCAACAAAATCCACTGCAGCCAGCGGTTGAACAGTGCCGAGTTTTGTGCGGCCGAGCCGAGCAGATACAGCGCGACCAACCACAGCGCGATGCCGACGCCGATGATCACGGTGGAGCCGTATTTGCGGACTAGGGCTGCAGTACCCATGTGTACCAGTCGCTTTCGCGATGCCATTCGTTGACCCAAAACATCAGTACGCGCACCGACAGCGGCACGGCGCCGTAGTCGAGCTTGGCACGCACGTTCGCTTCGTAGCGGCGCCCGGCCACGAGCAGCGATTGATCGAGGGCCGGCAAGCCGCGTACCTGGCTCAGCCGCTCGAGCGCCGCATCCACGGTCGGCAAGGACTCCTGTTCTCCGCTGTTGTCGTTGCGCAATACATAGCGGGCGCTCACCGTGTTGTACTGCAAATGGTAACGCTGGGTCAGTTCCGCGACGCTCGAGTTCGGCAACAGCTGGCGCACGCGATTGATCGCCAGGTCGACTTCGAGGCCGAGCGGCACGCCCTCCTCGAGACCCTGCCGGACCGCATTGCCGACGGGCAGATCGATACGCACGTTCAAGTGGTAGACGCCCTCGTTGAGTTCGAGGTCGGCGGACCGAACTTCAAAGCGGCCGTCGAGTCCGTCGGCGTAGGACGCCGCACCCGTGAGGCAGGCGCAGCTCGCCAGGATCAGCAAGCACGAGCGAACTCGCGCCAAGCTCCGGTGAGCGGCTGGCTGGATCGGTGTCGTGGTACGGGGCGCGGCGTTCATTGCTTGTTTAGGGCAGCATAATAGAAGCCGTCGGCACCCGCCTCTCCGGGCAGAATCTGCACGCCGAAGTCGTCGGCGATCCCAAAACCCGGCCAGCCCTCCCAAGTCTCCACGGGCACCACCGCGGCGTCAGGCGTTGCCCGCAAAAATGCCCCGAGAAGGTCGCGATTTTCGCTGCGGGTCAGCGTACAGGTCGCATAGACGAGCCGCCCATGCTGTGCCAACAGACCCCAGGCAGCGCTCAGTAGCCGCGATTGCAGCGCCGGCAATTTGTCTATGTCCGCCGGGGACTTACGCAAGCGAATATCGGGGTGGCGACGGATCACCCCTAATCCTGAGCAGGGTGCGTCGAGCAGAATGCGATCGAACGGCACGCCGTCCCACCAGCGCTCGGGCGCGGCGGCGTCGCCCTGCACGAGCGTCGCCGCGAACCCGCCACGCGCCAGATTCTCGCGGACTCTCGCGAGCCGCTTTGGATCGATATCGACGGCTACGAGTTGTTCGAGCTCCGGCACGCGTTCTGCGATCAAGCTGGTCTTGCCGCCCGGCGCGGCGCAGGCGTCCAACACACGCAGCCCCGGGGCCAAGCTCAGCGGAAACGCGACGCACTGCGCGCCCAAATCCTGCACCGATACTTCACCTTGTGCGAAGCCCGGCAAGTCGTGCACATCGCATGGTGCGTCGAGCAACACTGCGAACGGCACGCGCGGTTCGGTGCGAGCGCCGATGCCGGCGGAATTCAAGCGCTGCAGATACGCTTCGCTCGTCGAATGCCGGCTGTTGATCCGCAGCCACATCGGCGCTTGGGCGTCGCCGGCGGCCAGCAGCTGCGTCCAGCGCACCGGCCAGTCGGCGCGCAGACGATCCGCGAGCCACACCGGCGAAGAATGGCGAGTCGCGGGATTGCGTGCGATTTCTGCGTCGATTGCGGCGCGTTCCCGCAAATAGCGACGCAACACCGCGTTGATCAGTCCGCTCGCGCGTACGGCGTCGGTCGCCTTCGCGGTATCCACGGCCGCATCGACGACCGCGTAGGCCGGCGTCTGCGCATCCTCCAACTCGAACAAGGCAACCGACAGGATCGCGCGCACCAGGCCGTCGAGCGATCGCACCGGCTGGGACAGCAAGCGCCCGAGGATCGCTTCATGGCGGTAATAGCCGCGCACCGCACCGTAACTCAAGGAACGAACCGCGGGCGCAAACGTCGCCGGCACGTTCGCGAGCGCATCATGCAAGGCCACGTCGAGCGTCACGCCGTCGCGCACGATGCGGGCCAACACATAGGCCGCGCGAGCGCGAGCACCGGCTGCGGCGTTCATGGGCTCTGGAATCGTGCGCCACCGAGCCGGCGCGCATTGGCGAATTGCTGCGCCGAAATCGGCTTACGGCCGGGCAGCTGCAGCCGCGTGATGCGCAGCACCCCACGCCCGCAGGCAACGTCGATGCCCCGCGTGGATACCGTCAACACGGATCCGGCCGCCGCGCTTCGGTCCGCCGCGTCGGCGGTGTCCGACCGCACCGATTCAGCCTGCCAAATTCGCAGTTGTGTGCCCTCGAACCGGGTCTCCGCGACCGGCCATGGATCGAATGCCCGTACCTTGCGTGCGATCGCCCCGGCGTCCTCGCGCCAATCGATGAGCGCCTCGGATTTCTCGACCTTGGCGGCATAACAGACGCCCTCGGCAGGCTGGGCTTGTTCGCGCAGTGTTCCCTGCTGCAGCCCGTCGAGCGCTTCGCAGACCAGCTCGCCGCCGAGTTGCGCAAGACGATCGTGCAGCGTCTGCGAGGTCTCGCGCTCATCGATATCGATGGTGCGCGCGAGCAGCTTAGGGCCGGTATCGAGGCCCTCCGCCATGCGCATGATCGTGACGCCGGTGACGCGGTCGCCGGCGAGGATTGCACGCTGAATCGGCGCCGCGCCTCGCCAGCGGGGCAGCAGCGACGCGTGAATGTTCAAGCAACCGAGGCGCGGCACCGCGAGCGCCGGCGGCGGCAATATCAGCCCGTAAGCCACCACGATGAATGCGTCGGGATTCAAATCGCGCAGCAAGGCTTGCGCCTCCGGCAACTTGAAACTCAAGGGTTGATGCACCGGAATTCCAAGTTCGACAGCGCGCCGCTTGACCGCGCTCGCATGCAGGTTGCGGCCGCGACCCGCGGGGCGATCAGCCTGGGTGAAGACCGCGAGAATGCAATGTCCCGCCGCGCGCAATGCGTCGAGCGCCGGCACCGCGAACGGCGGTGTTCCGGCGAACGCCAGCCGCAGCGAGCTGTGATGCGAAATCAAGGGCCTAGAGAGCCGGAATGGACGCGCGCGTCTCGTTGACGGAAGTGCGCTGCCGGCGCTCCTTCTGCAAGCGCTTGCGGATCAGCTGGCGTTTGAGCTCCGACAAATGATCGACGAATAATTGGCCTTCGAGATGGTCGATCTCATGCTGGATACAAACGGCCAACAAGCCCTCCGCAATCTGCTCGAACGGCCGCCCATCTTGCCCGAGCGCGCGCACGCGTATCTTGGTCGCGCGCTGCACCTTGTCGTAAATTCCGGGCACCGACAAGCACCCCTCTTCGACAATCTCGCGGCCCTCGGCGCTCACGATTTCCGGGTTGATCAGCACGAGCGGCGCATTGCGCTCTTCGCTGATGTCGATCACGAGCACACGCTTGTGAACATTGACCTGGGTTGCTGCCAGACCGACGCCGTTGGCTGCATACATCGTTTCGAGCAGGTCATCGATCAATTGACGCAACGCAGCATCCACAGAGGCTACCGGCTCCGCCTTCTGGCGCAGTCTGGGATCCGGATACTCGAGAATTACTAGCTTTGTCATGGGAGTTATGAGAGCAAGGTCGTGTTTTCGGCCCAATTTTGTTGCTAAAGTTCCGCCACTGCTTAACTTAATCGAGTTACGGTAGCGTAAGAAGTATACCAGTCAGCCCATACCGTAGAGATCGGTGACTCAAGGGAGCCAGAACGAATGCATCGGCCAAAGATTTTACTAGTGCTATCCGCCTCGATTGCCCTAATTGCGGGTTGCCGATCGGAATCCCCCGCAACCACGAGCACAGCACCGGTTGCGATTCCGGAAGTCAATAATACCGTCGAAGGTACCGTGGTTGGCGACGATCGCACGGCCATGGAAGCGGCCGTGGATGCGGGTCAAACCCAAGCTGCACCGGAGGCCGCCACGGGCGGCGTCCCGCTGGCGCCGAACGCGCCGGACACCTACGTCGTGAAGCGTGGCGACACGCTCTGGGGCATCGCCAAAGTGTTCTTGCGCGATCCCTGGTACTGGCCGGAAATCTGGCAGGTCAACCCGAAGATCCAGAACCCGCACCGGATTTATCCGGGCGACACGCTGCGGCTGGTCTACATCAATGGCCAGCCAAGGATTTTGTTGCAGCGCGGCGACGAAGCCCGGGTTGAACCCCGCGTGCGCAGTCAGCCGCTCGAAGCCGCGATCACGACGATCCCCTACGACAGCGTCGCGGCATTCATGTCCAAGCCCTTGGTGCTGTCCAAGGAAGAGATTCACTGCGCGGCCTATGTGTTGAGCTCGCTCGACGAACACGAGGGAATTGCCGAAGGAAACGTGTTTTATGCGCGCGGCTTCTGCCAGCCCGCCGCGGTCGGCGCCCGCTACAACGTGGTACGCATCGGCGACGAGCTGCGCGACCCCGATGACCATCGGCTGCTCGGTTACAACGGCATTTATGCGGGGACTGGCCGTCTGACGCGCACCGGAGACCCTGCCACTCTGATCATGACCGAGTCAAACCGGGAAGCGGAACCCGGCGACAAGGTGATCCCGGGCAGCGTCGACGTACCGCTCGATTTTGCGCCGAGCCCACCACGCTCCAAGGTCAACGGCCGCCTCATGGCGATCACTGACGGCGTCAGCGTGATCGGCCAATACCAGGTCGTCGCGATCAATCGCGGCGCTCGCGACGGGCTCGTGCCGGGCAACGTGCTCGCGATCTACGAATCCGGCGAAACTGTGATCGACGATGAAAAGCATGGATTTTTGGCGGGCAGCGCCGGCTGGTTTCAGCCGAAGATCCGCTTGCCGGAAGAGCGCGTCGGCACCTACATGGTGTTCAAGACCTTCGATCGCATGAGCTTCGGCCTGATCATGGAAGCGAAGAACATCATTCGACTCGGGTATCGCGTCGAGAATCCGTAAATCTCGACGAGGCGGCCAGTAATGGACCCGGCCGCTTGAGCGCCGCGGTCCGATACTGCGGCGAATGCCGCCAAGTGAAGATGCAGTTGCCTGGTTGACGTTGACGCGCGCGCCCGGACTCGCTGTTCCGGGCTTGGCCGCGGCATTGGCGGGCCTCGGAAGTGCCCAGGGTATTCTGACCGCCTCGCCGCGCCGGCGCCGGCAGGCCGGGCTGCCCGCGAGCCTGGAGGGCTTTCTCGTGCAAGCCGCGGCAGCGCCGACCGCCGCCGAACGTCGCTGGCTCGAGCACCCGCGACACCATTTGATCCCCTTCACCGACAGCCGTTTTCCGCCGCAGCTGCTCACGAGCGAGGGCTGTCCAATCGCGCTGTATCTCGACGGCGATGCGCAGGCACTGTGCGAACCACAACTCGCGATCGTCGGCAGCCGCAATCCCACGCCGCAGGCTCGGGAGCACGCCTTCGAATTTGCCGAAAGCCTTGCACGGCAGGGACTTACGATCACGAGCGGGCTCGCGATCGGCATTGACGCTGCGGCACATCGCGGCGCGCTCGCGGCAGAAGGATCAACCGTGGCGGTACTCGGCACCGGCGTCGACCTCGTGTATCCACGCGGCAACGCAGCGCTCGCCCGCGAGATCTCCGAGCACGGTGTACTGGTCAGCGCATTGCCGCTCGCAACGCCGGCGCGCCGCGGCAATTTTCCGCAGCGTAACCGCCTGATTGCCGGGCTCGCGCTCGGTACGCTGGTCGTCGAGGCAGCGCAGCACAGCGGCTCCCTGATCACCGCGCGCAGCGCCGGCGAGCAGGGACGAGAGGTTTTCGCAATCCCCGGTTCGATCCGCAATCCGCTGACCCGAGGCTGCCACGAGCTGATCAGGCAAGGTGCGAAATTGACCGAAACAACACATGACATATTGACGGAGTTGGACTTTTCCGCGGCCGTCGAACCTCGCGCCAGTGCCGGATTCGCGCATCCCGAGCCGAGCGCAAACGCCGCGGGAATGGACAACGATCACAAAATCTTGTTAGATGCGCTCGGCTTTGATCCGGCGGACCTCGATACTTTGGTCGTTCGTACCGGTTTCAAACCAGAAGTCGTGTCTTCGATGATGCTGATCCTCGAGCTCGAAGGCTACGTTCAGGCTGCCCCCGGAGGCCGCTACTCCCGAGTCGCCAGGAGCCCATGAGGTGAAAGATAACGTTCTCGATCTGCTGATCTACCTTTTCGAGAATTACATGAGCGCGGACGACGAACCTCGGCCGGACCGCCAGACATTGAAACTGGAATTGGACAAAGCGGGATTTGTGGAACCCGACATCGGCAGAGCGCTCGAGTGGCTCGACGGCCTGTCGGGCGAACAATTGGGCAAAGTCGCCGAAGCGACCGCGCGGGCCGTGCGGGTCTTCAATGGCCAGGAGCTGCTGCGGCTCGATACCGACGTGCGCGGCTATTTGATGTATCTGGAGAACCTGCGCATTTTATCGGGGAACCAGCGGGAGCTCGTCATCGACCGCCTCATGGCGCTCGAGGCCGACGAAATCGACATCGAACAGGTCAAGTGGGTCGTCTTGATGGTGCTGTTCAGCCAGCCGGGCCAAGAATCTGCCTATGCGCAAATGGAAGACCTGGTCTTCGAAGAGCGCTCCGACGCCCTGCATTAGAACCCATTGAGCAGCAATCTCGTCATCGTGGAATCGCCCGCCAAGGCGAAGACCATCAAGAAGTATCTCGGCAAGGACTTCGAGGTGCTCGCCTCGTACGGCCATGTCCGGGACCTCGTGCCCAAGGAAGGCGCGGTCGACACGAAGCATCACTTCGCGATGAAGTATCAGGTCGTCGAACGCAACCAGAAACACGTCGACGCGATCTCCAAGGCATTGAAGAAAGCCAAGACCCTGTTCCTCGCGACCGACCCCGATCGCGAGGGCGAGGCGATATCGTGGCATCTGTTCGAATTGCTCAAAGCCAAGGGGGAACTCTCCGGCAAGGACGTGCAGCGCGTCGTGTTCTACGAAATCACCAAGAACGCGGTGCGCGAGGCGATGGAGCAGCCGCGCAAATTGTCGGTCGATCTCGTGAACGCGCAACAGGCGCGGCGCGCGCTCGACTATCTGGTCGGATTCAACCTCTCGCCGCTGCTCTGGAAGAAAGTGCGGCCCGGATTGTCCGCCGGGCGGGTGCAGAGCCCGGCGCTGAGGATGATTTGCGAGCGCGAGGACGAGATCGCCGCGTTCGTTGCGCGCGAGTACTGGACGATCGACGCTGAACTCGAGCATTCGGCGCAGAAATTCCCCGGCAAGCTCGTCGAATACGCCGGTACCAGGGTCGAGCAGTTCAGTTTCACGAACAGCGAGGCCGCGCACGCGGTCGAGAAGACGCTGCAGGCCGCCGCGGGCGGCGAACTGACCGTGCTCGAGGTCGACCGCAAGCAACGGCGGCGCAACCCGGCCCCGCCGTTCACGACCTCGACCTTGCAGCAAGAGGCCGCCCGAAAACTCGGATTCAGCGCCCAAAAGACCATGCGGGTCGCACAGCAGCTCTATGAGGGTGTCGATATCGGCGAGGGTGCGGTCGGCTTGATCTCTTACATGCGCACCGACTCGCTGAATCTGTCGCAGGAAGCGATCGGCCAAATACGCGATGTGGTCGTGCAGCTCTACGGAAAGGATGGACTGTCCGACGAGCCGCGAATCTACAAGACCAAGTCGAAGAACGCGCAGGAAGCGCACGAGGCGATCCGGCCGACCGCGGCGAATATTCTGCCCGGCGACATCGAGAGCAAGCTGGAGAGTGATCAGTATCGGCTCTATACCTTGATTTGGCGGCGCACCGTGGCCTGCCAAATGGCGCCGGCCCTGTTCGACACCGTGGCCGTGGAATTGCTCGCGGGTCCCGACGGCCCGGGCCGCCATGTACTGCGTGCCAATGGCTCGACGCTGGTCAAGCCCGGCTATATCTCGGTCTATCAAGAGGGCGTCGACGACGCCGTGCAGGACGACACCGACCACGTGTTGCCGCCGATGCAGCCGGGTGATCGCATCAAGTTGATCGGCGTCGTGCCCGCCCAGCATTTTACGGAGCCGCCGCCGCGCTTCTCGGAAGCGTCGCTCGTCAAGGCGCTCGAAGAATATGGCATCGGCCGCCCGTCGACCTATGCGTCGATCATTTCGACGCTGCGCGACCGGGAATACGTCGAGATCGAGAACCGCCGTTTCACGGCCACCGATATCGGCAAGATCGTCAGCCGCTTCTTGACGCAATACTTCACGACCTACGTCGATTACGATTTCACGGCGAAGATGGAGGACTCGCTCGATGCGGTCGCGAATGGCGACGAGGAATGGGTGCCGCTGCTCGAGAAGTTCTGGAAGCCGTTCATCCATCTCGTCAAGCACACCGAAACTTCGGTGAGCCGCGAGGAGGTTGCGCAAGCGCGCGAACTCGGCAAGGACCCCGCCAGCGGAAAGCCGATGAGCGTGCGCATGGGCCGTTTCGGTCCGTTCGTGCAAATCGGCACCAAGGACGATGCCGACAAACCACGCTTTGCCGGACTGCGCCCGGGCCAGAAAATGGACGCGATCACCTACGAAGAGGCGCTCGAACTGTTCAAACTGCCGCGCAAGCTTGGGACTACCGCGCAGGGCGATGAGATCACCACGAACGTCGGGCGCTTCGGTCCCTACGTGAAATTCGGCGCCAAGTATGTCTCGCTGAAAGTCGACGATCCCTACACGATCACGCCGGAGCGTGCGCTCGAAGTCATTCGTGAGAAGGAAATCGCGGACGCCAATCGACTGATATTGGATTTCCCCGATGCCGGAATCCAGATTCTCAACGGGCGCTTTGGTCCCTACATCACCGACAAGCAACGCAATGCGAAGATCCCGAAAGAACGGGATCCAAAGACTTTGAGCTTGGTGGAATGTCAGGCGATGCTCGCGGCGGCGCCCGTGCGCACGTTCGGCAAATGGGGGCGCAAAGGTGCGAAGGGCAAGGCTAACGGCAAGCCCGCAGCCGGTGCGGCTGCGCCTGTAGCGGCGGGCGCGGCCGAAGCCGCACCTGCACGCCGGGCCGCAGCCAAGGATGTCAAGTTCGCGACCGCCGCGGCGAAGAAGAGCACGCCCACGAAGGCGCTGAAGCCGGAAGCTGCAAAGGCGCCACCCAAGGCGCGCGCCAAGGGGTCACCGAAGCCGTCTCCCAAGGTGCCGCACAAAGTGGCGTCCAAGGCGAACCCGAAAGCGGCGCCGAAGGCTGCGCCCAAGTCTGCGTCGGCCGCCAAAAAAGGGCCCGCGAAAAAGAGTGGGTGATCGGCCATGCAGGACGCCGTCAAGCAGTACCTGACCGACTTGCACGACCGCATCACCGATGCGATCGAAAGCCTCGATGCCGAGAAATTCCGCCGCGATCCCTGGCGGCGCCCCGAGGGCGGCGGCGGCGAGAGCCGCATCTTGAGCGAGGGCTCGGTGTTCGAGCGCGCCGGCGTGTCCTTCTCGCACGTATGCGGCGCGTCGATGCCGCAATCGGCCACACAGCAGCGCCCCGAAGTGGCCGGCGCTCCGTTCGAAGCCATGGGAATCTCGTTGGTGTTCCACCCGCGCAATCCGTTCGCGCCGACGACCCATGCCAACGTGCGGTTCCTGATCGCGACACCGCGCGATGGGGCCCCCGCGTGGTGGTTCGGCGGCGGATTCGACCTGACACCCTATTATCCGTTCGACGAGGACGTGTTGCATTGGCATACGACTGCACGTGCGGCGTGCTTGCCGTTCGGCGCCGGCGTCTACGAGAAGTACAAGGATTGGTGCGACCGCTATTTCTTTTTGCCGCATCGAAACGAAACCCGCGGTGTCGGCGGTTTGTTCTTCGACGATCTCAGCGAGGGCGGCTTCGATCGGTCGTTCGCCCTGCTGCGCAGCGTCGGCGATCATTTCTTGTCGGCCTATCTGCCGATCATCGAACGCCGCAAGGATCACGGCTATGGCGAGCGCGAGCGTGATTTTCAGCTCTACCGGCGCGGTCGATACGTCGAGTTCAATCTGGTGTACGACCGCGGGACGCTGTTCGGCCTGCAGTCGCGCGGCCGCACCGAATCGATCTTGATGTCGCTGCCGCCGCTCGTGCGCTGGGATTACGATTGGCATCCCGAGCCGGGCTCGCGCGAGACGCGGCTGTATTCGGATTTCTTGCGGCCGCGGGATTTCCTCACCGAGCTGCGAGGCCGCTAGCTCGTGTTCGAACCCGCGCACCCGGCCCGGACGCGCAGTGCGCCGCTGGCACGCGCGGCACTCGCCGCGCAAGCGGTCGGCGACGCATTGACGCTCGATCGCCATGCGTTCAGCAATGCGGATTCGTGGCTGGACGAGTACAAACGCATCTGCCGGCTCTTCCAGACGACTTTGCAGGGGACATGAACTACAAGCACATTTATCACGCCGGTAATTTCGCGGATGTCGCCAAGCATGTGGGATTGCAGTATTGTCTCGAAGCGCTCAAGCGCAAGCCGTCGGCGTTCTTCGCGATGGATACGCATGCCGGGCGGGGCTATTACGACCTCCAGGCACCGGAGGCGCAGAAGTCCGGCGAGGCGGAACGCGGCGTGCAGCGGCTCGTGCAACAGTCGATCGGTGAACCCGCTCTTGCGGATTACTTCAAGGCGATCCGCGCGCGGCGCGGCAAACGGTTGGCGCGCTATCCCGGCTCGCCGGCGCTGATCGGCCATGCGTTGCGCACGCAAGACCGCGCGCTGTTCGTCGAGTTGATGCCTGCGGAGGCTCGTGCCGCGGCCCGCGAAGTGGAATCTCTCGGGCGCGTTCGCACGGAAATCGACGACGGCTATGCCGCGCTCAAGGCATTTCTGCCGCCCGAGGAACGACGCGGCCTCGTGCTGATCGACCCACCATACGAAAGTCTCGACGAACTGAAGACCATGCTGCAGGCGTTCGAGAATGCCTACCGGCGCTGGCCCGGCGGAATTTATTTGATGTGGTACCCGATCCGCAGTGCAACGCAGCGACGCAATGTGCATGCGCGCTTCGAGCACCTGGGGATTCCAAAGATGCTGTACGCCGATCTGGCGATACACCCCGACGACGCGGGCCTAGGCTTGGCCGGCAGCGGACTCATGATCGTCAATCCGCCCTACGGCGCGGACGAGCATTTGACGGCCGCGTATGCAGCGATACACCGCGGTGTTGCCCCGGCGACCGACGCGGGCTACGTCGAGGTCGCGCGCCTCACACCTGAACAACTCTAGTGCGACGCGGAGGGTGCGTTCGTCCACTGGATTGCACCGAGCACACGCGCCGCGATCCGATCGACTTCGGCGCCGTTCAAAGTCCTGTTGCGGGTCAGCACGGCAATCGCGCCGTGACCCGGGACCGGTACGATACTGCCGCGATAGCCCTGCTCGTCGAAGTCCATCGGCGAGCGCGCGGTCTCATGCACGAGCACCATGACCGTGACCGGCCCGCTAGCGTCTTGAACGACCAAGTGCGGCACATGGAACCCTCGAAACTCGCAACTCGCCGCATAGCTGACGACGCCGGCATCCGGGCGCAAACGCATCTTGGCATCACCGATCGCTTCGCTGAGCCGCTCGGCCGGCACCGGCCCTTGCGAACTCCAGGCCTGCGGCTCTCCCGCCATGTGCGCGACGACTGCATCGGCGAGGCTCGAACGCGGTCCCGCGAGCCATAGGACCGCGGCGGCGACGCTCGCGACGAGCACACTCGCAGCGAGAGCGAACCAGCGCCCGCGGTGGCTGCGGCCCGCGGCCGCATTGCGCAGCGGCACGACATTTGCGGCAGGCTTGGCCGGCAGACTCAAACGCAGCGCGCTCGCGAGGCGCGTCTCGAAGCGGCCCAAGCGCTCGGTAAACGCGGCGCATTCGGCGCAGATCTCGCGATGTGCAAGCATCTCGGGATCCGCTGTCCGAGGTTCCGAGAGCAATGCCCGTCGATAGTGGTTGCAGTCGATCATTCTTCGGGATCCAGCGTAGTGTCCTCGCCGCAGAGGCCGCGCAGCTGCCGGCGGGCGCGAAAAAGGCGGGTCAGCACTGCCGGCGTCGACAAGTTCAGTTGTTCGGCGATTTCGGCGGTCGTGCAACCCATCAATACCTGCAAAACCAGCGGCTCCCGGTACTCGTCCGGCAATTTGAATATTGCAAGCCGCATTTCTTCGAGATCCTGCTGATCGGCCGCTCCGAGCGAGGGCTCTTCGCTCGCGACCAAATCGTCGAGATCCACGGTCGGCAGCCGTTTGCGCTCGAAGGTGCGCGCATATTCGCGCCGGATGATCGTCAGAAACCACGGTTTGGCGGCCTTGTCGTCCTGCAGCGCATCCTGTGCTTTCCAGGCACGCAGCAATGTTTCCTGGACGACATCCTCGGCAACCGTACGGTCGCGGGAGAGCCAAAGCGCAAATCGCAGCAAGTCCGGGCGCAGGGACTCGCAAAGTGCTTGGAAGCGCGCACGCTTCTGGTTTTCGCCAACCTGGGCTCGCATGGTTAAATCGGCACCCGACCTGGGATATTTCGGGTGCGATCTTAGCGCAGTTGGGCGCTCGGCCCGCGCTTGTGCTCCCGCAAGCGCGGAGTGGGCTACCATAACTGCATCGGCCAAAGGATTAGGAGTCACAGCGAAGATGACCGGGATTTCCAGCGATTCATTTCCGAAAACCCGCTTGCGCCGCATGCGGCGCGACGAGTTTTCCCGCCGCTTGATGCGCGAGACCCAGCTCGGCGTCGACGCCCTGATTTACCCGGTATTCGTCGTCGAGGGATCGCGGCAGCGCCAGCAGATCGCCTCCATGCCCGGCATCGAGCGCCTCTCGATAGATGAGTTGCTGCGCGAGAGCGCGGAACTCCTGCGTCTTCGGGTGCCTGCGATCGCCATTTTCCCGGTCACGCCGCCCGAGAAGAAGACGCTCGATGCGCGCGAGTCGTGGAATCCCGAGGGAATCGCCCAACAAGCTGTCCGTGCGGTCAAGAAGGAATTCCCCGACCTCGGGGTCATCACGGATGTCGCTCTCGATCCGTTTACCACGCACGGCCAGGACGGCATCATCGATGCGGCCGGCTATGTCCAGAACGACCTGACCGTCGAAACCTTGATTCGCCAGGCGCGCTCGCATGCCGACGCCGGTGCCGACGTGGTCGCACCCTCGGACATGATGGATGGGCGCATCGGCGCGATTCGCAGCGCGTTCGAGAATGCGGGGCTCGTGCACACGCGCATCCTCGCGTACGCCGCGAAATACGCTTCCAGCTTCTACGGGCCGTTTCGCGACGCGGTAGGCTCGGCGTCTCAGCTCGGCAAAGGCAACAAGAACACCTATCAGATGGACCCGGCAAACTCGGACGAGGCCCTGCGCGAGGTCGCGCTCGACATCGCCGAGGGCGCAGATATGGTCATGATCAAGCCCGGCCTGCCGTACCTCGATGTCGTACGCCGCATCAAGGATCGTTTCGGCATGCCCACGTTCGTCTATCAAGTCAGCGGCGAATACTCGATGATCATGGCGGCCGCGCAGAACGGTTGGATCGACGAACGCGCGACGGCGCTCGAGGCGCTGCTGTCGATCAAACGCGCCGGCGCCGACGGCATACTCACGTATTTCGCCAAACGCGCGGCGGTCTGGCTCCAGGAGTGAGCACCGGGACGCATCTCGGACCGCCCGACCAATACGGGGTCGCCGGGCATCCCGTCGCGCACAGCTGGTCGCCGTTCATTCACGGGATGTTCGCCAAGGCGACCGCGCAGAACTTGGTCTATCGGCTGTTCGACATCGCTCCCAAGGATTTTCGCGGCGAAGTTCTGCAGCTTCTCACGGGCGGCGTACGCGGGCTCAACATCACGCTGCCACACAAGCAGGCGGCCGCCGAACTCGTCAACGAGTTGACGCCGCGGGCCACCCGCGCCCAAGCGGTCAACGTGATCGCCTATTTCGAGGACTCGAAGCTGCTCGGCGAC
>Ga0187847_10000351_pt1 | contig 53897 bp, 40 predicted proteins | sample June2016WEW_4_10_FD_132458 | JGI IMG/M metagenome (GOLD analysis project Ga0187847, IMG submission 132458) | Peatland microbial communities from SPRUCE experiment site at the Marcell Experimental Forest, Minnesota, USA - June2016WEW_4_10 | ecosystem: Environmental > Terrestrial > Soil >...
CTGAGGAAGCTGGCGCGATCCGCCTTTTCGCCGAGTGCGCGGCCAAGCCACAGATGGTCGTTGCTGTTTTGGCCGTCCTGCTGCACGGCTAACCCGCACTCGTGAATGGCGGTGTCCCATTGCTGCAGGGTGTAGCGAACGCGGCAGGCAAGGTTGTGCGCCTCGGCGCTGAGAGGCTGCGGGAGGGCGCCGATCAGGTCGAGCGCCTTATCGGCTTCTCCTGCCTGGAGTACAGCATTGACCGCGGCTAACGGGTCTGCGGAATTGCGAGGGGAAGTGATTGCAGAAGAGGGAATCCTGGCCGGCGCACCAAGCAGCATGGACGCAGGCATGAGGCCCAATGCGAGCGCGCCCGCTGCGATGCGCAATAACTTCACGGCCCAACCTTCTTGATGGGAACGCCCTCCTGCAAGGGTATTCCCGTGGTGGTGCCGGTAGCTACCCAATCCCCTTCGTTGAGTCCGGAAGTGATGGCAACCTGGGTGAGATTGATGTTTCCGATGGTGACCGGGGTGCGCACCAGCGAGTCGCCGACGACCTTGAAGACATAGGAATTGCCGTTCTGAGAGTGGAGCGCTTCGCGAGGCAGGCTGAGAGCGTTGGCCTCGCTGGAAGTGGTGACAGTGACGGTGACGTTGGTGTCGGGGAGCAGGTCGCCATCGCCATCGTCAATCTGGACCAGGGCTTCGCCCACATTGCGGGTGCCGATGGCGATGACGGTGGAGGGGGTGCGCACGATATGGCCGTGCCATATTTTGCCCTGTTTGGCCTCCCACTTAATGAGGATCTTTTGTCCGACGGCAAGCTGGCCGATCCATGGCTCGTCGAAATAGGCCACGATGTGCTCGTGGTGCAGGTCGGCCATCTGCAAAAGCAACTTGCCTTCTTCCACAAAATCCGTTGGTCCGGCGTCGAGGCTGTAGACGGTTCCGGCAATTGGGGCGTAGTAGGAAGACTCGGCGACGACGGCCCGTGCCGCCGCAAGATTGGCTTCCGCGTCAGATAGCGCGGCCTGTGCACGCGCTATTTCGGCGGGAGAATAGCGGCTCTGCGCGCTTTGCTGGGCTGCGTGGAGGGCTGCATCGTCCGAGGACACGCGCTCTCGCGCGGCAGCTACTTCGCTGGCAGAGGCGGCGCCGGTGGCATTGAGCTTGGTCAGGGCATCGAGATCGTGGTGGGCCTGATCGCTTTCAAGCTGGGTGCGCGCGATGTCGGCGGCGGATGCCTGGCGCTCCTGCAGGGTGCCATTCTGGGTGATGGATTCCATCATGGCCTGGGCGGCTTTGACACCGCTTTGGGCTGTGGCCATGCGGGCTACAGCCTGCAGATCATCCAATTGAATGAGTAGCTTACCGGCAGGTACCACGTCGCCGGGATGGACGTTGACGGATTTGACAAGGCCGGAAAGTGGGCTATGGTACTGGTAGTTGACATCGGGTTCGACGCGGCCGTTTGTGGGCACCGTGCTGACAAGTTCTTGGTGGCGGGCCTGAACTTCACGTACTAAGAGGCGGTCGCGCATAAAAAAACGCGCGACGAAGAACACGATTACGATAAAAACGCCCGCGCCGCGCCAAACCCATAAGCGGATTCGGTCTGATTGCTTCTTCTCTTCTGCCATTCACCTAACCAAGGGTCAGTATATAAGAGTCAGGAAAGGGGTTTTGGAATCAGAAAAATGCGAACAAAAGATGGAACGGGGTTACGGTTTTGATTCGTTGGCAAGAGGACAAGTACAATAGGGCCATGGCTTTGGAACCACGATATACGGATGACCATGCGGCGGCGGGGTTGGACTTTGCGTTTCCGGCGATTGAGACATGGAAGAACCAGTTTCCGGGGTACGAGATATTGATTGACGACCCGGAATTGACTTCAGTGTGCCCGAAGACGGGGTTGCCGGACTTTGGGGTGCTGACGATCCGGTATATGCCACGGGAGCGGTGCCTGGAATTGAAGTCGTTGAAGGAATATTTGTTCAGCTACCGGAACCTGGGGATCTTCCAGGAAAACATTGTGAATCAGGTACTTGAGGATGTGGTGAAGGCTTGCGATCCGGTGTGGGCGGAGGTGAAGGGAGTGTTCCGGCCACGGGGGGGAATTGGGACGACGGTGGTGGCAAAATGGCCGAGGCCGGCAGGGACTGAGGGACTGAGGGACTAGGGACTCAAAAGCCCGGCAAATGGCTGCTTAAAGGGTTGGACTACATAGCTGAAAGGGTTGCTCGAGTGGTTAGAAAACATGCGAAAAGGCTGCTTAAGTGGTTGTCTTTCGCGTCGACATGCACCTTGTGGGCAGCCTTTTCGATGTGTTTCGATTGCAGAGAATTGAACTAAACGAAGCAAAGGATTGCTTAAAATTGAACGCGTTTTTTGTTCATCGCGCTGAGTTCGCAGGATTTATTGACATAAGTTATTGATAGTGCATTAGTTATTTCGATTTTGTTTTCTGTGCAATTGCGCTTGGGAATGCAATGAATCGCGGCGGCCCACCGGGGCACCTTGGCGTCTCGATTGGACTAGGACCCAGGGTTTTCACCCTGGGCTATTCTCGTTCTCTCCCTCCAGGATAGAGGCAAGACCGGGCCTGAAGGCTACGTGGATTCGACCTCTTTCAAGGCATTGAAACCCCTGGCTCTGGCTAGATCGTGTCGCTGAGTCTGGAAGGGGTGAGTTAAATCACATCTTGCATTTTGGTGCTCGGGTACATTTCGGTTATGGAAAACTGCATACAAATAATCGCAGTCGAATGCGACGGCGATGACGGCGTGATTGTGAAGTTCTCAGACGGGACGATTACCGGGTACGTACCAGAGGAGTTGCTGGAGCTGAGGCCTTTCAGAGAACCAATCACAGAGACTTGCGCAACGCAAGTGAATTAATCGCCCGCGGTGCAATGCAACGGGCTACGCAGGATACTGAAGCCGCTAACATGGCTTCCTCCGGCGGGCGGAGCTGCCGGCTGTAGATGCTTAGACTTTCTGGGAGGGTTTGAGGGCGGTTTCGGCGTCGCGGATGTAGGCGGCTATTCGTTTGCGCTCGGGTTCTGATTCGCGAATGATCTTGCGGACTGCGCTTTCAGGAGGATCTTCTGACGAACGGAATTGAGTCATCATATGACTGGTCAGAAATCGGATGTCGTGGAAGGCGCGAAGGTGGGTGTTGCGGAGCATTCCACGAGGCTGAATGCCATCGACGATTACACAGAAGCTGGCGATGGCGGCGGCGAACAGACTGACATTCGTTAAATGATATTGCGCACAAATGCCCGCGCTGGCCGAGGCGATGATGGCAGGAATCTTCAGAGCCCAGAAAGCAAATGCGTCGTTGCGGGCATCCTTCTGATTGGCTTTGGCCCACTGCTCCAGCTCGGTCATGTGATCGACCCACATTTCTTCAGGCGAGCGGTGGAAGGTTGACCTGGTTGATGGCGTGCCACCCTGGATGGAAAACAATGATGCGGGTGCCGCTGCTGCTGGAAGTGGCACAATTATTGGGAACGGCGGCGCCGATGGCGCTTGAATCGTGGGCGTCATCAGGGCCGGCGCAGACAGCGCGGACGGCGGTGCCGCGGGAAGTGCTGACGCCAGCGAGGGTGGTAACGCCGCTGGCTCCGGCGGCTGGGGTGGGGGGATTGCGCTCGTGTCGACTGGCGGGTCTGGCATGGCTGTGATCCGTTGGACAAGTCTAACGCAAAATCTGGGTGGTGATCCTTTTGATTTGGCTGGTTTGAGTGTGCTGTGGGTTCATTGAGTCCCAGGTCCCCAACGGGGAGGGACGCGGGGGCGCCCGCCGGACACCTCCTACCAGCCTTCCAACAGGCTGACCATAAGGGCTGGTCGGTTCCTCGGCGAGTGCCCCGGCGATTTCGCGTTGGTCGAGAAGCGTTCCAGGCGACATCGGCGTTTATCGGGACGTTTTCTGTATTGGCGCGCAAGACACGCCGGATGAATGCCTTGATGTGTTCCAGCCATTCCAAATTACATCTTGACGAATTGATAGTCGAACATCTACCATCACCCCCAGATCGAGGGTAGTCTGTCTTCCATGGAAAAACGAAATGGACTTCTTCAGGGCACGCTCGACATGCTCATCCTGCGAACGCTACTTTCCGGTGCTGCCCATGGTCACGAGATTGGGAAACACATTCAGCGGACAACCAACGATTTTCTTCAGATGCAGCACGGTTCTCTCTATCCCGCGCTGCATCGGCTGGAGAAACGAGGCTGGGTCACTGCGAAGTGGGAGACGGCGCCGGACCGCAACAGGGAGTTCAAGTACTACCGATTGACGAACCAGGGCAAGAAGCAGCTCGTGGTCGAAGAATCGCAATGGAAGCAAATGGCGGAGGCGGTGGCGCGCGTTATGTGGCCCGCTGCCGGAGAGAGCTGATATGCGATGGTGGCAGGCGAAGAAGCGGGACGAAGACCTGGTGCGGGAACTCCAGTCTGACCTTGATCTGGAAGAGGAAGAGCAGCGGGAACGCGGCTTATCACCGGAAGAGGCGCGCTATGCTGCCCGGCGCGCTTTCGGCAACTCCACTCTGATTCGCGAGCAAACGCGCGCAGTCTGGAATTGGAACTGGCTCGAGCAGTTGGTGCGCGAACTGAAATACGGCACGCGCACATTGTTGGGCTCGCCGGGCTTCTCGCTCGTCTCTGTGCCGGTGATGGCGCTCGGCATCGGTGCAACCACATCGCTCTTCACCATTGTGCGTGCTGTGCTTCTGCGGCCGCTGCCTTTTCGCGATCCCAGCAAACTGGTGATGCTTTACGAGCATTTCCGCCAGAGCACAGGCGGGGATGGATTTAATACCGTCGCGCCAGGCGACTACCGCGACTGGCGCAACCAGAGCCGCGCCTTTGAAGATATGGCGGCCATGCGCGGCTACGGAGGCATTCTCTCCGGCGTGCACTCCGAATTGCCCGAAGTCGTGCAGAGTGCGGGAGGATCGGCCAATCTCTTCCCGCTCCTCGGCGTATCCCCCGTTTTAGGCCGGACATTCACTTCTGCCGAAGACCAGCCGGAAGGGACGCCTGCGGTCCTGCTCACCTGGAGCCTGTTCCAGCGCCGTTTTGCTGGAGATCCCTCTATCGTTGGCAAGCAGATTCATCTCGACACGACGCCAACCACCGTCATCGGCGTGCTGCCCAGTTGGTTTACCTATCCCGACGCCCGGATTCAGTTCTGGCTGCCCTATGCGCAGACCTTCTCGCCCGGAGACTATGGCATGCACGATGGCCACCAAAGCATGGTTGTGGCGCGGCTGAAACCGGGCGTGAGCGCGGAGGCGGCAACACGCGAGGTCAGCACGCTTCAGTACCGGATCCACCTCGCCCATGGGTCCAAGCCTGTAGCGGAAGACGTGTGGTTCCGGCCGATGATCGACGACCTGGCTAAGAATGTGCGGACGCCTCTTCTCGTGCTGCTCGGCGCGGTCGGCTGCATGCTTCTGATTGCCTGCCTGAACCTTACCAACCTGCTGGTAGCGCGGTCGGCCGCGCGGCGCAAAGAGGTTGCCGTGCGTGGTGCGTTGGGAGGCAGCCGGCTTGTTCTCATTCGCGAGCAGATGACAGAAAGTTTGCTGATCTGCCTGGCCGGTGGCGTGGCCGGCTTGCTGTTGTCGCTCGCGTCGACCTACTGGCTCGCTGCCCACTGGCGTAATCTGCCCCGTGCCGATTCGGTGCATGCCGATGGCTGGGTTCTCGCTTTTACGTTAGCCCTGATAGTAGCCGCGGCACTGCTGGCTGGTCTTGTGCCCGCGATTTCGTCTACCGGCAAAGGCATGCTGTCTGGGCTGCGCGAGGCTTCGCGAACGGTCGGCGGCGGAGCCTCGCGGGCGCGCCTGCGCAAGATGATGCTTACGGCTGAGATCGCGCTTACAGTTGTCCTGGTGATCTCGGCCGGCCTGCTCTTCAGGAGTTTTCTGCACCTGCGCACAGCAGACCTCGGCTGCCGTGTTGACCACGTGATTACCATGAAGTTCGGCCTGCCCGAAATCCAATACAACACGCGCGACAAGGTTGTCTTCTTTCACCAGTCGTTACTCGAGCGCGTGCGTCGGCTGCCCGGTGTGCGCGGCGCGGCGTTGGTCTCCACTGCGCCGGGAGCAGGCCCCTCAGGCGACAGAGTATTTACTATTCTGGAGCGCCCAGCGCCCAGCTACAGCCTTCAATACGATGCCACGGCCCTCACCGCTGACCCGCAGTATTTCAGTGTCATGCAGATCCCGCTGCTGCGTGGCCGCGTATTCACCGAACACGAGCGCCTCGGCAACGACCATTACATCGTAGTGAGCAAGCGATTCGTAGATCAATACTTTTCTGGTGGCGACCCTGTTGGCAAACATGTCCGTGTCGGCTGGGATACCAAGCCGGAAGTCTACGAGATCCTCGGTGAAATCGGCGACACGGTCTTTGACGTCACCAAGCCGGTTCAGCCGGCAATGTACTTCCCGATCCTTTCCGGCATTCCCGACCAAACCACCGAGGCGACGATCGTGGCCTACACGTCGGTCGATCCGTTGGCTATGTCGATGCCGATCCAGCAACAAATCTCCGCGCTCGAACCGGAGTTGCCCGTTTACAACGCGCTCACCATGGACCAGATTCTCGGCAAGACCACGGCTAGTCAGGGATTCGTGGCCGATCTGGTTCTGGCCTTCGCAGCCTTGTCGCTTCTTTTAGCCGCGGTGGGCCTGTATGGAGTGCTCTCCTACCTCGTCACACAGAGGACGCCGGATATTGGTCTCCGCATCGCCGTCGGCGCGCAGCGATCACAGGTCCTGCGCCTTGTCCTGTACGACGGGCTGCGGCCAGCGCTTCTGGGGCTTGTCCTCGGCGGGGCAATGAGCGCAGGCGCAACGCAACTCCTCCGGTCGATGCTGTACGGAACCGGGCCGCTCGATCCGGCGACCTTCGCGGCCGCGGCTGCGATGCTGATGGCCGTTGCCGCGCTGGCCTGCCTGATTCCGGCATGGAGAGCGTCGCGGATTGATCCAATGCAGGCCTTGCGAACTGAATAATGTGGAGGTCCCCGAAGTTTGGAAAAACCTCCATGGCGCCTAATCGCCAAGCCATTTGCCGGCAACAGGAATAGGTCCCGTTATGTCGGCATCTGGGAATTGATTGGCTGAGGGCTGGATCATGCACGCGGCTTGTGCTGCGCGCACGATCTTTTTAATTCTTATGGGTGGGTCTGTGCCGGGGTTGAAGCCACGGCTTACCGGGGGCAATGCTCCATTTCAGCCTGGTGGGGTTCTCCGATTCCCGGGCCCCTAAAGGCGAGGGTTCTCCACCCCCCGGGACGAAGACCTGTCCCTACACTCCGTCGACGAAGACCTGTCGCCAGGGACCCCGGGATCTGGGGCTCCCGCAGTTTGGCGGAGGCCGGCCTGGGCCACCCGCCTCAACCTCCCAAAATAAAAAATTGCACCCACCTGTCGATTCCGGTCACCCTCGTTCGACGTATTGGCAGAGATCAAGCTGGAACGCATCAGGATTCGCGAGCCAGTATGCTCTCAATCGAAGGAAACATCCATCTCCAACTCGAAAGGACAAAAAATGCGATTCATGGTCATTGTCAAATCAACCCCTGAGATAGAAAAAGAATGCGCCCTCCCCGATCCAGAGCTCCTGCTCGAGATGGGCAAGTACAACGAAGAGCTCATGAAGGCTGGCGTTCTGCTGGCCTGCGATGGCCTCCAACCCAGCTCCAAAGGCGCACGCGTAAAATTCTCCGGCGGATCCTCCACGGTCATCGACGGCCCCTTCACCGAGGCCAAGGAGCTGATTGCCGGCTTCTCGATCTTGCAGGCCAAGTCCCTTGAAGAGGCGATCGAGTGGGTCAAGCGTTCGCCCAACTGCAACCCCGGCGTCGACTCCGAAGTCGAGATCCGCCAGGTCTTCGAGATGGAAGAATTCGCACCGATCCTGACTGAAGAGCAGATCCAGCACAAAGTAGCGAAACGGGCTGAGCTGCCACTTCAGACCGCCAACAAATAGCTAAACCCGAAAACACAGCACCCGACTAGTAATTCACCAACTGGCAATCCACTAACCGACAACCCAAAGGAGGTTTCAAAATGCGATTCATGGTCATCGTCAAATCATCCCCAGAGAACGAAAAAGAAGGCTTCCGCCCCGATCCACAACTCCTGGCCGAGATGGGTAAGTTCAACGAAGAGCTCATCAAGGCTGGCGTCGTGCTGGCCATGGACGGCCTCCATCCCAGCCGCAAAGGCGCACGCGTCAAATTCTCCGGCACCCACCGCACCGTCATCGACGGCCCCTTCACCGAGGCCAAGGAGCTTATCGCCGGCTTCTGGCTTTGGCAGGTCAAGTCCCTCGAAGAGGCGATCGAGTGGGTCAAGCGTTGCCCCCACCCTCACGGCAGCGACTCGGAAATTGAGATCCGCCAGGTCTTTGAGATGGAAGACTTCGCACCCGTCCTGTCTGAAGAGCAGATTCAGCACAAAGTAGCGAAACGGGCTGAGCTGCCACTTCAGACCGCTAATAAATAGCCGCTTCTGCATCTGCGGATTGAAGCGCTGACACCGGTGTCTGTTTCACGGTGGGGATGGCAACGACGGGCAAAGCGAGAGTGAGGGACATATGACAAGTCGACGTGAACTGATTAAACAGGGCATTGGGCTGTTGGCCGCAACGGCCGTCCCTCGTTCGTTGGTGGCCCAGCCTGTTGTGGGGCAGGCCACGGCGGATTCTTCCCCGGCAAAGCGCGTTGCATCCCCGCCAGACCCAATGCAGCTGGTTAACCCTCAATTTCGCGGGCCCTTGCAGTCGATGCCAGATTTGTCATCCATGGAGTGGACGACCGCAATTCTGCCGATGTTCCGAGAGGGATCGAGGGGCCTTGCCCGGCCGCTGCTACCCGCTCCGGCAGTTGTCAAACAAATGATTGCTGGACCAAGAGGCGCGCCCGAAGTCCCGCTGTATATAACGGGTGCTAAAGCCGGAGCTTCCAAACCGGCGGTGCTGCATATCCACGGTGGCGGATTTATGGCAGGATCTGCGGCCGATAGCCGGCGGGACATTCAAGAGTTGGCGGTGAATCACGATTGTGTAGCCATCACCGTAGATTACCGCCTCGCGCCCGAAACACCCTTCGCGGGTTCACTGGAAGACAATTACACGGCCCTGCTTTGGATGTATACGAATGCCGCAGAACTAGGGATCGACCGTAGCCGGATCGCGATCAAAGGCGAGAGCGCCGGCGGAACACATGCCGCGGCTTTAGCCATCGCGGCGCGCGATAGAGGAGAAGTTCCACTCTGCCTCCAGGTATTGATTTATCCCGCGCTGGATGACCGCACAGGTTCGACCAACCCCGTGCCGCCGTATATCGGACATTACGTTTGGACTGCTGCAGCCAATCGATTCGCCTGGACACAGCTTCTGGGCAAACCGGCTGGGGCTATAGCTGGGGCAACGGTCGGATCTGGGCAGCCGCCGGCTGGCGCTGTTCCAGCACGGGTCGAGAATCTTGCCGGGCTGCCTGCTGCATGGATTGGTGTGGGATCCGTCGATCTGTTCGCGAACGAGGACGTGGAATATGGACGCCGGCTTCTGCAGGCGGGTGTGTCCACGGAGCTGCACCTCGTCCCTGGCGGGTATCACGGGTTCGACATTTTTGTGCCGCAGGCCCCGCTATCCGTTGCCTTTACAGAAGCATGGAATGCGGCACTTAGTCGCGCCTTCACTGCGCCGAAATGACGCCAGGCATGATTTGGTCGACGCCTTGCCGCTATAGCCGCACTTGCATCCATGGATCGAAATCTGGTGTGATCGGTAGCAGTGTCCGCTACCGATCCACACCAGGCTCTGCATCGCACCATCGAAGCCGTCTGGCGCATTGAATCCGCACGCGTCATCGCCGGACTCACACGCCTGACCCGCGACGTCGGCCTGGCCGAAGACCTCGCGCAGGAAGCACTCGTCGCCGCACTCGAACAGTGGCCGCGAACCGGAGTCCCCGAAAACCCAGGCGCATGGCTCACCGCGACCGCCAAACGCCGCGCGATCGATCTCTTCCGCCGCAATGCCGTTGCCGAGCGTAAACACGAAGACCTGGCACGTGAGTTGGCCACACTCGAACAAACCGTGCCTGACCTCAGCTCAACGCTCGACGACCCCATCGGGGACGACCTCCTCCGCCTGGTCTTCACCTCCTGTCACCCCATCCTCTCGACCGAGTCCCGCGCCGCCCTCGCACTTCGTCTGCTCGGCGGCCTCACCACCGCTGAGATCGCCCGCGCCTTCCTCACCCCCGAACCCACGATCGCTCAGCGCATCGTCCGCGCCAAACGCACGCTCGCCGAAAAACATATCCCCTTCGAAGTCCCTCGCGGCCCCGAGCTCTCCGCCCGCCTCTCCTCCGTCCTCGAAGTCATCTACCTCATCTTCAACGAGGGCTACTCTGCCACCGCCGGAGACGACCTCATCCGTCCCACCCTCTGCGAAGACGCCCTCCGCCTGGGCCGCATCCTCGCCGAACTCACTCCGCAGGAACCGGAAGTCCACGGCCTGGTCGGGCTTATGGAAATTCAGGCCTCGCGCACCCGCGCCCGCATCGGCCCTACCGGCGAACCAATCCTTCTGCTCGATCAAAACCGAGCTCACTGGGATCAACTCCTCATCCATCGCGGACTAACCGCCATCGAACGCGCTCATAAAATCAACGTCACACGCGGCCCCTACCTGCTTCAGGCTGAAATCGCCGCCTGCCACGCCCGAGCCCACACCGCGGAAGCAACCGACTGGCCCCGCATCGTATCCCTCTATACAGAACTAGCTCACCTAACCCCATCACCAGTCATCGAGCTCAATCGCGCCGTAGCCGTCTCCATGGCCAACGGGCCCCAGGCGGGCCTCGACTTGGTAGAAGCTCTCGCCACCGACCCCTCCCTGGACCGCTACCACCTCCTCCCCAGCGTCCGCGCCGACCTCCTCTACAAACTAGGCCGCCCTCACGAAGCCCGAGCTCAATTCGAACTCGCCGCCTCACTCACCCAAAACACCCGCGAACGCGTACTTCTGCTAACACGCGCCGCCTCCTGCGGAACTCCAAGGGAATAGTCGCTCTTCAACCAACGTCAACCGCCCGGGCGCCCGCTGATTCTCCCGCCAGGAAAGGGAGGTGTCTATCGTTGTCGTAGAACGTGTATGATGGTCGCGGGTTTTCCGACCTTCGGAAAGACGCATGCAGGTCGTTATCGTCGAAAGGCACCTTGGCGGTTGAATTGTTCGATTGATCACCGATCTGCCAGGGAGCTGCCGCTGATAAGAGCCAGCGGAGGGCCATTGCAGGGCGGATCGCCCCTCGACGATCGGGACGCGCATGTGTGGAAGAGAGAGATCTTCGCCATGGTCCAATCATTCATCCCGGCTTGCTCAATTCTTCCTCATCGTTTCAACTTCTTGAATCGATGGAAGGGCGTGTTTGCGGTGCTGCTGTTTGTGTTGCCTGCGATGGCGATGCAGGCGTCCGCGCAAACGACGACGATCAGCGGCACGGTCTACGATCCGAGGACCCTGGCGAATGGCGGACTGCCGCTGCCCGGCGTGCTGGTGTATGCGACGACCGGGACGGTTGCGCCGCTTACGCCCGGGGTACAGTGTCTGACCTCGGCAACGTCGACGCCGCCCACACCAGGCGTGGTGAGCGACACCAATACTGCCGTGGACGGCACTTTCACGCTGACCAACGTGCCGGCGAACGCGACTTATACGGTGGTGATCCAGGCGGGGAAATGGCGGAGGCAGTTTACAGAAACTGTAGGGACCACGGCGCTGACGGGAATTGAACTGGACATGCCAGCGAATCATACGCAGGGCGACATTCCGCTGATTGCCATTTCTACAGGCGGCGTGGATGGGATGGAGTGCGTCATCCGCGATATGGGCATCGCAGACACGGAGTTTACCGACGATAACGGTACGGTCAATCCCGGCGGACGCATTCATCTATACCAGGGTAGCGGGACTCCTTCGGCGTCTGGTGGGGCTGTTATCAACGCATCGACTCCATCACAAACAGCTCTGATGACCAGCGCGACGACAATGAACGCGTACGACGTGTTGATGTTTCCGTGCCAAGGGGGGCCGGATGGTCAAGCGACGCCTGCCGGAGCGACCAACCTGCTGAACTACGCGAACAGCGGCGGCCGGGTTTTTGGAACCCATTACAGTTACGTGTGGCTTGATCCCGGTACGCCATTCGATTCGGACTTCCCGCCGGTTGTGGATTGGAACCATAACCTTACGTATCCGTTCCCCGACCCAGGACCCGCCACCATTAACACAGGCTTTAGCGACGGGGCGGCGCTGGCGCAATGGCTACTGGATGCGGGCGCTTCGACTACTTATGGGCAGGTTGAGCTTTCAACGCTGCGGAACGATATCACCTCAGTGATTCCGCCGACGCAATCATGGGCGACCGAGAACTCCGATGATGCGATCATGCAGATCACATTTAACACGCCGGTAGGCGCGCCTGCGGCAAACCAGTGCGGACGTGTGTTGTACAACGAGTACCATGTCGTGGACCTGGAGAACCTGCCCAAGGGAAACGACACCGGGGACGTGTATCCGAGCGAGTGCCCAGGTTCGGCTTTGCCCCCAGGCGGCAATAAGATGACGCCGCAGGAAGAGATGCTTGAGTATGCGCTATTCGATCTGTCGTCATTTGTGACGCCGGTGGTGGTGCCCACGCTTTCCATCTCGTTTGACCCCAGCCCGCTGGTGGTGGATCAAAACCAGACTGGCGTTGCGTTGACGGTGAATGTGACGAATACCAGCACAACGACGCCGATCAACAGTACCGCCGTTCTGACATTGACGCTGCCTGCGGGGCTCACGGCGACGGGATTGACAGATGCAACCGGCAATTGGAGTTGCACTGTTGGCACGCTGACTTGCACGCGGGCGGTTGGCATTGCCGCAGACACGAGCGATGCGGTCGCCTTGACGGTGAGCGTTCCGCCCTATCCGACGGGAGGGATTGCAACGCCGGCGAAGCTGGTTGCGACGGTAGCGAGCCCGAATTTTTCGAATAACGTAAGCGCATCGGATTCGGTGATCTTCCAACAAGCGCCGGCGATTGTGTGGGCGACGCCGGCGCCGATCGTCTATGGGACCGCGCTGAGCGGCACGCAGCTTGATGCGAGTTCAACTTTGCCGGGGAGTTTTGTTTATACTCCCGCGGCGGGAACGGTGCTGACGGTGGGACAGCATACGCTTTCAGTTACTTTCACGCCGACGGACACGACCGATTACACGACTGGTACTGCGACGGTGACGCTGACGGTGATTCCGGCGACGCCTACGCTGGGGCTGACAGCCACGCCGAACCCGGCATTCGCGTTGAATCCAGTTACTCTAACGGCAACGATTTCGTCTTTGGCGGTGCCGCCGACGGGTACGATTACTTTTTACGACGGGACTGCGCAGCTTGGAATGGGCACGGTGACAGCGGGGGCGGCGAGTTACACGGCAACAACGATGACGGCGGGGAGTCATTCGATTACGGCGGCGTATTCTGGGGACTCGAGTTATGGACCGGCGACCAGTGGCGCGGTGTCAGAGACGATTGTAGACTTCAAGATTGCTGAACTAAACAGCACGACAGCCGGGACGCAAACTACTTATAATCTGATGGTTACACCGGAGGGCAGCGCGACTCTTCCGGGTGAGTTGACGATGAGTGTGTCCGGGCTGACGCTGGGGACTACGGGCGCCTTTACTCCGGCGACTGTGCCGGCGAATTCGGGGGCGACTCCGGTGGTGCTGCAGGTGACGGCGACGAATTATGGGGCGATGCACTCTGCGCCGAGACCGTTTGGGGGCGGGGCACTGCCTGTGGTGCTGGGGCTGATCCTGCTGCCGTTTGCGGGAAGGCTGCGGAAGGCGGCTCATGGCTGGAACAGGCTGATACTGCTGGGCTTGATGGGTGCAGCCCTGGCAGCGGGATTGACGGGATGTGGCGGGGTAAGTCTCCATCCGAAGACCATTCCTATCACCATTTCGGCGGCGGCGGGTCCGCTGTCGCACTCGGTTACGGCGAGCCTGACGGTGCAGTAGGGTTGCGCGAAAGGGGTAGTTTCAGGGTTATGATCCTGGACTTAAATGGGAGCCTGGAGGGTTGCGAATCGGGGCTTTTGGCGACTTATAAGGGTAAGAAATGGGGCAAACCTAACTCAATGGAGTTGGGTTTCTCTCCGTGGGAGACCTTGCAATTGAACGGCAACGATGTTTTTTGTGTGCGGAATTGGATGAATCGAGGCTTTTGTTTGTACGGGGCTGGCTGTTTTTATGGAATTTGCGCTGATTTTGCACGGGATAGTGGCTTAAGTTATTGATTGTGCGTTATTTATTTCGACTTTGTTTGCTGTGCAGTTGCGCGCGGATTCAGAGGCGGCGGGCAATTGCATCAGTCGGGCAGGGGTTGGTGTTCGCGGCGGGATTTTCCAGGCGTGAAATTGTCGAGCAGATATTGCAGATTGAACGCGGCTGCGGAAATTGGCAGAAGACTTGTTGTCTTCGCGACCAATTCGCGATAAGGAGTGGCCGGCACCAGACAGGGGAAACCAAACGGAATTCGTTGCGCGGTATTCGTCACCGCAGCGAAGCTGCTGGTAGCCATGGCCGATGTCCTTTCAATCTTGTCAATGTTGGGAAGCGGGTGCAAGGGGTTATCAGTGCCTGAACCTTTGCTGTGCCGATGTAGCCAAGATACGGGGTTGGGAGGACGATGAACATCGGGGAACGCCGTTATTTGTGTCGGCGTTTCCATGGAGGCTGTGCAGGGTTTGACTTACAGAGAGGCGTGGTCGGTGAACGGTGGTCGGTGGTTAGGGATGGGTCGGGTTGCGGTGTGGTTCGGGGTGAAGACGGTTTGGGTTTGATCGCGGCTTCGTCGCGCACATGATTTCTTAATTCTTTTTGGGCGGGTTTCGGCATGACTGAAGTCATGCCCTGATTACAAAGCGCGTCCAAAGCGTGGGGCGCTCAGTGCGGTTTCAGGTCGTGTTCGGGGTTTCTCGATTCCCAGGTCCCCAAGGGCGAGGGACCGGGGGCACCCGCCGGAGCATACGATCACGCGACTGGAGTGGGAGTCTCTATCTTCGGTGCGGAGGATATTCCCGCATTCAAAATTTCTTCCGTCGCCTTTCCGGTTGCGGCGGTATCTATTGAATAGAGCGTGGCAATCCCCATTGTGGTGGCGGCCTGGGCGGTGATGTTTGTCTGCTGTTGCGCTGTGACGGCGTTGTGTACTGCTAACGAGAGAGCCTGGGCGGTGGCATTCAACAGGTGAGCGTCAGGCGCTGTGTTCCCGGCGGTCCGGGCTTCGCCGGTTTCGTCCGCAGTCGGCTGTGGCCGCAACTGCGCCAGAACCTCTGTCGCCCGATTGCAGAGCTTTTCAAACTGCGCAGCGCTGTGGTCCAGAGCGGACACCACCGCAGCCAGCGCCGGACTATCGATTGAGCCAGGGCGGGTTGCGTGGGGATGGATGAGGAGCGAACTGGCCATCGCGGCTGTGCTGATCGTCTGCACATTGCGCAGATAATTGGCCGCGTCCACTACCGAGAGCGCAGTGGCGACTGCAATCAATTGCGCCGCGCTTTCCAAGGTGTCATGGGTTGCTTCGCTGGTCGCGATCTTGTCCACTGTTGCGAGGGCCGTCTCGGCGATGGACGGTACTTTGTGGGCGGCGGGCGCGGTGGGAATGGCGGCAGCCAGAGACTCATTCCGAAGAGACTTTTTCCATTCCGCCCCAGTTTCCGCGGTGTTGATGGAATACAGCGTGATAACGCCCATTATGGTGACGGCCTGGGCGGCGACGGCGCCGGATTGTTGCTGCGCCACTGCGTTCAGCATTGCCAGGCTGATGGCCTCGGAAGCGACGATTGCGCTGAACGGAAGGTTGTTTGCGGGGAAGGTGGGGTTGGTCATTTGCGCGAAGTATAGCACGGGGTGAAAAACGGCAGTGAGTGGAATATTTGGATGCGATGTGGCTGCGTGGAAGAGTTCGTTTCGGGGTGGTTGGTTTCATTGATTCCCAGGTCCCCAAGGGCGAGGGGCTGGACATCCGCTAGTCGAGGTTCCTGCGAGCCCACCCTTCGCAAAAAGCGCGAAGGATGGGGCACCCTCAGTTGTGGAGATGGTCAGAGTTTTAAAAGCGCAGGGTGCGCCACCCGCCAGCAAACTTGACTCCGGGTTCTCTTCGCAGTGCTACCTATATGCGGCGCACTTATATGGTCTTCGTCTCGCCTCAAAAGGATCAGAGGAAAAGGATGATGCGACGGACAGCTGTATGATTTGAGACCATAGTTCGCACAATCATCTCACTCGCCTCTCACTTCGTAAAGTTTCGAGCGCCAAGATGACGACGCCTTGCCAATTGCAGGTAAGCCGCAAATGTTCGATGTGCTACGCGGGCCATAGCTTGGATTGGGTTTTGGCTCAGGCGGGAATTGCAATCAACCCTTGGACGTCGGAGCCTGCCGCCTTTCTCCATTTGGCCGCGCCTCATGTGCGTCGTCCGGTGGATGAGTCTGCAGCGGGGGCTTTGGGGGAAACTTCTTCTCTAATCTCTCCCCAACGCAATTGGTTTGCTCCACCCAGTTTTTGGTATCCCCGGAGAACCAACCGATCGTTTCTATGAGTTCTTGGTATTGAATCGCGACTGTTTTCGGATGACCGATGATCCTGTTGTGATGTGCAATTCGGTTTCGAAGCGTTTTCATGTCTTTGAGTCGCGCGTAGACAGCCCTTCGATCAACTCGTAAGGGAACGATCTTTCTCAGTGAAGGTCCCCAGAGGGTCTTCGCATAAGAAGCGGAAAATAGTCGCACCCAAAAGCCAAAGGTCAATTCCGCTACGATTCGGCCTTGCGTGATCGTTTCTTGGCGATTCTCTATGCTGCGTTTGGCTTCGTCGACCGCGGACTTTTCGCTCTCTTCCAGGGCGAAAGCGTCATGCCAGTCTTGGCCATGATCCGATTCCAAGATTTGGTGAACAGCGTTCCGCAGGGTTACTTCCAAGCCTTGAACGACTCCGTATAACGCCTCCGAGAGTTCGGTGTTACGCTCGTAAAGCCGTATTGCCCGCTCGCGGTCCTTCTTGCTAAGGATGAGGTATGCCGCAAGTCGGTCAATCGAAATATACTTGATGATGCGATCCAAGCTTGCTTCGTCGTACGTGAACGTAGGTTGACCGTTTGCCATCTCTACTATATTATTCTTTATGTAAGCTTTGTTGACCGCTGCTTGCATGTCTTCAAGGCGCGGGATGTATGAAGAGGCCACCCATCAAGGTGGCCTTTTTCCATGCACTGGTGCAAGGCAGGATGCGGCATTCTTGCGTTCTCTCCTTCCGTCCGCTACTTCTATTTGCACACACAGACTCCGGTGACTATTTTCAACAGCCCAACGAGCAGACAACAAATCCGCTTTCGCTGAATACAGCGCACTGCGTCGGATTCTGCGGTGGGTGTGATATTCGTGGTATCTCTTGACCTGCTTCGCTGGGAGGCAATCTGTTGCCGTCCGATTCTTCGTCTCTGAATTTCTGCCTACGCTTTAGCCGCTGCCTGATTGGTGGCTGCGCATGACTCGCTCGCTCATTTCTCGCGCACGCTTGAGTCCTGCGGTGGTTACGCTGGTTCTTTTGATTGGGCTGAACCTGCTGAACTATATCGATCGGTACATTCTGCCTGGGGAGGTCTCGCTGATACAGCGGGAGTTTCACTCGACCGATGCGGAGATGGGGGCGCTGACTACGGCGCTGTTTATTACTTATATGTTTGCTGCTCCGCTGACGGGGTGGCTGGGCGACCACTTTAAACGCAAGCCGCTGATTATGGGCGGGGCGGTATTGTGGAGTTTGGCGACGCTGGGGACGGCGTGGGTGCACAGCTACCAGACGCTGTTTATTCGCCACGCTTTGGTGGGGGTGGGCGAGGCTACGTTTGGGATATTCGCTCCGGCGGTGCTGGCGGATTTTTGGCCGGAAAAAGAACGCAACAGGATTCTGTCTATTTTCTATGTGGCCATTCCGGTGGGCGCGGCGCTGGGGTATGTGGCGGGCGGGCAGATGGGGAGTTTGTGGGGATGGCGCGCTCCATTTTTTGTTTGCGCGGTGCCGGGGCTGGTGATTGCGGCGCTGTATGGATGGATGGGGCGGGAGCCGGAACGGGGGGCGAGCGACCACGGAAAACGGACGGTGGACCGGACGACGTTTTGGGGGCTGTTCAGGAATGGGGCGTTTTTGACGGCGACGTTTGGGCTGGCGATGCTGACGTTTGCGATGGGCGGGATATCGGCGTGGATGCCGACGTTTTTGCACCGGAGCGCGGGGATGACGGTGGGGACGGCGAGCCTGGCGATGGGCGCGATTACGGTGGTGGATGGGATTGCGGGAACGCTGGTGGGGGGATGGCTGGCGCAGAGATGGCTGCGGACGAATGACAGGGCGCTGTATCTGCTGAGCTTTTGGAGCGTGGTGGCGACGCTGCCGTGTGGGGCACTGCTGTTTTTTGGTCCGGCGCGGTGGGCGGTGCCGGTGCTGGCGGTGACGGAGTTCTTTCTGTTTTTGAATACGGGGCCGCTGAATGCGGCGATTGTGAATTCGGTGTCGGCACCGGTGCGGGCGACGGCGATTTCGCTGAACCTTTTTATCATTCATTGCTTCGGGGATACGTTCTCGCCGACGGCGATTGGGTGGATTTCAGATAGATCGGATTTAAGGTTTGCGCTGGGGAGTACGTTGGTGTTTCTGGCGTTTAGTTGTGGGTTTTTGTGGGCGGGGTCGCGGGTGGCGCCGGAGTTGGAGGAGGGGTCAGGGGTCAGGGATGAGCCACCCCAGCGACGAGGATCTGTCGCCGGGGACCCCGATCAGGGATCAGAAAGGCTGTTGGACTAGGCTGCGGGGGCGGGGATTTTGGTTGGTATTGGTGTGGGGGTGGTTGGGGCGTCGGTGTTTTGGGGATCGAGTTGGCTGCTGGCGGCGGCGTGGTTGTTGCAGGCGCTGGCTGGGTGGCGCGGGATGCGGACGCTGCCGGATTTGACGCGGCTGAACGAGGCAGAATTTACTGCGTTTCCAGTGGGGGATTTGCCGCGGATTACGGTGATTGTGCCGGCTTGCAATGAGGAGGACAAGATTGAGGGGACGCTGCGGTCGCTGATGGCGACGGAGGGCGTGCGGCTGGAGATTATCGCGGTGGATGACCGGTCTACGGACAGGACGGGAGAGCGGATGGAGGCGGTTGCGGCGGAGATGGCGGGTGGGATTCATACGCTGCGGGTGCTGCATATAACGGAGTTGCCGGCGGGGTGGATGGGGAAGGCGCATGCGATGGCGGTGGCGGCGGGACAAGCGACGACACCGTGGTTGCTGTTTACGGATGGGGATGTATGGTTTGGCCCGGAGGCGCTGGCGCGGAGTGTGGGGTATGCGGAGGCGGAGCGGGCGGATCACGTGGTGCTGGCGCTGACGTTGGAACACAAGAGCGTGGCGGAGGCGGCGGTGTTTGCGGCGTTTCAGGCGCTGTCGCAGTGGAGTTTGCGGCTGTGGAAGGTGGCGGATGCGGGGGCTAAGGATTTTTTTGGGGCGGGGGGATTCAATCTTGTGCGGCGGGAGGTGTACGAGCGGGTGGGCGGGTTTGAGGGGATACGGATGGAGGTGGTGGAGGACTTGCGGCTGGCGTTCAAGATTAAGCGGGCGGGGTATCGGCAGCGGCCGGTGGTGGGGAGGGGGCTGGTGCGGCTGCATTGGATTCAGGGGGCGCTGGGGATTGTGAAGTTGCTGGAGAAGAACGGATTTGCGGCGCTGCGGTATCGGGTTGGGTTGGCGGTGATGGTGTTTGTGGGGCTGGCGGTGCAGATTGTGCTGCCCCTGATGGCGATTGCGAGTGGGGGATGGACGACGGTGGCGGGGGTGCTGATCTATGTGGGGATTGCGGGGACGATTGCGGCGAATCGGGAGGTGAACCAGGCGTCGGCGTGGACGGCGGTTTTGTTTGCTCCGGCGGCGGCGGTGTTTCTGTTTGCGCTGGTGCGGTCGACGGTGCTGACGCTCACGCGGAATGGGGTGGTGTGGCGGGGGACGCTGTATCCGCTGGATGAATTGCGGAGGAATGCGGAGGGATCGTGGTAGGTGGGGCGCGGCTCTCGTTGTGGATCTACTTCAGTGGGCGGGGTTCCTGATCGCGGTTGTTCATGAAGGCGCGGACATTGGGTTGGGCTTGGAGGCTGGGGTCGTGGATGGGAGGACGGCTTTGGCCGGCGTTGAAGCCGCGGGCAAGCAAGGGGTTGGGGCGGAATTTGGGCGGGCCTCCGTTGAACTGGCGGGAGTGGCTGAGGACCAATCCGGAGCGGCCGTGCATGGATTGGACGATGCCGCGGACCTGGACGTTCATGTCGCGATACTTCTTTAGCTCGCCGACTTCGGTGCGGTCTTCCCAAAGGCTGATGATGGTGAATCGGCAGGCGTCGTCTGGGGTTTGAGGCGTGCAGACGTCGAGGAAGCGAGTGCCGTCTGGAAGTTCCACTACATCATAGACATGCGCATCAATGCAGATGTCTTTGTTGAGGTTTCGCTGGGCGTCTTCAATGGGGATGCAAGGGCGGGGTTTGGCGGCGTGGGCGCAGAGGGCGGCGACGGCGAGGAACAGGATGAGCCGAGGGATTGGGCGCTGGGACATTGTGGAAGGATGCTAGCGGGATTTGGTGGGATTGGATGTGCCCCGGCTCACTGTGGGTAGACTGCGCGAATGGCGGGCGGCTGGTGGTGTATGGTGGTCACTGACTTTCGGAATGCAATTGGGATTGAGGTTGGTGGCATGAGGGATTTGTTTGGGCGTTTGATGGTGGTGGGTGTTGTGTCGGGCGTTTTGGGGAGTGTTGCGGTGTGTGCGGCTCAGAGCACTTTTCTGGCGCAGTACAAGGGAACGCCGTATCACGATAGCAAGTACCAGGGTGGGGCGCAGGCGGTTCCAGGCAAGGTGATGTGCGCGTATTACGACCTGGGCGGCGAGGGCGTGGCGTATCACGATTCGGACGCGAAGAATAATGGGAGCGGTGCGCTGAATCCGGCGAATGGAACTTATCTGAATGAGTTCCGCATGAACGAGGGCGTGGATACTTCTTACACGAAGATGGGGCTGGATCCGAAGATTGACGATAACCCTTACGACAAGGTTGTGCCGCCGGCGAACATGCTTTATGTGGGCTGGACGGTGCCGAGTGAGTGGTTCAATGTGACGGTAGATGTTGCGGAAGAGGGAGACTACTCGGCTGATTTGCTGTATACGTCGAACCGTGGCGGGACTATTTCTCTGGATGTGAATGGGCAGGCGGCGACGGGGCCGCTGGCGATTGTGAGTACGTTTGATGCGGCGGAGCCGGTGGCGTGGCGGCAGTGGCATCACTGGAGTTTGGCGCCAGGGATTGCAAAGGTTCATCTGCCGAAGGGGAAAGCTGTGCTGACCGTGCATGTGTTGACGGAAGGGCAGATGAATTTGGCGACGTTTGAGTTTGAAAAAGTGAAGTAACGGGATGAACGACACAGAGCGTGGTCACGACCAGAGGAGGCAGGAGGCTATTGAGGCTATGCGGAAGATGCGCTTTCTACTTCCGAAGGGGTACAAATTCAACCGCGAAGAGATTTACGACGATCGATTTGACCGTAGTGTGTTGGGACGAGCGCTCAAGGAATCGATTCTTGAATCCGGTTCTCCGAACAGCAGTTCCACGGATTTAGATTGACAAATATTCTTATGTTGTATAAAACACAACTATGCCAGTGAGGTGCCTAACCCGGGCAGAAGCGGTGGACCTTGTCCGTTACTGCCTGTCGGCCGGAAGACTGATCCCGGGTAAGCATTTCAGAGAGGAGCTGGCAAATGAAGGCCTTGACATCCTGGATGCGCACCACGTCCTTAGGGCAGGCAATATCTTCCAGGAACCAGAACCGGATATTCGCTCCGGGGACTGGAAGTACAGGATGGAAGGAACCGATCTTGAAGGAAAACCGTTGGCAGTGGTCTTTTGCTTCAAGGACGAATCTACAGGATTCCTGATCACGGTCTTCAGCATTCGGAGATGATCTTCGGATGCAAAAACTCCCTTTTACCAGAAGGGATATGGGGCATGCCAAAAGAGATAGCGTCGTCAAGTGTCGTTTCGCTTTGTTCTGATTGTGGGGGCGAAGCGCGAGTGGAAAGAGGTATCTATCGTTTTCGTGAAAGCGGTCTCGACAATGTGGTGCTGAAGGGAATCGAGATCATTAAATGTCCTGCGTGCGGGAACGAAGAGCCGATCATTCCGAATCTGGATGGACTGCTGCGCGTTTTAGCGGTGGCTCTTGTGACGAGCAGATTGCCGCTGAGTGGGGCCGAGGTACGCTATCTGCGCAAGTATCTGGAAATGAGCGGCGAGCAGTTCGCGCGCATTCTGCACACGGATAAATCGACGCTCTCAAAGTGGGAGACGGGCGCGGTTAATATCGGATCGAAGAGTGACTTACTTATTCGCGCGGTGGCGTTGAACCTGGGCCGCGGGTTACGCGATGAGGCGGAGCGGGTTACTCGGAATTTCGAACATATCGACGAGGAGAGTACCGCGCCTCCGATGCGGATCGAGGTGGATACGGAGACGTTGGAGTATGAGTACGCTTAGCGGCCTTTCGATCCCCAGGTTCTCAAAGGCGAGACCCGAGCATCCGCCGTCATGCGAAATTGAAATGCGTCGGTTGTTAGTAGTCGTAGACGGTGACGGAGACTGAGGTGGCTACGGCGGAGGGTGTTCCGTTGATTAAATATGGGTTGTATTTATATTGTTCGACGGCTTTGAGGACGGGTTTCTGGAGTTCTTTGGGGCCGGACATTACGGTTGCATGTTGGACCTCGCCTGACTTGGTTAGCTCAAATGAGACGATTACTGTGCCCATCCGATGGTTTTTGTCGTGGGAAGCTTTCACGACGGGATTTGCTTTTTCGAGGAGGAGGCCTGTGGCTGTGTCGGGCGAGATCCAGGTGGTGATGTTGTCGTGGCGGAGTTGGTTCTGGAAGGATTTCAGATGGTTGATGTCGTAGATGGACTTGGTTTGGGCGGGGAGATAGATACAGCATTGCGCGCAGAGAAGAAGGATGCACCCTGCATTGAAGGTCGTGGTCTCTCGCAGCGACGCCGTAAGTCTGATGGGTGTCAATGCTTTGCAGGCCCCCAGGTCTCAACCCAGAATTGCCAGAATTTGAGGAGACCCTCTGCGCCGCGCGCGTAATCAGTGTCCGTCTCGATTAGCACGGGAATTGTAAACATTCGAAATTCATCGTGCACATAGATTCCCTCAATGGAACTGACGGTAATGGCAAGCGCGAACACGCTGGGATTCTTGAATGAGGCATCAGCTTTAATCTCTACTATGGTGCTGCCTTTCAGTTGTGGAAAATTCTTCGGATCATTGAAGATTTCCCGACTTGTCACAATGCATGCATTTCCGGGCAGACGCTCCGCGAGTTGGTCCCGGAACCTGGTGTCAGCGTCGATCAACCTCTTCTTGAGGGCTACCAACTGGGGCGACAAGGCAGGATCGGTGGTAGGTGGCTTATCCTGAATCAACAGGCCGATTCTTGGAGTGTTCGGATTCGCGCATGCGTTAGTCTGCGATAGCCCCAGGGTTCCCGAAATGGCGATCCACGTGAAAACGACTGTGCGCGCAAGATGATTCATGAATCTCCCACTGACGGCGTTGACTTTCGTCTTATGTTCGCATAGATTAGGGTTTCTGGTGCGCCGAAATACATTGTTTTTCTGTGCACCTCGACTTTAGCAGCCAAATTGGACGGCGACATCGCGAGTGGCTTCATGGAGGAGACTATGCCTAAACAATCGGCCCAAGAGCTCCCGCTTGCAAGCAACATTAAGAAAGATAGAAGGAACCGATTTCGAGATCGTGAAGCATGATGTGAGCAGCCATGTGGCTGCCTCGTTGCGACAACTCCGGCAGGCATACACCGGCCTCGCTCTTGCGTTGGAACGCGAAATGAAAAAGGGCGCTCCGTGTGAATTAGCTCCTCTAATCAATAGGGAATTGCATGAATCGGCAATTGAACTCGCTGCCAGCGAAAGAGGAATGGGTGCTCTTGAAGACGGATCGATGACAGAACGAAGGGATCGTTTTGAAGCGGCCGAGAAACGGTTTTGGAGAGCTTTTGATGCAGACTGTGAGCACCATTCCACATGTCCATTCTGCCTTGCAAACCGTTAAAGGTGACAAATAATCAGTGTCAGTCTGCCGCAGTCAACTATGTGGCCGAGTTATCTTGCACCGACTAGCTCTTCGTTTTTGGCGCCTTGGCCGTAGTGGCTTACTACGTACTTGTCGAGGATTTGTTTGAAGTCGCCTACTATGGTGTCGCCGCGGAGGGTGGCGTAGAGTTTGCCGTCGACGTAGACGGGGGCTTTGGGCTCTTCGAAGGTGCCGGGAAGGCTGATGCCGAGATTCGCATGCTTGGATTCTCCGGGGCCGTTGACTACGCAGCCCATGACGGCGAGCTTGAGCTCTTCGACGCCAGGATATTGCTTGCGCCACTCAGGCATGGAGGCGCGGAGATAGCTCTGGATCTGCTCGGCTAACTCCTGGAAGTAAGTCGATGTTGTGCGGCCGCAGCCGGGGCAGCTTGTGACCTGAGGCATGAAGCTGCGGATGGAGAGTGATTGCAGGATCTGCTGCGCGGCTTGTACTTCTTCTGTGCGATCGCCGTTGGGCTTTGGCGTCAGCGAGACGCGGATGGTGTCGCCGATGCCGGCTAGAAGAAGTGGAGCGAGGCCGGCGGTGGAGGCGATGAGGCCCTTCGAACCCATGCCGGCTTCGGTTAGGCCGAGGTGCAGGGCGTAGTCGCAACGGGCGGCGAGATTGGTGTAGACGTCGATGAGGTCGCGGACGCCGGAGACTTTGGCGGAGAGGATGATCTGGTCGTGGCGGAGGCCGTAGTGCTCGGCGGCTTTGGCGGACTCGAGGGCGCTGACGACCATGGCTTCCATCATGACGTCGCGCGCGGGAAGGGGATTTGTAAGCTTGGAATTCGCGTCCATCATGCGGGTGAGGAGTTGCTGATCAAGAGAGCCCCAGTTGACGCCGATGCGGACGGGCTTTTGATTTTCGACGGCGCACTCGACCATGACCTGGAAGTTGTCGTTGTCCTTTTTGCCGATGGAGGCGTTGCCGGGATTGATGCGGTACTTGGCGAGGGCACGGGCGGTGGCGGGATATTTTTTGAGGAGGAGATGGCCGTTGTAGTGGAAGTCGCCGACGATGGGGGTGTTGAGGCCGCGCTTGTCGAGACCTTCAACGATGTAGGGGACGGCGGCGGCCGCTTCTTCATTGTTGACGGTGACGCGGACGATCTCAGAGCCGGCGAGGGCGAGGGCTGCGACCTGCTCGATGGTGCCGGGGATATCGGCCGTGTCGGTGTTGGTCATGGACTGGACGAGGACTGGGACTGCCCAGCCGACACGGGCGTTGCCGATTTTTACTGTGGGGGTTTTTCTGCGCTGGATATCCGCCATGGTTCTAGTTTACCCGGAGTCGGGGTGCAGGGGAATTGCGGATTGCGAGGCGGTGGGGTGGATTGTGGTTTGTCGATGATTCGCCAAGAATCTATCCATATGGCAGGTGGCATTTGGAAGAAAGCCAAAAGGTCATTGCTTTATGTCATCAGTTTTTGGGTCGAGCGGGCCTCGCTCGACATTGGACAGTCGCAGTCCATCTTTTGATCGCTCGAAGTAGAACTCCCAGACCAGATAAATGTGTGTCCACGCGTCGCCATCAGGTTCCCGATGCTTCAGCGTGATTCCTTTGGAGTCTTTCTCTATCATTCCCATCACATCGTTGATCATCAAAGCGTCTCGGAATGTCTTGGGAGCATGGGCTGGATCGGACCATTCTTCCATGCCGACCATGAACTGGTACAAGTTGCCCAATTCATAGAGCAGATTCTCGTCCGGCTTGCGCGGAGCAAAACGAAGCAGATCGTTGAATGCCGCAAGGTGGTGCGGGTTATCTACGGTGTTTGGGTACCCTACCATCCCAAATTCGATTGGAATGATCCAGACTCGCGCCGACGGACTTCCTTGTGCAATGGTTACTTCTCGGTAATCGTCCAGTCCAAGTGACTCATTCAGCCGGATTATCCTCGCGCTTGGTAACCAAGGAACAACGGCTGCGATGCACTGAAATGGGGGTTTCAGCTCATATCCGTAGTCACCTAAGAGTGTCTTCGCAGTTGGCCGCGACAGAAACTCCCAGTCGCTTTTAACGCACGGGTGCGAGTCCGTGTGCACCGGACTGTATGGGGCGTCCAAATCGATGGGCATCGGTGGCTGAGACTGTTGGGCTATGGCGCTCAGGGCCGATAGGTACAGAAGAATTACCAGCTTTCTCATAAAACTTCCTCGACAGACAACCCCAACGGTCTAACCACATTGTTGCGGGAGTGTTGTCGCCGAATCGGAAACTCCTCTACGGGCGTTCGTCGGCGTTGGGTGTGATTACCCGCGGGGGTTAAAACCCAGAGTGATTTTGGGCTGCTTTCGGCACGAATGAAGTCGTGCTCTGTTACAAAGCGCATCCAGCACTCAGTGTTCAGATGCGGTGTTACCTCGCGGAGTGAGCTTGCAACGAATTGCTCAGCGGAAAGATGGCGGGCGGTCGGATATGGCTGTGCCTCTTGATTTGTTGGGTTGGGTGTCGTTGGTGAATTTTAGTTGGGTTGTGCCTGGATGGAGTTTGTCTAATGGGAGCCAGGTGCTGGGGTATGGGGCGCCGTCGAGGGTTACGTTTTGTACGAAGATGCCCTGGCCCTGGCGTGTGATTATGAGGGTTCTGTCTCCGCCGGAGGGTTTGCTGCTGCCGAGGCGGAGGGTGACTTGAGGGAACATGGGTGTGCCGAGGACCAGGCCGCCGACGCCGGGGACGGCGGGGTAGAGGCCTAGGGCGTTCCAGATGTAGACGCCGGAGGTTGCGCCTAGGTCGTCGTTGCCGGGAATGCCGTCGGGCGTGGGCTTGAAGGTTTCCTGCCCGATGCGCGTGACGACTTGCTGGGTCTTCCAGGGCTGGCCGGCGAAGGTGTAGGCGTAGGGAACGACGAAGTCGGGCTCGTTCTCGATGTTGTAGCAGGGCTGACCCCAGCAGCGGAGCTTGAGGAAGAAGCGGTCGAGACGGGGGATGACTTTGTCTTCTCCACCCATGGAGGCGAAGAGGGTTGGGTAGTCGAAGGGAACCATGAAGCTGTATTGCCAGGTGTTGCCTTCCTCGAAGCCGAGCTGATCGCCGTCTGCTGCTGCGCCGGGGTAGCGCTTGGGGAGCGAGTGCTCGGAATCGAATTCCGCGAGCCAGGTTCCGTCGGCGTGGCGGGGACGAATCCAGCCGGTGGAGGGGTCGAGGAGGTTGCGCCAGTTTTTGGATCGCTTGATGAAGATGTGGTAGTTGCCGTTGTCCCCGAGGTTGCGGGCGAGCTGGGCGGTGGCGAAGTCGTCACTGGCGTACTCGAGGGTGCGGGAGGCATCGATGCGGTCTTTGTCGATGGGGATATAGCCGAGCTGGAGGTAGTCGGCGATGAAGGGGCGCTCGGATTGGTTGTGGGGGCCGGGGTTGCCGGTGGTTCCGGCTTTGACCATGTATTCGAGAGCAGTGGCGGCGTCGAAGTTGTGGGCGCCGAAGGCGTAGATGGAGGCGAGGACGGGGGCGGGGGAGTCGCCGCCCATGACATAGGTGACTTCGTTTGCGGCGGGCCAGCGGGGGAGCGAGCCGCTCTGGACCGCATCGTTGACGAGGGATTGGGCGATGTTGGATGCGCGGTTGGGATCGAGGAGGGCATGGAGTTGGACGGTGTTGCGATAGATGTCCCAGTCAGAGAAGTTGGCGTATTGCGCGTGCTGCTTTGTGCCGGCGAGGGAATGGACCTTGTTGTCGAAGCCGGTGTAGTCGCCGTTCGAATCGCTGAAGAGATTGGGGGAAAGGAAGGAGTGGTAGAGGCCGGTATAGAAGATTTTGCGCTGGTCGGGTGTACCGCCTTCGACGGTGACGCGGTCGAGGAGGCCGGACCAGAAGCCGCGGGCGTGGGCGTGGACTGCGGCGAAGTCCCAGTTGGGGATTTCGTTCGTGAGATTGGTTTGCGCGCCGGCTTCGCTTACGTAGGAGATGCCGATTTTCAGGAGGACTTCGCGTTCGGCGCCGAAGTCGAGCCATGCGCCGGTGTGCTTGCCTTGCGCGGATTTCGAATTGAGGAGGATGGAGTCGTCTTGCCAGAGGGCGGAGGTTTTATAGGGCCTGTTGAAGTGAGCGGTTACGTAGAGTTTGTAGTTGGAGGCGGTGCCGCAGAATCCGCCGGCCGTGACGGAGCCGGAGTAGGAGTCGGAGTTAGTGAGGGAGATGGTGTTGGCGTAGGCGGCGCGGTCGGGGCGGGTTGGATTGTCGGGTGAGACGGTGTTGGCGCTGGAGCCCGCGTTGATGAGTATGCGGGCGGGAGTGCCTTCCGGGAAGAGGAAGCGGGCGATGCCGGCGCGTTCGGTGACGGTGAGTTCGACGCGGACTCCGTTGCTGAGGGTGATGGCGTAGTAGCCGGGGTGGGCTTCTTCTTTTGCGTGGTCGAAGGGAACAGCGTAGGGGTCGAAGTTGGGCCGGGACCGGTGTTGAAGGTATTGGTGGTGGGAAGGACGGCGAAGTCGCCGTAGAGGCCGCAGCCTGCACCGCTGATGTGGGTGAGACTGAAGCCTCGGATTTGCTTGTCGTCGTAGCGGTACCAGGCGTCGCGGTTGGTGTCGGGACTCCACTGGATCATGCCGAAGGGGAGGGTTGCGCCGGGGAAGGTGTTCCCGCCGCCGGCGGTGCCTATGAAGGTGTCGACTGCGTCGTAGGCTGATTGGGCGGGGGCTGCGATGGTGGAGATGAAGGCGAATAGGACGAGGCAGAGGCGGAGGGATGTACGAGTTGGCACGGATGGATTCCTCTTGCTTTGGCGCGCACGAACTGCCGTGCACTGCGGCAACCAAGAATCGTACATGATGGGCGGGCGAGGGGTGAAAGTGAGGCCGGAAAAAGGCCGGAGACATGAGGAGGTTGCGGCTCCGGCCTGGTTGTTAAGTGCTGGTGGTTACCACTGATCGTGAGATTCGGGGGCGAGGGCAACGCCGCGGAAGACTTCGCGGGCCTGGGCGCTGCGGATGGTTTCGAAGCGGCCGAGGCGCCAGTCGGTGGTGGGTAAGGTTGTGTCGCTGACGCGGTCGGTGATTTTGACGAGTTTGTTGGGGTCGGCGCCGGTGTCGCCGTTGGGGCTGATGGTGGAGGTGATGGCGAAGATGGTGACGGTGCCGTCGTTGTTGTTGCGGCCAGCGATGTTGCGGCAGCCGCCGGTGGCGGGATTGAGGGACGAGGGGTACCAGGGGATGCTGTAAGGCACGCCGATGTTCAGCCCATCCTGAAGAATGTATTGGAGCACCCAGGTGCCGCTGATGAGACGGTATTTTTGCAGACCGGCTGTGGCGAGGGATTGGGCGTCGGCTACGTTGCCGTTGACGGCGGGAGTGACGAGCGTTCCATCGCCTTCATCGCAAACGTAGAGCGTGTTGGCATCGGCGAAAAACATGCCGAAGGGAAACGCGGTGCTGGTGCTGGCGGTGGTGTTGGGGAAGCCGGGGAGGATGGTGATGGGGACTGTCGCGAGATCGGCGGCGGAGCCCGTGGGCAAGGTGCCTGCGGTGCCGACTTGGTAGACGGTGTTGATGCCATTGCCGCCGCTGCCTTTGCTGACGTAGAGCGTGTTGTTGAAGATGGTGATGCCGCGGAAGTTGGTATCTTTGCCGGGCTTGTCGCCGGGAAAGAGCAGGCGACCGATCATTTCGATGTTAGGTGGGGTGGGCGGAGTTGCGCCGGGAAAGAGGAGTTCGGCGCCGGTTGAATTCACCAGGTCGATGCCATCGAAGGTGGTGGTCATCTGCTTCTTGGAGAGGTTGCCTGAGTTGTCATTGCCGACCATGTAGTACAGGTCGTTGGCGCCCTTGATTGCAGCGCGGCCGTTGTCGCCACTGTAGGCGTTTCCGTCGGTGATGGTGAGGTGGCCGTCGGCATCGACTTCAGCAACGGAGCGGTAATATGCCGTGGGAACGACGGGATTGCTGACGAATGTGGAGATGACGGGGTTGGTTGGATCGCAGACGCCGGGCGTGTTGGACTGCGAAACGTCAAGCAGGTTGGGGGCCGTGGGGGAGACGGTAGATCCGCCACAGCCGATGCCGCCGCGGTAACCCATGAAGGTGATGGAGCGGCCGTCGATGGAGCGGTTCAGGGCGAGCTCGGATTTGGAGCTGAAGCTGGTGACGATTTGATCGGTGGGGATGGGATAGGTTCCGAGAGGGAAGCCGTCGGAGGTGAGGTAGTCGAAGAAGATGGGGGAAGTGACGCCGAAACTGCCGTCGGAGTTGGCGTTGTTCCAGACGTTGTGGGTGTCGAAGATGTTGGGATATTCGCCGTTGTCGGATGCGACTCCGCAAGGAACCGCTACGGGGGTTGTGCCGCCTGCGACTAAGGGCACGTTGACGGTGAGGCCGGTTAATCCACCCTGGCAGCCGAGCGGGAGTGTTTCGCCGACGGTGACGGTTGAGGCTTTTCCTTCATAGACGCTGCGACTGAGTACCAAAGTGTCCGATTGATCGTGGTGGGGATAACCAGAATGATGATCATCCTGGGCTACCAGCGCTGCCGGCAAAACGAACGATGCGGCACAGAGAAGAGCGACCGTGACGGGGGGATTCTTCATGGTATTGCCTCCGGCGATAAGGGTACATAGCCCGGCGGCATGTTTTGGTTAAAGACCCGGCAAACGATTATGAAAGAAATGTGAATGGATGAAGCGATGGTGGCCATGAAAAGGAAGCAGTTTTTTTGTGGAAAATGCACGTCGATGCATGAGAATTCGACAGTCTTGTTCCCCAACGCGGTCGAGGGTCGCCAAAGTGTGAATCGTCACGGCAGCAGGTTCTTTGAAGCGCCAGGGATTACGCAGAGTTCATCGAGGATGCGGTCAAGCGGCTCGACAACGCTGCAATCTATATCGGAGTAGAACGCTGATTCGCTGAACACTCCAACCTCACGCCAGCACCTGTCGTTTGGAAGCCGACCTTTCGCATCAGTGAGAAGCATGCCTCCCAGATCGTAGGTTTTCTCACTGTACCGTGTGGAACGCCAAACTTGTTCGTCTTCTGGCTGTCCTCCTCCCCACATCGGACCGCGGCCCTGTGCGACTTGGATTCGAACTGATCCCGACTTCACCCGAATGGTGCGTAACGAGTAATCGACATCCAGCGCCTCCCGACTCACGTCGGCGTTCTGTGTGTTTGGAATCTGAAGAACTCCTCTCCATCCAGGCGCCCGGTCTGAAAGATCGCTCTTGGAACAAACGGGAAATGAGGGCGATCGCGGAATTCTGCGAAGCAGTATCCGAATACTGGAGGCATCACTGGTTCGCACAAAAACACTCTGGAATCCTGGCATTTGAACGACGAAGGCTGGAGCCGATGTGTCGAATGCGAATTGGCCGTTTGAATCCGTCACCAAATCACCGGGAAGATTGATGTGATAGAGGCGAACCTTTGCAATCGGGTTCCCGTCTTCTCCAACGACTTGGCCTGTAACATGAAGCGGTTCCGGCAGTAGAAGGGACGGAGGATTCTGATCGAGATTTTTCGGCGATTGCGAGAATCCGATGATCCCGATTTGCGCCACAATCAGAATCACGAGTGTTAGTCGGCGAATGGGCAAGGCCATATCAAGGTTCCTGCTCAGGAGGATACCACCTCGCAAGATCACATATTCCCTTAGAAATGGAGGGGTTATTGTAGTGAGGACGACTGGGAAACCGGCTGCGGGTTATTTGCCGGTTGTTTAAGGACGTGAGCCGGAAATGCGGTAATCTGTGGCGATGACGGTTGAGATGACAAATGGTGCTGCGACTCTGGGGACGCGGGTGGCGGGGAATGGAACTTCGCTGCTGCTGCGCGGGGTGAAGAAGGCGTTTGCGGATGTGAAGGCTGTGGATGGCGTGGATCTGGAAGTGGCACGGGGCGAATGCTTCGGGCTGCTGGGGCCGAACGGGGCAGGCAAGACGACGACCATTGAGATTTGCGAGGGGTTGACCACGCCGGACGCGGGGACGGTGGAGGTGCTGGAGCTGAACTGGGCCGCCAACGCCAAGGAATTGCGGCAGCGGATTGGGATTCAGTTACAGGAGACGCAATTTCCGGACAAGCTGACTGTCGAAGAGACGCTGCGGCTGTTCCGGAGTTTCTTCAAGCGCGGGATTTCGGTGGAGGAGTCTATCAAGACGGCGCAACTGGAAGAGAAGCGCGGGGCGCGGATTGTGGGCTTGAGTGGCGGGCAGAGACAACGGCTGGCGATGGCTACAGCGCTGGTGGGGGACCCGGAGTTGCTGTTTCTGGATGAGCCGACGACGGGGCTCGATCCCCAGGCGCGGCGGCACTTGTGGGACCTAGTCGATGAGTTGAAGCAAGCGGGGCGCACGATTATTTTGACGACGCATTACATGGATGAGGCGGAGCGCCTGTGCGATCGCGTGGCGATTATGGATCACGGAAAGGTGATTGCGCTGGGGACGCCGAATGAGCTGATTGCTTCAATCGGCGGAGAAGACATTGTGGAGTTTGCTGTGATTGAGCATGGGACGGGGCAGGCTGTGGATGCGGGGATGTTGCTGGGGATTCAGGGGGTGAAGTCGCACCGCGTCGATGCGGGGCTGCACCAATTGGCGGTGAGCGAAACACATACGGTGGTGCCGCGAGTCTTTACCGCGCTGACGGAGCACGGGATGCATTTGAGCGAGTTCAGGACGCATTCAGCGACACTGGAGGACGTGTTTGTGCGGCTGACAGGAAGGAATTTGCGCGATGAATAAGCTTGAACTGAGCAGCCTTTTTCAATTGACGATGGTGCGGTTTCGGCTATTTCTGCGTGAGCCGGAGGCGATTTTCTGGATCTTTGTTTTTCCGATTCTGCTGGCGGTGGGATTGGGGATTGCGTTCCGCAACAGGCCGGCAGATGTACTGCCGGTGGGCGCGACGAGGGACTATCTGGCTCAGGCTTTGGCCGCAGATAAGGGGCTGGCGGTTAAGACGTTGGACTATGCGGCTGGCATGCATGAACTGGCGACTGGGCAGATTGTGCTGCTGGCTGTAGGAACTAACGATATTGGTGCTGTGTATGAATACGACGATATGAATCCCGATGCACGTACGGCGCGGTTGTTGGCGGATCGGGCGATACAGACTGCGGCTGGGCGGAAGGATGCAGCATTCACGGTGGACGAACTGGTGCATGAGCCGGGGGCTCGGTATATCGACTTTGTGGTGCCGGGGTTGCTGGGAATGAACCTGATGGGGTCGGCGATGTGGGGGCTGGGCTTCACGATTGTCGACGACAGGCGGAAGAAGTTGCTGAAACGGATGGTCGCCTCGCCGATGCCGAAGTGGCAGTACCTGGCGGCGTTCCTGCTATCCAGGCTGGTGATGCTGCTGATTGAGGTTGCAGTGTTTTTGACTTTCACGCGGGTGGTGTTCGGCGTGCCGTTTCGCGGGTCGCTGGTTGAGCTTGGAATTCTGTGCCTGATGACTTCGCTGGCGTTTTCAGCGCTGGGTCTGCTGGTGGCTTCACGGGCCAGGACGACGGAGGCTGTTTCAGGATTGATGAACCTGGTGATGCTGCCAATGTGGATATTGTCGGGGATCTTCTTTTCGGCTTCGCGATTCCCGGCGTTGCTTCAGCCGTTTGTGCGGGCGCTGCCGCTGACGGCAGCTATCGACGCGATTCGGGGAAACATGCTGCAAGGCACGAGCTTGAGTCAACAGACGGCCCCGGTGGCGATTTTGCTGGCATGGGTGGTGGTGCCGTTTGCGGTTTCTGTGTGGATTTTCCGCTGGCGATAGTGAACAAAAAGCAGAGGCACGGATGTACATCCGAGGCGGATGACGAGCGTAACTCGCGGTCCGAGTCCGGGGAATTCTGTGTTCCGGCGTGGCGCGATCTGGCGGCAAAAAGTTCTTGACTCGCATGGGCCGATACGCAGGAGGATTTGCCCGATTCCCCGGCGTTGTCCGCGCGGCGCAAACTGAACGTGTTGCTCATCCACATCCCGGCAAGTTCTGGCCTGGTTGCCGATATGCACCCTTGGTTTCTGATCCACCAACAAGTCTGCTGCCGGCTTCAAGAGACTGTCGCAGGTTACACCCTCAAACCCACACCATCTAGTGGCGCGCGTCAACCAGAAAGGTGGTGATATTGCGTAAACGCAGGTCCAGGTCGTTCTGCTGCTGCTGCGAGTAGCGTTTCTGAAGGTCCATCTCCGCTTCACCCTCCTGCTGGCGGCCGGAACGCAGACATGCCAAGGCCAGCCGATAATGGGCGCGTGCAAAGTTCGGCTTCAACTTCACCGCCTGCTCGAGATAGGAGATGCTTCCAGCCCAATCCATTTGATCCTGTCTCAGTACTCCCATTTCGTATTGCGCGTCGGGCAACTTGGGATCGACTGCAATGGCGTGGTCGAGCAGTTGGCGGGCCACGCGCATGTTCTCATCGGACAGTTGTCCGCCGATAAGTGTTGACGCCGCATAGACCGACACTTTGGCGTCGCGCGGGTGCGACTGCGCGTACTTGAGCAGAGAACTACAGCGTGGCTTTTCTCCCTGGATTGCTGCCACGCACGACAGGCCCAACAGTTCGGCATCGAGACCGTTGTCGACATCGGCATCAAGCAAATCGGCGAAGATGGGGATGGCCTTGTCGTAATTGGCATTGCCAAAATATGCCGTACCCAACCCAACGCGCATACGAGTGCTTAGCGGATACTTATCCTGGCCGGCCGCGAACTCCTTGATGGCCGCCTCAAATGTCCAATGACGCAGGTATTCAATACCCATCATCCATACATTGGATTCACTGGGATCGAGTTGGACAGCACGAGCGTAATGTTCGCCGGCTTCTCGGTAGTTGCTCAACGCTTCGTCGGCGTCTGCAAGCAGCGACTGTGCCGACGCGGATTGGTCGACGCCGGGAAGGGCGGCTAATATGTCGGCGGCCTGGCGTGCATGTCCGGCATCTTTGAGTGCCTGGGCACGGTCCAGCACCAGGTCATGGTTCTGCGGATCCTGTGCAAGTGCCGCTGCAAAGGCCGCGGCCGCCTTTTCCGGTTCATGCGCCTCCATCCATAACCGGCCGAGTGCTTCCTGGGTCACGGAATTGTTGGGATTGAGCGCAGCAGCACGCTGGAATGCGTGAAGTGCTTCCGCGCTATGGTGCAGCTTGAACTGAGCCGCGCCGAGGTTGGCGAACGCAATATCGGAGGAGGGATCGTCGCGGACCGCATCCTCTAAAAAGGGAAGAGCTGCCGCGAATTCTTCGCGAGACACATAGAGCAGCCCCAACGATTCATCTATGGCAAAGATCCCTGGATGACGGGAATGCAATTCCAGCAACAGCGATTTGGCATGCTCCAGATCGCCTTTATCCTGTGCGGCCATCGCGTCTTGAAACCGCTGCTCCATCTCCTGGGCCGCTTTGTGATCATCGGCGGCATGCTCCTGGCTGTTGTCGCGCGTTGAAGAAGATTGGCCGTGCAGCAATGTGACAGCAAGACACAGGCAGCCCAAGCATGGCCAAGCAGAGCTCCCTCGAACATTCGTCCCCGCAAGTGTCATACGATCCTGCACAACAATAGTAAAAGGGAAACGGACAAACAAGTAACTCGAAAACCACATTCCCATTCGCGCAGATCGGGTTCAAAAAAAGGAGGAGATCCGCCGAAACGGATCTCCTTTTCCAAACACACAGTTATCAATTCATATGTCGATTCAGAACGAATACTTCATCGACAACTGGAAGAAGCGCGAGTCAGGAGCCAGATGCTGAAGAGACTTCGGGCCGGTAATTGCCGCGCCCCCGTCGGAGATATTTGGTTTACTGCCGTTGTTACTCGGATCGGCAAGCGAGGGCGTGTTGAACAGGTTGAAGACGTCAGTGCGGAACTGCAAGGCCTGCTCGTGATACACATTGAAGTTCTTGAACGCGGACATGTTCACCCGCTCATATCCAGGCCCCAGGACGGTATCGCGTTTGCCTCCGAGGTAGCCGAGGGCAGACGCCAGACTGGTTACGTAAACGGGCTGTGATGCCGCAGCAAAATGCGGATCGGAGGGGCCGGTTGGAATGTAGTGATCGGGTTCATTCGTCCAGTCGTTGGGATTCCACGGATTGTCAAATGAGCAAGGATTGAACCAGCTGGCACGGGCGCGCGTCTTTGTTGCGCAACTGATGCTCTGCGCAAGCGCCGGGTTGGGAGAGTTGAATGTTCCGCCAGTGGCGAAAGGGTTCCCGATCTTGACCGCGCCGACGTTGCTGTTGCCACTGGCCGGCGTCATGCCTGTTGGCGTGACGGAGAAGGGGTTGCCCGATTGAGCAACAAAGGTTGCATTGGCCGACCAGCCTCCGAGAACGCCATTTATCACTCCGCCATGGTTCAGATACTGTCTGCCTGATCCAAACGGCAGGTCGTAAAAAGCGTTGAAGGTGAATCGCTGCCGGGTGTCGAAGCCGGTGTTGGAGTAATCCATCTTGATCGGAACCAGAGTGCTCTGCCTGAACCCCATATCGCCAGTCGTCCCCAGAGGCGTGGGTGCATCGTCCAGCGTGTGCGACCAGGTGTAGGTGGCCAAAAGGTTGTATCCCTTGGAGAGCCGCTTCTCCAGCTTAGTCTGTAGCCCGTTGTAATTGCTGTCTCCTTCATAGGCGGTGTATTGCGATCCGCCAAAATCCGGCAGCGGGCGCGTGTTTTGCGCGCTATTATTCGGGTTCTGCAAGGCTAACGGGTTATTTGGATCGGGGAAGACCTGCAAGTGGTGGGATGAGTTCCCCACGTAGCTCAGAGTTGCGACCAGGTCGTTGGTAATGCCGCGCTCGATGGAGAGATTGTAGTCCTCGGTGTAAGGGGTATGCGCGGTTGGGTCGGAGCCGCGCAACTGCAAATCGGTTACATCGCTGGCAAATCCATTGGCGACAATGGATGCGAACCCGTTGCCAATGGTGATGCCGTCGGTAGGGCAATTGAACGCATTGCAATTGCCCAGCACCGGGAAAGTGGCCGCGTACTGGAAGGGGTAATTCTCACCCAGGTTGGGATAATATCCCGTGCTTTCCAATCCGCCGTAAAAGATTCCGTAGCCCAATCGAACGGACGTCTTTCCGTCAGGTGAATAGGCCACGCCAACGCGAGGTCCAAAATTGGTGTGTTGCGCTTTCACGATCGCCGGATCATTGGTATACACCAGAGCGATGTTGTCCTTGGCCAACACGTTGGGGAAGGCATTGTTGGTCTGCGTGAATATGTTTTGCGCATAGCTCTTGCCGCCATTCGGAACCTGGTATTGTGCCGCGCCGCTGCCAAATCCTGTGGTTGTGTTGAGTGAGGCCGGCCCTGTCATGTTGTATGAAGCCTGATAGCCGCCCACATCCTGGTAAGGCTGGAAGTATTCCCAACGCAATCCGAGATTGACGGTCAGCTTGGTCGTGATCCGCCAGTCATCCTGCGCGTATGCCGCGTTGTTCCAGCGCGCGTCGCCATTGGTGGTTTCATTGGAGAGCCCGGCGGTGTTCTGATGATCAATGAGAAAATCGGCCAGCCCGTAACCTGTGTTAGGAGCGTTCAAGTCGCTCGTGTATTCGCCTGTGTAGTTATAACTTCCGCGGGATTGCTGCGGCTGCAGCGTGGAGAAGCGAATGCTCTGGAAGCTGACGCCTGCCTTTATCGTATGATTTCCGGCGATCTTGGTTACGTTGTCGAGAATCTGGTAAACATTCTCATGTTCAGAAGTTGTTGACCACTCCGGGCTGCCGAAGCTTGAAATACCGCTAGGCGAAACCCACGGTAGTCCGCCATTCAAAGGCGCGCTGGGAATCCCGCCGAAGCCCTGCGACGCGGCGAAGCCGAGGTTTGCGGCATTAGGATGCTCGAATCCCGTGTGCATGTAGTTGTAGCCCACGCGCGCCTCATTGGTGAGGGTCTGGGTGAAGACATGCGTTTCCGAAAGCATGAAGTTCTGGCCCAGATCCTTCTGGGTTCCATCATCACCAAATCCGCCGCCATCCAGAATGTTGCCCAATGGCGGAGTGTAGAAGCCCATCTCATTCCAGTAGCTATAGCGGGAATAGGCAGTGTCCTTACTCGCGATCGTCCAATCGACGCGCGTATCCCACTGAAATGTGTTGTCAACCGCCGGACGGTTCACGACAAAGTTGTTATAGAGCAGGCCATGGTTGGTGTTGGGGGAGGGAAAGAGATTGAGCACCTTAAGCGCGGTCGGGTTGATCGTCAGGCCGGGCGCGTTATTCAGATTGTTGCCGGCAATCGGCGTGGGCGGTGCAGCGGCACTTTGGGCATACAACTGCACGGCGGAGTTGCCCGTCAATGCGGGATTCAGAATCTCAGAGAAGTCTCCAGTTCGCTCGAGCGCTGTGGGCACGGTTTCAGTTGACGTCTCGCTGAAGCCGACGCGATTGGCCTGGGCGTCGCCAAAGAAGAAGAGCTTGTTGCGGATGATAGGAAGGCCGAGCGTCGCACCAAACTGATTCTCATGATACGGGGGGACCGGGAGCTGTTCGTTTTCCCAGTCATGGATGTCGAATGCCGTGTTGCGCACGTACTCCCATGCGCTGCCGTGAAGTTTGTTTGTACCCGATTTCAGGCTGGCATTCACCACGGCCCCGGCTGAGTGGCCAAACTCGGCCGAATAATCGCTCGTCTGTACTTTGAATTCGGCCAGCGCGTCGGGCGGCGGCTGAGCCACGAAGCTGGCGCCATTGTAAAAATCAACCACATTGGCATTGTTATCTACACCGTCAAGAATGAAGTTGTTTTCTTCCGCGCGTTGTCCGTTGGCGTTGAAATCGCCCTTGCCCGCGCCGCGAGATCCTTCCGGCGGGACGGCGCCCGCGGATAGCTGCGCAATGAAGACCCAGTTGCGACCATTCAGGGGTACGCTGTCGATGGTCTGGGCGTCGATGGTCTGCCCCACCGAGCTCTCCTGCGTCTGCATAAGAGGGGCTTCCGTCGTCACGGTCACGGTCTCGGTGGAGGTGCCGGGTTTGAGCGAGATCACAACGTTAAGTCTCTGTTGCAAATTGAGATGTAGCCCGGTCTGCGTCGTTGTTCCGAAGCCCGGAGCGCTCACCGACACACTGTAATCGCCGATCTTGACGGGAGAAAATCCATAGACCCCGGCGCCGTCGGTTTTGGTTTTCAGCATCTGGCCTTCATCCACATTGGTGAGGGTGACAGTTGCATTACCGATTACGGCGCCTGTCGGGTCCTGAACCACGCCTGTAATTGCGCCTTGATCCGCTTGCGCGAACAAAAAAGCCCCCGGTGCAAACAGGATGCCAAAGGCCAACACAATCAATTTCAAATGACGTTTGTCGATCATCACTTGCCTCCAAGTAGTGCCGTTCATAGTGCGAGGTTGGGACGCAATGAAGGGGGAGCGGCTCCTGACTACCGCAGAAGGCCGAAAGGGAAGTCTGTCATTTGCACTCCAAAATGTATACGATTACATCATGGGTTTAATGACCTCGAACGGCACACTACGCTCGGCGAGCAAAGATTGTCAAGATTATTTTCTTGTAGATCAGCGGTTGTATTCAGGGCGGAAACCGTTCGATTGTTCTCGGTTACAATTCGATAAAAGAATTGAGCGAAGGTAATGGATAAGATCCCGGGGGGGGACCATGTCCGTAAGCATGCGAGCGATCGCCAGGCTGGCAGGAGTTTCGAGCGCCACAGTTTCCCGCGTCATCAACGGCTCCAGTTTGGTCACTGGGGAAACTACGAGCCGTATTCAAAAGATTATTCGCGATCTTAATTTCGTTCCCAACAACAGCGCGATTCATCTCAAGAGCGGCAAGAGCCAAATCTTCGGCATCATCATTCCGGATTTGACCAATCCTTTCTTTACCGAACTGGTCAAAATCTTCGAAGAGTTGCTGGTTGAAAATGAGCAGGAGTTGCTGGTTGCCAATACCGACTTTCATTCCACGCGGATGCAGCGATCAGTGCACCGGATGTTACTGCGCCGAGTAGATGGTGTGGCTTTGCTGACATCTGAATTGGAGGCCGCATCTCTGGAATCGCTGATTCGGAACCGGATTCCGGTGGTCACTACCGACCACTATCGCACCGGCCCCGGGCTTAGCGATATTGTGGTTGATTTCGCTGACGGCATGAAGCAGATGGTTGCCCATTTGAAGGGATTGGGACATACACAGGTAGGATTCATCGGCGGCACAGAGGGCCTCGTCACATCGCGTGTTCGACGCGAGTCGTTTCTGAATGCACTTGTGAAACAGGGGTTGTCGTCGAGGGAAGGCTGGATGGTGTCGGGAAATTATAAGATCGACGGCGGTTCGGCCGCCATGGCGCATATACTTGCCCAGCCTGAGATTCCCAGCGCAGTGGTCACCGCAAACGATCTTACGGCCATCGGAGCTCTGCGAACCGCGCATGAAAAGGGGTTGAATATTCCTGGGGACATCTCGATTGCCGGATGTGACGACATCGAGATGAGCGACATTGTTTTTCCTCCGCTGACGACGCTCCGCATTTCGCGCAAGGAATATGCTGGGATGCTGTTCAAGGCTCTGCAATCGGCGGGGAAGGATCTAACCCAACCGGGGCAGAAGTTTTCCCTTTCCACGAGGCTTGTTGTTCGTCAATCCACGGGGCCGGCGCCAGTGGGAAATAACCGGCCAACCGATCGCAAGGCCGGGCGCGCGGCTACCAAAAAAACACGTTGATGAAAATGCACGCTGCGACAACCATGACTGCCAACAATACCGTTGGAGATGAGAAGCGAATCGATACCGGTCCAGCATTTTCATCCGTATCCATCAGAGGCTTAATCGGTTTGCGAATGATGCCGATCAGCAGGGTGGAAAAGACTGCCACGCTGAATCCCAGAATCGCCGCGTAAAAATTCGCGCTCATTTGACTTCCATAGTGGAGAACCGCGGTGTACACGAGTGCCTGGTGCAGGACTGCGCTCAGTAGACCGAGGGTAAAGCCCCCCAGTCCGCCTGCCACTCTGTGCGGCGCGAGTGCGGCTAGAGCCACGAGCGCGAAGAGGGGCGCGTTGAATGTGGAGAGAATCATCTGGACGTACTCCATCAGGCTCTCGTGGCGGAGAGCCAGACTTGCGGCTCCAATTGAAAGCAGCACCGCGGCAGCATTTGTCAGCCGGCCCATCCAGACATAATGTTCTTCCCGTGCTGTGGGGCGAATCCAAAGCTGATAAATGCCTTGTACCCAGGCGGAACTAAATCCAGCGACATTGTTGGCGAAGGTCGAGATGAGGCTGGCTGCGAGCCCCATGACACCAATCGCCACCCAGGACGGGCTGTAATAGTGCAGCATCATCGCAGGCAGTGTTGCATTCCAATTGCCGGCGCGCTGCGTACCGAGAACCAGTGGCGCAGCTACCCCAGGAAGGACTACCAGGAATGCGAAGATCAGCTTGGCAGCAGCCATGCTCAAAGGAACATACGCCACGTCGTTTGCCCTGCGTACAGCAAGAGTCCGCTGCATCTGGACGAAGTCCGTGCTCCAGAATCCGAAACTGAGCACTATCCCCAATCCCAGGATCAGGCCGAAGCGATCCATGGTCGCTTGCGGCGCAAAGAAGGGCAGGGTTTGCCAAGCATGAAAACGACTGGGCGGGATGGTGGATAGAAACTGAGACATGCCGCCGAAGTCACGGGCGACGAGAAAGACGAGCGGTACGATGGCTGCAAGCACCAGCACAAAATGCAACAACTCGGTGTAGATGGTTGCGCGCAACCCACCAATCCACGTGTAAAACAACACAACGGGGGCCGTGACCAGGACTCCCTGGTAGAAGTTCCATCCCAGGAATGTGACTAGAACCTGCGCCACGGCACATAGGCACACGCCGGCCAGTAGCAGCATGGTTGCCGCCATGCACAGTGCCACAATGGACCGGGTTTGAGGACCGTAGTGCCGGCCAATAAAGTCGAGCACAGTGGGGTAGCGGCCCCGAGCATAGGCCGGCAGCAGCCAGAACGCCAACACCACCAATGCGGGAACCGCACCGATCCAATAGAAATGGCAGGCAAGCATTCCATATTGCGCTCCGAGTGCCATCATCGCGATGACGTCCAGGGAGCCGCAATTGGCGGTGATGCAGGCCATGATACAGACCCACAAAGGCAGAGCGGCAGTGGCGTTTAGAAACTGGTTCGAGTCCCGTTTCTTTCGTCCCGCCAGTATTCCCACCAGCAGTAGCCCGGCAAGGTAGAGTAAAGCGAGCAACGAATGAAATCGATTCCAAACCATGTCTCGTCGGGACCTTACTCGAGCTGTCAGTTCTGAACGAAATGCGCAACCCGTTCTTAGCCCGAACAGCGAGCGGAGTCCGAATAGCAGAACGATTGTAAGCGAATAAGCAGACTCATTGGCGATGATTGATCGAAGACGATTGATGGCCAGCGATGTTCACGCAAATTGCTCGTGCGCGTGTGTGCCAATGGCGCGATTCCTGCCCGTTAAAATCGCTGCATCTTGACTCGAACCACTTCAGGTTTCTCGTGGAAGCACAGACCGCGATCGGTCTCATCGCCATTCCACAGCCGCAATGGTTTCCACACGCCGTCCTCGTAGGTTCCTTGCTCGGCAGTGAGAATCTGGCTGCGAATCCACGGCAGCTTTCCAGGCAAATGAAAGCTGACGCTCGCATCAACCCCAGTAACCAGGAACTCATCCGGGCCCAGTTGAGCAATCAAGGCCGCTCCATGCGCATCTTTGGTGCCGGGCGCGCGTCTGCCGTCGGGTTGAGGATAGCCGTAAGCCACGGTCGCCTGCCAGTTTCCAAAATCTAATTCCTCAGTCGCCTTTCCCGGTTCTTCGACTGCCGTCTTGAGCTTGCCCTCGAACTCCAGTTGAGCTATTTCGCGGCTCATTGGCCCGATGATGGAGAAGTTTCTGGCGTGCGCTTTCCAAGGCTGGTCGCCCAGGATATTCCATCCGGTCTGATCCACGCCAAAGGGAGAGAAGCCGATGGCGCCGTCTCCGAGCGCTGCAAAGAAGAACTTTGCAAAGCTGTCGCTACGGCCAGTCTCCGGAATCCAGAGCGGGTTGTCCGAGCGATGATAGGCATTGATTGTTGCGCGGTAAAACTGACTATCGTCGGCATAGATGTCAGGGCCGATCATATCGATTGAGGGAGCCAGTTTTCGCCATAAGGGAACCAGTTTCTGCACGGCGCCACCGCTTGGATAGCCGATGCCAGGCGTGTCCAGCTGCCGCTGCGGTAACTCCGCGGGCGGGTAATCGATCCATGCGTTGATGTAGTACGGGATCGCAAACTCCTGCTTTCCTGCTGCGGCAATTTCGTTGATGTATTTTGCCTGGTGGTAAGCCTGGAAAACCTCGTCGGCGTCAGCGCCAAACACCGCAGTCCAAGTGCCGGCCTGTTTGTTTGCGGCGGTCAGCAAGTCGGCCGGAACCTGACCCGCAAACTCACGGTTTGATTCCTCCGAGTTGTCGCGGATGCTGCCGATGTTGCCGGATTCATTCTCCACCTGGATCAGCAAGACCGTATGCTGCTCGCTATCGATCTGCTTCAAGTGGCGCATCAAAGCCACAAATGCCGACTTGTCTGCCTCAAGCGTGTTGCGAGACATGGGCGACAACACGTCGATCGGCTCGCCGTCAGGGCGTATGGTGTGGGGAAAGCGGGTTAGATCCGTCTTAACCCACTCGGGTGCGTAGTGCATGTTGCCGTTCTTCCATGTGCCGAACCACAGTAGAACGACGTGCAGGCCATGGGCACGGGCTCCCACTACAACTTGGTCTACGTTCGCGAAGTCGAAATGGCCATGTTGAGGCTCAACTTGTTCCCAGTAAACTGGAGCTTCCACGGTGTTTGCTTGCAGCGCGGCCATCGAGTCCCATACCTGTGGTAACTCGCTGGGCCACGCGCTGGAATTGTGAATTTGACCACCCAAGATCAGATATGGCCGACCATCCACCATCAGCGCGTACCGACCGTCCTTCTCGACGAGTTTTGGAGGATCCGCGGCAAAGGCGCCAGGAACCAAGGTAAGTGAAAGCAAGCTGCCCGCCAGGAAGGCTGCAGCAATCAACCCTCCCCGAAGATTGAACAAGTGCATGTGTTATCTCCCACAGTGCAATGTAATCGTGTACATTAGTTTTGTGCAAATGAGCCATCGGCGGTCCAACCTATTGACATTGACGATGCCATGCTCCTATACATCAGGATGGCCAAGGGGAGTCGGATGAACGGGACCGGGCAGGGAAGCTTTTCAACCATTGCAGGTGCGGTCTCCCGGAGTCGCCGGGACTTTCTGCGATCCGTAGGCGCTGTCGGGATTGGCAGCGCTTTTACGGGACTTCGACCCTTGCGCGCGATGACACCGCCGCACGGACAGAAGGCGGTAGTTGTAACCTTCGGCGGGGGTGCTCGCGACGAGGAGACCTTTGCGCCCGATGGTCAGGAGAACATACCCAACCTGATCAATGAGCTTATCCCTCAGTCAACATTCTTCACCCAGGTTGTGAACCGCGGGATCCTCGGCCACTACGTGGCCACAGCTAGCCTTGCAACCGGTGCGTATGAAACCATCAACAACTTTGCGTCGCTTCCTCCGCAGAATCCAACGGTCTTTGAATACTACCGCAAGGCTTTGAAAAGGCCCGCCAGTGACGCCTGGGTGGTTGCACCGAGCAACGGTTTCAACCGGATTGGCGAAAGCGATCATCGATCTTACGGCTCCGGACTGGGAGCTGAGGTCATTCTTCCGAAGCGATTGCTATCCGCTGTCTTGAGCGGATCAGATGCCGACTATAGGCATCTGCTGTCCGACAATTATGAAACGCCACTCTATACACCCGAAGTTGGCAACAGCGAGATTCACATGCAGCAACTGGAGCAGATACTTCGGCTGTCTGTCTCAGACTTCACCGCGCATGCGCGAAGCTTGTCCAGCCCGGATGAGCTTTCCGTATATATCGCGCGGCAACTGATGCGTGAATTGGCGCCAAGCCTGCTCTGGATCACGCTGCATGACATTGACGTCGCTCATTCCGGCGCCTACTCCCTCTACATCGAAGGCATTCGCCGGTCCGATCGACTCTGTGCTGAAATCTGGAAGACCATTCAGACTGAGCCCGAATATGCCGGCAAAACTACGATGTTCATCTTGCCGGATTTTGGACGGGATGCCGATGGAGATTCAGGCGGCAATGGATTTCAACATCATCGCACCGGAGATCCGCTTTCACGCACAACATGGATGATGGCCATGGGACCTGGCGTGCGACAGGGAACTGTCGTCGATCGACCGGTTGAATCGATCGACCTGGCTCCTACACTTGGGTCATTGCTGAGATTCCCGGCCCAATTCGCACAGGGGAAGCCTCTGGAAGAGGTGGGCTGATTCGATGAAACCGAGCGAACTCAAAGCGGACCACTTCAAAGGATACCCGGCGCAGGGGCGGGAACTGACGACAAAACACCTTGCACTGCTGCGGCAGTTACCGCGGGTGTTTCTTCCTATCCTGTTGCGCGAGATCATTGAGTATGACTGGAAGTTCCCAGTGGAGCGATCCGAGCTTGAAAACCAGTTGGCCTATCTCGAGTCACTCTCGCCCACACAGCTTACCGGCCTAATGTCTTCATTTGAGCGCTTCACTCTGCCGGCGAACTTCGATCAATCGGACATCGTCATGCAACCTGGCCGATTCGAGCAACGCTTGACGGCGTGGCTCTGGTCGACGCGTCAGATGGATGAGTTTCAGAAAGCAGCAAAGGAATATGGCGAACGCTTGAACGCAGCAAATCCTGGCCATTCCCCCTCGATACCCCGATTGAGTATTGTGGCAATTGGCCAGGGGGTTGCCGAGAACAGCAATCCGCTGTTTCGCAAATTGCGCCCGCAGGGAGTTCACTTTACCCAGGTCAATCCCGAGAATGGGATGGCACATTTGCGTCAGACAGTGACAACACGAGCACGAACCCATCCTCTGTCATACGGACATTGGTACATCGATGGTGGTCCACCGTTAGAAGGTACATGGGATGGAGTTACCTGCGTGTCCTATGCGACGCTCGAGCCGATGCGAGCTGCGCTGCTGCACAAAATGCGAAGTGCAATTCAGGGGGGAGAAGCGGGCCCCGAGGCGCTCCGGAACACGCTGCTGGGAATGCAGCCGACTGAATTGTGCGGTAGGGAACGAGACCCGATTCTCGGTCGATTTCAAGTGAATGTGCTGACAGAAGGATCAGGGACACAGATATTCAGCACGACGTTCGCACAGTGGACAGCTCGTGAAGCGCTTCGACGCGCACAGCCAGTCACTCTGCTGGTTCGCTTTGCACCACGCCAGCGCCAGCGGTCCATGGATGAGATTTTATCGGCCACTAACCCTGCAGCCGAGACGAACATGGATCCTATTGGTTCATTGATCGATGCCGACATGGGAGGTTATTACACATGGATCAATCAGCAGCGACTACCTAACTCCAACGAGTCTTTCTTTCTTATTTGGTTTGAAGGCCATAACGAAGCGCTGGCCATCGGCCCCACCATGCCGCGGGGCACGAACTCATCGAAGCCGATCGATCTTAGTCAGATGCTTGCTTTGGTTGGTTGAAACCCGCAGGCCCAGATTCCATCCCCGCTACAACAAAGGCTCCTCTACTCAGGATGTCACCTTCACTCACTCAAGCACGGATGGCTTTTCAGTTCGGTAGGTTCGATATGCGAAACGGTCACAAACAGCGATTATCGCTCCACCAGCGGAGGCGCGTAATACACAGGCACGAGCGGTGCTGAGCCCTGCGTCCTGGGGGTATTGATCCCCTTTCGATGGGTAGAAGTGGAGGGCTGGCCAACAGAATTGCATATGGACCAGATTCGCCGCCGTGCTGCCTTCGATAGTACATGGGTTGACGACGCGGCAACCTTCCATTCCTCAGACCGTATGTTGGATAAAGTCTGGGACCTCTGCCATTACTCGATCAAGGCGACGACCTTTACCGTTCTGATTACGGGTTAATGAGGCATCCTTTCCCGTACCTCATGCATCCATCCGCCTGTCGGGCGAATGAGAGCATTGGCAAAAATTGACTTGCAGAGGGTGTTAATACTCGCAATAATGGTTGCTCACCGGTGCACGTCGGTTTCTTCACGTATTTTTTGATATCCGGCTAGTTGGCGCGGTTAGGTCGCGAATTTGAGAGTCTCCGGCTTCCTAGGAATCCTCCGGGGAATTCTCCTGTACCAGCCTGAATACCCCTGGTCGCGAATTAGGCAATCGTGCAGAATCGGCGTAAGCGCAAGCCAGACCGCAGCCCAGATTCTGGGGACTGCGGGGTCGTCTGTGCGGCAATACGTACGACCTGCCAATTCAGGAATTCAGCTTGGAACCCAGCAAGTCGGAAGGGGTATTCGCTATGTACTCTCCTCTTCGTTCTTCCGGCGTCTTTGCAATATGCCTTCTGTGTATCGGAACCTGTTTCGCCCTGAGTCCTGTTAAACGGCCGCAGGTGGTGGTTCCTCTTCTCCTCTCACAGCAGGAGTCTACGGCGGACGCTTCGCTGCCACTCCCGCCGGCAGAAACGGTCGTAATTCCGGGCCCGCTGGGACCCTTTCTGCGCATGGCCGGCATAAGCCAGGAGATATCGTCTGCCGATGTGCTGCCAATGCTGGCTCGCAATGTTTTTCTGCATGGCTACGAAAATGACAGGCCTACAGAATACCTGGTGCTGATCGATCGGTACATACAGTTCGCTCGAGAGCTTCAGTCCCTGGCCGGCTCTGACGGCACCATCCGCGTTACCGGCTGCGACGATGCAGCGGGGCTGATTCAGGCTCTCGGATACCGGTTTCAGCAGGGTTGCGGTCCCAATGGCGCGTCGCTGGTGACTCAGAATCCGAGGCGTGCTTTCCTCACCATCGATTCGGGTTTCCCCATCACTGCGCTTGAAGAGGCCCTCGAGAAAGGTACGCCATTTACTTTCGCGTATCCTGCTACCCGGGTCCCGGTCCTGTTCTCCGAAAAGACTTGGATCGCGCTCTCGGAGGGGAAGAGGGAGGATCGGGAAGATCTCATTGACATCCTTGTGCGCGACCGGGATGTGGACCGTCTCTATTCCGCTCTGGCTCGAACCGATCAACAAACAAGGCTCGCCCTAGTGCGATCGCCTGGGCTGAGAAAGCTGCTTCCACTTGGGGCTGTGCTTGACTTCTATGGGAGCCGGATCTGCATTCGCTCCGGTCAGGTTTCGGTACCCAACGGGGCGAGCTCCGCGCAAGCTTGGAAAGAGCTCGTGGGTGCCAGTCCGAAATCTCCTGGAGAATTCGTTACCCGTCTCCTTTCGGGGGATCATGGCTGGATGGCGGCATATTTTGACGCTCTGTCGCGCGTTGTCCCATCGCAGCAGGCTCACCTGGCTGAACCTGACCGCCTCCATCGCCTCTACGATGCCTATCGGTTAGCCGGACGTAACTCAAGCGTCCCCGGCGCGGCGACAGGTGTGTTCCCAAGGAATGCCGGGCTCCTGGTGCTCTTCACTCGTCTGCAATGGAGGGCCAACGGAGAGCCTCAGATTCCAGGGACTCCTCAAGTCTGGAAGGAGATCCTCACCCGCAAATCCAAGGGGAGTGGCTCCCGTGTCTGGTTAACAAGGACCCGCTCCGTGGATAACTCGGAGAAGTTGCTCGAAGCGCTGGTAGCCTCTTCTAGTGCTGAATCGGGCAACGAACTCCTGCGGACATATCTCGCGCTGAGCGCAATCGACCAAGGAAGACCCCCAGGGAAGAAGTTGTCTGATGGAACGGTACGATTGCTTGCCGACAAGTTTTACGAATTCGACAGCTGGTATACGATCTTCGCCGAATTCCCAGCTTTGGACGATGAATCGATTGCTTCTTTTGTTGAGACAGCGGAACGAATAGACAAGACCTCAGCTCCCGCTTTGCGCTCCAATGCACTGGGTGCCTTTCAGGCCGACATAGGGCTCTGGCAGATATTCGCGCGGCAGGGACAGATCTCCGACCATGCGCTGAATCGTTCGTGGCAAGGTGCAGTTCGGCCCTTTTCCAGGGTCTCTTCTTCGATCCAGCTTTTTGACGCAGCTCGTGCGTCCTTACAGTCAATCCTGTTTGCAGCTACAGGCGAGGAGCGCCTGACCCAAAATCAGGTTGTAGAACTGCTGGCCGGCCCCTCCCTGGATAGTAAAGACGGCCGGCGTGCGCACGAGGAGCTTGCCCGGAGAATCCGTGCAGTGATCGATGACCAGCGTTTGGCCTCCCTCGACACACTCTTCGGACTCTACGACGGCCTGGAGGAGATGGCGCACGGCGCCAAGGTTGGCGATACGTTGCTTCCGCTCGCGGCAGACCTGCACGAATTCGAAATGCCCCGCCCCATCTTTACGGGAGGTGAGAAGGCGGCCTGGTCGCCGATCGTCTACACCAGCAGGCACGCAGAATTGCAGGTGCAAACCGACCTGACCAGAGTCCTTCGGTCTCCCGGCTCACCGGCCCAGTTGGAAGACGCGCGCGCCCGGCTCACTCCTTTTCTCAGGGATACGCTGGTCGGCTTGAACTATGCCTACTATGAGCCCCCCGGCGCCGAGGTCCTGCACAACAATCCGCTCTTCGTCCGTTCCCACGACTTCTCTGCCTCGTCGGTCCAGGGCATCGAACATGTCTGGGGTTCTCCGACGCTGGTCGGAATCGGCGCGACTGCGGGGGGCGGCGCATATTTATTGGGGTCGCTCGCCGATCTGCCTTACGCTCTCGCTTCCATGGAAGAGGATTTCATTGCGCCTGAGAAGGTCCAGGCCTTGATCTGGAAAGAGGCGGTATCCGAGCTGTTGGTTGTCGCCGTAACTCCGCGATGGTGGCGTGTAAGCCAGAGTGAAATGCATGCTGCCGCTCTCTATCAGCGCTTTGGAGAAGAACTCCTGATCGCTTCGGCGTCGAATCCGCAATTGAGAGAAAAAGTGCTTGGCATCCTCTCCGATCGCATGTCGCCTGCAAATTTGGAAAGTGCTGAAGTGGCGCTGCAACATCCGGAATCCGCTACTGCGCTGGTCCCGCATATACTGCCGGCAGACACGTTCTTTCTGGCTACCGAGTTTCGCAGCAGGTTTCCAGGAGAGGCGTCTCTGTGGGGAAACGCAGGCCGGGATTTGGAAGTTCTGGTTCAGAGAGACCCCTCCGACACCAGTCCGGTGCGTCTCTCGAAAGACTTTGGCACGCCACATCCGACTATGGCGCAAAGCAACGGCTGCACCCTGCTCAACACGGGGATATTCCCCGTCTCCGGCGCGTTCAACGACCGGCTCTTCGGCGAATCCTGGGAGTCCAGCAACCTTTACTGGGCGCGCCTTGCCGACGAAATGGGCTACTCTCCGGTGATGCTCAACGTTCTGGTCCCCGATCTAACCCGGCATATGGTCGCAAACATCTTCGCGACAGACATCGACGATTGGCCGGCTTTGTTGCGCGCCATGGAGCAAACAGGCGATCAGTTCCGGCAGGGCAAGATTACCGTGCATGCAGCTGCGATGACCGGGCAACTGGATCGTTTACCAATGGACGCGGTTGGAGCCCGGAGCCGCTAAGTTGGTTTTGTCCCTATGATAGTTGGGGCCAGCGCGGGGTTCTTGCTTATGGCGGGAGAGAAGGAATACGTCCTCTGGTTCGACGAAGCGCAAGCCACTTTGCAGAGATGTCAAAGCTATCCGGGTGATTCCGCAAAACAAAATGCAGCAGATAGGAGTACAAATCGGATGAATCGCTCAACCAGAACGTTCGCGTGGCTGGGGATATACCCGGGCCTCTTTCTCCTGCTGGCTGCTACCCCGCGGCCCGCGGCCCAGGACGAGTCGTCACGTTTCCACGTGAATGTCGTTCTGGTGCAGCTGAATGTTGCCGTGACAGATAGCAAGGGAAACTACATTTCAGGCCTTCGTCCGGAAGACTTCGCCATTAAAGAGGACAACATTTCCGAGAAGATTGCCACTTTTGAGGAAGGCAGCGAATCCGCACCTAAAGTCAAAGTGGGGTCTTCGTCGGTCGCGGACAACAGCGGGCCAGCTGACGCAAAGGCACCCGAACCTGACCATCCGGCACCCGAACCTACCCTGGCCGGCGTCAAGATCCCAGGGTTGTCCGGAGCCAACGTCTTCATACTCTTCGATACCAGCAATTACATGTATCGAAGTTTTGTCTTCGCCCAGGACGCCATTACTGATTTCGTGCGCTCTATGCCGGATGCCAGCAAGATCGCGTTTTATTCATACAGCCGTGATCTTTCCCGCGTGACTCCACTGACCGCGGACCGCTATCGCACTGTTAGCGGCGTGCGCAACACCGTGGCCGGAGATCAGGCCGCGCTCTATAACTCGCTCCTATTGACCGTCAAGGATGCGGCGCCACTCCGCGGACGAAAGGCGATTGTGGTCTTTTCCAACGGCCCTGACAATGCCAGCTCAATACCTCCCGAGGACGTTGCCGAACTCGCTCAGTCCACGGGAACCATCGTCTACATCGTCAGCACTCGCCAAGCGGAGTCGGAGCCAATCTCCTCGGCTGCCTTTGAGCGTATGAGCAAGGCCACTGGAGGCAAAGCCTATTTTGCGCGGAACTGGCGTGAAGAAAAGGACGCCTTCTCTTCGATAAGAGATGACCTGGGTCATCTCTATACTCTCAGTTACTACCCGCAACCCAATTCCAATCGGGGATGGCGCACGATCAAGGTGCAGTTGGTTGGCAAGAATCTTGAGAAGTATCGCCTGCGCACGCGAGATGGATACAGTCTTCTGAAGCAGGCAGCGGTAACTACCGAGTCCGACTCAACGGCCGACTCGCTCCCCGATTCGAAATAGTTCCCGCCGACGGCGACGAGTTTGTGCGTGGCAGATCAGTACGCGTATTTGAGTTCCGCCTTCCCACTTACTCAACTGTTGATTGAGCGACGGGCGCATGGTGACAGACAGGCGTTCAACGAGCATGCGATAACCAGCCAGACGGGCCGTATCTATTCGCCGCTGGGCGGGCTGAGAATTGTCGCTCTCGTCCATTGCTACGGGTTCGATCATCCGTTCCGCCAGGAGCTTGCCGTGAGTGTGGCGGGTTTTGTGCCGAAGCTAGTTCAAAATCGAAAGCAATTTGTCGCAATCCCACGCTAGAGGAGGAGAGGGAAGACGGTTGTAAGCTGCAAATCCGTAGTGACTTATCTCAATAGGTAGCAGCTCACAAGGGTGCCGCCCGCTTGGCTGTTTAAAGAAGGGAAGTCACGCAGGCTCTTAGCAGGACGACTCTGTTGGCGGTACGGACCTCGATCTGACCGCCGCCAGCACGTTATTCATTTTGATCGCCGGTATGATCCGGCGGACGAAGATCAAGCCAAGGGCCCGACTTTGCATTAGCTCGCAGCGCGCAGAGTTCAGAGACAATTTAATTACATTTGCTCTCTTGACAGGAAATGTCACCTACCGGACAATTGACACATTGGTAACCAAGAACCACGGTACTTGGTTGCACAAAAAAACTCAGAGGTCATCAAGACACTCAGGGGGTCACGGAAGAATCTCGCAACACTCGACTGGAATATTGCAACGGTGGATCCCAGCCACCGGAGCGCAGAGGAAGATGTCACCGATGTACGAGACATAAATCCTCGCGCGACCCTCTTCATCGCGCCGCAAGTGTTGTTCCTCCGTTAGGGCTTGATCAGTCCGATGCGTTGCTTCTTTCACCTTTCATGCATTGGGTTCGAGTAGTATGCCCGGTCGTGATTGCTCGCTTTTACCCTTGCCTCGAATCGCCGTTGGCCCTCGGAATGCGGACTTGATCGAGAATCGCTTACGCAAGCGAAGCTCTTCCCGAAGAGACATATTCAAGCCGAATTCCTGACGCAAGACCCTGACCTTCGATCAGTACCGTTCATTTCCATCGTTAGCGCTTGGTTTTTCCGACTACGGAGTTCCCCCCTTTTGGGCCGATTCAAAACTATCGCCCCCAGAAGCTCTTCTCCTATTCGGATAAGCCTTAGCTATCCAGCGCCTCAGTAACGCTCGCAATACACCGAGCCAAACATCTTTGTTCTTCTCACTGCTTGGATCATCGCCAGTAGATAGGTGCTAGGGATGGTGGTCGAGCAGGAGCAGTCGCTACGCCCGTCTGGAGCACGCACAAAATGCGCTCTAAGGAAAATCAGTTCGAAGCTCGCGGGCGAAGGCGACCATCCCTGCAAAGCTTGTCTGCAAGTTGAGTTGCTTCGTGACCATTCAAGAAGTTCAACGACACACGGCACTCCAGCGAAAGCACACAACCCGAGGCCGAACCTGCTAGCGAGATAGACCCTGTTTTGATCGACGTGAGCCGAGAGTTCTTTCCCTGCAAGTTTTGACAAAAGATTCATCTAAGAGCGAATGGCTCTCAGGGGAATCTTGGCTATTTCTGCAAATAGCCCAGAGATTGCCTGTGCCGAGTTGACGCCGATGAGGCGAAGAACGGCGAGGTAAAGAGGAGGCTCTCGAATGAGACGCTCTGTTGCAGTTGGTACCGGAGTACGCGCCGGATTGTGGGCATTGTCGTTTCTGCTCGTTTTGGCGTGGCCCTCTCAGGCTCTACGAGCTGGAGTCAGCGATGACGATGATAGTGGTTTGGGGGCAAAGTTCTCGGTGGAGGCGGCGGCGACGTTCAACGGCCGCTGCACGGC
>Ga0187847_10000352_pt1 | contig 53752 bp, 52 predicted proteins | sample June2016WEW_4_10_FD_132458 | JGI IMG/M metagenome (GOLD analysis project Ga0187847, IMG submission 132458) | Peatland microbial communities from SPRUCE experiment site at the Marcell Experimental Forest, Minnesota, USA - June2016WEW_4_10 | ecosystem: Environmental > Terrestrial > Soil >...
AGGCGAGGGAGAGGCGGGTGCGAATGGCGAGCGCACAGGCACACCTTTCCCAAGTGCTCTGAAGCGCCTCCATCCACATTCCCTCAGAAGCAGGAGAGTGCAGGTAGAGCCCGCTGATTGACTGCGTGGCGCGGACTGCCGAGGTACAGGAATAAAGTAGCAGAAGATTCCGCGATTGCAAATGCTAATTTCCAACAGTCCGCGTTAGAGCTGGTCTTCCCTTCCGAATCGAGCGAGACGCAACCTACTTTGTCTTGAACTCAACCGTGTAGCTTGCCAACGGAAAACCGTCGGGCGTAACAAACGCCTGAGACGTGAGCACAAAGCTGTATGCCTGGTTCGGCTTGAGTTCGACGGGCAGCACGACATGCATTCCGCCGTCTTCAAACGAGGGCTTTCCCTTGATTGGATAGTGTTCGCTGCCACCGTTTCCAAAGCTGATTGAGTATCCCGCATTCGGATCCAGTGGCTTGTCGAACGTGATCCTGATGGTCTGGATTGAGGCCTCCGCGTCCTGAGCATGATTAGCGAATGGCTCCATGCCGACTACATGCGCGGATTTTGCGTCGAAGGCCGCGGCCACCTCGGTTACATGGGGCGACAGGTCGCGGTAGAACAAACCGACCTGGGGCATATACGACGAGAACACTGGGTATTGCGCCCGCTGCGTCTCATATTGTTTCAACTTGTCCACCAGCGCGTCCATCCAATAGAACCCGTTCCGCTGCTCCTGGCGGATGCGCCTGAGGTTCTTCTGGCTGTCCTCGCCCGCATCCTGGAAATAGACGATGACCGCGGCACGTACCAACGACTCTTTCACCATCGTTTTCGCATTGCCGTAAGCCATGAGCTTCATCTTGTCTGCAACCGAAGCATAAACCGGCTCTGCACCAGTGAAGGTTTTCCACCGCGCATCCACCGCAGGGTTAACGAAAGAGTGATTGAACTCGTGGATGATCGTCGCAAGATAGCCCTGATCTGGCGGGTATGTCGGGTCACCGGCATCGTCGTGCGTCCAGCAGCCGATGATCGAGAAGAGTTCCATGGCGCCGTCGTCATGAATCAGGCGCGGCCCGTAATTGCCGCCGCCATTGTTCATGCCAAGGACCAGGTGGTAGACAAGGTCGGGAGCTTTGCCATAGAAGCGGGAATACCATCCGAAATCGACTGAGCCAAGAGTGGTTGCGAAGCGCGCTTCGGCCGTCCGGTAGGTTGCCCGATGGGCTGCGAAGAAGTCCGCAAACTTACTGTCGCGATAGAAATCGCGTAACAGCGGCAGGAACTTCTCAGTCGCTGCGACGCCCCAGCGCTGATCTGGAACCGCACCCGTAAAAGCCACCAGAGGCTTTAGTTCCGGAGGCTGGGATATCGAAATCGCCATCGACATGACGGCATCGAAGCTCACGCCCTTTTTGTTCCGAAGGGATTGCGCCATTTGTACGGCGGCGTGGCTCTTGTAGGGCGCAAAGTATCGATCAATATCGGCTGAATATGCCGGAAGGGAGTCCATGTTGTATTCAGGATTGCCGGCCAAACGGAAGACGATGCTCAACAGCTCAACCCGCTGATCCACCTGCGGGTGGGGCGTGATCGGTGGCGCCTGTGCCGAACTCCAGGCTATGTTGGTTAGCGCGAGTAAGGACAAGACGAAGCGATGCTTGACCATGATTCACCCCGTAGCGCGACTATGTCGACTGGAAGAAGCTGACGCATTTGAGCGTCCAAACTACTTGTTAAATGGCGGCTTTTTCCGTGATGCAAGTCACGATTCCACAGCGATTCAAGGAACGGGTGTTCATTTACGAAATGTGGTGTTCACGAGCGAACAGATGGAGGCGGGTGTTCTCATTCGCTAACCGGATGCAGCCAAATAACGGGCTGGCGTGGTTCCCAATTGTTTCCGAAACATCGAGATGAATGCGCTGGTTGAACTGTAGCCGGCATCGAGCGCAGCATTGGTGACCGATTGTCCTGCGGCCAGGGTTTGCAATGCGTGGATCAGGCGCGCCTGCTGCCGCCATCGGCTGAATGATATGCCGCTCTCCTCTGCGAAAAGCCTCTGCATAGTCCGCTTGCTTGCGCCGCATTCGATTGACAGGATCTCAAGGGACCGTGGTTCACAGGGATTCGCCCGGAGCCGATCGGCGAGTTTTTTTGCGCGGGAATCGCGAGGGTGGGGTAACTGAACGGGAATCGACTCGACCAGCTTCATTTGATCCCGGATGAGTTCAATGACATGCCGCTCCGCAGGCACCTTCATGTGCAGCTTTGAAAACTGGCACGCATGAAGGATGAGTTCTCTCAAGAGCGAGGAAATGTTGATCACCAGGCATCGCCGGGGAACCTGCCTGCACAGCCTTGGCAACATATAGAGCGTTCTCATGGATACATGACCTGACATGGCAACTCCATGCGCGATGTCCGCCGGTATCCACACAGCTCTCAACGGCGGCACGACCCAGATACCTTCGGCTGTCTCCACAGTCATCACGCCTTCCGACGCGAAGAGCAATTGGTCTTCGGGATGGGAATGACGCCTGACTACGTGGCCGTGAGCAAAATCCCATGACCCGCCTGCCATCTCGGCAGTGCGATGGCCATCATGGTCGAAAAGGAATGCGTGGCGCGTTCGCGACATTTATTGTCATGATAGCGAAAGTTACCAGGCGCAACAACTGCTACCTTCAGAGAAGTAATCCCGGAGGCGAGATGTTGAATACGAACAAACTGGTTGGGTTCCTTACAACAACGGACTATGAAAAGGCGCGCGCGTTCTACGTAGGCAAGCTCGGCTTTGAGTTTGTCAGTCTCGAACCGCAGTTCGCCCTGGCGGTGCGAGCCGGCGCGAACATGATCCGCATCACGAAGTCGGAGACGTTCAAGGTGGCCCAAGGCACTGTTCTCGGTTGGGAAGTTGATGATATCCGAGCCGTGGTATCGTGGCTTGGCAGCCGCGGTGTGGAGACAGAAAAGTATCCGTTCGTCGAGGACAAGGAGACAGGGATTTGGAATTCGCCATCCGGCGCTCAAGTGGCTTGGTTCAAGGATCCTGATGGGAATGTTCTTTCCGTCAGCCAGCACATATAAACTTAGCGTGATGCAGGGTCACTTCGGGGCCAGGTCGCCGAACCAGTAAGCTGCGGTTACTCCTCCATCCATGAGGAAGTCGCTGCCGGTGATGAATGCGCCCTCGGCTCCCATCAACAGCGCGCCAACCGTTCCCACTTCGTCGGGCGTACCTGCTCTGCCAGCCGCGGATATTTCGAGCATGCGCCGATAACCTGGGCCGCGCGGTCCCTTCAATTCATCGTTGGCGAGCGGGGTAATGATAATGCCGGGGCTGATGGTGTTGATGCGTGCGCCACGCTTGCCCCAGCGTACAGCTTCGGCCATAACGCGCAATGAGTTTCCGCGTTTGGAAATCTGGTAGGCGTGCAGCGAATCCTTAACCTGGTCCGGCTGAACCATGGGAAGACTGAGTAATTCATCGACGGGCGTGGTGGCCAGAGCCGAGTTTTGCTCAACTGAAAGCGGGGGCAGACGATGACCGGATTGGGAAGCGATGACGACGCCTGCGCCTCCGTGCGTGATGACATTACCGAATTCTTCAAGCACCAATGCTGTTCCGTAGAGATCGACTTTGAGAATCGTCTCCGGAGAAGCCTGCGAAGGAGAGACACCGGCGGCGTGGATGAGACCGAACACTTCGCCGAGTTGCGTAGCTACCTCTACGAGAGCATGAACCGAAGGGCGCGAGGATACGTCGACGACCGCGGTAGTCACGTTGAAACCAGCGTCGCTTAGAGTTTGTGCGGCCGCATCGGCGTTTTCCTGGCGGAGGTCTGCAAGCAAGATAAGCTTACCTGCGCCGACGCGACGCACGATTGCCTGACCAATGGATCCGGCTCCGATCACAACAATTACATGCGCCATGGGGTCCCTTTCATGGAACCCGGGCACGCTACAGGATGTAGCGGCTCAGGTCCTGATCCTTCACGATGGACGCGACCATCTGCTTCACATACGCTGCATCGATCAGGAATGTCTTCTCAGGGCCGGAAGCGGTCATGCGCTCTTCGTAGGGCAGCGGTGTGGTTGACTCCGCCTTAATGGCTTCGCGCAGCGCGGCCGCAGCCTCTTCGTCCGGCGCACGGCGGGCTACGTCGGGCGCGAGGAAGCTTACATCTTCAAGCACGCGCTCCATGATGGTGTGAAGGCGGCGCGCGCCAATGTTCTCTGTCTGCTCATTCACCTTGAAGGCGAACTCGGCCATCTCGCGCAGGGCGTCGGGCGCGAACACGAGGCGCACACCTTCGGTCTCGAGCAGCGCCGAGTATTGCTTGGTGAGCGAGGCTTTGGGCTCGGTGAGAATGCGCAGGAAATCGTCGACGGTGAGCGACTGCAATTCCACGCGAATGGGGAAGCGGCCCTGCAATTCGGGGATGAGGTCGCTGGGCTTGGAGACATGGAACGCGCCGGCGGCGATGAACAGAATATGATCGGTGCGCACCATGCCGTAACGCGTGTTTACAGTGGTGCCTTCAACAATGGGAAGAATATCGCGCTGCACGCCTTCGCGTGAAACATCGGGACCATGACCGCCCTCGCGACCTGCGATCTTGTCGATTTCGTCAAGGAAGATGATGCCGCTGGACTCGACGCGCTCAGTAGCCACGCGGTTCACCTGGTCCATGTCGATGAGGCGGCCTTCTTCTTCCTGCACCAGGTAGTCGAACGCGTCGCCCACTTTCATCTTCCGCTTTTTGGATCCACCGCCGAAGATGTTGGGCAGCATGTCCTTGAGGTTCATTTCCATGTCCTCAAGGTTCTGGTTGCTGATGATGCCGAACTGCGGCGCATTGCGCTCGCGCACATCGAGCTCGACCTGCCTGTCGTCGAGTTTGCCCTCGCGAAATTGCTGGCGGAGCTTCTCGCGCGATCGCTGATAGCTGTCCGATCCGGGTAGCGTGAGTTGTCCCTCCTGAGCGGGCGGCGTGGGCGGCGGAGGGGGCAGCAGGATGTCGAGCAGTCGCTCTTCGGCGTTCATCTCGGCCTTGTCTTCCACTTCTTCGAGACGCTCTTCGCGGACCATGTCGATGGCGATTTCGACGAGGTCGCGGATCATGGATTCCACGTCGCGGCCGACGTAGCCGACCTCGGTAAACTTCGAGGCTTCCACCTTGAGGAACGGCGAGCCGGTGAGCTTGGCCAGACGCCGGGCAATCTCGGTTTTGCCTACACCGGTTGGCCCAATCATGATGATGTTCTTGGGCATTATGTCGTCGGCGAGGTCGGGCGGAAGCTTTTGGCGGCGCTGACGATTGCGGAGGGCGATGGCCACGGCGCGCTTGGCGGCTTTTTGTCCAACGACGTGCTTGTCGAGCTCGGCAACGATTTCGCGCGGCGTCAACTCGTCGAGTGCGAGTTCCTGTTCTTCAGCGGATGCGGGGAGGTAAATGGCCATGTGTGAATGGGGGCTGCGAGTGTGCGGCTAGCCCTTCAACTCCTCAATCGTGATGCGGTCATTGGTATAGATGCAGATGGCGCCGGCAATCTTCATTGCTTTTTCGGCAATGTCGCGGGCGCTCAAATCGGTGTTCTCAATCAACGCCCGGGCGGCGGCGGTGGCGTAGCTTCCGCCAGACCCGATGGCCGCCAGCGGCTCGTCCGGATCGATGACGTCGCCGGAGCCGGAGATGAGGAACGTCTGGCCCTTGTCGGCCACCAGCAGCAGAGCCTCAAGGTTGCGCAGCATCTTGTCGGTGCGCCAGTCCTTGGCCAGTTCCACTGCGGCACGGTTCAGGTTGCCGGCATACTGCTCCAGCTTGGTTTCAAAACGCGCAAAGAGACTGAACGCGTCTGCCGTGGACCCGGCAAAGCCGGCGAGAATCTTTTCCTGGTAGAGGCGGCGTATCTTCTTCGCCGAATGTTTCAGGACGTGATCGCCCAGCGTCACCTGCCCGTCGGCGGCCATGACGACCTCGCCGTTGCGCCGCACGCAAATTACGGTAGTGGACCGGATGCGATTTCTCTTCCGGGAATCCTGTGCCGCTGCGGAACTGTTCTTTAAAACCAAACGAAACCCTCCGAAAATGCGCCTCGCGCAGGACGAGAATTGCCGCAAGATGCAGTCACGAGTATATCGCAGCGGCAAACCCCGCCGCTGAGGCTTGCGATACCGTTTTCGTGACTCCTGCTGCGGTATTCTCTAGGTGGGACACGCGGAAAGCTCGAATGCGATGTCCGGTCCGGAGCCCCTTTTTGCCAATGAGATTGCTCTCTGCATACGCATGGGAAGTTGCTGTTGGGTCGGCCGTGCTCGTCGGACTAATCGCGCTTGGTCTCTGGCTCAAGTTCCGCAAGCGGCCCACGCCGGAGGAGCTGGAGCGCGCGCGGCGGCTGTTTCTCTCGCAATCCGGCCGCATGGTGGACGGAATGCTGCTGGATATCTGCGAGATCGAGGCACTCGTCAAATCGTCTTCAAAGCTGAAGGATGAGCCAGCACGGATGCTGACCATGCTGATGTACAGCTATCACATCGGGGGCGTGGACTATGAATGCGCGCAGGACATTACTTCGCTACTGGGCGTTCTGGATGTGAAGCAGATTCGCGCAGGGTTTCCCTGCTCCGCGCGGTACCAGCCGGGCAATCCGCAGAACAGCATTGTGGTCTCCGAGGAGTGGTCCGGGCTGCGCATGGGGCTGCCGGTGCCGCATGTCTACGAGGATCCCGATCCGATTGATATGAGCCACTTGCGGCCGGGGCGAGGTTAGGCACCCGCGGGCGGCCAACCGCTCGGCACCTGTGGTGCGGCAGACGCCCACCTGCGGTGGGGCAGACGCTCGCGGGAGGCTCGCACGGGCCTTTCTACACACAAGAAATAGACGTCCGGCAGGCCTGTGAAAACTGAAACTCCCCGTGCTAAAACAGACCCATGCAGCTGAATGATTACGCACCCCGACCAGCGGTCATCAGATGGCTCCTTGATTCCGACCCGGCGATTCGTTGGCAGGTGATGAGGGATCTGACCGGCGAGGCCCCGAACGCGATAGCAGCGGAGCGGTCGCGCATCGCGACTGAAGGCTGGGGAGCCCAGCTTCTCGCCCGACAGCTGGCTGACGGGTCATGGCCCGGCGGGCAGTGGGACCTCACTACGCTGTGGAGTCTTGTCGTCCTAAAGGATCTAGGCCTGGACCCCGCTTGCGAGCAGGCTCGCATCATGATCGACCGCGTCGAAAAGGGGCTGGTGTTCAAGTCGCTCAACAACCGGCCTTATCTTCATGGCGAAACGGAGCCCTGCATTAACGGGAGGATCCTCGTCATGGGTGCCTATTTTGCGAAACCGAACGATGCACTGGCACAGCAACTCCTCGACGAGCAGCTTGATGATGGCGGCTGGAACTGCGAGGCGCCGAAGAGCCACCGCTCTTCGTTCCATACCACTATTTGCGTGCTTGAAGGGCTGCTCGCATACGAGCGGGCAGGGGGCAAACTGGCAACCGTCGCGAGAGCCCGCAAGAGAGCCGAGGGCTATTTGCTCGAGCGGCGTATGTTCCGCTCGCTGCGAACCGGCGACGTGATCGACAAACACTGGCTCCGGTTCACGTTTCCCATGTTTTGGCATTACGACCTTCTGCGTGGATTGGATTATCTGCGCGATGCGGGAGTAAAGCCCGACAGCCGCGCCGATGAAGCCATCCAAGTCGTGAAGGATCGCCGCCACCAGAACGGGCGCTGGCCGCTGAACCTGCTTCATCCCGAACGCATTCCACTGGAGATGGAAACCGGTGTCGGCAGGGCAAGCCGCTGGAACACACTGCGCGCGCTCCGGGTTCTGAGTTGGTACACCAACTCAACACGGTGATTATTGCTGCTTGGACGGGTTAGCACAGGTGGCGCCTATACCTGCACCTCCTGGCTGGCGCAGAATCCGGGTCCATCGTACTGTCGAAGGCTGTTGGTTCCCCGCCACCACCTCAGCGTCTTCCCTGTCGCAAATCTGTCCCTCTGTAGAGTCGCCGAAAGCTTCAAGCCAATGACGGAAGCATGGCGGTGGAACAAGTCCTGAATTCAAATCTGCAAAACAGCAGAGTATCCTGATTCATATTGTTCAACAACTTCGAGGACGAAAATGGGGCATCAAGACAGAACACAGGACATCAAAGCGGGCCGTTTACTGGAATTGATCCGAGAGAAGCCGACGCTTTACTTAGGAGAAACTTCTCTGACTGGTCTCTGGCACTTCTTGCGCGGATATCGAATGGCGGAGGGCGATCATGGAATCGATGATGTTATTCAACTGCCGACCGATTTTCTCGATTGGGTGGCCTATCGACTTCATTACTACGAGTCCACAAGCGGCTGGAGGCGGATGATTTTAGGGCGGGTTCCCAACGAGCGCGCCGCACTCATGCGGTTCTATGAATTGCTTGATGATCACCGCTCGCGAAAATCTCATGTCGTGGCAACGATTCTGGGTTGCCCGGTCGGATATAAGACATGGAAACAGGGACAGGATTTTAGCGAGGCTATTTACAAGGTGATGCCAGAGTCGATGGCACTGATTGCTTACACTGACGATCCTGGGCTTTTTCTGACATCGGAATCAGACGACCAGTTCCCCGGCAAGGATCAGCTCTTCTACCCGAAATTAAGAGGGATCAACATGGAGATGATCACGGTCGTCGATCAAGATGCATTCAATCGTTGGCTTGCTGAAGACCCGAGGGCCGGAAGTTCCGCTAAACCCTTCGAAGAATAAAGCCGGGAAAGTGACCGGAACGCGCTACGGCGACGCCTAATGTTGCTCCCGTTCCCTGTTTTGCTGAACCTCGCGCAGCCCGGGCGAGCAACCGGCAAATCGGAAATGCACCCCCCGCCCAGCAGGATCGCCGCATTTGGCAAGCCATACCCACCCCCGGTATAGTGAATCTTATGCATGTCCACGCCGCGCCTTCCCCTGCTGGCGCACGCAAAACCCAATCCGTCCTCCGCTTTTCGCTGGTTGCCACGCTTGCCTACGTCATCGTTACCTTTGTGGCGGGGCTGCGCGCGCACTCGCTGGCGCTGCTTTCGGAGGCCGGGCACAACGCGTCCGATTTTCTGGCACTGCTGCTGAGTTTTGCGGCGGTTTATTTTCAGTCGCGCCCGGCCAGCGATTCAAAGACCTTCGGCTACCAGCGCGCGGGCGTGCTTGCCGCGTTTATCAATGCCGCCACGCTCATCGTCATTTCGCTGTGGATCGGGTTTGAGGCAGTCCATCGGCTCTCTGCGCCGGTGGCGGTGCAGCCGAAGGTGATGATGGTCGTGGCCGCAGCCGGAGTACTGATGAACGGCGTGATTGCCGCGCTGCTTTGGGGCGTGGCCCGCGACGTGAACATGCGCTCCGCTTTCCTGCACATGGCTGGGGACACGCTCTCAACCGCTGCGGTGATCGCAGGCGGCGCTGCAATCCTGTTTACGGGCCAATACTGGATCGATCCTGTCCTCTCGCTGCTGATTGCGGCGCTGATTCTGTGGTCGAGTTTTGGGATAGTCCGCGAAACCTTGAACATTCTGCTGGAAGGCACGCCGCGTGGTTGCTCGCTGCCAGAGATTCGCAGCGGCATGGAAGCCGTGGAGGGAGTGATCAATGTGCACGACCTGCACGTGTGGAGCCTCGGTTCCAACTCGCGTGCGTTGGCTTGCCACGTGACGATCGACGACATTCCACCGTCAGAGAGCGCGTGCATTCTGCTTAAGCTGAATCACATTTTGAAAGACCACTACGACATTTGCCACAGCACCATCCAGTTTGAACATGTCGGCTGCCCGGAGACGCATGGGTGCGTTGTTCCTCTTGAAGAAATGGCCGGCGCCACCGAGGGCCATGGTCATCACCATGGGCACTCGCATTAGTCGACGCCTGGCTCTCTCGCATCACTTATAAGTTAACCAAATCAATTAAGCGCGCAAGCGATAAGCCCCATAGCTCATTCCCCCGGTAGAACGACTGATTCCATAGCTGCGTCATCCTCTCCCGATAACTCCAGATGGATTCCTCAAAGGCTCACGAAAACTGTCTAAACCCGTCTATGTGAGCAATAACGCAGGAGGATATCTGCAATGACTCAGCCGCAACTACGGCATCGCACTCGTTTGCTTTCAATCGCCTCAACCTTTGTCTTCATCGTACTTTTCTTCACATCCAATGCCTCATTTGCACAAACAAACGGACAAACGCAGCAACCCCAAAAATTCGATCCAACGACCGATGTCTCTATTGGTATTGAGGGAGATTTGACGGCAACGCGCATGCCCGCGTTCACACATGTTTATCCGCCCAACGGATATAACGTCATGCAAGTGACGCAGAGCGCCTCACCTTCCGCGGGGGCATTTGGGAGCTTTCACCAACAATTCACTCCCTGGCTCGGCTATAACGTCCATTTTGGATTTTCACGCTTTACAGAACACTATTCAAACGCTGTGGTGTTATTCCCTAACTCCATACCGACCCTTCCTGGCGGGTCGAGTTTCATTCGCGGCAATCTGCGGACTAACATGTACGACCTGACTGTATCTTCCGTAATTGAAGGACCGCGGACGAAACGCTTTTCCACCTTTACAGAAGTGGGCGGCGGCGGATTGTTCTTTTCGCCACTCAGCACCGGCACAGGGGCAAGCCAGCAGACGCGGCCAGCGCTGGTGTTTGGCGTAGGAGCCAACTTCAAACTTGGCCCGAGGCTGGATTTGCGAGCCGAATACCGCGGGTTGCTGTACAAGAGTCCTGATTTCAACTTGACGGACATTACACCGGGAGTCACTGGCACAAATCAGTTTCCCATGACCAGGCTGTTCACAGTGACGAGTACGCCGGAAGTAAGCTTGGTTTATCACTTTGGCAGGACCGCCCCAAGCAAGACGGCGGTGAACAAGCCTTGATGCGCTCGATGCTTTTGATTCTCGCAAGCGTGTGTCGGTGTAAGGAAACTTGAGCGATTCGAATTATGATGGGGGAGTCAGTTCGATTGGTTATCGGAGGCTCCCCACTTGTCTTTTCGTCGCACCTTTTTATTCGCAATCTTCGTCGCATTCCTTTGCAGTTCGTCACTCCACGCGCAATCTTCGGACTCCGCAATCGAAGCCCTGATCGGCGAGTACACAAACCCCGTTGAGCCCGACACCCCACTCAGCTTCTACGTTCAGGGCGGGAAGCTGATGGAAGAGTCGGAGCGGATGGTGCCCACGGAGCTCAAGCCCATCTCCTCAACCGAGTTCCGCCGCCCCAGTGCAATCGGCGACAAAGACATCACACTTCATTTCATTCTCGATGCTGCAGGCCACGGCGCCACCGTGACAGAGACGGATGAGCCGGACACGGTCTATCACCGCACGGGAGACGCGATCCATCACGTCTTCCACGACTACCAGCGTTCGGAAGTGATGATTCCCATGCGCGATGGAGTGAAGCTGCATGCGGTGGTCCTGAGGCCCGCGGACATTGCCGCGCCGCTGCCGTTCCTGATGCAACGCACTCCGTACGGCGTTGACGGAGCCAGCCGCGCCAGCTTCTTTGGGGGACGTCCCGAACTCGCGCGCAACGGATACATTTATGTCGCCGAAGATATTCGCGGCCGCTATAGGAGCGAAGGCGAATTCATCATGATGCGACCGCTGGCGGACCATCACGACCCGAAAGCAGTGGACGAAAGTACCGACACGTACGACACGGTGGCGTGGCTGCTTACAAATGTTCCCGGGAACAATGGGCGCGTTGGCGTGATCGGTACCAGCTATCCCGGGTTCCTGGCAGTGATGGCGGGCATCGATCCGCACCCGGCAGTGAAGGCCATTTCGCCGCAGGCGCCCATGATCGACGTGTGGATGGGCGACGACTTCTTTCACAACGGCGCATTCCGGCAGACTTACGGATACGACTATGTTCTTGGCCTTGAGTCAACGAAGGAACGGCTCACCGTTGACTACGGCAAAGATAAGGACGGCAAGGCGCGCGACGGGTTCGACTACTTTCTTGAGCGCGGTTCGTTTGCGGAAGACGTGAAGAGATCGGGATCGAAAGTTCTGCCTACGTGGAAGCTCTTTCTTGAGCACCCGGCCTATGACGCCACATGGTCGTCGCGCGCGGTTCAATCGCATTTGAGCGCGGTGACCGTGCCCACCCTCACCGTGGGCGGCTATTACGATCAGGAAGATATGTGGGGTCCGCAGGAGGAGTACGCGAGCCTGGAACCGCACGACGCTAATCATCAGAACTTTCTTGTCCTGGGCCCCTGGTGTCACGGATGCTGGTCTGGGACGCGGCGGCATTTTGGCGCGCTCGATTACACCCAGCCCATTGGACAGGAATTCCGCGCGCAGATTGAGGCGCGGTTCTTCGCGCACTACCTGAAGGATGAGCCGGGCACGAACGCTTCCGGCTTTGATCTTGAAAACACGGCGAGCTTCCGGACCGGCTCCAATACATGGAAGCGCTACGCCCACTTCCCACCTCAGGAGTCGCAACCTACGAGCCTGCATCTGGAGGGTGCGGGGCTGCTTAGCTGGGCGGAGCCGACGGCCGCGGCTACAACCAGTTACGTCAGCGACCCGGCGAACCCAGTGCCATATCGCCACAGGCCCATTCAACCTACTTACAGCGAAGGCTCGCACTGGCGCGCATGGCTTACTGAGGACCAGCGCTTTGTGACCGACCGCAAAGACGTTGCGTTGTGGAAGCTGCCAGTACTGAAGAAGGACATGGTGGTGACCGGCGAAGTGCTGGCCGATATTTACGCTTCGACCACCGGGACGGACAATGACATGGTGGTGAAGCTGATTGATCAATATCCAGATGACGATCCGGACCCGAACATGCGTGGCTACCAATTGATGACCAACGAAGAGATCTTCCGCGGGCGCTATCTGGCGTCGTTCACCGAGCCGAGGCCACTGCGTTCCGGGTCCGTGCATGAGTACAAGTTTTCTCTACACGACGTAGATCACGTGTTCAAGGCCGGGCACACCGTGCTGGTGGAGGTTCAGAGCACGTGGTTCCCGCTGTACGACCGGAACCCGCAGACTTTTGTACCCAATATCATGATGGCGAAACCCGAGGACTATAAGGCCGCCACCGTCACCGTCTACTCTGACGCCGAGCACGATTCCACGCTGCAGGTACCGCTGATGAACCCGTGCGACCAGGTTGAGTGCTTCTAGACTGACTATGCCTTCCGCAGCTTCCCGATAACCTGCGCCAATCATCGGGCTTGCGCCCGTCCGCGTTCCGCTGTAAGCTTGCTTTACTTTGCAGTGCAAAGTAACAAGGGGGCTAACATGAGTCTCTTTGATTTGCTGCTGATTCTCCTTGTTCTTGGAACAGCAGCCTCTACCGTAACTGCGCTCGTCGCCTTGGTACTTCGACGCTGGATTTTTGCGCGCAGGCTCGCGCTGTCCGTGATTCTGGTGTGGGCACTTTACCTGGGAATTGGAACCGCTGTGGCTATCTCCGCACCTCAACACATCATGGCGCTCGGAGAGGACCGCTGCTTCGACGAAATGTGTTACGCGGTGACCGGCTGGAACCGGACGCTTTCAACGAGTGCCGGCAGATCCTTCTATCTTGTTGACGTTCGCATCGCCAACCGGTCGCGTGGCCGGGCGCAACGGGAAGTTGGCCGCAAGGGCGTACTCATTGATCGATCTGGCCGGGTCTATGAGGTATCCCAGGTCGGAATGGATGCCAGTACCCCATCGGGGGCACCACCGTACCCTGATCTCGATGCGGAAGTTGGGCCTGGCCAGAGCCTGGAAACGAGGCTCGTTTTTGATCTTCCCGAGAGTGTCGTTTACCCAGGTTTCGCGCTGGATAGCAACCTGAAATTGAATCCCGCACGGATCGTGATTGGGGACGAAGACCATTTTCTGCACTGGCCTACGGTGGTACCGCTGGATTGATTGGACTGGAATTAATCCTGGTTTTCCGGAGCGGCGAATCTCCATAATTACTCGCGGCCTCCGAAGATCGGAGTAGAATAAAAACAGCCCATGGCGCTGCACCAGCCCATCCCGGCCCTCCTCTAGCGGCGTCCGCCGCCTACACCGTTCTACGCCTGTTTTTTGATCCCCCAAATCTGTAGAAGTTGAGAGCGCCTGCGGCGCGCTATGAGGTTTTGCGATGATTGATCGTTTGGAACAAATGGAACAGCGCTACGAAGATCTCAGCGCGCAGCTGGGCCTGCCTGAGGTTATTACCGACCACGAAAAGTATCAGAAGGCCGGCCGCGCCCTGCGCGAACTGGAAGCGCCGGTGATGAAGTTTCGCGAACTGAAGCAGGTGCGCCAAGGCCTGGAAGAAGCGCGAGCCATGCTCGGCGACCCAGACATGAAAGCGATGGCCGAGGAAGAGATTGCTTCGCTCGCACCGCGCGAGCCTGTCCTTGAAGAAGAGATCAAAGTGCTGCTGCTACCCAAGGACCCCAATGACGAAAAGAACGTGATCCTCGAAATCCGTGCAGGGACAGGGGGCGATGAGGCGTCGCTGTTTGCGGCGGAGATTTTCCGCATGTATCAGCGCTTCGCCGAGCAGCACAAGTGGAAGATCGAGCTGCTGTCCATGTCGGAGTCGGGCGTGGGTGGATACAAGGAAGTGATAGCCATCATTGAAGGCGACCGTGTCTACTCGCAGTTGAAGTGGGAGAGCGGCGTGCACCGCGTGCAGCGCGTTCCGGCGACTGAAACACAGGGACGCGTTCATACCTCGGCCATCACGGTTGCAGTGCTGCCTGAAGCCGAAGAAGTCGACATCAAGATTGAAGCAAAGGACCTGCGCATCGACACGTTCTGCTCTTCCGGTCCCGGTGGGCAGTCAGTGAACACGACTTATTCCGCTGTCCGGATTACTCATATTCCGACTAACACGGTAGTTAGCTGCCAGGACGAGAAATCGCAGATCAAGAATCGCGAAAAGGGCATGCGCGTATTGCGCTCACGGCTCTATGAAGTGGAGATGGACAAACAGAATGCGGAGCTGGCCAAAACACGGAAGGAACAGGTAGGAACCGGCGACCGTAGCGAGAAGATTCGCACCTATAATTTCCCACAGAACCGGCTGACCGACCACCGTATCGGGCTAACTCTGCACCAGCTCGACTTAGTGATGGAAGGGCGGCTGCAGCCGATTGTGGACGCGCTGATTGCACACTACCAGGCTGAGCAGCTCAAGGCTGACGGTAGCCAGGCTGCGTAAGGCGTCTCATGCCACCGGTTTCGTTGTTCCTATTTCAAGGGAACTCTCGCTTGCAATTCGGTCCTCACCGAGAACGCGCCCGGGCCGATGCGGAAATGCTTTTGATGCACCTTCTCGGACGAGATCGCGCGTGGCTAATAGCACATTCTAGCGACGAAATTGAGTTTGATCACTGGGAGCCGTATTTCGAGCTGCTTCAACGTCGCAGGCTGGGCGAGCCCATTCAATACATAATCGGCAAGGCCGAGTTTTACGGTCTCCCCTTTCGTGTCGCCCCCGACGTGCTCATCCCCCGCCCGGAAACCGAGTACGCGGTCGAGAAGGTGATTGGGTTAGCCGCAAGCTTTCCATCGCCCCGCATCGTCGACATCGGCACCGGCTCCGGAGCTATCGCCGTTGCAATTGCGCGCCATGCACCAAACGCCACAATCACTGCTATCGACCTCTCCGAACCCGCACTGACTATCGCCCGCGAAAATGCCAAGCGTCTCGGATTTGCCGATCAGATCCGCTTTCTCCAGGGCGATCTGCTGAATCCTGTTGCAGGAGAGCAATTCGACATTATTGTTTCTAACCCGCCTTATGTGCCGGAGGCCGATCGACCAACGCTCTCCGTTGAAGTGCGAGATCACGAACCCTCCCTGGCTCTATTCGCCGGTAAAGATGGCCTCGATATTTATCGCCGCCTCATCCCGCAGGCACTTGCTCATCTTGTTGCAGGCGGTTACATTGCGCTGGAAATCGGATACGGTCAATCTCCGGCGATTCTCGACCTACTTAGCGCTGCCGGCTTCAATAACATCGAGTTCACGCCGGACCTGCAAGGGATTCCGCGGGTGGCAACGGCTCAGCGGCCTTGATCCAAGAGACCCGCAATCCGCGCACACTTCATTTGTCTTATCTGAGCATGAGAAACCGCACCAGCGCCATCGCAAAGGCAAAAGCGAATCCATAACCGAAGGTCTCGATAGGCGTGACCCTCTTGCCCTGGCTTCGCAGTAAGCGACCCAACTGAGACATCACGAAGCCTGTAATCAGCGGACTTGCTATGACGCTTACACCGTGGAATCGGGAAGGATGCACAAGCGGATGCGGATATATGACTATGCTCAAAAAGCCGACCAGCGCCCCAAGCAATCCAAGGGCGAAAGTCGTTGCGACGGGATCGACATCAGAAACTGCTTTGAAGAGCTTGCTGATCGCTCGGATTAGGAGCGAAGCCAACGCAACAACAACAATCTCGACGAATGCATCAAAGAGCACTTCCGCGATTGCCCCTAGTACACCAGCCAGAAGTTCATCCATTGTCAACGACCTTGTTCCATGGAGAGTTTATACTTCAGCAGCAATCTTTTTCCGGAAAGGAATCCCACAAGTGCCCTCATCTCACGGTTACGCCGCTCTCGACGCACAATCTCCGCTCGCTCCCTTGAGCTTCACTCGCCGCGAACCCGGCCCCACGGAAATGGTGGTGGAAATCCTCTACTGCGGCGTTTGCCACTCTGACCTGCACATGGCTCGCAATGAGTGGGGCCAGTCTAGATATCCCCTGGTGCCCGGGCATGAGATCGTGGGCCGCGTCATTGCCGTTGGCGGCGGAGTGACCAAGTTCAAAGCGGGAGGGATTGCGGCAATTGGCGTCATTATTGACTCATGCCGCCAGTGCGTTCCGTGCAAGCGCGGCGAGGAACACTTCTGCGACCAGGGGCCTACGCTGACTTATGCCGCACCAGACCGCGTCGACGGCTCCATCACCATGGGCGGCTATGCGAATAACTATGTTGTCGACGAGCGATTCGCCCACACCGTCCCGGAGAATCTGGACCTGGCCGCGGTGGCGCCACTGCTCTGCGCGGGCATTACGACTTACTCGCCGCTGCGCCACTGGAAGGTTGGCCCGGGAAAGAAGGTCGGCATTGTGGGTCTTGGCGGACTGGGTCATATGGGGCTGAAGTTTGCTCACTCATTAGGCGCACATGTTGTGCAGTTCACAACTAATCTGCGCAAGAAGGAAGATGCGCTGAAGCTCGGCGCGGACGAGGTTGTGCTCTCCACGGATCCAGCGGCCATGAAAGCTCACACAAAGTCGCTCGACTTCATTCTGGACACGGTCTCCGCTCCTCATCCGCTTGAGCCCTACCTCGATCTCCTCAAGCAGGATTCAACACTCACCATGGTCGGTTTGCCTGAAGTACCGCCCTCGATTTCTCCTTTCGCTCTCATTGGCAAGCGAATTTCAGTAGCAGGTTCCATGATTGGCGGCATGCCGGAGACGCAGGAGATGCTCGACTATTGCGGACGGCACAACATTGTTTCTGAAGTCGAAGTTATCCCGATGAAGAAAATCAACGAAGCATTTGAGCGCCTGCTGAAGCAGGACGTGAAATACCGCTTCGTCATTGATATGAGCACGCTGGGTTAGGCAGAGGGCGACCGTCCCCAAGCTTATAACCTGGGGGCGGATTTGGATCCACGGCGGAGCGCAGGCGCTTTGACGCCCGTAACTCCGGTTCTCGTCGAATCCGGGACTTCCAGCGGCAATGGTTGAACAATCAGCCCCAGCGGTTCATTGATTGTGCAGGGCGATCCGGGAGCCACGGCGGTTTGGGTCGGCGTAACATTAAAGACCCACAGCTTGTTCGCTGACTGCCCGATGGCATAGAGGTGCCCATTGCTGTCCCAGAACACCTGGTCTACCTCGTCCTTCGTGAGCAGCCCGGTGTATTTGGTGATCGGCTTGTCCCCATTGAAGTGGAAGATTTGCAAGCCGCCGGTTCCCGCCACAGCCAGCAGTGCGCCAGATGGGTCCATACCTATGTCGGTTACGCTGCCGGTCTGAACCCTGGGCATGTTTGAGTAAGTGCTGGACGTGGTGAGTTCGCCTGAGTTATTCACGCTGTAAGTCGCAAGCTGGTACAGTCCGTCCTGGCTTCCGAATTGGGACCAGGGAAACATGGGAATGGCAAGGTGATTGGCGCCGTCCGAGGCTGCCAGATAAGGACACCAGCCTTCCCCTTTAAGCGCCCTGGGAAGCGCTGGATGAATGCGCAGTTCGCTGAGGGCGCCATCGCTCTTGCGTTGAAACCCGTATATCGCCGGACCGAAGCGATAGCAGTCGGATGAGTAGGCAAACTTGTCGTTGCCGCTGAGGCTCAGCTCACCGATCGCTTCATTTGTATCTCCAGCATCGCCAAGGAAGATAAGCTTGCCGGAACTCTTCTGCACCAGGAGCGGCGGTAGTGAGTTATCCTCGCAATGACTCTCCAGATAGTCCGCGTTGATGAGATAGTCCGCGTTGAGGAACTGAGGGTTTCCGCGCCCGGGACTATCAGGCCCGGCGCTGCCGCAATCCTCGCTCGACGCCGGCACATTCGCTGAAGCTTCATAACTCAAATCGCCGTTTGATTCCATGCGGAATGCTTCCACATCCGCCCGGCCCAGCTCAGACCCCAGCAGGTAACTCCCATTCACCGCCATCTTTCCAATGTTGAATTTGTAAGGGGAATTGAGTATCGCAGTCAGCTTTCCGCTTGCGTCAGCGGTGTAAGCGATCACTTGAGACGAGCGGCCGTCGTCGATCTTGCTGGAGACATAAACCAGCGCCACGGGCGAGACATCCGCCGCTTTGCCTTGGATTGAATCGGGATTGGTGACTGGGTTGGAATTCTGTGCGGAGACACCGGCCGTAACCAGCAATACGCCAAGGCAGGAATAACTCGGGAAGCGAAACATGGAGTCACCTTCGCCGCTCTGGATACCTCGGTTCCGTTTCTTCTGGAAAGAACAAGGAAGTTGCCGCTAGCACGTGTGTGCGGGATGCGCCCAGGAGCGAACTAACGGGTTGGATGCAGGACGGTTTCTGGAGGCTGTATTGGTATCGCTTGAGGCAATTGGCAATTCAGACGGAATTGGTCTAACATGCGCCGCTCCAAATCATGGCGAATGCGGAAAGCGCCGCTCACGGTAACCTGGCCGAATCGTCGGTCCGCCCTGTCTTCGCAAGGTCGCGATAGAACCCCAAGTCCCTCCCCGTCAAGTTCTTCGTGATATAGGCAATCTGTCCATAGTGCATCCCAAAGTGCTCTACCACCTGATAAACAGCCTCAAGCCCGCTGACGTGGTAGCCCTGAATCTCAAACCGCTTTAAGAGGTCACTTTCAGTAAGCCGCGCCAGCACGGCTGCCCCATCGTGCAGCGTCGCACTTAGCCGTTCCAGCAGCGCCGCAGCGGTCATTCCGTTCTGCGTCGCAAACTCCGCGGGCCGGTCGCGCTTGTCTTCGCGACCCTCAAATGAATCGACAAGCCACTGGCGCACATTTCCATTGAGGTGCAGAACGAGGTTGCCCACGCTGTTGCTCTGCTCGTTCGGACGCCACCAGACCTGCTCCTCCGTCAGCGTCTCGACGCATGCGCGCAGGCGCGGCCAGTAGCGCTCCAACAGCCTGAGCCGCGAGAACGCAAGAAACAGCGCAGTTACATTCGCATCCTTATCTGTCATTGCAGTCAGACTCTCCTTTTTCAGCTCTTAACCTTCAGTCGCGTTCGCCGCCGAAGGTGCGGTTGGCCGCAGCGCATGCACCTCAGACATATGATGAACCCGCATGTGGTAGTTGAACACCAGCAGCACACAGATGCCAAAGACCATGGCCAGAATTGCCAGCGGCGCGCCAAAGGGATATCCCTCAGTAAGCGCAAATCGAATGAGCACAATCGACACCACAAATGCCGCTGAACGAAACACTGACTCGTAGTGCCCTGAGACCACGATCGACAGAATCAGGATCAGCACGTCGGTAAAGATCATGACCGTGAACAAATCATTGTAGAACGTGCTAACGTGCGCCAGCCCGGTCTGTCCTGTCATTGCATCGCGGAACACGTCCATTGCGAAGAGCCCGATGTTGTAGGCAGCCATGGTGAGCAGCAGCGCGCCCAGCCCCAGCGCTACGCCTTTCTTCTGGGCCACAAACCGGGCCCGCGCGTGAGACGGTGCAGAGGACCCCTTCTGCACCACGCTGTGCTTCGCCACGTGCTGAAAGACCGCGACCAGCAAGTACATGAGGAAGCCGGCCCACATATCCGCAAAGAGGGGCAGCGCCTCGAGCGTGACCGTATGCTTGGTCACCATCTCCGAGGCTTCGGCAATGTCTTTGAACACTTCCCGGATGAAGATGAGCGAAACAATTTCGAACTGGTAGGCGATGGCCCGCGTAGTGGATTCGTGCAGAGCGCCAATCAGCGTGACCACTTCGTAAAACAGGATGAAGTTGAAGGGAGTGGAAATCGCAACCAGGTAATTCTCGCCTGCACTGGCAATCAGCGCCGGCGGGTGGGCGAGCGTCTTCGCCAAATAGATGAGCAGCAGGTGAATGGCGAACCCGGCAATCCCCAGGCGGATGACCAGGTGCTTGAGGGCCGTCTTGTTGCGCTCGGAAAAAATCCGATCGTGGGATGCGGCCACCTTCAGCCAAATGCCGGTCGGCGCCTGTTCTCCGGCCTCGTCGTCGTCCTTTACTGCACTGGTCATAGTCTCCTCTGTTCCGGTTGCGGGAGAAACGAAATTCTGAAACAAAGCCCGAGCCTGCCAGGCCGGGAATGCAGCCCCCGAAATGAAAAATGAAGCAAAGCGCGGTGCGGGGATTCTTAAGATTACAGCACGGAAGCGGGGCCGCACAGGGGCCATTGCCGAACCCGGCGCGGCAGGCATAAGATTCCGTCTGAAATCGTTTCCACGAGGACCCTCATGCGTATTCTCGCTTCGCTCTCCCGCACCGTTGTAGCCCTGGCTTCCGTTACCGCAATCACCGCAGCACCAGCCCTGGCACAGGTGGCGCAAACCCCGCCGATGGGCTGGAACAGTTGGAATTACTTTGCCGGGAAAGTTACCGACAAGGACATTCGCGCCTCCGCCGACCAGATTGTGGCCAGGGGCATGAAAGACGCTGGCTACGTCTACGTGAACATTGACGACACGTGGGAGGGCCAGCGCGACGCCAACGGCGTGCTGCACTCCAACGACAAGTTTCCTGACATGAAGGCGCTGGCCGACTATGTTCACTCCAAGGGCCTGAAGATCGGGATCTACTCGTCGCCGGGGCCCAAGACGTGCGCCGGATACGAAGCATCGTACGGACACGAGGAGCAGGACGCGCAGCTGTACGCTTCCTGGGGCATCGACTACCTGAAGTACGACCTGTGCAGCTTTATTGGCGACGTGATGGAGAAGCAGGCGCCCAATGACAAAGCCGCGCAGATGCGCATCATGATTGCCGCGTACGACAAGATGGACAAGGCGCTGAAGGCGACCGGCCGCCCGATTGTGCTGTCACTCTGCCAGTATGGCTGGGATGCGGTATGGGAGTGGGCGCCGGGCATCGGCGGCAACCTGTGGCGCACCACGGGCGATATTACTCCGCGCTGGGACCGCATCTACGCCATTGTCAGCCAGCAATCGGGCCTTGAGAGCTATGCCGGTCCCGGCCACTGGAACGATCCCGACATGCTGGAAGTGGGCAACGGCAAGTTATCCCTGGCGGAAAATCGCAGCCACTTCAGCTGGTGGGCTCTGCTGGCCGCGCCGTTACTGGCCGGCAACGATCTGCCGAACATGAAGCCCGAAATCAAGGCGATCCTCACCAATCGCGACGTCATCGCCATCGATCAGGATCCACTCGGCAAACAGGGCCGCCATGCCTACTCCGACGGCGAAGTGGAGGTTTGGGTTCGCGATTTGAAGGGTGGGGGGCTGGCCATTGGCGTGTTCAACGTAGGCAGTGACCGCTACTCCACGCATCCCTTCCACCTGGACCTGGGCAGACTGGGGCTGCACGGCTCGCAGGTGGGGAAGGATTTATGGACCGGCAAGCCAGTCACGCTGAGCAACAATGAGCCGATTGAGTTGGGAAGCCACGATGTGTTTCTGGTGCGGGTGGACGCGCCGAAGTAGGCGAATGTGTGGGGCTTTGAGATCCCAGGCCTAACGTGAGACCTGGGACAAATTGATGAGCCGCTTTATACCGCCCGGCCGAGATGTACGCGAAACCATCCCTGTTCGTCGGTCCAGCTTTCGACGGGCTCAAATCGTGCTGACGCCAGCAAAGCTTCCGCCTGACCCGGCAGATATTTGTAGCTGTTCTCGGTGTGGATCCGCTCACCTTCCGCGAACTCCACTTCCAGGTCCAGCGCATCGATATGCACGCGCTGCGCTGCGCGGCTCTCCAGGTGCATCTCCATTCGCGACTCGCGCGCATTCCACACCGCGCAATGCTCAAAGGCATCCAGTTGGAATTCGGCGCCCAGTTCGCGATTCAGACGCGCCAGCATGTTCAGGTTGAAGTCCGCTGTCACGCCGGCCGCATCGTCATAGGCAGCCAGCAGCGTGGCTTCATCCTTCTTCAGGTCCACGCCCAGCAGCAGCCCGTCGCCCGGGTTCAGCCCGGCGCGCACACGGCTCAGCACACGCTCTGCTTCCCATGGCTCAAAGTTCCCAATGCTCGATCCGATGTAGAGCACCAGGTGCCGCTCGCCCGCCGCCGTGGGATCGAGTTCCAGCCCTTGCGTGTAGTCTTCCACGCGCGGCATCACGGTAACCCCGGGAATCTCACACTCAATGCGCTCCTTCGCGGCCTCCAGCGCCGTGAGGGAAACATCCACCGGCTCGTAGATCACGCTTCCCTGCTGCGCCACTGCCGCCTTCAGCAGCAGCCGCGTCTTGTCTGCCGAGCCGGCCCCGAGTTCCGCAATCCGCAGCCGATCGCAGCTGACTGCCCCAAGGGTGATTCGATCGAGACTGGCCGCTTCAAGCCCTGCGGCCCGCGCAACCATAGCGTCCGCATGGTGGGCCAAAATGCCTCGCTCGGTTCGAGTGAGGTAATACTCCGGCCGCTCGGTAATCTCGTCGAAAAGTCGCGATCCGGCCTCGTCGTAAAACAGCCACGCCGGCAGCCTCTTGGGCCGTCTCATGAGTCCCGCGCGAACTGCCTCGGCGACCCGCTCTTGAATGATCTCAGTGCTGGGAATGGGGAAAGCTATCGTAGTCATGCGCTCTCTAAGATGCCGCTGCAACCGTTTGAGTTACCAGGGAATAACGCAATCAAGGAAGGCAATCCGTTCAGGATGCCAGCCGAATACCGGAAAACTGCCATCGTGTTTCCGGAGCAAAGAAATTTCTGTAGCTCGCCCGCACGTGCGAAGCAGGCGTGACGCAGGATCCGCCCTTGAGCACCATATTCCCGCTCATGAATTTTCCGTTGTATTCGCCGAGCGATCCGCCGAGGGGCCGAAAGCCCGGATAGCCCAGGTAGGCGCTGGCTGTCCACTGCCAGCAATCGCCAAATAGCTGCGCTGGACCTTGGCTTAATTCCGTGGGTGCAGGCATCAATCTCCCCGATTCATAAAGGTTCCCTTCGACTGGCCGATCTTCCGCAGAAGCTTCCCACTCGAACTCCGTCGCCAGCCGGGAGCCCGCCCACCGCGCATAGGCGTCGGCCTCAAAATAGCTGACATGGCTTACCGGGGCCGTCTTCATGCGGGCGAGCGGCTGTTCCCCGCGCAGGGTAAAGACGCTCCAGTCGCCGGCTTCGCTTGTCCAGTAGAGTGGCGCGCGCCAGCCATTGTTCTGCACCGCAACCCAGCCAGCGGAGAGCCAAAACTCCGCCCGCCGGTATCCGCCGTCCTCCATGAACGCTGCAAATTCACCGCAGGTGACCAGCCTCTTCGCCAGGCGGTATGGCTCCATCCAGACTTTGTGGCGCGGCACCTCGTTGTCGAAAGCGAAGCCTTCGCCGGAGTGCCCGACCTCGCGCAATCCGCCGGCAAACCCTTCGAAGCTGAGACTCGTGTGATCCATCTTCGGAGCGGCGGCAGGCGAGAAATCCTCCGCAAATTGGAGATAAGCCGGCCTTAGCGGATTGGTGAAGAATGCGTGCAGAATATCGGTGAGCATCAGCTCCTGGTGCTGCTCCTCGTGATTCAAACCAAGCTCAATCCGGATGAGCGCCTCGGACTCGGGATTGCGCCCCAGCAGCGCCTCAATGCCCTGATCGACGTGCTCGCGGTAGCGCAGAACTTCTTCAAGCGGCGGCCGTGAAAACGAAGACCGCAGCCGCTTCTCAGGAAATTTGGCGAAGCTCTCGTAATAACTGTTGAACAGCCACACGAAGTCCGCGTTAAAGGGACGATAGCCGGGCAGATATTCACGCAGGACGAATGACTCGAAAAACCACGCTGTGTGCGCCAGGTGCCACTTCAGGGGCGAAGCCTCCGGCGTGGACTGCACCATCATGTCTTCGGCTGTGAGCGGTTCGCAAATGGTAATTGTCCGTCGCCGTACCGTGCGAAACCGCGCTCCTATTTCAGTCTCCAAACTACATCGTGCAATCGCGCTCATCGTCCACCATTCCGCATTCGCAAGAGTGTACTCCAGTATCAGTTCAAGACGCATTGCGGGCTCAACAAAATTCGCGCCACCTGAATGCCCTTCCCACTTGATGCGGCTTCTTTCCAAAAGGGATCGACAACTTCAAAAAAATCGCATACATCACAAAGAGTCAGGGCGGCATCCATATCCAATTAATTGAGGCAGCCAGGCGGGAAACCGTTGAATCGCCTGGGATTCTCAATAGGAGTTCGGTATGGGTCGCCTGCATGGAGTAATTAGACGGGCTCATCCTTATTGGGTGATTTTCTCCGCGGTTTTATGTTTTTCGATGGCGAGCGCCGTAGTTGCGCTCGCGCAGGATTCCGAGCAGGTTGCCCTTGCAACCGATGTGCCCGACACCTTGCATCGGACGCAGCCAGCACAAATAGAGCCCCCGCCGCCGACTCCCGAAGAGCTTGGTGACGCACTCATGTTGCATCAGCATTACCAGGCAGCGATTGAGGCTTATGGCAAGGCAACACCCAGCTCCGATGTCTGGAACAAAACGGGAATTGCGTATCAAATGATGTTCAGCAATTCGGGAGCCGAGCGCTGCTACAAGGAGTCGCTCAAGCTGAATCCTAAGAACGCGCACGCTCTGAATAACTATGGAAGCCTTTACTTTTCTCTCAAGCAATTCTCACAGGCTGAGCGCATGTACAGCAAAGCCCTGGCGCTTGAACCCCGATCGACGGCTGTCCAGTTGAACCTGGGCACAGACCTGATTGCCGAGAATAGGTACGAAGACGGTTGGAAGCATTATCAGGCCGCTCTCAAGATCGATCCACAGGCATTTGAAAACACAGGAAGCCTGCGCATCGGCAATCCTGCGTTGGCACAGGAACGCGGCGCCGTGAACTATTACCTTGCCCGGGGATTTGCGGTCGCTGGCAAGGTGAGCACGGCAATCGATCATCTGCGCAAGGCTCTCGATCAGGGCTTCACCGGTCCCAGAAAGATTGAAGCCGATGAGAACTTCGCCGCACTCCGCGGGACTCCTGCCTACCAGGACCTGCTCTCCGAGATCCGACGCCCTTGATGTTTAAGGGCCGCCCAGATCCTGTCTCTTTGGCTTTCACCCCGGCCTGCGGTGTTCGTGCGTTGGAGTGGGACGCCAACCGCAGAGCTATGAAAACACACCAAAAGTCTCCCGCCCCTTGACGAATGTTTATCGAAGAGAGCATTAATATACTGTAAATTTTTGAATCGCGATCAAGGCTTGGATCGTGCCGCTTCTTCGCAAGGGGGAGTATGCGGAGTTCAAACAACCGATGTATGCTGACCGCAATTGCCGTCATTTCGGCCATGGTTTCGGGGTCTCCCGAATTCTTCGCCCAGACATCCGATCCGGAACCAATCCAGATTCCCGCAGAAACCGCGCAAATACAGACAAATGTGATCCATTTGGGATTTCAGCCGAGCCAGGAAGATGTGGGCGACGCTTTCATGAATCACCAGCGTTACCAGGCAGCCATTGAGGCCTACCAGAAGGCCTCGCAGGATTCTGCGAGCGTTCAAAATAAAATGGGAATCGCGTACCAGATGATGTTCAGCCCGGAGGACGCAGTCCGCTGCTACAAAGCATCGTTGAAACTGGACCCCAACAATGCCCATGCTCTCAATAACCTGGGAACCATCTTCGACTCGATGCGTCAGTTTGTGAAAGCCGAGCACATGTACCGGAAAGCGCTCAAGCTGACTCCCGACTCGGCTGTGTTGCGTAAGAACCTGGGGACAAATCTGCTGGCGCAGCACAAGTACGAGCAAGGCTGGGAGTACTACAAAGCCGCGTTGGCCGAAGACCCCCGCATCTTCGACAACCTGATCATTCCCCACGTGGAAAACCCGGGAAACGCGCAGGATCGAGGAGCCGTGAACTATTACATGGCCAGGGGTTGCGTCCGCGCCGGCGAGAACGATAGGGCCATCGATTATCTCCGCAAATCCCTGAATGATGGATTCACCAACGCGAGGAAACTAGTCGCCGACGACGAATTCGCGGTTCTCCGCGGAAGTCCGGCATTCCAGAATCTGCTGGCCTCGCAAGGCAACCCATGACGGCGGGAGACCTGTACTTCTCCTTTGGAATGCAGGTCACGTCCAAGCGTCGAACCGGCTGCGAATGACGTTTCTCGTTTTGGTTCGTCCTTTTTGAGCAGGGACCGATTTTGCCTGGGCACGACGAGTAATCAGGCGTTCTAATTTCTGTTGTTGATGGAAACGGTGCATAATTGTTTGATAGGATGCAACGCACGGATTCCTTCAATCGGAGGGAATATGCGCAGACTCAGTTGTTCCCGTTGCCTGACTGCCGCCACTCTCTGCGCAGCTCTCGCCACTGGCCGGCCCGGCGCCTTTGCCCAAACCCCACCTGCTGCCGCCGACCCAGCCACATTGCCGCCTGCTGCAGTCCCTTCCGTTTCCAGCTCCACCACCCCGGCTTCGATTCCGCCTGCGCCTGAGGATCTCGGCGACTCCCTGCTTGCGCAAAAGCGCTATCAGGCCGCCATTGAGGCTTACAAGCAGGTACCCGTCAGTTCGGCGGATACGTGGAACAAGATGGGCATCGCCTACCAGATGATGTTCAACCTCGAAGAAGCTTCCCGATGCTACGAACGCTCTCTCAAGCTCAATCCCCGCAATGCCCGCGTTCTCAATAATCTGGCTTCTGTCTATGACGCGCAAAAGGACCTGTCCGCAGCCGAGCACTATTACCGCAAAGCTCTCCGGCTGGAACCAAAGGCGCCCATGATTTTGAGGAACCTGGGCACCAACTTGCTGGCTCAGCACAAGTACAAGAAAGGCTGGGCGCTTTATCAGGCCGCGTTGGCGCTGGATCCAAATGTTTTTGGAGAATCGGCCAGCCCGCGCGTCGACAACCCCGCATCCGTCCAGGAGCGGGGAGCGATGAACTACTACATGGCCAAGGGCTGCGTCCGCGCCGGACAGAACGACCGAGCCATTGAATACCTGCGCATGGCCCTGAATGAGGGCTATACCAACCCGAAGAAGATTCAGGCCGACAGCGAATTCGCGGTTCTGCGCGGAAATCCCGCCTACGAACAGCTTCTCGCCTCGCAGTCCACGCCAAAGCAATCCGGCAAGCTGTGACCGTTTCCACTCTCATAAAAACGCCGTCTCGCGTGGAGAAAAGTAATCGCGGATCTATTGTTCAATAAACCGGTTCATGATATAAACCATGACCATGGACGACAGCATCCGCCTGACCTATTTGACACGTCATTATTACGAGCTGCAGGGGATTCGCACAGCCCCGATGTGGCTCTGCTTCCTCGCGATGCAAACGCACCCCGATTCTGTCCGCTCCTATGGGAAATGGAATGATCTGTTCCCATCTGTGGCAATGTGCCTGATGATCCTCTTCTCGTGGCTGGCCGGAAGGTACTATCGCCGTCGGTTCGGCTGGCTCAATCCGGCATGGATTTCACTGCCCAAGAGCCGCTTCTATTGGAGTCTTGTGATGTGCCTCGCCATCTGGAGTTTTTTCTCCCTTATTTTCCTGGGGTTTCTCGGAAATCTCCCGTACGTGCTCACACTTGTTTGGATCAGTCCCCTGTTCAACAAAGAGAACCTTCCGCTCAGGCGCATCTATTTCGCAGTGGCCGGGGCAGTGGTGGTCTTCTCCGCGCTGTTCCTGCAGATCACTCATCGAGACGGAAGAATCATTGTCGTGATCCAGTGCCTGGTTCTGCTTGCCCTGGGCATCGCCGATCATCTGCTGTTGATGAGCCTGCTGGCTCCAGCGCGAGAAGCCGCCGATGCTTGAGAGTCAGCCCACATTCCCGGAAGTTGACCGCATCATTCATGAGCCGGCGCGATTGGCCATTCTTACCGTACTTTCCGCCTGCGACAGTGCGGATTTCACCTTTCTGCAGACCGCAACAGGGCTGAGCAAGGGCAACTTGTCTGTGCAACTCACTAAGTTGGAAAAGGCTGGACTGATCTCCATTGACAAAGTCCTGTTTCGAAAAACCACCCGCACGACCGCCAGCCTGTCGAAACTGGGCAAACATCAACTGACCGACTACTGGCAGACGTTGGAGAGGATTCGAAAGCAGGGCGCTTCAAAGCCGGGATGAAGGTTGAACTCTGTCGTCCATCCCGCGCGCATCCACGTCTATCTCTAACAGGGGCGTGTCTTCCCGCTCCGCAGAGGTTAGTCATGAACGTCCGCCTCCTCATCCTCGTTGTACTCGCCGTCGCCATCACCGCTTCCGCCCAGGACACGCAAACCTCACCTCCCACACAGCCGCCAACCCAAACCAGCGGTCAGAGTCAGGGTCGTGGTGGCGGGCGTGGAGGCTGGGGCGGAGGCGGTGGCGGCATGATGGGCCGCGGGGTGCTCGGCACGGTGACGGAGGTCGCGGCCGACCACTACACCATCAAGACCGATGCCGGCCTGACTTATACGATTCACTACAGCGCCAACACCCGCATCCTGAAACAGCAGCCGCAGCCCGCAGGCTCCGGTCAAGGGCGCGGCGCAGGACAGGGCGGAGGCCAATGGCGCGGTGGCGAGGGTGGAGGCAATCCCCCGCAAGCCATCAAGCCAACGGACATCAAGGTTGGCGACGCGATCACTGCCATGGGCGAAGTGGATGCAAATGCAAAGTCCGTTGGGGCGGTCGCCGTAATACAGCTTGATCCCGAGCGCGCCAAACAAATGCGCGAGATGCAGGCCAACTACGGAAAGACCTGGATCGCGGGAAAGGTTACTGCCATTGACGGTGTCAAGGTGACCCTGATGGGCGCGATGGACAATACCGCGCACAGCTTTGTGGCCGACGAAAACACCACTTTCCGCAAGCGCCGCGACCCCATCACGCTGGGCGATATCCAGGTCGGCGACACCGTCCGTGTGGAGGGTGCGCTGAAGGATGGGACGTTCCTGGCGACGACGGTCAATGCAATGGGACAGCCGCCAGCCGGAGGACCGCCGGCGGGGCCGGCAGGATCAGTTCCGCCGCAATAGCTTTTCTGGGTTCACCCGATGGAGTCGTCCTTGGTTTCCCGAATCATCAGCAAGCCAATAAACGACAGTACCGCCGACGCCGACAGATAATATCCCACATACGGCAGCCCGTAATGCGTGGCCAGCCATGTGGCGATATAAGGCGCCAGCGATGCTCCGAGGATTCCCGCGAAATTGAACGCGAGCGAGCTACCCGAGTATCGCACCGGCGTGGGAAACAGTTCGGAAACCACGGTCCCCAGTGGCCCGTAGGTGAGCCCCATCAGCGATAGTCCCAGCGTCATCATGCCCAGTGCGCCACCCGCACCAGCCTCGAACATCGGCGCAAGGATCAGCCCGAACAGAAAGATGGCGACCGTAATCCAGAGCATCGCGCGCCGTCTTCCCTGCTCCGCCAGCATTGCGGAGATGGGGATCATGACGGCGAAAAACAACGTGGCGAACAACTGCATCAGCAGGAACTTTTCTCGCCCAATTCCGAGCGCGGTGGTTCCCCACGACAGCGCGAACACAATCATCAGGTAGAAGAGAACGAAGGTCGCCAGGCACAGCAGAATGCCCGCTATCAGCGGCTTGAGGTAATCGCGAAAAACTGTGAGTACGGGGAGCCTTTCCTGTTCGCCGCGCTGGAGCGATGCGGCAAACACCGGCGTCTCCGTGATGGTGAGGCGTACCCACAAACCCAGGAAGACGAGTACCGAACTGGCCAAGAACGGCAGCCGCCAACCGAACGCAAGAAACTGGGCATCGGTCAGGAATCGCGAAAGCGACAGGAACACGCAGCTCGAAAGAAAAAAACCCACGGGCGCGCCCAGTTGCGGAAACATGCCGTACCATGCCCGCTTGTGAGTCGGCGCGTTCTCAATGGCCAGCAGCACGGCGCCGCCCCACTCGCCGCCCAAACCCAGGCCTTGGCCAAACCGGCAAAGTGCCAGCAGCAAGGGTGCGGCAATGCCGATGGAAGCGTAGGTGGGCAACACGCCAATGGAGACCGTGGAAATGCCCATAGTGGCCAGCGCCAGCACCAGCGTGGTCTTGCGGCCAATCCTGTCTCCAAAGTGGCCGAATAGCGCCGACCCGATGGGCCTTGCCAGAAACGCAATGCCAAAGGTGGCCAGCGAGGCCAGTGTCGCCGTTGCCGGATCGGTGCGAGGGAAAAACAGCTTGGGAAACACCAGCACGGCGGCCGTGGCATAGATGTAAAAGTCAAAAAACTCAATCGCTGTGCCTACCAGGCTCGCAAACAGAACCTGGCGCGGCGAATTCACCGGACCTCTCGCGCTCATTTACTCTCCGAAAGGCCGCAAAGGGGTGCAGACCCTCACTCTGGTTATATCGTTCCAGCCGCGCAATCGGAAATACGTACGGCCATGCGCCAGGCCGGGCGGCAAGGTCAGGCCCGGGGCATGGGGCGTAGAATCGTCTGGTTATGCATGAGCTTTCGATTGTTTCGAGCGTCGTGGACACGGTCGTGGAATCGCTGGAGAGCTACCCCGGCGCGCGCGTGGTTGAGGTGCGGCTGAAGGTGGGAGCGCTGGCCTCTGTGGTTGTCGACTCGCTTGAGTTCTGCTGGGGGATTGCCACCGAGGGAACGGCGTTGGCGGGGTCGCGGCTGGTGGTCGTCTCGCTTCCCGTGGTTATGCACTGCGCGCATTGTGATGCAGACGTGGAACTGGATGGCGTGCAGAGCTTCCGGTGTCCGCGCTGCGATGAGCCTTGCGGTGACCTGAGGCAGGGACGAGAGCTGGATATTGAGTCGTATGAGATTGAAGAAGCGGATGAGGCCGAAACGGCCGCCAAAGGTGAGATCGAGGTGAAGGGATGACGACTCGCATTGTGGAGTTGCGGCGCGGGATTTTGAAAAAGAACGATGAGCTGGCAGCGGGGCTGCGGGAGCGGTATACGGCCGGCGGCGTGCTGGTGCTGAACCTGGTGTCGAGCCCGGGGACGGGGAAGACGGCATTTCTTGAGCGGACGCTGCGGGAGTTGCGGGAGCGCGGGTCGAAGGTGGCGGCGCTGGTCGGAGATTTAGAGACTGATAACGACGCGCGGCGGCTGGCGGCCAGCGGTGCTCCGGTGCGGCAGATCAATACCCACGGAATCTGCCACCTGGACGCGGAGATGATTTCAAAACATCTTGACGGGTGGGAGCTGGCGAATCTGGATTACCTTTTCATTGAGAACGTGGGGAACCTGGTTTGCCCCTCAAGCTATGACCTGGGAGAAAAGATTCGCGTGGCGCTGCTGTCGGTAACCGAAGGCGAAGACAAGCCGCTGAAGTATCCCACACTGTTTAACTCGGCTGACGCGGCGGTGATTACCAAGATGGATATTGCGGAGCCGTGCGGGTTTGACCGGGAACTGGCGCTCAGAAACATCAACGAGATTCGGCCGGGGATACGGATCTTCGAGACTTCGGCGAAGACCGGGGCGGGGATGGAGGAGTGGCTCGCTTACCTTCAGGAAGAACGGGTGAGGCGCGAAGCCTTTCAGTAGGGGGTTGCGATGGCGGTAAAGAAGACCGCAGTGGATGGCAAGGCGGAGGTTGAGGCGTACCTGGCGCGGGTACCTGAACCGGCGCGGACCACTCTCGAGAAGATGCGCGCGATGATTCGAGCCGCCGCACCTAAGGAAGCAACGGAGGCCATCAGCTACGGGATTCCATCGTTCCAGTACAAGGGGGCGCTGGTTTGGTATGCGGCGTTCAAAAAGCATTGCAGCTTTTTCCCCATGGACCATTCGCTTGAGGAAGAGTTGGTAGATTTGCTGAAGAAGTATAAGACCTCGAAGGGGACGATTCAGTTCCCCATGGATGAGCCGTTGCCCAAGTCGCTGGTGACGCGGATTGTGAAGGCGCGGGTGACGCTGAATCAGGTCAAAGCTCGATGAGGCCCCAGGGCGTTCGGGTGATTTAGATCACATTTAGTGGTTGTTTGGGCGGCGTATAAGAGGACTACTATGTGTCTTGCGATTCCTGGAAAAGTGGAAGAGATTACCGAGGAGAACGGCCTCCGCGTAGGTCGCGTGAACTTTGGCGGGGTGGTGAAACGCGTTTGCCTGGACTACGTGCCTGAGGTTGTGGTGGGTGACTACACCATTGTCCACGTGGGGTTTGCGCTGTCGAAGATCGACGAGGAGACGGCGGAACAGACGCTGGCCGAGTTCAAGAAGATGGGCATTTTGGACCAGGAACTGGAGAGCGAAGAAGAGGCGTTTGTGCGGGCGGCAACGGCGCCGCAGATGGCGTGTCCCGACGGGAGCTGCTCCAGCGAATGAAATACCTGACCGAGTTTCGGAACGGCGAGATTGCGCAGCGGATGGCGCGGGAGATTGCCGCCATCACCACGCGGCCGTGGAAGATTATGGAGGTTTGCGGGGGACAGACGCACTCCATCATCAAGAACGGGATCGACCAGATGTTGCCGGCAGGGATCGAAATGATCCATGGGCCGGGCTGCCCGGTCTGTGTTACACCGCTTGAATTGATTGATAAGGCGCTGGCCATTGCCGCGCAGCCGAGCGTCATTTTCTGCTCGTTCGGAGACATGCTGCGCGTGCCCGGCACCAACATGGACCTGTTCCAGGTAAAGGGCGCGGGCGGAGATGTGCGCGTGGTGTACTCGCCGTTGGACGCTGTGGAATTGGCGGCGAAGAATCCAGATAAGCAGGTGGTGTTTTTCGGCGTGGGCTTTGAGACGACGGCTCCGGCGAATGCCATGACGGTGCATATGGCCAAGCGGCGGGGGCTGAAGAATTTTTCGTTGCTCGTCTCCCACGTCCTTGTCCCGCCGGCGATTTCGGCCATCATGTCGTCGCCGGGAAACAAGGTGCAGGCGTTTTTGCTGGCCGGCCATGTGTGCAGCGTGATGGGTTACTGGGAGTATCCGCCGGTTGCGGAAAAGTTTGGGATTCCGCTGGTGGTGACGGGGTTTGAACCGCTGGATCTGCTGGATGGGATTCGGCGCGCGGTGGTGCAACTCGAGGCCGGCAAGCACGTAGTTGAAAATGCCTATGAGCGCATTGTGACCTATGACGGCAACCGCGCGGCGCAGAAGATGCTGGCCGAAGTTTTCGAGGTGACGGACCGGGCATGGCGCGGCATTGGCGTGATTCCGAAAAGCGGCTGGCGGCTGAGTGAGGCGTATCGCGAATTCGACGCGGAAGAGCGTTTCCAGATTTCGGGGATTCATACGGAGGAGTCGCCGTTATGCCGTGCGGGGGACGTGCTGCGCGGAGCCATCAAGCCGGCCGAGTGCGCGGCGTTTGGCAAGGAATGCACGCCGCGGCATCCACTGGGAGCAACAATGGTTTCAAGCGAGGGTGCCTGCGCTGCTTATTACAACTATGGGCGGTTTATTTCTGTCGAAGAGTTGGCCGGTGCGGGAAGTGCGATCGCTCATTGAGGGGTTCGGCACATGAACCATGAACGGTGGCCCCAGACCGACTGACACAGAACGGGGCGATAATCAGGTTATGGGGCGACAGCTAAGGTTCTTTCTTCTTCCTTCTGAGGCGAATAAGTTGGTCGACGAGTTGCGAAGTCGGTTCGAGGCAAAGCTTCTGGTTGATTATTCACCGGAACGCGATTTGGTTGAGGTGGAGAGACCATTCCAAGTGGCTGAGAGCGGAACGATGGAACCTGTGAGTTTGTTAAGTCGATACTATCTCGCACCGAGCATCAATCGTTTAGCGCGCAATTATTATCCCAAGCCAAATTGGTGGGTCATCGATTCGGATTCCGAGGGGATTGAGTTTTCGGCTTGTAAGGTTGACGGAGCGGCGTTGATTATCGGTCGGGTTTGGTATCAGAAAGACGTCGTAAAGAATCTGCAATTTGTACCGAAGAGCACGGAGTTTCTGAATTGGGCCGAAGCAATGTTCCGCTATATCAAAAAAGCCCTTCGATATGAGTCCGAGATTTACGCCTATGTCGGGGCTGAGGCGTTAAAGTTCCGAGAAAGCGGCGGGCAGTTCGGCTCAGGGATCCGACCGGACGGGAAAGTCATTTCAGCATGAGTAATTCAAACGCAATTTCCGAATCCCCCGATTTTTCAAACTGGTCCTGCCCGCTTCCCTTAGTAGGTTATCCAACCATCGTGATGGGCCACGGCGGCGGCGGCAAGCTGGGCAACGAGTTAGTGGAGCACCTGTTCCTCCCAGCCTTCCGCAATGCAGCACTTGAGAATCTGGGCGACGCAGCCGTGCTGAATCTGGCCAGCGGACGCATTGCCATGAGCACCGATTCCTTCGTCGTGCAGCCTCTGTTTTTCCCCGGCGGATCCATCGGCGAGCTGGCAGTCAACGGCACGGTCAACGACTTGACCGTCTCCGGCGCAATCCCCAAATATCTAAGTGCAAGCTTCATCCTGGAAGAAGGCTTTCCACTGGCCCAACTGGCTGCGATTGTGAACGCGATGGCGAAGGCCGCGGCAACCGCGGGCGTGCAGATTGTAACCGGCGACACCAAGGTGGTCGAGCGCGGACACGGCGACGGCTGCTACATCAACACGGCTGGGATCGGCGTGCTTCGCGAGGGCATACAAGTTGGTCCGCATCGCGCGCAGGTGGGAGACGCGGTGCTGGTTTCCGGAACCATCGGCGACCACGGCATGGCCATCATGAGCGTGCGCGAGGGCCTTGAATTTGAAAGCCAGATCCGCTCCGATTGCGCAGCGCTCAACGGCATGATCTCCGATGTGCTGGATGCGGCTGGCCCCGACGTACACGCCATGCGCGACCCCACACGCGGCGGCCTCTCTTCCACGCTGACTGAGATTGCGCTTGCGTCCGGCGTCGGCATTGCGATTGATGAGGCAAAACTGCCGGTGCGGATCGAAGTGCAGTCGGCATGCGAGTTGCTCGGCCTGGATCCGGTATATGTGGCGAATGAGGGCAAGGCGGTGTTCTTTGTCGCGCCGGATGCGGCGGAAAAAGTACTCGCTGTCCTCAAGGCTCATCCGCTGGGCCGCGACGCCGCCATCATCGGCCGCGTTACCGCCGAGCATCCGCGAATGCTGGTGGCGCGAACGGCGATGGGCGCGAACCGCGTGATTGCGCAGCAGATCGGCGAGCAGTTGCCGCGCATCTGCTAGGGACGCAGGAAACCCGAACCCCGAAGGAAGCTAGACCGGATACCCGCCCGTAATGTAGCCCTGCAGCGCCTGGATGGTTTCCTCGTGGCCGCTGATGACCCACTTCACCAAGTCGCCGATGGAAATGACTCCGACAACTTTTTCGCCTTCCAGCACCGGAAGGTGGCGAATGTGGTGCTCGGTCATCATCGCCATGCATTCATCCACGGTGTGGCGCGGGCTCACGAAAACCACCTGGTGGGTCATGATCTGGCCCACCTGGGTTTCCCGCGATGGATGGCCCATGAGGATGCCTTTGCGCGTGTAGTCGCGCTCTGACAGAATGCCCACCAGCCGATTATTGGAAAGCACCAGCAGGGCGCCCACGTCGTACTCAGCCATCTTTTCGATCGCTTCGTAGACCGAGTCTTCTGGCGCTATGGACAGGACTTTGTTTACCGATTTGCTCTTCAGTATTGATCCAATCGTGTCGGAAGTTCTCATGGGTCCCTCCTCGTTCCTGTCCGCCCCTTAAGGCCTGCACAACCAAGCCAGGCAGCGGGTCGATATCGTGAAACAGCGGTCCAATTCAATGAAGGCAGCAAGGCCGCATCGGCTTCCAGGTCGGAATTGTGTGCTTGCTCTGCGCCTGTCCGGCTTCTGAAAATGGAGGACTGCCCTGCCCGAACTTCGCAGATTGCCAATAATAGTCCATCCGGGCTGCGACAGGACAGGGCAAAATGAGACAGAAAGAAAATGATTGAGCTTTCGCCCATCACCGCGGCCAGCATTACCCAGTTCAAGGCCGTTCGCCTGCGCGCCCTTCTGGATTCGCCGGGCGCCTTTGGGTCGACCTACGCGTGGGAATCCCAACTCACGAATGCAGATTGGCTGGAGCGCATTCGCCGCTGGGAAAACGGCAGAGGAATTGGCTACCTGGCGATGGACGAAGGAACTCCTTGCGGTATTGCCGGCTGCCTGTTTCACGAAGATAACCTAGCCGCTGCGCAACTCATTTCCATGTGGGTTGCGCCATCGCACCGGCAACTCGGCGTGGGCCGGCTGCTGGTGGAGGAGGTGATTCGCTGGGCCCGGTCACGCGGCGCACTCCGCCTGCAACTGACCGTCACCGGCAGAAACGAGTCCGCCATCCGATTCTACAAGCGGCTCGGATTTGCCTTTACGGGCAAGACCATACCCTACCCCAACGACCCAACAGAAATCGAGCGCGAGATGGAACTGGCGATTGCTGATGCGACCTAAACTTAATCTCTACGCGATGCCGACTTTCTCTGAGGTCAGATGCTTCTTGAGGAAGTCCAGCGAGCGCTCGCGTGCTTCCTTTGCTGCGGCGGCGTTATAACTGGCGCGGGCTTCGCAGTTGAAGCCATGGCCGGCGTCATACCAGTAGATTTCCACGTCAGGGTGGGCGGCTCGAATCTTCTCAACATCGGCAGCGGGAATGTGGCCGTCCTGCTTGCCGAAATGCAGCATCACGGGGACGGCCGGCTCTTCATCGATATGCTTCGCAATCTGACCGCCGTAGTAGCCCACCACCGCTTCCGGATGAAGCCGGGTTGCGGCTAACCATGCCATGGTGCCGCCGTAGCAGTAGCCGATGATGCCGATTTTCTTGCCCGTGGAACTGCAGGCGAAATCGCTCGCTGCCGCGATGTCAGCCAGTGCCAAGTCGGGAACCAGTTTTTGTGCCAGGCTCATGCCGGTCTTCAAGTCTTCGCCCTCGTATTTGAGCTCGACGCCTGGTTGAATACGGTCGAAGAGGGCCGGCGCGATGGCCAAGAATCCGTCTTTCGCGTAACCATCGGCAACGGAGCGGATGTGCGCGTTGACCCCGAAGATTTCCTGCACGACCACTAATCCGGCAATCGGATCGCCTTCGGGCCGAGCCACGTAGGCACTCAGTTTGTGGCCGTCCGATGCTTCCAGAGTTACGTATTCGCTCATGCAGACATCCCTGCTGCTTAGAGTAGCTTCGCAACAGGGGAGTTGTACACAGAGGCCATACCCGCAGGCATTGCGGAGCGGCGAGCCCTAATTGACGCGGGGCGGGAGCATCAGCGGCTTGCGCGGGCCCAGTTCTTCGCGCACCAGCGTAAGGCCAAGAATGCAGCGCTCGAAGCGGTCGGAGAGCCGCGCGAACAGCGGCGCTTCCTGCTCATACTCGAAGAGATTGAACTGGCTCACGATGAAGTAGCTCTCCTTGCCCGCACGGATCAGTTCCCCGAGGCTGGGTTGATGACGGCGAAGACGCCGCGGCGAGCCGGTGGCTTCCGGATACATGCCCGCGACGAACAGCGAGTAGTCGCCAATGTGCTTGCGCACGGCGCGCTCGGCATCGAACGAGGGCGCCGATCCATGAACCGGGTCGGCCGCCAGCATCATGTCCGTCAACTCCGCGATGGGACGGCCTTCCTCATCGCGCACTCTGTAGAGATTGTCTGTATCGGAGAACTCGCAGAGCAGGCGGGCAACATACGCGGTCACATCTGGATCGTTCAGGCCCAGCTTGCCTTCATAGCTGTTGCGGACCATATGTTGGAAGAACGGTTCGAGCGGATGAGACTGAGTCTGCATACACACCTCCCGCGACTGCCTGCGCAGCCATTCTGCTGAGTGAGGCCTTGGCGCGTCGCCGACGATGGAAGCGACTGGGCCTGCCTGTTTATCTTCCTGTAACACTGAGATTATCGGAATGGTTGCGGAGTTTTCTAGGGGTTCGCCAAATTTGTTGGCAGACGGGTGTGCCGATTGCAAACAGGAATCTCTCCGGAACCGAATGCGAACCGGTCCACCAGGACAAAGGGCAGCCGCGAAGGCTGCCCTCTGACTCATGAAATGTGAACTGCTTACACTGTTTGCGGCGTACGCTGCTCTATCTCCGCCAACCGGTTTGCCAGCAGCGTTTCCAGCTTGACCAGCGCTGCGGAGAAACCTTCAATGCCTTCCTTCAGCTTGTCTGTGGCCATGCGATCCGCGGCGTGCATCGCGTCAAACGTCGCCTTGTCCACATCGATCTTCACGATCGTTATGGTCTTGGCGGCTTCCGGATCGAGCTTGCGCGGCAGGTCGCCTTCAGTGGATTCGAGCTCTGCCAGCAGTTGCGGCGAGATGGTGAGCAGGTCGCTGCCGGCCAGCTCTTCAATCTCGCCGATGTTGCGGAAGCTGGCGCCCATGACCAGCGTCTTGTAGCCGAACTTCTTGTAGTAGTTGTAGACCTTGGTTACCGATTGCACACCGGGATCGTCGGCGCCCTTGTAATCCTTGCCGGTGTCTTTCTTGTACCAGTCGAGAATGCGGCCCACAAACGGCGACACCAGCGTGACGCCGGCATCGGCCGCGGCAACAGCCTGGTGCAGCCCGAACAGCAGCGTCAGGTTGCAGTGGATGCCTTCCTTCTCCAGCACTTCCGCGGCGCGGATGCCTTCCCACGTGGAAGCGATCTTGATGAGGATGCGCTCGCGTCCAATGCCGGCATGGTCATACTCGGCAATAATCTTGCGGCCCTGCGCGATGGTGGCCTCGGTGTCGTAGGAGAGGCGCGCGTCCACTTCAGTCGAGACGCGTCCGGGAACAATGGCGAGAATCTTTTTGCCGAAGGCAATGGCGAGGCGCTGGAAAGCAAGGTTCGCCACGTCCTTGTCGGTTGCGCCTCCGCCCAGCTCGTTGCGGGCATCCTTCAGCACGCCATCGACAATGGGCTGGTAGTGCGGCATCTGCGCCGCAGTGGTAATGAGTGACGGATTGGTGGTGGCGTCCTGGGGGCGAAACTTTTCCATCGCCTCAATGTCGCCGGTATCGGCCACAACCACGGTGTACTTGCGCAATTGTTCGAGTAGGTTTTGCGGCATGATTTCCTCCTGGGGAAGGGCGCTACGGTCATCGAGCGCGTTCGAACTTAGTGTACCGCTGTTTGGATGCGGGAAGATGAACAGTGGTTCCATGACACGAAGAACGGCGCCGTTTTCCCTCTGGGTGGACTAGAATGGCGCGACGGATTGCGATCGTTTGGGGTATGATCCGTGGCATCCCAAGGTCTGCTGAAGATTAGGAGACCCGTTCGCAAGCCTTAATCGATATTCAGATCGATTAAACCGATATCCTGCCCAAAAGCCTCATCATACGGATCCACAAGAAAGCCGCCCAGCTCCGCCTGCTGGACGGAAAACCTGTCCGGTTTCCGTGGGTTATAACGCACTTGGATCTTCTGGTCAATCAGCTCTTCTGGTGAATGGTCGTGAGTAGAAAACGAGCGGGAGATAGTTACCCTCCCGGAATGGTACTCATCGTTGACGGTGTAAAAGAAGTCGCCGATATTCATCGAGCCGGGAATTCGTTCCGCGCGAGTAACAACTGTGCGGACTGACTGGATTGTTCCTTCGGTCACAGGCCAATCAGCGGTATTCTCCGGGCGCGCCAGTCGACGGATAAGCAACACCATGAGGGCCACGAACGCACAAAGCGTAAGGAAGATGATGAATCCTGCCGCGGAAAAATACATGGCCAATATAGTAACTCAGCAAATCTCTTTCGAGATGTGGTCAGCACGCGTCCGGCTGGAAAGTATTTGCGAGCACGCCAAGTCCAGGGACCGAAACGTCTACACGATCGCCAGCGGCTAGCGGCCCAACGCCCGCGGGAGTCCCCGTCAGCAGCAGGTCCCCCGGTTGCAGCGTGATGGCAGCGCTGACGTAAACCAGCAATTCTGGAATACCAAAGATGAAATCGAGCGTCGACCCATGCTGGCGCAGTTCGCCATTCACGCGTGTCTCGATGACGACGCCGGCAGCGGGATCGATTTCATCACTGACGAAGGGCCCAACCGGGCAGAACGTATCGAACCCCTTGGCACGCGTCCATTGAGCTTCTTTCTTTTGCAGGTCGCGGGCGGTTACGTCGTTGGCCAGCGTGTAGCCGCGCACCAACGACCGCCAGTCCGCTCCCGCCGCGAACTTCGTCACGCGCTTCCCAATCACCAGCGCCAGCTCTCCTTCAAAGTCGACGCGGCTTGAGGCGGCGGGCATGCGCACCACCCCGCCCGGAGCGAGCAGCGACGAAGGCGGCTTGAAGAAAAGCAGCGGCTCAGTCGGAACCTCATTGCCCAGCTCTTTGGCATGGTCACTGTAGTTGCGGCCCACGCAGATGATCTTCGACGGCGTAACCGGCGCAAGCAGTTCCGCGGAGTTGAGTGGCAGCGGCTCAAACGCGAGCGACTCGAAATCGAGAGCCGGAACAGCAGCGCGCGCATGCGCCAGCCTGAAGGCCAGGTCTTCTTCCGGCGCGTGCGCCAGATCGGTGATCCACGCCTCGCCGTTGCGGTCTTCCACGGTTCCGTAGTGGGGTTGGTCGTCAAGCAGAAAGCGGCAATATTTCATCGGGAAAACTCCTCGCGGGTGCGCAGGCCATCAGGGGTTGGGCACCGTCTCTTCGGTCTCCGCCGACCGTCCGCTTTCATGCCCACCCTGGTCGATTGCGGTGACGGCATAGCGATACGTATGGCCCGGCTGCACCTGCGCATCATGAAATCCTGGCGGCACAACCGGCTGAGCCGGAGAGATGCGCTGCCACTGCCCATCGCCCTCGCTCCGGTAGACAGCATACCCGGCGAGATCCGCGTCGGTCACCGGCTGCCAGCTAAGGTCGATTGCGGTTTCAACTCCAGCCTGTGCCAGCGTGGCCACAGCGGCCAACCCGGTGGGTACATTCGGGGGAAAGATATCGTTGGCCTCAACCCGCACCGGCTCGGAAAACGGGCCGGCCAACTCCACCGTCTGACCATCCGCAGTCACGCGCTCAATCCGCTGCGCACGATACTCGTAGACCTGGCCAAAGCGAATGTCCTGGTCCAATGCACGATCGGGGGCTGTGCCTGCTTGCGATCCTGCATCCACCAGCAAGTTCCGTTCTACCGGTTCCGGCGTCGGCGCCAGCGGGCCTTGCTCTTTCTGCGGCTTGCCCTCGGCCTTCGGCGTCAGCAGCTTGCGGTGCAACCGGATCGCTTCGCCGGGATGCTCTGGAGTCCAGTGCAGAACCACGCCCGCCTTGACCACGTTTGCGGATAGGTTGGCGACCGCCGGTGGCGCCTCCCCTGCCAGCACCGTCGCGGCATTTGAAAGGCCAGCGGAACGCCCGTTCCGGTTGAGCAGCTCCACAAAATAACTGAGCGAACGCGGTTCACCGGCTGTAAGCGCCTGAGGCAATGTCTCCTTAAAGCTACCTGCCGCTTCAGGTGGAAAACCAAGATTGCCGGGAACCGGCACGCAAGGTCCAGAGCCTTCCTTCCGGCATACGTGCACCGGAATCAAGCCCCGCAGCAGCAGCTTGTCGGTGCTCTTCTTTGGCATCTTCCAGGTAAGCAAAACCTCGTTGCCGGTGCGAACGGCCGTCAGGTTGCTCACCGGATCAGGCAGGTTAAGCGAGGGCGGCATGGGCGCTCCCGGAGTTCCGCATCCGGTTACGACAAGGCAAACGGCGAGGCATGCAGTGAGCGCGGTCGCTCGCACGGAACTGCTGAATTTGTGCGCTTGATGCATTGCCATTCCAGTCTACTGGAGCGGGCGCACGATCAGCCCGCAGTTCATTGGGAAGACTGCATTGGTCGGGTTAAGGCGCGGGGCGCTACAATGGCCCGTCGAGCCCAAAGAACCTTTGAGTAAAGGGAGTTCCGCCGCATGTTGATCTTTGCCGCCATCCTCGCGATCTTTGTCTACGGAATGATCGCCGCCATGCTGGGTACCATCCTTCCCGATCTTTCCGAACGGTTCCATCTAACACCTTCGCAGAATGGGACCATCGCCTTTGCACAAGCCCTCGGACTCATGATTGCCTCTCTTGGCGTGGGGCCGCTGCTTGATACCCAGGGCGACAAAGTGGGCCTCATGCTTGGACTCGCCTTCATCGTGGTTGCACTCTTCTGGCTTCCGCGGTCCAGGGGGTTTGGCAGCGTCGTCTTTCTGCTGTTCCTGCTGGGTGTGGGCGGCGGAATCGTAGTGACCGGCGCGAATGCGCTGGTGAGCGGAGTAAGCGAGGCGCATCGCGCCACAGCACTGAACCTGGTGAATCTCTTTTTTGGACTGGGCGGCCTGGCCACGCCGTTCATTTCCGCGAATCTGTTCACGAAAAATTGGGTCCGCCTCTGCTATACCGTTGCATCGCTTACGGTGGTGGCGCTTGCGATCCAGGCGGCGACTAGCATGCCCGCGCCGAGCGGGGCCGCGGGTTTTGTGCTGGCCGATGCAGGCCCTATTCTTGGCCGTCCTCTGCTGTTTCTGCTTGGCTTGCTTTTGTTTCTTTACGTGTCGTGCGAGGTGGGCGTATGGAACTGGCTGCCACGCCACCTGATTGCCCAAGGGATTCCGGAGTCTCGAGCGCTGAACATTCTTTCGCTCGGGTTTGCGCTGGGATTATTGGTTGGCCGCGTGGGAGTGTCGCCGATTTTGATTCACGTGCCCGCGGTAACCGTGACGCTGGCGGCCTCCATCGCCATGGCGGTGACGACGTTCCTGATGCTGAGAACCAGCAAGCCGACGATGGCGGCTGTGCTGGTGTTCATTGCCGGGTTGGCGATGGCGCCGGTATTTCCCACGACACTGGCGATGGTCGGCAACGCTTTTCCTCGCATGAGCGGGACGGCGATCGGCTTCGTAATTACGTGCGGATGGGCTGGCCTGGCGGTGAGTTCGCGCTTGATCGGCGCCATTGCGGGCGGCGATCCGCTACGGCTGAAGAAGGCTCTCCTGCTCATCCCCGGCGCGGCCCTGGTGATGGTGGGTGTGAACCTGGCGATCTTGGCCTCACTGCGGTAACGCTCCGCAGCGCCACCAACGCCGTTGCATAATCACTCGCCAGAATTCTTTGGTGCAGGCTAACTTCGAGGTGTCCGACAACGGGATCCAATGACGTAATTGCCATTAGCGGGATCGCAGTCACGTTCGTCGTGAGCGTTGCGAATCTAATCTACAGTTTGCGAAGCAATAAGCGGACAGTTTTCGTAAACACGGTGACGACATCGCGGTTGAAATGGATCGACTCCTTGCGAGACAAGGTATCGGAATTCATTGCGGTAACAGCACGTTTGTCACATCGAGCAAACCATTCGGAAAAAGCGGAAGATTTGTTGTTGCAGCGGGACACACTGCTTCATCAAATCACCTTGCATCTAAATCCCTCCGACGCGGAGGACCAAAACATAAAATCGATTGCTATTCGCGCATGTGCGTTGTCGGACCAAGTGGCCATCGTTGAGGAGCTTGACTCGGCATTGATCGAACTCCGCGATGGTACTGGAAGGTACCTCAAGAAAGAATGGACTAGGGTGAAAGCGGAGTCGAAAGGACGGTGAACCGAAGGTAGTTCACCGCCCTTATCAATCATGTGCAATGGCGTCTTGTTCGCCCATGCCCGGGAATGCTATTCCAAGGAGAGAGTATTCCTTGTCGTTCAATTCCATGTGCGCCTGGGGATTTCGATTTCCTTGGGGGTCAGCCAATTTTGAACCGGCATTCGAGGTCGGAGTGGCTCCCGAAGAGAGCTGTTGTTCACGCTTAAATTGCTTTGCAAGTGCAAGTCCCTGCTGTTGGTAATTGGAGCCAATGGTTCCACCGTACACCTTGCTTGGCTTCGCGGACATATTGTAGTAATTCAAGCGTCCGACAAACTGCTCATCTTCGAGAAGGATCGGCATCTCGTTCGCGCGAACTTCCAGAACTGCCCTTGTTCCTGGGATCTCGCCATCCTTTCCATAGCCAAACCCCGGATCAAAGAATCCTGCATAGTGGACGCGAAATTCTTGCGTCGCCAGATCATAAGGCAGCATTTCGGCAGCTAAGTCCGCCGGAACACGAATTCGCTCTTTGGAAGCCAAGATATAAAACTCTCCCGGCTCAAGAATGTATTGACGCTTGTCATTCTTGTAGATTGGCCTCCAGAAATCCGCTACATCATAGTGGTTGATTTTGCCGAGATCGATCGGGGCTGCGTAACGGTTTGCTTGATACGCGACCACTTCAGACCCGTTTCCCCCGAGATCAACTGTTACGCGAAGGCCACGGTCAATATTGAACCTCTCAACGTTATCGTCGGCATCAATCAGTTGCGCGTCGTGATCTAACTGCTTGAGCTTTGCGTCTCCGGCAGCCATGAATTTGCCCCGTCCGAACCTGAGTTGATTTAAAGTCATTCCTGCCTGGACTAAGATCGGAAAGGATTGGGAAATTACCTCGATGTACAAACGTCCCCGATAGCCTTTACGTACGCGCTCAAATTCATCACCATGCTCGGTAATTAGGCGGGTAAATATATCAAGTCGTCCCGTCGTACTCTTAGGGTTTGCGATCCCGAAAACGTCTGAAGGAAGCTCAAGGCTCTCCATGAGCGGAATGATGTAAATCACGCCGACTTCTAGAAGCGTTGGTTCTGAGAGGTCCATTTTCCCGGTGAGCAACCCTTTGTCGGTCGCCTTGGTGAGAAGAGTCGTAGACCTGCCGGGTAAGAAGCTCGCGCGAACGCGGTAAGCCTCGCGGGATAGACGGAGATCAATGCTTGCGGGTTGAATCTGCTCTTCCCCGATTTCTCGATCAGAACGAATTATCCCGGTCTGGACGAAATGGAGTATCTCCTGTGACGGCAAAATGCCCTCTCCAGTTGGCAGACGCTCGGGGAACAATGGTTGATAACCCAAATCTTCCTCCACTATTTCCTAATTCTTGGGCGCGGACGCCAGCCGCCGCGCTCTTTCCCTAAACTCTGCGTCGTGAAAAAGAGCAACGCACTCCAGACTGCAAAACAATCCGGGACCTCGTGCAACGGCCTTACCCTCCGGAATTAAGCGCCCGCAATTTGGGCAGACCCCTGCCTGACGCAATTCATTCAGTTTGGCGTCCTCTTCAGACCCTGCCAATATGCCCTCTCTTGCGAAGAACCTGAAGCATAGCACTTGCCCTATCTGTGGAACATTTGGGAATCTTAGCCGATTTGGTGGATTTCTCGGTTGGGCTTGTCTTGTACTTACAACCACGCTGGTTATGGGAGCGGAACGCACCGGATTTGGAGCAGCGACTGTGCAAAAATGGGGTCGTCGCCTCAATCTCACGACTGCATCGGCGCCTGTCATCTTCACATTGTCCGCAGCCGCCGGCAGGCCTCATCCAGGTCTTCATCCTTCTTGGCAAAGCAGAATCGCAGCAGGTTCTCGCCGCGTCCGGGACGGAAAAATGCGCTCCCAGCCACGGCGGCCACGCCGGTGGTGGCCAGCAGATTCCGCGCCTTCTCTGCGGCGTTCTTACCGGGCAGATTAGTCGAGTCGGCCAGCACATAATAGGCGCCCGCCGGGGTCGTCGGCGTGAGTCCGGCATCCGTCAGCGCGCCCAGGATGCGGGTGCGCTTGTCCTGGTGGTCGGCGGCCAACTGCGTATAGAAGCTGGGCGGAAGCTGCTCCAGGCCGGCCGCTGCGCCGTGCTGCAGGGCGCTGGGCGCGCAGACGTACGTCAGGTCGTGGAAGTAATTCATAGCTGGCAGCCAGCGAGCATCCGCGGTCACATATCCCAGGCGCCAACCGGTGACGCTGAACGTCTTGGAAAAGCCCGAGAGCGTAATGGTGCGCTCGCGCATGCCGGGCAATGTGGCGGGACTGACATGGCGCTGCCCGTCATAGACAAAGTATTCGTAGATCTCATCGGTAAAAACAAAAAGGTCATGCGCCTGCGCCACTTCCGCAATCACTTCAAGTTCAGTGCGGGAGAAGATCTTGCCGCTGGGGTTCGCCGGGGTATTGATTACGATGGCGCGCGTCTTAGGCGTAATGGCGGCGCGTAGTGCTGCGGTGTCAAGGGCAAACACCGGCTCGGCCAGCGGGACGAAGACTGGCTTTACACGCAGCGAACTGAGTGTAGACACATGGTAGCCATAGAAGGGCTCAAACAGCAGCACCTCGTCGCCGGGGTTCAGCAGCGCCATGCAGGCCGCATGAAATCCACCGGTCGCACCGGAGGCGACCAGGACTTCGGTCTCCGGGTTGTAGTTGAGCGCGTAGTCACGTTGCTGCTTGGCGGCGATGGCGTTGCGCAGCCGCGCAATGCCGTCGAGACGCGTGTAGATGTTGTGGCCGTCGCGGATGGCCTGGATGGCCGCTTCTTCCACTACCGCCGGAACCGGCGTGTCGCACACACCCTGCGCTAGGTTGATGCCGCCCATCTGGTCGCAGGCAACGGACATGGCGCGAATTTCAGATTGAAGCGCGCCGGGAGCAAGATGGCTCAGCGTGAGCCGTGAAGTAATGGGGGCAGTTGCCATGGGGAAGTCCTTTTTTTCTGTCCTGTTCTGTCCAGTTCTACCAATCCTTCCTATGTTACATTTACGCTGGCTTGCAGGTCGCGGACCCTTGTTCAGGCAAGGCGTTCTGCATAGCTCGGCCCGGTCGAACCGGACCGCCATACGTCTCGGGGGTCGCAAGTTGCGTCAAACCACTTAGTGAATATTTTCGCCCCAGCACCGGCCGCCCGCGCACACCACTCGTTGATACCCCACTGGCTCGTACGCCTGGGCCCGGTCGGCTTGTTTGCGGTCGCCATAGTTGACTCCTCAATCATTCCGCTGCCCATTCCCGGAAGTACGGACCTGCTGCTGCTCCTGCTCGTCTCGCACAGCGGGAATCCCTGGCTGCTGACCGCGTGCGCCATCGCCGGCAGCATCATCGGTGGGTACACCACCTGGCATTTGGGCAAGAAGGGCGGGGAAGCGGCCATGAGCCGCTGGATGTCGCCACGCATGCTGAAGCGTGTCAATGTTTGGGTCGGTGACCATCCGGTCCTCGCAGTCTTTCTCCCAGCCGTACTGCCTCCGCCCATTCCGCTTTCGCCGTTCATCCTTGCGTCGGGCGCTCTTGGCGTCTCGCGCGGCCGCTTTCTGGCCGCGTATTCAGCGGCGCGCATCCTGCGCTACTCGCTGGTGAGTTGGCTTGCCGTGGCGTACGGACGCCATGTGGTTCGTCTCTATAACCAGGAACTCGGAAAATGGTCGGCCCCGCTGCTTTGGATGTTTCTGGCTGTAGCTGTGGCCGGCCTGGGTTATGGCATCTGGAAATTTCGCCGACTCCGCCGTTCCGATGCCAGGAGCCCGCTCAACTTCGAATCGGAACCCGCGCAGTAGGCTCGCACACCGGAGTCGCCCGCTGATCTTACCCCGCGGAGACTGCTGCTTCCTCGCCGGTTTTTGAAGTCACCCCGTCCGCAGCCCCGTTGCTCTCCGCGGCATCCTGAAACGGAAGAAAGACGGAGAACGACGTACCGCTTCGCCCTTTGCGCTGCGTGCTCCATACCCGCACCTCGCCATGGTGCCGCTCCACCAGTTGCGCCACAACCCACATGCCCAACCCGGTCCCTGTCTCCATCTTGGTGGTGAAAAACGGCTCGAAGATGCGCCGCATGGTCGCCCGGCTCATGCCCACACCTGAGTCGACAAACGTAATCCGCATACCGGCGATCTTCGCGTCGCGCCAACTTTGAGAGGGCCTGAGACGTACCACTAGCCGGCCGCCTTGCGGCATCGCATCAATGGCGTTCGCTACCAGGTTCGCGAAGATCTGCTGCGTCTCGCTTGGCATGCAGTCCACGCTCATCTCGCGCGCCGCTCGCACCTCCACCGCGATATCCGACGCCACCAGCTTGCTGCGAAACAGCGCCAGCACCGATTCCAGAACCTCTGAAAGCCGAGTGCTCTTCGGCGAGCCCGCCTGGCGATGGAACTTGAGCGTCTGCTGCGTAATCAGCGAAACCCGCATCAGTTGCTCCAATGCATGATGAGCGTGTTCCTGTGCGGTTTCCGCCGTCTCGGCCAGCGTCACCAGGAACAGTAAGTTTGAAACCGCCTCGAGCGGATTATTGATCTCATGCGCGATGGAGGCCGCAAGGCGTCCCGCGATGGCCAGCTTTTCGGTACGCAGCAGCGCATCTTCGGTTCGCTTGCGAAGCGTCACGTCCGCCACCACACCCACAATGCGCTCTACCTGCCCGGCGGCGTCACGCTGACATTTTCCCTGCGACTCCAGCCAATGCACTGAACCATCCGGCCACACCACGCGATATTGATTGTGGTAATCCGCGGCTACGCCGTCCCGGGCTGCCATCACGGACTTCCTCACCGCTTCCGAGTCTTCCGGGTGAACCGCCGCCAGCCAGACTTCCGTTGCTGGCGGCACAGACCCCGGCTCAAGCCCGATCATCCGGTACTTCTCCTCTGACCAGTGGATCGTGCCCTGTTTCAAATCCCACACCCACAGAGCCATGCCGTTGGCTTCAAGCGCAATCTGCAGCATCGCATCCCGATCGCGCAACGCATCGCTGGCCGCGGCGCGCTCTTCCGCCAGCTGCCGCTCCGCGTTCGCCCGCATCAGTCTTTGCTCCAACTCCTGGGTGCTTAGTTGGGCCCGTTCCCGCGATAACCGCCGTATCCCCCAGCCCAGGCTGAGCGTGATGGAAACAAAAACCGCAAGACGCAATTCCTCGGTTGCATTTCCAATCGAAAACCGGAACTGCGCCTTGGTCAGGAATGAATCTACCAGGAAGATTTCCGCCAGCGCGCAGAATGCACCGCCCCACATCCCCAGGAACCAGCAGCTCAAAATCACCGTCGGAAAGGCCAGAAGCAGCGGAAAGGCGCGGAAAGGGGGAATCCAATAAGCTATTCCCGCGCCCAGGCACGCAGCGCAAAAACCCAGCAGGGCGCGCAACGGCCAGGGCAGGCGCTCGACCATTGTGGATGCGGGAAGCTTGGCAGGGTTCATCCGGTGTTTGCTCTCGGGGACCGAATGACGATTTGCGCGCCGATCGGCAAGCCCTTTCGCTTTTTGAAGATACTAAGATTTTCCTGAAATTGGAAGACTTTACCTGACATACGCTTCAGATGCGCGCGCCCGAATTCTCGTCGCCCAGTCTTGCCGATTCCATGAACCCCAGAGCGGCCTAGCCGAATCTACTTAAAAGCACGTTGAACTTGTTCTTCAGCTAAACGCTCCCCGGCCACATTTCACCCGGAATGCGAATCGAAAAACAGCACCAAACTCTTAGGAGAGCCCTTTGCCCGAATTGCAACCCGCTGCGCCGGCGATGTCCGGTGCAGCACCCGCCGTCCGGCAGGTTGACAATCCGAATCTGTCGCTCCATACCGCCTGGAAGCCAAGGGTCAATCCCTGGCTGATCGCCATGACCGTTGCCCTTGCCGCATTCATGGAGGTCCTCGATACCTCCATCGCCAATGTGGCTTTGCCCCACATCGCCGGCTCGCTCGGCGCCAGCACGGATGAAGGCACCTGGGTTCTCACCAGCTACCTGGTCTCCAACGCCATCGTGCTTCCTCTGGGCGGATGGGCCTCAAGCGTCCTCGGCCGTCGCAATTTCTTTGTCCTCTGCATCGTCATCTTCACCGTCTCCAGTTTCCTTTGCGGCGCGGCGCCATCGCTCCCCCTGCTGCTTCTCTTCCGCGTTTTGCAGGGCGCTGGGGGCGGCGGACTGCAACCCATGGCCCAGGCCATCATGGCCGATTCTTTCGAGCCCCAAAAACGCGGCCAGGCCTTCGCGCTCTACGGCCTCGTTGCCGTGCTCGCACCATCCATCGGTCCCACCCTCGGCGGATGGATCACCGACAATTTCTCGTGGCGCTGGATCTTCTACATCAATATCCCCGTCGGCATTCTTGCCTTCATCCTGGTTACCCGGCTCGTTGAAGATCCCCCGTGGATCAAAGCCGATCGTTCTCGCTTCTTCAAGATGGATTACGTCGGCCTGGCCTTCCTCACCATCGCCATGGGCGGCATGCAGATCATGCTCGACAAGGGCGAGGAGAATGACTGGTTCGCATCCAACTTCATCTGCTTCTTCGCCTTCCTCTTTATCGCCGGCATGGTCGCGCTTGTCTGGTGGGAGTGGCGGCAAAAAGACCCCCTCATCAACCTCAGAGTCTTCCGCTATAAGAACTTCGCCATTTGTTGTTTTCTTATGATGCTGGTCGGCGGCGTGCTCAACGCCAACACCGTGCTTCAGCCTGAGTTCATGCAGCAGCTTCTCGGCTGGACCGCGACCACAACCGGTCTCGCCCTTACCGGCGGCGGATTCACCCTGCTCTTCGTAATGCCCCTGGCCGGCATTGCCACCAGCAAAGTTGCCGCGCGCTACCTTACCGCCGTTGGATTCATCCTCTTCATCGTCACCTTCCGCATTGCCGCCGAGGTCACCACGCTCAACATGACCTTTGCGCAGGCCTCCTGGCTGCGCGTCGTGCAAATGATCCCGCTTCCCTTCTGCTTCATTTCCATCACCACGGCGGCCTACGTCGGCATGCCCAAAGAGGACTCGAACCAGGTCGCCGGCCTCATCAACTTTGCCCGTAACATCGGCGGCAGCATCCTTATCGCGCTCACCAACGCCCAGGTCACCAGCCGCTCCATGTGGCACGAGCAGCATCTGCAAAGCACCATGGGCCCCGCTTCCATCGGCTACCAGCAGCATGTGAATGCGCTGACGGGCTTCTTCGGCAGCAGCTTCGGTGGCCCCAACGGCGCAGGACTGGCCATTGCCAGCATTTATAACCAGCTCAACCAGCAGGCCGGCGTGCAGGGCTACCAGGATGTCTACATGGAACTGTCTTACATGTCTATCTTTCTGGTATTCCTGGCGTTCCTGCTGAGCAAGAACAAGCCCGGCGCCGCTCCCGGTGGTGGCGGCATGCACTAGGGAATTCCCTGGGCCGGTATCGGTCGAACCGTTATGTCCGCTAACCGTGCCGCTAAAGTGCTACCGCGTTGCTGAAAGTGTTATCGCCTTGCTCCCGCAGTCCCCATAATCTGGATTCTCGATCAGCAAACGGGTCGTTCTGCTTAGGGGATATCCAATTGCCAGGAATCAACCGCCAAAACTCAATCGTCGAACCAACTGCGGTGGATTCCCTTTCCCCCTCGTTCGCTGAAATCATTTCGGCGCTGTCCTTTGCTCTTGATCTCACCGAGGGCGCGGTTCCCGGACATGCGCTGCGTTGTTGCCTGTTGGGCATGCGCATGGGCAGCGAACTCGGCTTCTCCGATTTCGAGCTCGCCGACCTCTATCATGCCCTGCTCTTGAAAGATGTTGGCTGCAGCAGCAACGCCGCGCGCATGTGTCAGATCATCGGCGGTGGCGACGACCGCCTGATCAAATCCTGCGTAAAGCTGGAAGACTGGACCCGCCCGCATCAGCCAAGCCTTTCCGCCGTGCGCCTCTTGTGGAACAGCGTCCTGCCCAATGAGGGACCACTCCGCAAGGTCGGGCGCATGGTCAGAATCGTGCTCACACAGCACACCAACAACCGCGAAATGATTCAGATGCGCTGCGACCGCGGCGCCAGCATCGTGCGCAAGATCGGCTTGAGCGAGCAAACCGCGCTGGCCGTCCGCGCCCTCGATGAACACTGGGACGGCGGCGGCTATCCGGAGCGTTCCACCGGAACCGCCATCTCTCCCCTCGCCCGGGTCATGGCCGTCGCGCAGCATCTTGACGTCTTCGCCCTTGAGCGAAGCCCCGCTATGGCCATGCAGGTTTTGCGCCAGCGCAGCGGACGCTGGTTCGATCCCGAGGTCGTGAAAGCCGCCGAGTCGCTCCACCGAAAGGGCGCCTTGTGGATGCACTGTCTACGCAACTCTGCCGAATCTGCTGTGGAGTCGCAGCGATTTGCCCGGTCCGCCGTGCTCGACCTTGCGCCTCCGCAAATTGCCGGCACCAGTCACTCGCATATTGACTCCATCTGTGAAGCATTTGCCGAAGTGGTCGATGCCAAATCTCACTTCACCTTCAGCCATTCCGTCGGCGTCACCAGCGTTGCCTCTGCCGTCGGCGACGTGATGGAACTCAAGCCTGAGCGGAAACAGTTGCTGCGTCGCGCAGCGCTCCTGCACGATCTCGGAAAGCTTCGCGTGCCCAACTCCATCCTTGACAAACCCAGCCACCTCGACGCCGATGAGTGGTCTATCATGCGCGAGCATTCCGGCCTGACCGCCTCCATTCTGCGGCGCGTGCAGCAGTTCCGCGAGCTGGCCTTCATTGCCGGCGCCCATCACGAAAGACTCGATGGCTCGGGATATCCGGACGGCCTTCGCGCGGATGACCTTCCGCTCGAAGCCCGAATTCTGGCTGTCGCCGACATATACAGCGCGCTCACTGAAGATCGCCCCTACCGAACCGGCTACAGCCACGAACAGGCAATCGAAGTCATGGCCCGTGAAGGCTCCGGCAAGCTGGACGCCGATTGCTTCGCCGCCCTCCCAAAAGCAGCCGAAGCTCTCAACCAGAAGGTGCCGGTCCCTGCGGAGCCCATGCGGATGCCGCCCGTTCTCGCGTATACATCCCACGGCCCGGACCGCATCGATCCCAAGCGCCCGGTCTCGCTTGTGCAATAGTGTGTCCAATAGTGTTGGTTGCCCGTAGCGCTGCGACGAATTCTTTCTTATGCGCCGCTGATCGGGTAGCTCGGCGTGAAGGGGAAGATCAACTCCGCTTCGGACGGAATCGGCTTGCCATTTATCGTGGCCGGCTGAAAACGCCACGTCCACACAACGTCCAGGCAAAGCTTGTCCAGCTTGGCGCTCACGCTCTTTACCAGGGTCTCGCTTACCACCTGGCCCAGTGCGTCCACCTTCACGTCCACCACGACTTTTTGTTCATTAGACGGCAGCAGCGAACGGTCATGCACTGGCGGATGTGGCGAGAAAATCGGGAATCCCGGATGCACGTCTTCGGCATCGCTCCCGTTCCCGGTCAACGCCTGTCCGCTTCCATCTCCCGCGTGCGGCGTTTTGGGCGCGCCCCCGCCAGACACCTTGGGATGCGTATGTTCCACAGGAACAACCGTCTTGCGGACGACATCTGGTGAATGGTCAGGATCCTGGATGCGCGCGGAGGTATCCATCGGTGGCAGCAGGAACTTCACCGCATGGGACCCGCCTGAAGTTTCCACCAGCGTAATCACACGAAAAGAAGTGGGCGCAACCACCCTGGTTCCAGCCGCG
>Ga0187847_10000353_pt1 | contig 53743 bp, 41 predicted proteins | sample June2016WEW_4_10_FD_132458 | JGI IMG/M metagenome (GOLD analysis project Ga0187847, IMG submission 132458) | Peatland microbial communities from SPRUCE experiment site at the Marcell Experimental Forest, Minnesota, USA - June2016WEW_4_10 | ecosystem: Environmental > Terrestrial > Soil >...
GACAGTGCCAACTTCTCGGTTCGGTCATGAGCGCTTATTTGCCAGTCGGATATTGGATAGTTCAGTGGCCAGATCGATCCAGCGGTCTACGAGCGTCTTCATGACCTCGTAGTTCTTCAGTTCCCGGCGAACAGCAGCGAGATCTTCTTTTCGCACGAACTTCGAGCTGCTCTTTCCCTTGCGCGTAAAACTTACCTGATAATAGGGCCCGTGCTTCTCGGGCGGCGTGGCCTTGCACCGGCATCCGGGGGTGCCGCAGACGTTGTACTGGGTCGAGAGACTGCCTGGACGCAGATCGCCGAGTGCGGCTAGTTGCCCCTTCACCTTCTCGATTTGCCGCAGCAAAAGCTTTTCCTTGGAGATTGTCATTGACTAAAAGCATAACGCCAAGGATACCCATTTGCGAGTCATGTGACCGATAGCACGATGATGCTACCGGCTATTGTGCTTGCATCGATATTATGCCCCTCTGGATCGCCTGGTTCGATGCCGTGCGCGCTCTGCGTCCGGCCTGCAGAAGATTCCACACCTTCCTCTGGATGATTCTGGTCCTGGTCGGCCTCTGCTGCCGCCCGGAGCGGGCCGGCGTCACCAGCCTGGTTCGCCTCTTTGGCTTCGGCAACCGAGGCTATCGACGCTTCCTGCACCTGTTTCATAGCCGCGCCCTGGATCTTGACGCGCTCACCGCCTGTTGGGCGCGGCTGTGTTTGCGACTCTTTGAGCCCGTCGCCGTGGGAGAGCGGCTGGTCTGCCTGGCCGATGGCATCAAGGCCCCGAAAGAAGGCCGCAAGATGCCCGCCGTCAAGCTGCTCCATCAACAGTCGGCCAGCAACTCAAAGCCTGAATACATCATGGGCCACAGCTTTCAGGCCGTCAGTTTGCTGGTCCAGGGGCCGGCCGGCAACGTCGCCGCCGTGCCGCTGGTCTCGCGCATTCACGAGGGTTTGATCTGGTCCAACCGCGACATGCGCACCCTGCTCGATAAGTTGGCCTCGCTGCTGTTTTCTCTGGCTGGCATCGTCGATCGCAAGTTGCTGCTGGTCGCCGATGCCTACTACGCGTCGGGCAAGATGATCACGACACTACTCGGCCAGGGACATCAACTCGTCACCCGCGCCAAGTCCAACGCCGTGGCCTACTGGCCTGTGCAGGTGCCCGCGCGCCGTCGCCGCGGACGGCCCAGGCTCTACGGCGAAAAAGTGAAGCTCAAGGATTTGGCCCGCGATGAGAGCCAGTTTATCTCCGCTCCAAGCCCCGTCTACGGCGAGCAGAATGTCACGCTGCGCTATCGCGCCATCGATCTGCTGTGGCGGCCAGCGGGACGACTGGTGCGCTTCGTCATTGTTCGACATCCGCTGCGCGGCACGATCTTCCTGCTGGCCACCGATCTGACTTTGGAACCGCTTGAGATCGTCCTGCTCTATGGCTACCGCTTCAAAATCGAGCTAGGCTTCCGGCAAGCCGTGCATGTCGTAGGAAGTTACGCATACCACTTTTGGATGGCCGACATGAAACCGCGCCGCCGCGGACAGGGCGACCAATATCTGCACCGCGAAAGCCAGACTTATCGCGACGCCGTCCGCCGCAAGATCAATGCGTTTCACCTGCATGTGCAGTTGGGCTGCATCGCGCAGGGACTGCTGCAGCATCTGGCCTTGAATCACACGGCCGAGGCCTGGCGCTATTTCCGCAGTTGGCTGCGCACCATGAATCCCGCGCTGCCGCCCTCGGAACTGGTCGTCGCCTGTGCGCTGCGCGAAACACTGCCGGAATTTCTCCAGGCTGCGGCGCTCCCGCACAAACTGAGAATTATTCTCCGCAGCTACAACGAAGCCAACAACGCCTCGCAATCCAACAATTGCGGCGCGGAGATCGCCGCATGAGACAGAGGGAACTTAGCACTGTCCAGATTAATGTAGTTCTAAGCAATCACTCGATGGATGATAACGCCTATGGACCGGCTATAGCGGTTTAGCCAGCGGGCCGTCCCGGTCGCTAAAGAACCTTGCACAAGCCGTGTTCAAAATTGACCAGCAGTACAGATTGCTGGATGGCATACTCTCTCCACTGCTTTATCTGAAGCTCTGAGGAGAGGTCAACAATGCCAAATACGTCAGGAACACTCCTAATTGTCGATGATGACTCTTCCATTCGAGAGCTGTTGTCCCAGGTGCTTAGTGAAATAGGGTACAGCGTGCGAACCGCTGAAAACGGTTTCTCCGCATTACGCGAGATACGGAATGAAGTTCCCGAGATGCTTCTCTCCGATCTCAATATGCCCGGTATGTCCGGCTTCGAGTTGCTCTCCGTAATCCGACGCCGCTTTCCCGCGATCCGGACGATTGCCATGAGCGGGTCATTCACCGGTGACGAAGTGCCTTCCGGCGTTGCTGCCGATGCATATTTCCAAAAGGGCAGCAGCATCGGAGCTCTTTTGCGGATTATGAACACACTTCCCAAGTTGGAGCGGAATGCACACCCGCCCACCAGCCCCGACGCGCCTCTCTGGATTCATCGCAACACTCACGACTTCTCCCCGGATGCGTCTGTTACGATCACCTGCCCGGAATGTCTGCGGACTTTCCCGGAGACTCTCGGCACTGGCGGCCCGAAGCGCAAGATAGATTGCATGTATTGCCACTGTTCAATTCACTATGCAATCGTTCAGCCGGCAGACCGGATGCCCTCAACGCCATTTCAACGGAATGCCGCAGAGCCGGCAGCCTTTACGGGAAGTTCTCCGAACTTCAGTTACTGACAAAAAGAAAGAGATTGTGAACGATGCGCACCATTTCTCAATCACATGTACTTCTGCGCAACCGCATTGAACTTCCCGATGGCCTCGGACTAACGACAGAAGATTTTGGCGAGGACTGGAACTTTGTGCGGTTAGCAAATACGCTTCGATTAGAGAAACAACTCACACTGCACGGCTGGAGTTTTGTCAGGATCGCCGATGGCCCGATGCGGAACGGCGTTGGAGATACATCGCAGGAAGCGATCGCGAGCGGGCTCAAGTTGGCGCTTCGCCACGTAAGCGCGCACTTCAATGCAGCGGAAGTGGAACATATGGAGTTGACGCAATATCCTTGGTTTTTTCTGGCCAAGGTCAGAGTGCTTCCGTGCATCATTCAGCAGGGCGTAGCCCTATCTGTAGCCAATGAGTCCGAGACGCTTCCGGTTGCCCGCAGTTCAAGGCACCTATCAGCTCAGAAAGCCACGCTCTACCCATACTTTGCCAGTGGAATGCCCCAACTCAAGAAGATGCTGATCTCATCCAGAACAGAGCAGGCTGTGCAACAATGACTTGAGAATGGGGGTTAGACTGCTCCAATTCTGAGGGAACATGCGCGTTGATAGTGAACGGCGTCCTTTATACCGGTCGTGGTCTCAATAGCTCAGACTAGAGAAAAAGTGATCCGCTAATCTCAATCAGGCTGGAGCAGCAAGTCAACGGCGCCAGCTGCAGCTTCTTTCGCTTGAGACACTCGAGTAGTATTCGGGTGCCTCAAAGAAATCGAGAAGGAATAAATCCACCGAGGTGAAGTTGTGAATAAAGATCAAGTGACGGGCATGATTGACGAATTGGCCGGAAGTGTAAAGCGCAAGGCGGGCGAGTTGACCGACAATCCAAAACTGCAGGCTAAAGGCATGGTTCAGCAGGTCAAGGGCAAGGTCGAAGGCGCGTGGGGCAAGGCGAAAGAGTCGGCCCATAATGCAACCGCGTGCAGCGATGCACATGTCGATGCACGCGTGAAACTCGGCATGAATGGTCCAACGGCGGATGCTGGGTGCAACAAAAAGAACTAAAACCTCATCAGGAGGATGTTACATCGAATCCACCGAGCCTATCTCGGTGGATTCGATCACTATTGAGAGCTATAGGTCCTGGCGTCATCACCGGGGCCGCAGACGATGACCCTTCGGGCATCGCCACCTATTCCGTTGCCGGGGCGCAGCTTGGAACCAAGTTGTTATGGACCGCACTTATAACGTGGCCCCTGATGGCCGCGGTCCAGATGATGTGCGCCCGCATTGGCAAGGTGACAGGACAAGGACTTGCCGGAAACTTCAAACAACGATTTCCAAGATGGCTTTTGCTGGTTTTCGTTATCGCTCTTCTGGGCGCAAATACGATAAATATTGGGGCTGATCTTGCGGGCATGGCAGATGCGGCTGCGATGCTGTCGGGGATTAACTCCCACTGGCTAGTGGTTGCGTTTGCACTGCTTATTTCATGGGCGACGATCCGGCTTCAATATGACCAGATTGCAAATGTGCTCAAGTGGCTGGTTCTTGTGCTTTTCGCGTATCCGGCTACAGCGTTTGTGGTGGGCGCTGATTGGGGCCAGGTGCTGCGCGACACGCTCATTCCGTCAATGCCGCACGGCAGGGATGAATGGGCTATGCTGGTGGCGATTCTTGGCACTACTATAAGTCCGTATTTGTTTTTCTGGCAAGCGAGCGAAGAAGTTGAAGAGGAAAAGTCGTCAGGCCAGAGTTCACTCGCATTGCGCAGAGGAGCCACGCCCGAAGAGCTTGGTTTGAGAAACATCGATGTGGGGGTTGGCGCGTTTTTCTCGAATATGGTCATGTTCTTTATCATCCTGACAACTGCCATCACACTCAACAGGCACGGCATTACGAAGATCGCGACCTCACGCGAGGCAGCCGAAGCGCTGCGGCCTTTTGCCGGAAACTTTGCAACGACCTTGTTCACATTGGGGATAGTCGGCGTTGGATTCCTTGCCATCCCGACGCTCGCCGGATCGACGGCATACGCCTTTGCCGAAACTCTTGGGTGGCGTCAGGGGCTGAACAAGAAACTGAGACAGGCACGCTGGTTTTACGCTCTGATTCTGGTTTCAACAGGAGTGGGCGTCGCGCTGGATTTCATTGGCATCAACCCTGTGAAAGCGCTCTACTGGACGGCAGTCATCAACGGATTGCTGGCGCCGTTCCTCCTGATGGCGATTCTGATTGTCGCCAGGGACAAGAAACTGATGCAGGGCCAACCAAGCTCCCGCCTGGGGTGGATTGTTGTTGCGGTCACTACAGTAGCCATGTTTGCGGCGAGTGTTGCGATGTTTGTGGTGTAGACTTTTTGTCGCGCAGCGTCAGCACGGGGTGAGCGTTAGTACACAGACTAAGCAAGACTCGGGTGTAAATCTTGACCTGACGCAACATGCGCCGCCTTTCAATCCTCGCAGCTCCGATGGGCAAAACATAGCCGGGCAATCGAAGGACTATTGGCACAAGGACTCATATGCGTACCATCCGAACTCTGTTAGTGTTTCTTGCATTGGCCATTCCGGCCATCGTGTTTGGACAGATAGGTATAAGGATCGCAATTGGCCCACCCGCTCTGCCCATGTACGAACAGTCCATTTGCCCCGGAGATGGCTATCTATGGACACCGGGCTATTGGGCTTATGACGACAGCGTCTCCGATTACTACTGGGTGCCCGGAACGTGGGTATTGGCGCCGGAAGAAGGCTTACTTTGGACTCCAGGCTATTGGGGCTGGGGCGACGGTGGATTCGTCTTCAATGACGGATACTGGGGCCCAGAAGTCGGCTTCTACGGCGGGATCGACTACGGCTTCGGTTACTCCGGCGAAGGTTATGAAGGCGGCCGTTGGGACAACGGGCACTTCTTCTATAACCGTTCTGTAAACAACGTGGATGGCGTGAATATTCACAATGTGTATACCGCCAACGTCACTATCAACAACAAGGAGAATCGCGTCAGTTTCAACGGCGGCGTTGGCGGGATTGAAGTGCGGGCAAACTCGAAACAAGAGGCCGCAGCAAGGCAGAAACACATTCCGGCGGTAGCAGCTCAAACTGAACATGCACAAGCTGCGCGCTCTAACCCGGAATCGCGGGCATCTGTGAATCACGGCAAACCATCCACAACGGCGACAAGCTTGCCTGTAGGTCTTAACGATCGCCAGGCGCCAACGGCTGCGCGGGCGACGGAGCCGGCCAAGGCTCCAGTGGGCAGTGCCGCATCTGAGCCGCGCGTCGAAGCGCCGGCAGTGCGTTCGGACAACGCTCCAGCTCGCCCCGCTGTGCATCCTAATGACCTTCCCCCAATTGGTCGTCCGGCACCGGCCAACTCCGGGAATGCGAAGGCAGATAAGAAGTACGAACAGAAGCAGGACAAGTTGATCGCCACGCAAACCCAAGAGCGGCAACAACTTCAGCAGAAGCAGGATTCGGAACATCAACAAACGGTGAACGCCAGCACGCAGAAACTTGACCAGAAGCACCAACAACAGACGCAGGCTCTACAGCAAAAACACTCATCGCAGCAGCAGTCTCTACAGAATCGCCAACCTCATGCGAGTCAAACGCAGCCTCACGAATCCGGGTCAGAGTCCAGGAAGTAGCTGGACTGTCCGATTGCAAGCTGACCATTCATAGAAGCAGCTTACGGCCGGGTAATCACACCCGGCCGTTCTTTTTGCTCTGGGATCGGAAACACTTGCACCTTGAAACAACTGCAAATGCTCAAGACAGGAAGCGCAGGACACAACGACGGCGGGAGTTAGACGGCCCGAGATGCTTCGTTCTGCAAGGCAAGCTTCTCAGCGGCCTCGATCTTACGCAAGCCTTGAATCTTCCATACACCGTAGCAGACGGTGACCGCCAGCAGGACGGCAAATACGCAAAGCAACGGAGTCGACCACTTTTGGAGGCTTCCTGAGAACAGACGGACGATCTTGCGCCCGTAGGTCACACCAAGCCATGCAACGAATGAATAACGCAGGCTGCGAGCCGCACCAAAGACGACGAGGAAGCGCCTGCGCGAGACTCCCAGCGCGCCGGAAGCAAGCGCAAACGGCAAGAGCGGAATTGGCGGAGGAAGCAATGCCGGAATAAAGACAGCCAGGGCTGGGTTACGTTTTACCCAGGCGACGACTCGCCGAAGAAGACGCGCCGGCACATGGCGGCGCAGCGCCGCTTCGCCACCTCTGCGGCCAATGTGCCAGGTGGTATACCCGCCCAGAATGCTGCCTGCAATGGCGCACGGGGTGAGCAGCCATGGATCTCCGCTGTGCGCAACCAACCAAAGCAACAGCAGGTCGGTGCTGCCCGGCAAAGGAAGAGGGATGACCGACGAATCTACCACCGAAACAGAGAACAGGCCCAGTGCTCCCAGATGCGTAAGCCAGTGCGGCGCGATTGGGTGATTCACGCGCGGCGCAACATACAGAGCCGATTGCCGGACTAAGACGCTCATACAAACTTAACCTTGAATTTCAACGCGGAAGATTCAATACAATCGCAACAATCGACGACCTATCCCGCGTTCGCCCCGCGCAAAGTAATCCAGTAGTACCTTCGCCAACAAAACATGCATCGAACAGGTTTCAATGCAAACATAGCCAACAGACCGTCAAACGGACGCAACTCCGCTTGTTTAAATTTCACTGAATTACAACGCGGACACTTTCGGCGTATGCAAAGCAGATGCGGTAGCCAATCGGGCCAGTTACGGCTTGCATTCACCACGTTAACCATCCTTCCCGGCATCACTATCGCCCAAGCTAAAATGCTCGTCTCTCTGGCAAACTCGTGTTAGCGTTCAGCCAGGCGAGGAGACATCGGATGCTGCCCCTGGCAAGCGCAATGCTGGTGTCGGCCGCGCCGTAATAAAGATTAATGGTGTCCCCGTCCGCGTCAATGGTCTGTCCACATGGGAAAACGACGTCATTAACATCTCCGACACGTTCATATGGGGCTTCTGGTCCGAATATCCATGAATTTCCGCGCTGCAAGCAAATCTCTGGCTTCTCCAGATCGAAGAGCGCCAAGCCAAGACGATAAATGCTGCCCGATGCGGTTTGCCGCACTCCGTGGTAAATCATCAACCAGCCTTTTGTAGTTTCAATAGGTGGAGAACACAGGCCAATCTTATTCGCATCCCACCATCCGCCGCGCCGCGCCTCCAGAATGATTTTATGGCTTCCCCAATGTTTCAAATCGGGCGAGTAGGATATCCACATATGAGCGCCCAGTGCCGTCATTGGCCGGTGAATCATAGCCCAACGTCCGCCGAATCTTCTAGGCAAGAGCGCAGCGTCCTTATCTTCCGGAGGCATAATTACGCCGAATCGTTCAAAGCTTCGAAAATCCTTAGTTAACGCCAGTGAGACTCCGGGGCCTCCTCGCGCAAAGGATGTATAAGCCACGGCGCATTGCTCGAGTTCAGGGACGTAGGTAATACGCGGATCTTCGATACCCCAAATCTCCTCAGGGTATTCTTGCGGATTCGCGATCAAAGTAGGTTGAGGGTCGATCCGCCAATTATCAACCCCGTTGGCAGAACGGGCAGCGCAAAGATGCGATAAACCGCTCCGATCTTCAACGCGGCAAAGCAGCAGGGTGTCGCCATCAGCCAGTCGCACGACGCCAGCGTTCAATACGCTGTTAATGGGGTATGGCCAATCTTTGCGGCTGAGGAGCGGATTGCTGGAATAGCGCTTCAGCAACGGCAAATCGGCGCACGCTTTCACCTTCGCCTGCTCAAGATCGACCGATTCCGATGACTCGTCCACGGAGTTATTTGGATTCAATAGGAGACACTCATTCCATGATTCAATGCGTTTGCGCTTGTTACTTTGGCCGCTTGCATTTCGAGCAAAGCCATGAGAAACGAGAGCGTGGATTCAGCTCCCTCATTTTCGTTCGCGCGATCCGGGTGAAGCCCGTCTTTGCATCCACCTGTCACTGGATCGTAAAGAGGAACCCGGAGATCGTTCTTGCCGAGAAACCAGCCAAAGACTCTGCGAGCTTCATCAAGCCACTGGCTTTCTTCCGTCAACTTAAATACTTCGAGACAAGCAGATATTGTCGCGCAGGCTTCCACTGGCTGCTGATCAAAGCGCGCCTTATCGCTTCCTTCTATGAAGAATCCGCTAGACCCGATGGGCACGAAGATCTCTTTGTCGTCGCGGTATTGTTCGGCTACGAGCCATTTCAAAGAGTCCATTCCGGCCTCAATCATTCTTTGGTTGCCGCTCCTCCATCCTGCCAGAATAAGGGCTTGCGGAAGCCTTGCATTTGAATAGGAGAGGCTTCTTTCGAACCACTTCCATGTCTCGGAGTGACTTCGATCATAGATATCAAGAAGCCGATTGGCAAGGATATTACGTGCTCCCTGAATAGCTCTATCTCCGGGGAACCAGTCCAAATAGGCCTGCATGCCGAGGATGCTAAATGCCCAGGCGCGCGGACTGGTAAACGCAAGTGTTGCGGGGACCGCGGCTTCGAAGAGCCTTCCGGCCGCACCTCTCAGGCCCGCATTTCGCGAGGCACCGAGTACCTTGCCCAGTGACCATAGCGCGCGCCCATGACTGTCGTCCGACCCAATATCTTCGAGCCACTTGCGATCGTAACCAAGAAAATTTCTAAACCTTCCTGTGTCGGCATGAAAGGCCAGCCATAAAAAAGACAAATAGCGATGAGAAAGGCTCAGATACTCACTTCTTTCCGTATAAGGATGATTCTCATCCAAAAGAATTGACACAAGAAGGGCGCGTGCGTTGTCGTCGGTTGTATAGCCCTCGCGTGTGTTTGGCACCGAGAAAATCGCGTGCTGCAAGATGCCTGTGTCGTCAGTCATAGTCAACAAATGACCAGGATTAAGCGCGGGCAGAGGGTCCGCTGGCGCCACTGCAAGATCGCCCTGCCGTGCGGCTCGTGGTCGCAGTGAGCGCTCAAAACGTGCCCGTTGAAAGCTCGCCATGTAAGCCCGCGCCGTCTTCGCCCAAGTCGTTCCGCGGGAATGAAGATAGGCCCTCTTCCGCATAGCATGACGTTCCGAGGGATTTTCCAGTAATGCAAGAACAGCCTCAGCGATCGCACTGGAACTGTCGAAAGGTACGATTACGCCTCGCTTTTCTGCGAGTAACTCTTTGGCATGCCAATAAGGTGTGGAAATGATCGCCTTACCTGCCCCGAGGGCAATCGCAAGCGTGCCAGAGACAACCTGTGCCTCATGCCGGTAGGGTGTGATGTAAATATCTGCCGCGCCTACATGCTCTATCAATTCTTCGGTACCTACAAAATGATTATTGAAAATCAGGTGATCGGAAACGCCAAGCCGTTTTGCAAGTGCCTGCAGTTCTTCACGATAACGCTCACCTTCCCGCCGGCGGATATGTGGATGGGTCACTCCAGATACGATATACACGACGTTCGGTTGTTTTGCCAGAATTGCAGGGAGTGCCTGAATGACGTTCTCAATGCCTTTATTCGGCGATAACAAACCGAAAGTAAGGAGAACAGATTTGCCTTCCGTACCAAACTTGTCTTTGAAGTAGTTTGGGTCCATGAAGGGAAGATCAGGGACACCGTGTGGAATTACATCGATTTTTTCTCTCGAAATCGCATACACTTCGTTTAGCAACTGTGCTGCCAACTCGCTCATTACTACCATTCGATCTGAAAGATGAGCAATCTCTTCGAGTACTATCCTCTGATTCGCGTCGGGCTCTCTCAGCACCGTGTGTAGGGTGGTAACCAGCGGCATTGTCAATTTGCGCAGCAAGGCGAGAATGTGGGACCCTGCGTTGCCGCCGTAAATACCATATTCGTGCTGCAGACAGACAAGGTCATTACCGTTGAAGTTGAGGAAATCGGCTGCGCGCTCATACGAGGCAAGGTCCTCCTGCGTAAGTTCCAGGCGAACCCGTTTGGGATAATCATAGCTCGATTCCGGATCGTTCACCGGTATGGCAAAGAGACGCTCTTCCCCGTATTCTGTCGCGAGGGCGGTGCACAGGTCGGTGGTAAAAGTAGCAATGCCGCACTCACGCGGCAAGTAGTTTCCTACAAACGCAATGCGGGTTGGCAAAGGCAGCTTGCACGCCTTCATCGCAATATGCAAATCTGCTTCAATGAGGGGACCTGCTAAAGCGTTTTCCGAGTGAATCGTATCAGGAAGCGACATCATATCCTCTTTTCACGTTCAAATCTGGCCAAGAACCAGGAGAATAATGATGATCAGAAGAACTAATCCCAATCCTCCGCTCGGATAATATCCCCAATTCCTGCTATGCGGCCACCGGGGCAGCGCGCCTAGCAGCGCCAAGATCAGAAGTACTATCAGTACAGTAGCAAGCATTTTCACACCTTTCGTCTCTGCAACCGAGATGGATTACCAAATATACGCTGCGGCCTCTTTTCTAGACCGCAGCGTATTGGTGGTTTCGTCAGCGCACGTTGCTAGTTACTACATTTGAGGGCTTCCAATTGCATCACCAGAAACGACCAACTCAACTCTCCGGTTCTCTTGTCGGCCGCTGGAAGTGTCGTTGGATGCCACCGGCGATGTGTTGCCGAAGCCGCTGGCGCTCACTGAGTTTGTTGTAACACCTTGTTGCACAAGGTAATTGAGTACCGAATCAGCGCGATTCTCCGACAATTTCTGATTCATGTCATCGCCGCCGACGTTATCGGTGTATCCGCCAACCTGAATGTTGAGTCCCGGGTAGGAGATCAGAATTCCAGCAACTTTTGCGAGTTTTTCGCGTGCGCCTGGCTTCAACGAGTACTGTCCCGTGTCGAATAATACATCGGACATGCTGACAATCAGTCCACGCGCACTATCACGAGTTGCAAGAATTGTGTTCAGTTTTTCGGATAATTCCGCGCGCATTGCGGCCTTATCGCTGTCGGCCTGATGCTCACCCTGCTGAGCATTCTGCGCTGCGATGCGAGCCTGTTCCGCGTCGGCCTGAGCCGCGGAGATTGCGGCTGCCGAAGTTGTTTGGTTAGCGACTGTTTCAGCTTGCGCCTTTGCCGTGTCGGCTTGAGCAGCTGCCGTGTCAGCCTGGGCCCTTGCCGCATCGGATTGTGCTTGCTCCTTGAGGCGAATGGCAGCGTCAGCTTGAGCCTGCGATCTTGCCTGTGCGTCGCTGGAAGCCTGGAGATCGTTCGCCTGACGCTGCTCATCGATCTTCTTGACTGCGATTTCGCGCGCATCCTCGGCAGTCTGTACAACCTCTCTTGAAACGGCAATTAGCGGCTTTCTTTCGCCGTGCCCATTCATGGCGTCGGCGTCGGCACTGTTCATCAACTCGACGGCGTGCTGGTAGCTTGCGTTTGCATACGATTCGGCTCCCTCAGATTGAGCGATCCGTAGCGCATTTCGCGCCTCATAGAACTCCAACGGCAGACTCGCACTCAGGACGACCGGGTCAAACTTGTATCCGGTGGGAATGTAGCCCCCACGCTCCATCAACTCGTACTTCGCATTTACTGCTTCGGCAGTTCCTTTCGTGTCCGCGCGAACTACGTTCTCGAGGACAACGACATTGCTCGGCTGCCGGACGGCGTAGTACGGCTCCGCGGTGACAATCAAAGCAAATGCCTGGAGATCGGTGGTTGCAGTCAACTTGCTTCGGTTATTGTCGCCCACCAGCACTTCACCAAGATTTGCTGCCCTGCCTTCGGGTGAGATCGCCCATAAAACATAGGTAAGGTATTCGCCGCCAAAGGTTATAGGGCTTTGCAGATTTCCGAATTCGGCTTCAACTTCTAAAGTGCCGCGCTTGCTTCGCACCTTAGCCTTCCCGTCGGCTGAAGGCATCAATGCTGTGCCGGCAAAATCCACATCCGAGGCACCGCTGCGATGCTGATAGTTGACCGCCTGAACCGTGCGATTAATCACGACCACGCGGTAGGTGGACGTAGGGCCTACGGTTTCGATAACCGTCGTAGTGTGAGGATTGGCCTGTGCGAACGCGCTCAGGCTTAGGGCACTTCCGAATGCGAACAGAATTATGCGTTTCAAGATTTCTCCTACAGGCAGAACCCTGCCCTACTGCGTTGAACTTGCGTTTTGTTGACGGGCACAATGATCCAAGCCTTAACAGGTTGATCCGTCATGGCCCTACACGGAACTGGGTAACGTAATGAAGCAATCCAAAGATTTTGATGAGCCATACAACGAGCACAATCACTACAACAGCGTTGAGAATTCCCTTGATGGTTCCTTGCATGGGAATATAGCGATTTACCAGCCATAACAAAACGCCGACTACCAGCAGCGTGAGTACAACAGTAACGAGGGGCATTTCATTGTCTCCGATCTTTGTGTGGACTTGATCCACTCTCAACGAATCGTCGAGCTGTTCGAGAAAGTCGTGTGGAAGTGTTTGCCTTTGCATAAGCGCAATGGTGAATGCGCCTTTACAAAGAGGGAAAACACGCTCCTCCAAAGAAGGTGATGTTTTGTTCCGTGCGTCCTTGCAGTAAGTCGACGCATAAGAGGAACATACGCCCGATAAAGCGTATAAGTGCAGGAACCAGGAGGAGGATGGAAACAGTTACCGGTCCTGATATATTCTTCCAAGGATATGACCGAATTGCTGAGCTATAAAGCACACGTAAATCGGTTGGGGCGATCGATTTGAAAGAGAAACAGGCCCCATTATTTTCCGGATGCAGCCGGCACAGACAGCCGAGGCTGACTGCGCGGCACCCACGCCAAGTCTCCGCTCAGAACGTAAATGGAGAGCGCACCAAACATAAGTAGAGCACCGACCCAGAATCGCCAGTCACGATGCATACGCTTCCAGTATGGGCCTGGATCGGGCGCCCCGCTGTCGCTGCTATGTCCCTCAAAGTTATGTTTGTTTCCTGTCATTCGTTCTCCCTTGTTGCAAGGCGTTGGTTGAGGCGCGCAAGCTCTTTGCATCCGCTCGTAGCGTCGTGCGCTATGGTTGACGAGTGGCTGCCACAGGCACTTGAGCCGGCGGTGTGAGAGTTGTTATTGAGAAATTAGATGCCGGGTGCGATTGTTCAAGTGGCGCGTCGACTCCTGGCGGGAAGATGAGAATCTGAATCGAACCCCATCCAGAATCCGGGTTCGAGCCCGGCTGCTTGCCCAGGCCCAACGTCTTGAGCTGACTGTCGTCAAAGCCAAAGTTCTCAACCATGTAGTCGCGTATCACCATAGCCCTGGCTTGAGTGAGTTCCAGATCCTTTTGACTATCACCTTCCATGCCGGCGGATACTACGACAACCGCCAGGCCAAAATAATTCTGCGCTAGAAAAGAGCCGGCTGCGTCAAGCGTTTTCTGGCTTGTGAGCTTGGTTGAATCGCGGCTGTTGAAGAGTTGCTTTGCAGTGAATGTGAATGTTTTCAGAGGTTCTCCCTGCGGAAGAGACACAATTCCATTTGCGGTAATATCCCCTGAATCTTCGTAGCCGCGCTTCTTGAAATATCCGCTCAATAAGAAGTTGTGTTTCAGCGCTTCCATATTCTCCTTAAAGTCAGTAACACCGGTCTGCGCCTGGAGCATCGTAGCGTGCAGGGTAGTAGTGGTCTGCTCAAGATTGCTGTAGAGCTGCTTGTCGTTTACAAGCGCTCCCACGGTTCCCTGGCCGGAATCGATTTTGGCGCTTATCGAACTCAGATGAGCCGTCGCTAACGTCGCATTGTTGATGGCCAACTGGCTGCTGTCCAGAATGCCGCTCGTTTTCTTGAACAGGTCCGACATCTGGAGCGGAGGTTCGCTTTGAATGATCTGGCCGTCCTTTACTTCGGCTTGCCCGGACGATCCGAATGAAATCGCAACGTACTGGTTACCTAACACTCCTTCGGTTTCAATGGATGCTACTGAGTCTGCCTTGATAATTTCGTGCGTGGATCTGTCAAGGCTCATGAGTACCGTCACTTTTTCGCCGGGATTATGCGGCAAGGCGATGCTTTGCACGGTTCCGCTGTGAACTCCTCCGACTTGTACGTCAGCTCCGGCAGAGAGGCCCGCGACATTGTCGAATTGCGCTTTCAGTTGGTATGTGGAGCGAAACAGATACTCCTTGCTCCCGATTATGAAGACGCCAGCGGCAAGAACTGCCAATGTTACAAAGATGAATGCCCCTAACCGCGCCAATCTCGACATAGTTCCTCCTACGACTGCTTCAGGAATTCGTTAACAAATTCGATGTTGCTTTGTTCAAGATCTTCAAACCTGCCTTCAATCACTACATTGCCCTGATCAAGCAGAGCCAGGCGATCGGCAATCGTTTTCGCACTATGCAGATCGTGTGTTACAACAATGGATGCCATTTGGCGCTCCCGCTGGAGTTTGAGTATCAGGTCATTGATTTCCCCTGAACTGATTGGATCGAGACCGGCTGTCGGTTCGTCGAGAAGCAGAATCTCAGGCTCAAGCGCGAGCGCGCGCGCCAGGCCCACGCGCTTCTGCATTCCACCTGAGATATCGGATGGCAACTTTCCGAAGCCGCCTACCATACCAACTTCGTCAAGCAACTGCTTCACCCGGTCGCCGCGCTCTGAGCGGGACATATCTCTTCGGTGATGTTCGAGCGGAAAGGCCACATTCTCCGCGATGGTGAGCGAATCGTAGAGCGCGGCATGTTGAAAGAGAAAGCCGATCTTCTTCCTGATTTCCCCCATTTGGTCAATGGCAAGGCCAGCGATGTTTTGTCCACGAATGGAGACCGACCCTGAATCAGGAGTTTCGATGCCGATAATAAGCCGCAGCAGAACACTTTTTCCCGTGCCGCTGCGTCCGAGCACGGCCAGTGTTTCGCCTCGGTTGACGCTTAAATTGATTCCGTCCAAAACCTTGAGAGTTCCGAAGGCCTTACGCAGATTCTCGACGGCGACAACAGGCGCGCTGCCGTCTTCCTCGGTTCGTTCTTGCATCATCGCAATGTCAAAGGCTGTGGCCATTCTTCTCTCATAAGCGTTGCATCAATGGTTGAAGGTTATGGAAAGACAACGAGGATAAACTTCACCAGCACTACGTCGGCCAGAATAAGAAAAAGAGAACCGAGCACAACCGAGTTTGTTGCCGCACGGCCCACGCCCTCAGCTCCGCCGCGCGTGCGCATTCCCTGAAAGCACGCAATAAGCCCGATAATCAGGCCATACACCGCGGTCTTGAATGTTTGCGGCAGGAAAGCATTGAAGGTCGAGCCCTTGAAGCCGTCTTGGATGAACTGATGGAACGAGAGCGGCTCAACCATCGTTTGCGCAAACCAGCCCGTTAGCAGGGCACATGCGTCGGTGCCAAGGGTTAACAGGGGCAACATCAAGATGCAGGCTAGGATGCGCGTTGCCGCGAGCAGTCGGTATGGGTTGATAGCGCAGGCCTCGATGGCGTCAATCTGCTCGGTTACTTTCATCGACGCCAGTTCAGCGCCAATGCCTGCGCCCACGCGACCGCATACGACCAGGCCGGTGATAACTGGACCCATTATCTGTAAGACGGAATAGACGAGAGTCGCCGGAAACATCGATTTGGCGCCGAATCTACTGAGGCTGTAGCGTGCTTCTAGAGAGATAATCACACCGATAGCTGCACCGGCCATGGCCACCAACGGCAGAGATTTCGACCCAACTTCATCGAGTTGCCGAATCAGCTCGCGCCACTCATATGGAGGCGTTACCGCCGCTTTGAGAACGTTCCAGGAAAAGATGCCGATGCTGCCAAACCACTCAAAAAACTCTTCGGCCAAGCTCATGACCGGGGCGACAAAGGAGGGCAGGGGAATGTCTTGCCGGCGCGGCAGCGTTGGGTTGGCGGGAGGGACGGCAATGAATCCGCTATTGCTCAATGATTTGGACCAGGGTCTGGCGCACCGTGCGTATTGTTGAGATGCATGCGTGCAAGCAGGGAGTGGGGTCCGCTATAAAGGAACTCCAGGGCAACGTTCTCGCCCGCAAATGCAAGCAGACTGTAGTTGCCCGTTCGGAACGCGTCTTTGGCGTCGTAGCGGCTGGGGAACCAACCGTAGGTGGCAGTCATCGTGCCCGCATACGGCCCGACGAGCGCAGGAATAGAAAAAACACGGTGGCCGTCTTCTCCGCGGCGCGCCGTCAAGGTGGAGACCAGGGCATGGCGCAATCGCGGGAACGTGCCTCTGCACTCGCAGCGGTAATACATTGCGTCTTCCCTGAAGGCTTCCGACAGCCCATAGCGGGTCGATGTGGCTACCACTGCAATGCCATAGTCGGAACCGAATCGCCTTGAGTAACCCTTAACCCCTTGGTTCCACTCTGGAGGAGCATTACTGAACTGGTTGATGCCTGCACCGAACGCGGCACCGACAATAGGGTACGGACCGAAGGTGTCGAAAACATAGTTGACGATCTTGGTTTTTTCGGTTGGACGCACATATGTCAGATCAATCTTGCCTGAGGTAGTGTCTGGCGCGGCGACGGAGTCGTCTTCATAGAAAGGCAGCGATTGCGGATTTGCCAGTATCGGAAAAGCTAGGAGAGCGGCGGTCAGCGACAACTGGAGCAGCGTCCCTCTGGTCCTTTTGCAGCGAGCTTTCGAAGCCGGCAAGCTACCTGGGCTGTTTGCCAGATATCCATGGCAAATGTGTCTGGATTCCGAGTTCTGCTTCTTGATGGATGAATTCAAAAGCTCGCCTCCGACAAGTTCGCCTCTCGCCAAGCAACAAAGCATCGTCAAAGACACCTGCTGGGTTTGGTCAGGTCTATCGCGATGGTGTCAGAGTTAGAAGGTCAATGAATGGTCATATTTGCTCCCCGTCGACAGCAGGTGCCTTATGTTTCGTTTGCGTCATACGGCTGACGCGACGTCCGCTTCAATCGCATCTTTAGACCCACCGGCATGAGCAATACAGACCAGACACGGGCCAAAGCCAGATATCATCATAGAAAGTGTTTGAGTGTCACCGCCCTCAGGCATGGGCGATCTGCCCCAGATGTGACGCCGGATCTTTCTGAAGCTGGTCAGGACTGCGTTGCCGATACCAGGACGCGGGTTAGGCTCAGATATTGCTGCCTGAAGCTCCTCTTCTGCGGTCCTTGATGAATTCGTCACAATTACCGGTCATTTCCAATCCAAAGCGACTTCTTCCTGTGCATTCAGCCATCACACCGGCCAAACCTTTTTGAACGAAGGCAGATTTTGAAGAGCAAAGACATCCAAAATACATTCGATTGCGCCGAGTTTCTTGCGAACGCGGGGCTGGGGCGCAGAATTGTTGAGCTGGAGCCAAAGGAGACCTTTTTCTCCCAGGGAGATCTGGCCGACACCGTCTTCTACCTTCAGAGGGGCCGGGCGAAACTCACAGTGGTTTCGCAGGCAGGTAAAGAAGCCACAATCACGCTCCTCTCCGTTGGCGACTTTGTCGGAGAAGAATCGCTGGCGTCCATTTCAGCGCTGCGTTTGGCGACTGCGTCTGCTGTGAACTCGTGCGCAGCTCTCAAAATTACGAAAGATGAGATGGCTCGCGTTATGCATGACGAGCCGGCGTTCTGCGACTTTTTTCTGAAATACATGCTGACCCGCAGCATGCGAACTCAGGCAGATCTTGTCGATCAACTTTTCAATTCAAGTGAAAAGCGCCTGGCGCGGATTCTCTTGATCATGGCGGAATTCGGCAAGCCGGGGGTACGGGACCTGTTCATTCCTCCCATCTCACAGGAAACGCTGGCGGAGATGATCGGCACCACGCGGTCTCGCGTCAGCTTTTTCATGAATCGTTTTCGTACGCTCGGCTATATCAACTACAACGACCGCATTCAAGTGAACCGAGCTTTGCTCAATGTAGTTCTTCTCGACCAGCTTCCGGGGCATAACGCCCAGAAGCCGCACATTCCCAAAATCGAAGCTGAACTGAAGCCGGCAGCTGTGAAACTTGCAACTGTTCTGTAGCCAGTCATCCCGATAGTCAAGACTCTTCTCACGCCCGTTATTCCAAAGGTTGTGGCTGCCAAGCACAATCTTTTGGCTGAAACGGGAAATTGAGAAGCATCGACCTGATCATGTGAACAAACTGCAGCGTTCTCTCAGCCATGAATGGAGCAGTCAATCGCTAACACAACGATCCGATTGTCCAGCAGCTACTGACTGCGTGCATGAACTACGTATCGCTCTGGAGCTGCGCCGATATAGTGAAATGGATAGCAGGTTACGAGGGTTAGACCGGAGTTGGCTGTGGGAGCCAGGATGCCGCCGTCGGCGGGATCGGTAATCCGGATCCAGTCCACCTCGTACCTGGAAGTTCCCGCCGGTGTCTCAAGAAGGATCTCATCACTTCTATGAATGTCTTTAAGGCCGCGGAAGTATGTGTCGCGATGCCCGGCGATTCCGATGCTGCCGGCCGTTCCCGGAAGAGCAGTGCCGCCGATATGCCCAACCCCGAGCCGCAATGTATGTGGTGTTGTGCCTTCGAGAATTGCCACCCGCAGCTTCAGCCTTGGAACCTCAATGCGGCCTAAAACATCGCCCTCTTTGGCCACGGCTTGAGGTAAGTCCGACTTGTGCTGTTCCTCCGCATATATCCGCTTGTCCAGAGCATTGCCTGCGGCTTCCTGGTAGTGCTTTGCACAAAGCAGAGTTAAACCAACATAAGAGAGCGCAAGCGCGCCGATGATGAATAAGATACTCCCAGTCCAGCCAATGAATGAGAGGCTTCTCACTTTAAATCTCTGCTGTTTAGTTATGGGTATCATGGTCAATCGCCTTTGCTGCCGCTGTCGGCGAAGTTAGTGGAACAGAGTAACCAGTCCGCGTGCGAACCGACAAACGCCCATGACTGCGCGTGCTTGCCTTTACTTCGAGGGCCCGATAACTCCCATCCTGCGATGCAATTGTCGGGACATAAGTTAGAGTGTATTGGGTGCGGATATCTCGAGCGATCCCCTCGCAAATCGAGATAATATCTTTCGGTGATTCCGGAAAAAACGCCTCGCCGCCTGTCTCCTTCGCGAATCGTTTCAGCACCCCTGGATTTTGATCGCCGTCCTGTTCATCGAAGATGCCAATCGCATAAATGATTGCGGCAGAATGCTTCGCCATATCGATGACCTGGGCCAGTGTATGCTTGCTTGCGTTGTCGCCGCCGTCGCTGATCAGAAGAAGCACTTTCTTGTCGCGGGTGCCTTGCTTGAGATGTTCGAGAGCGGCAGCAAGCCCGTCATAGAGTGATGTTTCGCCAATCGCAGTGATTCCGGAGAGCGCCACTTGCAGTCGATCCTGCTGATCTGTGAAGGGCGTGGCCGCGGGAAGGCCGAAAGATACATGGTCATTGAAATTGACCACGAACATCTGGTCCTGGGGATTGCTGGAGCGCGAGAAGGCCATCGCTGCGGCGATCACTTCGGCACGTTTCGGCCCCATGCTCCCGCTGTTGTCAACAAGAATTCCCGCTGTTACCGGAGTATCTTCGTGACTGAAGTTCTTGATTTGTTGAAGTACTCCGTCCTCATAAATCTGGAAATCGTCTTTGTTAAGTCCGGAAACGAGAGCATTATGCCGGTCAACAACGGTCGCGCTCAGAATGACCATGTTGGCATTCAACTTGAGGGTATACTCGCCGCCTAAATTGCTCGGCGATGGCTGGGGATCCTGCGCGAAGGGAGCCAACGGCATAACGAACCAAGCGATCAAACCGATGAGGCAACAATGCATCACGGTGCTGTTCTTTAAAATGCGCAGGCGTTCGCCTGGGCGCTCGAAAGCTCGCCTGTTCGCATCGCTTCGCATATGTCCCGCGGATTCGGCTTTCTTATTCATCATCCTGGTCTTCTGACGCATTGCGAGGCGGCCAACCTGGTATTCAGCTTGGGCAACAAAATGCACAGAATGAGGCAACACTCGCGTACCGCCTCACTCTGTAAATCGTCCCCAATACCATGGTGGTTCTGGGGGTGCGCTCCGCAATAGATTTACGCGCCCCACTTCCTGAAGCCCACGAAGGCACCCAAGAAGGCAAGGCCGCCGAACAACGAGAGCATACCAAGGAGACCAACTAAGGGAAGATAGCTGGCAGTCTTAGGCAGAGACGCAACAAGCTCAGGCGCCGGCGTGACAGCAGGCGCTTGTGTTGCGGCAACCACGACGGCAGGAGCAGCGTCCACAACTGCAGCTGTTTCGACGGTATCTCCGTTGGGGTTGACCGCCTCGACCTGCGCTGTATTGAGCGCTTCGGCGGTCGATGATGCCATCACAACCGGAGTCGACAGCACAGCCTCATTGGTGTCCTTCGCGATCTGAATTGCTCTGGACCTTTCATAGACAAATTCTTCGCCCCATTCATGACTTGGGTAAAACCATGCTTTCAGAGCCTCAGGCTCGCCGGCGGGCCGTTCACGAAAAGTGATAACCGTTTTGTCGGTGGCCTTCAACCGGTAATTGGGGATGGCAAGAATGGTAGTCAACACCTGGGTTTGGTCCTGGTTGAAGATCTGGACGATGTGGCGGTCCGAAGATGACTCCACAAGCTTGAAGACATAGGTGCCGGCCGGCAGGATATGCTGGCCCACTCCCGGAACTTCGACGGGACCGCTGAAGGTAAGAACGGTTTTGTGGTCCCACTCGTCCGCCGTGGCTTTAGGGGCGGCGAGAAGGCAGAGCACTGTTAGGCATAGTCCTGATCCTAATCCCTGGAGCAGTTTCATTTGTGTCCCTCATTCTCTCCGACTCACTCGCACGGCGGTTTTGTGCAACCTCTTTATGTTGTCGGAATCAATAGAGATTGCACGCCGGAAAATCCGGCAGGTTGGGTCCGTGGTGTGTCATGCAAGAACCAGTGTTACGCATTGACTTTGCAATGTATGGCTAAAATTGACCGCCGCTCCATGGCGAAGGACAAATGTCGCCTTCAGAGGTGCAGGCTTATAGCGCCCCCGCAAGGGCGTGCGAGGAGTCTTGAGCGTGAAACTGCATACCATCAACAAGACCAGAAGAACGTCTAAGGCTCCCGCGCGTTGGCGCGAAAGGAAGCTAACTGCGTAGTTTCCAGTTGAAGAAGGGGGCGTCCGTCTATACTATTGCAGACAATCACACTCGCTGGTCGGTAGCTCTCTAATAGAGCAAAACAGACCATACAATAGACTCGAATTTTGGCAATTCTGCTAGTGGCGCGTTGTCCAAAACGTTTGAACGTGGAGTCATGCATGCCTGAGTACGAAGACGAGCCGGAAGTCCAGCACCTTGGCACAGAGCGTCCATTTTCTGCGCCGCCCCCATGGTATCAAAGGCGCTGGGTTTTCTGGACAAGCCTGCTTCTCCTGCTGCTTCTGGTCGCAACCGTTATCCTGGTTGTCCACAATAACGACGCCAAGGCAGCGGCGGCAAAGCGCAAGCTGGCTGACGTAAAGCCATCCGTCACTGCCACGGTCGCCACTGCTACAAAGGGCAACATCGGCATCTACCTTGACGCTATCGGCACCGTCACCCCGGTCAATACCGCCTCCATCACAGCGCAGGCAAGCGGAGTGCTGACTGCGGTGTATTACAGAGAAGGGCAATTTGTCCAGAAAGGTAATGCGCTGATCGACATCGATCCGCGACCCTACCAGGCACAGTTGCTTCAGGCTGAAGGCGCTTTGGAACGTGACACAAACGTTCTGGCGCAGGCACAGATGGATCTGGATCGATACCGGGCGGCGTGGGCAGGAAACGGTATCAGCAAGCAACTGCTTGATGACCAGGAAAAAATCGTACTACAAGACAAAGGCACGGTGAAGAACGATCAGGGTACGGTCAATTATGACCAGGCCCAACTTAACTACTGTCACATTACCGCGCCAATTTCCGGCCAGGCGGGCCTTCGCCTGGTGGACCCCGGAAACGTGGTGCAGGCAACCGGAGCCACGGTGCTGGTGGTCATCACACAGGAACAACCTATCACCGTGGTGTTCACCCTTGCAGAAGACAGCCTGGGACAGGTGCAAGCGCGAATGCGACAGATGCATACGCTGCCGGTGGATGCGTGGGATCGCTCCCAGACCACGAAGATAGCATCGGGGAAGATGTTCGCGGTCGATAACCAGATCAACACCACCACGGGAACGGTTACGGCGCGCGCCCTCTTTGACAACAAGAACGGCGCACTTTTTCCAAACCAGTTTGTCAACACAAGATTGCTGGTAAATACGCTAAAGGGCGTAACGCTGGTTCCCACTGCCGCCGTTCAGCACAATGGACCGGTGGCGTTTCTTTATGTTGTTGCGAACGGTGTAGTGAGCGTGCGCAATATCAAGACGGGAATCGCCGATGGCGGCATGACCCAGGTGGAAGGAATCAACCCCGGCGAGGTTGTGGCCACCAGCAGTTTCGATAAATTACAGAGCGGGAGCAAGCTTGTCGAGGCGAAGCAGGCGCCTGCGGCCAATTCCTCTGGGGGCAATGCCCCGTGAATCCGTCCAGCCCCTTCATCCAGCGTCCTGTTGCGACCGCGCTGCTGATGGCCGCAATTCTGCTGGTGGGTATTGTCGCATATACTCAGCTCCCTGTGTCGGCTTTGCCAGAGGTAGACTACCCCACCATTCAGGTGCTCACTTTCTATCCTGGCGCCAGTCCTGATGTAATGGCGACCACGGTGACTGCACCCCTTGAGCGCCAATTTGGCCAATTGCAGGGGCTGAGCCAGATGACCTCAATCAGCTCAGGCGGATCGTCTGTCATCGTGTTGCAATTTGACCTGACGCTGAACATCGACATTGCCGAAGAAGAGGTTCAATCGTCGATCAACGCCGCGCAGAGTTTTTTGCCCTCGAGCCTTCCGTCACCGCCAGTTTATAGCAAGACAAATCCTGCGGATGCTCCCGTTCTTACACTGGCCATCACATCCGACTCCATTCCACTCTCTCAGGTCGAGGACCTGGTGGATACGCGCCTCGCACCCAAGCTCTCGCAACTGAGCGGTGTAGGCCTGGTGAGCATCAGTGGCGGACAAAAGCCGGCCGTTCGCGTTCAGGCCAATCCGATGGCGCTTTCGTCTTACGGACTGAATCTCGAAGATCTCCGCACGGCGCTTACGCAAACCAGCGTCAATGCCGCGAAGGGCAACTTCGACGGGCCTCATCAGGATTACCAGATCAATGCCAACGATCAGTTGGTGACCAGCGACGACTATCGAAAAGTTGTGGTTGCCTATCGCAATGGCGCGCCGGTGATGTTGAAGGATGTTGCCATGGTGGTGGACGGCATCGAAAACAACAAGCAGGCAGCATGGATGAACGAGACTCCTGCGGTCATCGTCAACATTCAGAGGCAGCCGGGCGCCAATACCATCAAAGTGGTGAAAGCCATCAAGGCAATCCTCCCCCAGCTTGAAGTGAATCTGCCGGCTTCAATTAAGGTCACGCCGCTCACTGATCTCACCACGGCTATCAATGCCTCCGTTTCTGACGTTGAGTTTGAATTGGTGCTGACGGTTGTGCTGGTCGTGTTGGTCATCTTTGTTTTTCTGCGCAATCTCTATGCGACCATCATTCCCTTCCTTGCTGTGCCGCTCTCGCTGATAGGCACCCTTGGCGCAATGTACGCGTTTGGCTACAGCCTGGACAATCTTTCGCTGATGGCTCTTACTATCTCCACGGGATTTGTTGTCGATGATGCAATTGTCATGATCGAGAATATCTCTCGTTATCTTGAGGCCGGGGACTCGCCAATGCAGGCGGCCATGAAAGGCGCGGAGCAGATTGGATTCACCATTATCTCTCTGACCGTTTCGCTGATCGCAGTGCTGATTCCGCTCCTCTTCATGGGCGGAGTGATTGGCCGTCTCTTTCGCGAATTCGCGGTTACGCTTGCCGTCACGATTATTCTGTCCGCGGTAGTTTCTCTTACCCTGACGCCCATGATGTGCTCGCGAATTTTGCGCCACACTGAGAAAGAAGAGCAAGGCCGGTTCTTCAAAGCCTCGGAGCGGGTCTTCGAGCGCGTTATCGCCTCTTATGGCCGTTCACTCAAATTTGTCTTCAGGTATCAAACCATCACTCTGTTGGTGGCTGCTGCCACGCTGATTCTTACCATTGTTCTCTACATCGTAATTCCCAAAGGCTTTTTCCCGACTCAGGATACGGGTGTGATTCAGGGGATCTCGCAGGCGTCGGCAACAGTTTCTTTTGGGGCCATGGAACAAAAGCAACAGCAACTGGCTCGCGTTGTTCTTCAGGACCCAGCAGTCGAGAGCCTATCTTCCTTTATCGGCGCGGACGGAACCAACACAACGCTGAACAGCGGACGAATGTCTATCAACCTGAAACCGCTGAACGTGCGCCACATGAGCGCCTCCGACGTGATTCGCCGGCTTCAGAAGAGCCTCAAGCAGGTCGAAGGCGTCGAACTTTTCATGGCGCCAGTGCAAAACATTACGGTGGATGACCGCGTCAGCCGTACCCAATATCAGTACACGCTGGAAGACCCGGATGCCAATGAGTTGAACTTGTGGACTAACAGGCTTGTTGACAAGATGAAGCAGCTGCCTCAGCTTGCCGATGTCGCGACCGACCAGCAAACCGGAGGCTTGGCGGCATCCCTGGTTATCGATCGCGTAACTGCATCGCGGCTTGGTATTGCTCCTTCAACCATCGATAACCTCCTTTATGACGCTTATGGTCAGCGGCAAATCAGCACGATGTATACGCAGTTGAACCAGTATCACGTGATTCTCGAAGCTGCTCCAGATGCGCAGCAGGGCCCAGGCAAGCTTCCGGATCTGTATATTCAGACGAACACTTCAGCAGGAGGTTCCGGCCCGGGAGCATCTTCGTCGTTTGCATCCACAGGATCTTCCTCCGCCGGTTCGAATGCGACCACTACCACTGTGGCATTTACTCCTTCTGCGGGAACACTTAACGCGCCTTCAAATGCCATCAAGTCAGGCGTAGGCTCGACCAGCACTGCTTCAAGCTCCAATACAGCCACCACCACCGCAGCCTCCAATACCGTGCCGCTCAGCGCATTCACTCATTTTGAGCAAGTGAAGGAACCGCTCTCAATCAACCACCAGGGACAGTTTCCGGCGGTAACCGTGTCTTTCAATCTTGCCCCGGATGCAGCGCTCGGAGGCGCAATTACGGCTATCGAGAAGGCTCAAAAGGACCTGAACATGCCGGCCAGCGTCCAGTATGGTTTTCAGGGAACCGCAGCTTCATTTGAAGGTTCGCTCGCCAATGAAGGCCTGTTGATTCTCGCCGCGCTCGCCGCTGTCTACATCGTGCTTGGAATTCTTTACGAGAGCTTCATTCATCCCATTACCATTCTTTCGACGCTTCCCTCAGCCGGTGTGGGCGCATTGCTGGCCCTCATTCTTTTCAAGCAGGATCTCAGTGTGGTTGCGATTATCGGCATCATTCTGCTGATCGGCATTGTCAAGAAAAACGGAATCATGATGGTGGATTTTGCTCTGGAGGGAGAACGAGAGCACGGGAAGAATGCAACAGACGCGATCTACGATGCTTGCCTGTTGCGCTTCCGACCGATCATGATGACGACTATGGCGGCGCTGCTGGCGGGCATTCCACTGGCGCTAGGCCAGGGCATGGGTTCGGAACTGCGCCGTCCGCTGGGTATTGCCATGGTTGGCGGTTTGTTGCTGAGCCAGGTGCTCACGCTTTATACAACACCAGTCATTTATATTTTCTTTGATCGCATCGGCCAACGCTTCAGCCGTGCACCGAAGACTATTGATTCAGACGACGAACCACAACTGGCGGAGGGAACATGAATATCTCCGCCCCCTTCATCCGCCGGCCCGTTGCCACAACGCTGCTTACGGCAGGCATCGTGCTCGTCGGGGCCATAGCATTCAATGTTCTTCCGGTTTCTCCATTGCCGCAAGTCGACTTTCCGACGATCTCGGTTTCAGCCAGTTTGCCGGGCGGAAGCCCAGACATTGTGGCATCTTCTATTGCAACTCCCCTGGAGCGTCAGTTCAGCCACATCGCCGGTGTGACTGAGATGACCTCATCAAGTTCGCTGGGCAGCACTTCGATTACGCTTCAGTTCGATCTGAGCCGCGACATAGACGGGGCGGCGCGAGACGTGGAAGCAGCAATCAACGCCGCACGAACGTACCTGCCGGCGAATTTGCCCGCCAATCCAACTTATCGCAAGGTAAATCCCGCGGACGCGCCCATTCTTATTTTGGGACTTACTTCTGATAAGTACGACAAGCCGACGCTCTATGACGAGGCGTCGTCCGTCATTGCTCAGAAACTCTCGCAGGTTGAGGGCGTTGGACAGGTCTCGGTCGGCGGAGGCGCGGGTCCTTCAGTGCGCGTGGAAGTTAACCCCACATTGCTGAATAGCCACGGACTCACGATGCAAAACATTCAGTCCGTATTGAGCCAACAGAATGCGCATGAGCCGGCCGGCCAGATTTCAGATGGAAATACAACCGCGGACATTGTTACGAACGACCAGATCTCCCATGCCTACCAATTTAGCCCGCTTATAGTCGGATACAACAAAGGGCAGGCAATCAGGCTTTCCGATGTCGCCGACGTTTCGGATGGGGCGCAAAACATTCGCACGGCAGGATACCTGAATGGCACGCCCTCCATCACCATCTTGATCTTTCGCCAACCGGGCGCAAACATTATCGACACCGTAGACCGTGTTCGAGCGGAATTGCCTTCGATTGAAGCGTCCATCCCTCAAGGCATCAAGACCACCGTTGTTCTTGACCGCACCATAACCATCCGCGCGTCAGTCAGCGATGTGGAGCGCACTCTTATCCTCTCCGTTATTCTGGTGATTCTCGTCGTCTTCATGTTCTTGCGCAACTGGCGAGCCACCCTCATTCCTACCGTCGCCGTTCCTGCCTCGCTCATCGGCACATTTGCCGTCATGTACCTGCTTGGGTTCAGCATCGACAACCTATCCTTGATGGCGCTGACGATCTCGACTGGCTTCGTTGTCGATGATGCCATTGTGGTGATGGAGAATATTTCCCGCCTTCGTGAATCAGGCATGCCGTCCATGAAGGCCGCGCTTGAAGGTTCCAGAGAGATCGGGTTTACCATCTTGACAATCAGCATGTCGCTGGTTGCAGTTTTCATTCCGATTCTTCTCATGAGCGGCATCGTCGGTCGCTTGTTCCGCGAGTTTGCAATCACATTGTCAACGGCCATTATCGTGTCGATGCTGATCTCGCTGACGACCACCCCTATGATGTGCGCCTATCTTTTGAAGGACGAGAGGATAATCAAGCACGGCCGCGCATATCAAATCAGTGAGCGTGGATTTACATGGGTGATCTCCAAGTACAGTCGATCCCTGAAGTGGGTCCTGGAGCACCCTGCTCCCGTGCTGATCATTCTGCTTCTTACCATTGCGTTGAATTTTTATCTAATAGACATAATTCCTAAAGGCTTCTTCCCTCAGCAGGATACCGGAGCAATCACCGGAAACGCCCGAGGGCCGCAGGACTCTTCATTCCAAGTGATGAACCACTCGATTTTGGAACTGGTGAATGTGATCAAAGCAGATCCAGCCGTGGCCAATGTGATCGCCCATACGGGCGGAGGCGGAGCGACGAACGGCGGCAGCATTTATATTGCACTGAAGCCGCTAAATGAGCGCAAGGTTTCTGCGGCGGCGATTATTGATCGCTTGCGGCCGAAACTGAACAGGTTGCCCGTTGCTTCGGCATATCTCCAGGCCGCGCAGGACCTGCGCATCGGCGGCCGATCGAGCAATGCCATGTATCAATACACGATTCAATCGGATAACGTGGCGGATCTTTCGCACTGGGGTCCGATACTCCTGGCGGGAATGCAGAAGCTTCCTGGCTTTCAGGACGTGAGCAGCGATGCGCAAAACGCCGGCTTGCAGGAGTTGCTCAGTTATGATCGCCCCACTGCCGCGCGGCTTGGCATTACGCCACAGTCTTTGGATCAATCCCTTTACAGCGCCTTTGGACAATCGCAAGTCTCAATCATCTACACACAGTTGAACCAATACTATGTTGTATTGGAAGTTGCGCCGCAGTACTGGCAGAGTCCCGATGGCTTGAAGAATATCTACCTCAACACCACGGGCAGCGGGATCATTCCGCTTTCTTCTGTCAGTACGGAACGGGCGAGCACCACGCCGCTGGTCATTAATCACACCAGCTCATTTCCATCCGTGACTGTGTCGTTCAATCTTGCGGAGAACATGTCGCTGAGCGACGCTACCCGCATGGTGAGTCAGATGCAGGAGCGGCTGAATATGCCGCAGACAGTTCGTGGCTTTTTTGCCGGAACTGCACAGGCTTATCAAACGTCGCTTGCCAGCGAGCCTCTTCTTATTGGCTTGGCCATACTCGCTGTCTACATTGTTCTCGGTATTCTGTACGAAAGTCTGGTGCATCCTATCACCATCATCTCCACCCTACCGTCGGCGAGCGTGGGAGCCGTGCTTGCGCTCATGCTCTTCAAGATTGATCTCAATGTGATTTCGATCATCGGCATTATTCTGCTGATAGGTATCGTGAAGAAGAACGCGATCATGATGATCGACTTTGCTCTGGTTGCCGAGCGTGAGCAGGGAAAGACCACCACGGAGGCCATCTTTGAAGCCTGTCAGCTTCGCTTCCGGCCCATTCTGATGACGACAATGGCCGCACTGTTTGGCGCGCTGCCCCTGGCATTCGGCACAGGAACCGGCTCCGAACTCAGGCGTCCTCTCGGAATTACCATCGTCGGTGGATTGATTGTCAGCCAGATGCTGACCCTCTATACCACGCCTGTCGTTTATCTGGCTTTTGATCGGTTGCGTCTCCGCTTCAAGGGTAAGCAAGCAGCGACCTCCTACAATGGGGCAGCCGAGACTGCCTGACAAATGCCGTTTTTGGAGTATTTGCTATGAAGAATTCGATGATGCAATCACGGAGGCCGTTCGCTGCGGGGTTTGCACTCCCGCTTGCTGTGTTTTGCGCGGCGCTTGCTGGATGCAATGTGGGGCCAAGATATGTGCCGCCTGCAACCACTGCGCCTCCGGTTTTCAAGGAATCACCTGCGCAGTTCAAGAAAACAGACGGATGGGCCGTTGCGCAACCGCAGGACGCGGCTCTTCGCGGTAAATGGTGGGAGATCTACAATGAACCGGAACTGAACGCGCTCGAAGATCAGCTCAACATCGACAACCAGAACATCCGCCAGGCATTCGAGAACTACATGGAAGCGCGCGCCCTGGTGCGGGAGGCGCGGTCGCAATATTTTCCAACGGCAAGTGTTGGGGGATCTTATACCAGGTCGCGTAGCTCGTCCAACGCCGGGTCCTCAGCGAGTTCGGGCTCAACGGGTGGCAAGCAGTCTCAGTTGTTCGACCTTCCGGGCGAGGTTTCGTGGGAGCCGGATCTCTGGGGGAAAGTGCGCAATACCGTGCGTGCCAGCCAATACCAGGCCCAACTGAGCGCGGCCGACCTTGAGAATGAACGGCTGACTGAGCAGGCCAGCCTTGCCGAGTACTTCTTTGAGATTCGCGGCCAGGACGCACTGCAGCAGCTTCTCAATGAGACTGTGGAAGCTGACAAAAAAGCACTCGAAGCTGTGCGGGCTGCCTATGATACTGGCGTTGGCGACCAGATCTCCGTTGTCGAAGCGCAGACAACTTACGAGAGCGCTCAGTCGGCGGCAATCAATATTGGAGTAGCGCGGGCCCAGTATGAACATGCGATTGCCATGCTCATCGGCAAGCCTGCATCGGCGTTCTCTATCCCGGTGGAAGCCAGGACGAGCGCACCACCGCCCATTCCTTTGGGCTTGCCTTCTCAACTGCTCGAACGGCGTCCGGACATCGCTGCCGCAGAGCGGAACATGGCCGCCGCGAATGCCCAGATCCGGGTCGCTTATGCAGCTTATTATCCTGCTCTGACGCTCTCCGCCACCGGCGGCGTGGAGAGCTCGGCCATCAAAAACCTTCTCACCTGGCCAAGCCGTTTCTGGTCTGTTGGCCCATCCGTATCAGAGACTGTATATGATGGTGGGCTTCGCCGTGCGACTGTGAATGAGCACATCGCCACTTACAATGCAGATCTTGCCGCCTATCGCCAGTCGGTGCTGACGGCATTCCAGCAGGTTGAGGACTATCTGGCGGCGGTGCGGATTCTTTCGCAGCAGATCCTTCGCCAGCAGGAGGCCGTCAATTCCTCGCGGACCTTCCTTAAGCTCGAGCAAGCCCGATACGATACCGGCATCGATCCGTACATCGACGTTGTAACAGCGCAAACCACTTTGCTCGCAAATCGGGAGTCTTTGACCCAGATTCAGATCCAGCAGATGTCGGCATCAGTCCAACTGATTGAAGCCTTGGGTGGTGGATGGGATCGATCTCAATTACCCACACCTGCTCAGGTCACGGAGAAGCCTTCAAAGCCAGAGACTGCAGTTCAGCATTAACGCGCGGGCACAAGCATTTCCCGGATGGAGGTGCGGCCACCCCATGGGAGTTTGTCTTTTCTTCATTCTGTGCGCTCACTTTAGCGACTTGAATCGTTTTCCTGTCGAACTCGAATGAATTTCGGGATTCAGAGGCCGTTAAGGCGCTTCGGGGGAGGGAAGTGATGCAAGGCAGCGGGGGCGCAAGCTTTGATCAATAAGCGCAATGACCTTTCAACACCAGTTGAGATTCCGCCGCATCGGCGATCAGTAAACAGAAGCCGGCATGTTGCTGACCGTAAACCATATCGTAAGTTAATTGTTTTCAGATAATTACCGTAGGCTACGGGCGCCAATTCCTGGTTCGCAATTTCGCTTTAGCAGGCTTTGTGACCGCTGTCACCGTCTCCCAAACTATCCCACCCTACACTCGGTATATGGTTATCGATATGAATTTATCGATTTCGTTGCAGGTTGGTCGCCCGGAAGCTCGGTCAATTCCGCAGCCAAGTTTGAAGCGCCTGCCCCAATACCACCATTACCTGAAGGATCTTGAGGCTAAAGGGATCAGCCGGGTTTCCTGCAGCGTGATCGGCCTGGATCTGGGTCTTGTCGCTGTGCAAGTCCGCAAGGATCTGCAATATACGGGGATCATCGGCAAGCCGAAGACTGGCTACTCAGTCTCCGAACTCATCCTGGCCATCGAGACGTTTCTTGGCTGGAACAACATCAACGAGGCGTTTCTTGTTGGCGTGGGGAATCTGGGCACTGCGCTGCTCGGCCACGAACGCTTCTCGAAGTTCGGACTGCGGATTGTGGCGGCCTTTGACACCGACCCGGCCAAGATCGGCCAGTGGATCCACGAAAAAGCAGTATTGCCCGTGGAGCAGCTTGGTGATCTTGCCCAGCGGATGAGCATCCACCTGGGCATCATCACAACCCCGGCTGAAATATCGCAGGCAGTTGCTGATGAGATGGTGAGGGGAGGCATCCAGGCTATCTGGAACTTCGCCCCCGTCAAGCTCAAAGTTCCCGAGCACATCATCGTGCATAACGAAGATCTTTACAATTCGCTGGCTTCGCTTTCCTGGAAGCTGGCGAGGCGATTTCGAGTGCCAATTCAAGAGAGGGAGGCTGTTTAGATGGCGTCGACGCCAATTGCTGTTGATCGCATAGAAAACCTCGAGAGAGATAGGTTTGAGGAGGTGTGCCAGATTCTCAATCGTCACGCACGCCGTCCGTCAGGATTAATTCCGATCCTGCAGGCGATTCAACACGAATACCAATATTTGCCGGAAGAGGTGCTCACCTATGTGGCGACCTCGCTGAATATTCCTCCAGCGCGCGTCTTTGGCGTGGCCACGTTTTACGCGCACTTTGCGCTGGAGCCGAAGGGCAAGCACGTCATCCGCATCTGCGACGGAACGGCATGCCACGTCAAGCAATCCCTTCCGGTGCTGAACGCGCTACGCGAGAAGCTGGGCACGACCGAAAAAAACATGACCACGGCCGACATGATGTTCACTGTCGAGACGGTTGCCTGCCTGGGTGCTTGCGGATTGGCTCCAGTGGTGGTCATCGACGAACAAGTGTACGGACAGATAACTCCGGCGCGCGCTGTCGCTCTGGTGGATGAGATCAAGGCTATGGAGGCGTCGGTTGGCGCCGCTTGCGCAACTGCTGCTGAGCAGCCCTCAGCCGAGGACGCTCATGACTAACACCGAAGCTGAAACTTTGACCCCGGGAAATGGGCACGGAATCTCCACGCTGGCGCAGGTGCGGCGGGTGATTATCTGTGCTGGAACCGGATGCATGGCCAACGGAGCCATGAAGGTCTTCGAGCAGTTCAAGAGTCAGATGGCCAGCGCCGGTCTGCACGTGATTCTCGAACTTCGTGCTGAAGCAGCTAGCGATGAGGTTCGGCTCTCCAAGAGCGGATGCCAGGGTTTCTGTCAGATGGGGCCGCTGGTTTCTGTTGTGCCAGACGGCATTCTCTATACAAAAGTTCGCGCCGAAGATGTTGCCGAGATTGTGCAACAGACTTTAATTGGCGGCCAGGTTGTCGAACGGCTTCTCTATAAAGATCCTGCGACACGCAAGAGCTGCCGCGGGCTTGAGGACAATCCGTTCTACGCGCGCCAGGATCGCCTGGTGCTGCGCGAGTGCGGCTTCCTCGATCCCGAGGATATTCGCGAATACATTCTGCACGGCGGCTATCGCGCGGCGAAAAGAGCTTTTGTCGAGATGTCCCCCGAGGAGATCTGCAAGACTGTTCTTGACTCAGGCCTGCGCGGCCGCGGCGGTGGCGGCTTTCCAACGGGACGAAAGTGGGAAGCGGCGAGGATTCAGAACTCTCCCAAGAAGTACATCATCTGCAATGGCGATGAGGGCGATCCCGGCGCGTTCATGAACCGCTCCGTGATGGAGGGTAACCCGCACAGCGTAATTGAAGGCATGATGATCGCGGCTCGGGCCATCGGCGCTAACGAGATGCTGGTTTACGTTCGCGCCGAGTATCCGCTGGCCGTCGAGCGCATGCGTGGCGCCGTGGCTGCCGCAGAGCGCGAAGGCATCCTGGGAAAGAACGTCTTCGGCACCGGCCTGTCAATGAAGTGTGAAGTGATGGAGGGTGCAGGCGCCTTTGTCTGCGGCGAAGAGACGGCCATGATCGCATCCATCGAAGGCCAGCGCGGCATGCCCCGGCCCAAACCGCCCTTTCCAGCTCAAAGCGGTCTGTGGGGCAAGCCGACAATCATCAACAACGTTGAGACGCTGGCGCATGTTTCCCGCATTCTCAACCAAGGCCCCGAGGTCTTCCGCAGCATCGGCACCAAGGATTCTCCGGGCACCAAGACCTTCGCTCTCACCGGCCACGTCTCCAACACCGGTCTGGTCGAAGTTCCCTTCGGAACCACGCTGCGCGAGATCGTCTACAACATTGGCGGCGGCGTCACTGACGACGCGGGAAAGATTTGGAAAAACGGCTTCAAAGCGGTGCAGATTGGCGGCCCGTCCGGTGGATGCCTGACCGAGGATCATCTCGATCTTCCGCTGGCCTATGAGTCTCTGCGCTCGGTAGGCGCAATGGTCGGCTCCGGTGGGCTGGTGGCGATGAACCAGGGAACATGCATGGTGAGCATCGCGCGCTTCTTCATGGAATTCACTCAGCGCGAGTCCTGCGGCAAGTGTGTGCTGTGCAGGGAAGGGACAAGGCAACTGCTTGCGCTGCTGGACGACGTGATTGAAGGACGGGCCGACCAGCATACGCTCGACCTTCTCGAGAAGCTGGGGCGCGCCGTACAGGTCGGGTCATTGTGCGGCCTCGGAAAGACGGCGCCCAATCCTGTCCTCTCCACCATGCGCTACTTCCGCAAGGAGTACGAGGAGCATGTCTTCGAGAAGCGATGCCGCACGGGCCGGTGCAAAGCGCTGCTGAATCCCGAGATCGATCAGGAGAAGTGCAAAGGCTGCGGCCTTTGCCTGAAAGCCTGCCCGACAGGCGCTATCACGGGAGAAAAGAAACAGCCGCACCACATTAATCCGGAGCTGTGCATCAAGTGCGGCGCGTGCGCCACAGCCTGCAAAATTCACGCGGTCGAGGGGATATAGCCAGATGAACAAAGTCACTCAGCCAACTTTGACCATCGATGGAAAAACGGTAGTGATCGAAGGCGAGCGAAATCTGCTCGAACTGGTTCGCAAGGCCAACATCGATTTGCCCACGTTTTGCTATCACTCCGAACTCAGCGTGTATGGCGCTTGCCGCCTCTGCCTGGTGCAGGTGGAGGGGCGCGGAATCCAGGGCGCATGTTCCACGCCCCCGGAGCCGGGCATGAAGATTCTCACAACAACTCCAGAGATCCGCGAGATTCGCAAAATCGCAGTGGAACTGCTGCTAGCCAACCACGATCAAAGCTGTCCGACCTGCTCGCGCAGCGCCAACTGCCAGTTGCAAAGCCTGGCCCTGCGGCTTGGCGTGACAAAGGTGCGATTCAAGTCCGTGCACCAGCCCGTTCCGCTAGACGAGTCTTCTCCCTCACTGGTTCGCGATCCCAATAAATGCGTTCTCTGCGGCGACTGCGTCAGAATGTGCTCTGAGATTCAGGGCATCGGCGCGATTGATTTTGCGCATCGCGGCCACGAAGTGAGTGTGCAGCCGGCCTTCGGAAAACTGCTGGGCGACGTGGAATGCGTCAACTGCGGACAATGCGCCAGCGTTTGCCCCACCGGCGCGCTGACGGTAAAGTCTGAAGTCGATCAGGTTTGGAACTTGCTCGCCGACCCGAAAAACACAGTTGTTGTGCAGATTGCGCCCGCCGTGCGCGTGGGCCTGGGTGAGTGCTTCGGCTTGCAACCGGGAGAGATCACCACCGGCCGCATCGTTGCCGCTCTTAAGCAACTCGGCTTCGACCAGATCTACGACACATCGTTCGCCGCCGACCTCACTGTGATTGAAGAAGGCACGGAGTTTTTGGAGCGCAAGACAACTGGCGGAACTCTGCCGATGTTCACCTCCTGCTGCCCTGGTTGGGTCAAGTACGCGGAGCAGTATTTTCCTGAATTGCTGCCCAATCTTTCCACATGCCGCTCGCCGCAGGCGATGTTTGGCTCGCTGGTGAAGGCGATGCTCCCCGATCAGCACAAGGTCGAGCGCAAAGATCTCAAAGTTGTGGCCATCATGCCGTGCACGGCCAAGAAGTTCGAGGCCCAGCGCCCGGAGATGGGCGTGGATGGCGATCCCGACGTGGATTATGTTTTGACCACGCAGGAACTGGCACAGATGATCAAGTCCGCCGGCATCATCTTCAGCAGTTTGCAGCCAGAATCCTTTGACATGCCTTTCGGCTTCTACACCGGCGCCGGAGTCATCTTCGGCAACTCGGGCGGCGTGATGGAAGCCGTCCTGCGCTTCGCCGCGGAAAAGGTTACGGGCAAAAAGCTGGAGCACGTCGAATTTCAGCAAGTGCGCGGCGATTCCGGCTTGCGCGAAGCCACCATCCAGGTCAACGGATCGGAGCTCAAGCTAGCTGTCGTCCATGGATTGCGCAATGCCCGGGTCGTCGCCGAACAGGTGAGGGCAGGCAAGAGCCATTACGACCTGATCGAAGTCATGGCTTGCCCCGGCGGCTGCGTCGGCGGCGCGGGACAGCCTGTGACAACTTCGACAACCGCGCGCGCGCTCAGAACCAAGGGCTTGTATCACGCGGACAAGATGCTGCAACTGCATAAGTCCCAGGACAACGTCTTCATCACGGAGTGCTACGCGAAGTTTCTCGGAGACATCGGCGGAGAGAAGGCTCATCATCTTCTTCACACCAGTTACCAGAGCCGTCGCCGCATCGCGGATGAAACTCTTCCGCTCATGGAATCCAAAGAGGCGGACAAACTCAAGGTGAGCGTGTGCCTGGGAACTAATTGCTTCGTAAAGGGTTCGCAGGATGTGCTGAATGGAGTGCTGCGCCACGCGGAACAAAACGGGCTGGAAGGCCGCATCGATGTGCGTGCGGGGTTCTGCTTCGAAAAATGCGAGCACGGACCAAATGTAATGATCGACGGCGAGTGCGTTCATCACTGTACCGCCGCAAAGGCAATTGAAGAGTTAAACAGCCGGATCGAGAGCGACAACCCGGCACAGACAGCCGACAAGGATTGAGCAAGCCCTGACGCCGGTTAGGTGATTAGAGAGGAGAATACCTTGATTACTCACGAACGAGCGGATTTTATTTGCGAGCAGGAGATAGAAAGCATACTGGCGAAGAGCCAGCGCCCGGAGCCGTCACGGGTCCGTGAACTGCTGGTGAAAGCGCGCGAGATGCACGGGCTTTCCATGGACGAGGTTGCCTGCCTGTCCTTTGTCGAAAGTCCGGAGTTGCTTGCTGAAATCTTTTCGACGGCAAAGCAGATCAAGGAAGAGATTTACGGCACGCGGCTGGTCTTGTTCGCGCCGCTTTACATCTCCAACCGCTGCGCGAACGAGTGCACATACTGCGCTTTCCGCGCGACAAACGCTGATCTCAAGCGCCGTACGCTCACGCAGGAAGAGATCGCGGAAGAGACGCGCATCCTGATTCGTCAGGGCCACAAGCGGGTTCTGATGGTCTCCGGGGAAGCGTTGCCGCCCGAAGGCTTTCAATACATTCTCGACTCCATCGCAACCATTTACGAGACCAAGATCGGCCCCGGCGAGATCCGGCGCGTCAATGTGAATCTGGCTCCGCAAACCACCGAGCGTTTCCGGCAGCTCAAGGCAGCGAACATCGGCACCTTCCAGCTTTTTCAAGAGACCTATCACCGCCCCACCTACGCGTCGGTTCACCTGAAAGGCACCAAGCGCGACTACGACTGGCGCACAACTTCATTCGACAGGGCCATGGAAGCGGGCATCGACGATGTCGGCATCGGCGTTCTCTTCGGCCTCTACAACTGGCGCTTCGAGATCATCGCGATGATGCAGCACATTCAACACTTGGAGAAGAAATTCGGCGTGGGGCCGCACACCATCAGCTTCCCGCGCATGGAGCCGGCGGTTGGTTCTGACATTGCTTCTCAGCCTCCGCATCCTGTCAGCGACGCCGACTTCCTGAAGATGATCGCCATCATGCGCCTCGCGGTGCCCTACACCGGAATGATCATGTCCACCCGCGAAGGCGCGGACGTGCGCCGCGCAACGCTCGAGGTCGGCATCTCTCAGATTTCCGCCGGCAGCCGTACCGATCCAGGCGGATACAAAGACGGTGAAGGCGATCCCAATGGCAGCCAGTTTCAATTGGGCGATCACCGCCCTATGGAAGCAGTTATCAGCGACGTTGTCTCGCTGGGCTATTTGCCTTCCTTCTGCACCGCCTGCTACCGATTGGGGCGCACCGGGCAGGACTTCATGGATATGGCCAAACCGGGAGAGATCAAGTACCACTGCCATCCCAACGCGCTCTCCACGTTTCAGGAATATCTTTCCGACTACGCCACTCCGCAAGCGAAAGCCGCCGGCGAAAAGCTCATCTCGATTGAACTGCAACACATGGATGCACAACAAACCGCTACCGCGCTGCCCATGCTGAATCAGGTTCGCCGTGGCGAACGCGATGTTTTTGTTTAGAGAAGAAAAGGGGAGACACCATGATACGAGCAACTTCAAAGGGGTTTCGGCTGCACATCGGCTTCTTCGGACGCCGCAACGTCGGCAAATCAAGCCTGCTGAATGCCATCACTCAGCAGCAGGTTTCAATCGTGTCGGCGGTCGCGGGCACAACGACCGATCCGGTCGAGAAACCGATGGAACTGCTCCCCATCGGGCCGGTCCTTTTTGTTGACACGGCCGGAGTGGATGACGTTGGCGCACTCGGCGCACAGCGGATTGAGAAGACGCGCCAGGCCATCGCTCGCTCCGATGTCGGCGTGCTCGTCGTCGAGTCCGGCGTTTGGACCGAGTTCGAGGAAAAGCTTCTCGTCGAACTCCGCTCGCATGGAATTCCCGTGCTGGTTGCCGTGAACAAAGCGGATTTGCGCGCTCCCGATCCGGAGCACTTGTTCCGCTTCGAACAGGAAAAACTTCCTTACGTAGAACTCGTCGCGACCACCCGCAAAGGCGTGGGCGAGTTCCGCACAAAGCTTGCGGAAATTGCGCCAACGGAATCCGCCGAGTCTCCAGTGCTTTTGCGCGATCTGGTTGGGCCAGATGAAACGGCCGTGCTGGTGATGCCCATCGACAAGGAAGCGCCCAAGGGTCGCATCAAGCAACTCCAGGCGCAGTCCATTCGCGATCTTCTCGACGGCGAGGCCTGCTGCGTGGTGGTGAAAGACGCGGGATTGCAAAAGGCGCTCGACAATCTGAAGACACCTCCGAGCATCGTTGTCACTGACGCGGCAGTCTTCGAGCAGGTGGCGCTTATCACTCCGGACTCCGTTCCGCTCACCGCGTTTTCGATTCTCTTGTCGCGGCTGAAGGGCGATCTCGTTGCCCAGACGAGGGCTGCCGTTTCTGTGGATTCACTTCGCCCCGGAGACAAGGTGCTGGTGGCGGAATCCTGCACGCATCACCCCATTGAAGAAGATATTGGCCGCGTAAAGATTCCTCGCTGGCTCGAGCAGTACGTCGGCGGCAAGCTGGAATTCACCTCGGTAAAGGGCCGCGACTTTCCTCAGGACCTCTCGCCCTACAAGCTCGTGATTCACTGCGGAGCCTGCATGAGCAATCGTCAGGAGATGCTGAGCCGCATTGCCGAGTGCCAACGCCAGGGCGTGCCCATCACCAACTATGGCCTGGTGATCGCCTATTCGCTGGGCATTCTGGAACGCGCGCTCGAGCCTTTTCCGGATGCGCTGGCCGCTTACAAAGACGCGCGCCAGGAGCAACTGGAACGAGTCGGCGTCAGTAGCTTGTCTGACCTGGATGCAATCGACGTGAGTCTCGTCAACTAACCGTGGATGAACTAACCAAACTCGATCTCCTTGAATGGCTCCGCGAGAGCACGCCCTCCCGCCTCGCGGAGCTGTATCAATGGGCCAACGAGGTCCGCAGGGAGCGAGTTGGCGACGCCGTGCACCTGCGCGGCCTGATCGAGATCTCCAGTCACTGCGTTCGGCAATGTATGTATTGCGGACTGCGGCAGGGCAATCGCGATCTGCCTCGCTATCGCATGACACGCGACGAAATCCTCGACTGCGCCCATCAGGCTGAGCGTCTCGGCTACGGCACCGTCGTGATGCAGGCCGGTGAAGATGATCTACTCACCGCCGAGTGGATTGCTGAGATCGTGCGCTGGATCAAGCGCGAGACAGCGCTGGCGGTAACGCTGAGTCTGGGAGAACGGCAGCCCGATGAATTTAAGCTGTGGCGCTCCGCAGGCGCGGATCGTTACCTGCTCCGTTTCGAAACCTCAGACGAGAATCTTTTCCGGACTATTCACCCCAGCCGCAATTCCGACGGGCCTGATCGCTTGACCCTGTTGCGGCAACTCAAGAGCCTCGGCTACGAGGCAGGCGGAGGCGTTATGGTGGGCATTCCCGGACAGTCGTTTGAAAGTTTGGCCGAGGACATTCTCACATTTCGCGCGCTGAATCTCGATATGGTCGGTATCGGCCCTTATATTGCGCATCCCGCCACGCCGTTGGGCTCCGGCGCGCTCCGTCCTGAAATTGCCCCGTCCCAGCAAGCTCCGAGCAGCGAAGAGATGGTCTACAAAATGATCGCGCTAACGCGCATTGCGTGCCCGGATGCAAACATTCCAAGCACCACAGCACTCGCCACCATCAACAAAGTCGATGGACGCAAGCTGGGGCTCCAGGCTGGCGCCAATGTGGTCATGCCGAATCTTACCCCGGTGAAGTACCGCCGCCTGTACGAAATCTATCCAGCAAAGGCTTGCATTGACGAAAGCGCCACTGATTGCAATCAATGCCTGCGCGGACAGATTCACTCGCTCGGCCGTTTTCCAGGACTCGGGCCCGGCGGAAGAGGCGCGCTCTACGAGACCCCGGCGAGCGATCTGCCCGGCGCGCCTTCGCAATTTGTGCAGTTGCAGGCAGAATGAGGTGACCATGCTCTCGGAAGACGGCATTCTAGAAATTGAGGTTTGTCTCGGAAGTTCCTGTTTCGCGCGAGGGAACTCCGAGAATCTCACCATCATCAACGAACTTATCCAGAGTCACGGACTGAAGGACTCTGTTCGCCTTACGGGCAGGCTTTGCGAGGACCAGTGCAAGCAGGGGCCCAATCTCACCATTGGCGGAGTCTCCCACCATGGAATAACCACGGAAAAATTGCGCGAACTGCTTGAGCAACTCGGCGGTCCGCTTGGGGGAGATCATGGAACAATCTAATTTCATCAAGACCCTGAAGCGCGAATGTCAGGATTGCAATAAATGCATTCGCGAGTGCCCAGTGAAGGCGATTCGGGTGCAGGATAACTGTGCTCAGGTTGTGCCTGAACTTTGCATTCTTTGCGGCAATTGCGTACTTGCCTGCCCCAGCAACGCGAAACAAGTCTGCGACGATTTGCCCAGCGTCAAAACTCTGCTGAAATGCAAGCGTGCGGTGATCGCCTCGCTGGCTCCTTCGTTTGTGGCGCAGTATCCGGGCGTGCGGCCGGGTCAGTTAATTCATGCGCTTAAGAAGCTCGGCTTTTTTGCCGTGTCGGAGACCGCGCTGGGCGTCCAGCAGGTTTCGGCTGGCGTTCTGTCGCTGATGAGCAACGAGCCCAACCGGCTCTGGATATCTTCCGCTTGTCCGGTCGTCGTCGATTTCATCAGTAAGTATCATCCGGAATGCGCGCCTCATCTTTGCGGAGTCCTCTCTCCCTTGCTGGCGCATTGCAAGATGCTGCGCGCCCATTATGGCAACGACATTGCAATTGTCTCCATCGGGCCTTGTGTTGCAGAGAAGGTGGAGGCCGAGAGATATCCGGGGCTGCTCGATGTAGCGCTGACCTTTGAAGATTTGAGCTACTGGCTGAATGAGGAGAAGATCGATCTCGCCGAGACTCCCGAGATGCTTGAAGATCGTTTTGCGCCGGAAGAAGCTCAGGAGGGAACGCTTTTCCCCATCGAGGGCGGCATGGCTCCTGGTCTTACGGGCAACAGCGAAGCTGGCAATTTGCAGTCTGTGGCTGTCTCCGGAATGTCGAATGTCGAGCAGACTCTGAAGGATATTTCCAAGTGGGAACCCGACCACGGCATCTTTTTTGAAATGACCGCATGTACTGGTTCCTGCATCAACGGGCCAAAGGCCTCGCGCGACACATCGCTCGCCCGCCGCCGTTACGAAGTCGCCCAGTACGCCCGGCCTGCAGGCGAATTTCCGCGCAAGCTCTCGCTCGATATCGCTTGCGACTACACCGCCGCGCCGATTATCCGCAAAGAGTACAACGAGCTGCAATTGCGTGAAGCGTTGCGCACTATTGGAAAGCATTCTGTCGATGATGAATTGAACTGCGCGGGCTGCGGATATGACTCCTGCCGCGACTTCGTTCGCGCTCTAATCGCCGGCAACGCCGGGCGCATGATGTGCGCCACATACACCCGCAAAATAGCTCAGAAGAAGGCCATTGCGCTCCTCCAAAGGATGCCGTCCGCGGTGGTCATCGTTGATGAGGACCTGAAAATCATCGAGTGCAATGCGAACTTCGTGCGCCTTTTCTCTGAAGACGCTGAAGGTACCGTGAATGTCGATGGCAGCGTTCTGGGCGCCGTGACCCCCTTCTCCAATTTATTCCGCCGCGTGCTCGAATCAGGCGAGGATATCGTCGGCCACGACATCCGCTATCAGCGCAGCATCCTGAACACTAGCGTCTTCGCCATCGAGCCTCACTCCGTGCTCTGCGGAATCTTCCAGGACATCACCAAGCCCGTCTTCCAAAAAGAGCAAATCATCGGGCGCGCTCGCGAGGTCATCCAGAAAAATCTGAAAACTGTGCAACAGATTGCTTATCTTCTTGGCGAGAATGCCGCCGATTCGGAAATCATACTCAACTCCATCGTGCACTCGTTCAGCCCCGAAGAAGTTGACGACGACGGAGGGCAGCCTTGACGAATGCCGAGAGCTTCATTGAAGTCGATTATTGCCAGCGGGCCAAGCACGGTCAACTGATTTCGGGAGATGTTTTTCTTTCCGAGAAAGTGAAGCAGGAAGGCCGCATCGTCTCTGTGCTTTCCGACGGCCTGGGCAGCGGCGTGAAAGCCAGCGTGCTGGCCTCCATGACGGCGACCATGGCTCTGAAGTTCGCCGCCAGCGCGATGGACACACGGAAATCAGCCGAAATCATCATGGATACCCTGCCCATCTGCAGCGTGCGCAAGATCAGCTATTCGACCTTCACCGTCGTCGACATGGCCAACACCGGCGAGACACGCATAATCGAGCACGGCAACCCGTCTTTTTTGCTGATTCGTCCCCACGGTGAGTTGATTATTCAGAAAACCGAAATGCGTCCCAAGCGTTGGCAGGACCGCGTCATCAGCTTCTCCAGTTTTGAGGTCCAGCGCGAAGACCGCATCATTTTCTTTTCTGATGGCATTACGCAAGCCGGCATGGGCGAGTACCGCACCCCCCTCGGCTGGGGATTGGAAAATGTTGAAGAGTTTGTTCGTGAAAAAATTGATCGGTATCCTTTTATCTCAGCCCGCGAGTTGTCTCGTCTCCTGGTTGCCAAAGCGGAGGAAGTTGACGGCCTCAGCGCGAAAGACGACATTACCTGTGCCGTGGTTTACTTCCGCAGTCCCCGCCAGTTGCTGGTCATGACAGGGGCGCCGTTCAATCGCGCCCACGATCATGATCTCGCCATGATGGCAGAACACACTCCGGGGCGCAAAGTCATCTGCGGCGGAACGACGGCCAACATCATCTCGCGCCTGCTGAACCGCGCAATTCAGATTGACATGCAGCAGCCGCTTCATCCCAGAGTCCCTCCCGCCGCCAGAATGGAAGGTTTTGAGCTGGTGACGGAGGGCACGCTCACGCTTGGCGAGGTGCTTCGTCTTCTTGAAGAAGACTTCGCTCCCGAAGACATGAGGTCCAATCCAGCCGTAAAGCTTGCGGCCATGCTGCTCGATAGCGATATTGTGGAGTTCGCCGTCGGCACCAGAATCAACGAAGCGCATCAGGATCCCAACATTCCGGTTGAACTCGACCTGCGGCGCAATATCGTGAAACGAATTGCGACGCTGCTTGAGAGTAAGCACATGAAGCGGGTTCTGATCCACTACCTCTGAGAAACGGGAAGACTCGACAAGACACCAATTAGTCAAGCAGCAGTTAGCTTGAGTGAGTCAAATAAGAATTCCCCATCCAGCGCGACCGCCAGCATGGCCGGATCCTGCGCGAGATCGCCAACCTCCATCGCATCTCGACGGTCACACTCTGCGGCCAGGATTACAGATCTGAAGCCTAGAGTAGTCGTGCCGCCGGAGCAGGGTTGCTCCGGCGGCACGATGGAATTACATTGCAGTTTTCTACCAGCAATTATTCAACCGTTAAATTGATGTTGAATGCGTGCGACAGACTGCTCGAAGTTGCGGTTACGACCACCGTGTAGCTTTGTGGCGGAGGTTCGCTGCTGCCACCGCAACCGTTCAGCCCGACCACGGCGGCCATGCCGGCGATGAGCAACAGCAGAATCGGCAGCATGCGGCTGAAGCGGTTTCCTGCCTTACGCAGTCTGCCGACGAAGGGCAACAGCAACAACGCCAGAGAGATGCCTGCCAGCCGTGAAGCCAGCCTGCCGCCCGTGTTCGGCGAATTCTGCGATGTCGTCTGCGCCGTCTGGATCTTCAGGGTTACAGTGGCCGAGGTTGCGCCGGCTGCGATGGTGGCTGATGGCGAGAAGCTGTAGGTGGCTCCCGACGGTAAGCCACTGACCGTGAGGTCGATGGTTGTCGGGAAGGTGGTAGCGGGGCTTTGCGGGCTGAGAGTAAACATATACTGGCCCGCAGCGCCGGGCTGCACCGTAATCGAGGCGTCTTGCAGCGTGCCGCTCTGCGCGCTGATGGTGAAGTCAGCCACCGCTTCTGTGAGTGTGCCGCTGGCCGACCCGGTAAAGTTTGCATTGCCCGGTGTGTAGGTAGCGGTGATAGAGTGCGTGGCCGGAGTTCCGGTCGCGTAGCTGATCGCGCAGGTTGCCGTGGCCGCGCCGCTCGTGAAGCTGTATGCGCCCAGCGTAACACCCGTGCAAGCCGCAATCGGCGTGGCGCCGTCAGAGAACGTCACCGTACCGGTTGGCCCGGCAATCGTTGTCGAGGACGGGGCAGTTGCAAAGCCCACCGCAGCCGAATATGTGACAGTGTCCTGAACGAAAACCGGGTTGACGCTGGGGCTCACAGAGATCGAAGAAGCCGCAGGTGCAACAGCGAGCGTGTAACTCTGGTGAATGGTGTTGGATGCGGAGTCGGTCACTGTGACGACGACATTGTATGGAGAACCGACGATCGAAGTTGGCGTGCCAGTCAACGCTCCCGTCGAGGAATTAATGCTCAGCCCGGGAGGCAGACCGCTCGCCGAGTACGTGTAAGGCGTGGCGCCGTTGTTGGCGGTGAACTGCTGGCTGTAGGCCACTCCATACGTCCCGGCGGTCAGCGTGCCAGCGGCGGGTGAGAGGGTGATGGCGATGACGTTGAAGTCGCTGCTGTTGGCTTCGATGGAGTAAGGACCGACCGGTGCCCTGGCGATCAGGTAATCGCCCGTCTCCGGAGTGGCGACTGTCACCCCGCTGAAGGTGGACACACCATTCGGAGCGGTGTCGACCGTGGGGATTCCGCCGCTGATGGCGCCCGAGTTGAGCGCCAGCGTAATCGGCGCGCCGGGAAGGCTGATGATGCTGCCGTTGTCGCTCAACTGCACCGCCGGAGCTGGCGTGAGCGCCACGTTGGTCTGCTGCGAGGCCGATGGCGAAGTGGTGAAGGCGAGCGAGTAAGCCGTCTGCACCGCGCCCGCGTCCACGCAGGCCGTGCTGCCATAGGCCGTCGTTGAACGCGGATTGCCGCGCTGATCGGTGGTAATTCCGCTCGGGATCTTGCTGGCCAGACCCGCGCAGATGGCCACGCTGCCCGGCAGGGGCATCATCGTCTGCGTCGTGCCACCGTAGTAGCCCAGAGGGGCAAGCGGGCCCGTGGTCACATTGCCGTCGCCGGAGGGCACGCCGCCCAAAGTGCTGTCGGTGATCACGTCGTTGTACATAGTCGGATCGCCGTAGATGCCGGCGGAGCCGTTCACCGCGCTGTTCCCGCTGATGGTGCTGTTGACAATCGTCATCTGAGTTGTAGGACTGAACCCAGTGGAGATGGCGCCTCCGACGCCGTTGGCAGCGCCGGGCGCGGAATTGCCGGTGAATGTGCTGTTGATCACCGTTGCCATACCGCCGTTAAAGATGCCGCCGCCTTCAACGTATTCCGCCGTGTTACCGCTGAAGGTGCTGCCGGTCACGGTCAGCGTGCTGCCATTGGCATTGAAGATGCCGCCGCCAAAAGAGTTGTCGGCGGTTACGATGTTGTTGCTGATGGTGCAATTCGAGACCGTCAGCGTGGCGCCGGCGTTGTTGATTCCGGCGCCATTGCCTACGGTCGAACCATTGGTGATCGTCAGCCCAGATATTGAGACCGTTCCGCCGGTGAGGCTGAAGACCTGTACTTTGCCTCCACCGTCGATGCTGAGCAGGTTAGCGTTCGGTCCCACGATGTTCATGTTATTGCCGATGGTCAGCGTACCGCCAGTGGTTACGTTGTAGCCGCCCGGAGCGACCGTGGTCAGATTGAGCGAGCTGGCGAAGTTGACCGTCGGCGTGAGGGTCGAGGTGCTGACCGCCGCGGCCGCCGCGATGGCGTCGCGCAGGCTGCAACCGGAGTTTGGCGTCGCACCCTGCGAGGTGTCGTTGCAGTTGCCCGCCGCGCCGGTTGCGTCATCAGTCAGAGAGGTCACCGTGAAGACCGGAGGCGGCAAATTGGTCAGGGTAAAAGTGGCATACCCGCTGCCGGGGAAGGATGCGGCCACTAGGTAGAGGCCCGCCGTCGCGTTGGCCGTAGCCGTTACGCTGGCCATACCGTTCACATCGGTAACTACGGTATAGGTGGAGAGCGTGGCGCTGGCGCCCGACGAGGGCACAGCAAAGGTTACTGTCACGCCATAAACACCGGTACCGCTGCCGTCAATCACCTGGGCCGTTAGATTGTTGGCAAACGCCGAACCTACACGGGCCGATTGTCTGTTGCCGGAGTAGACCGCAATCGTAGCCGGCGTATCCTGCATGACCGTGATGCTCTGCTGCGCCTGAGTTGCCGCAGTGTAGTTGCCGCCGGCCGCCTGGTTGGCGTCGATGATTACCACGCCGGTGCCTGAAATAGTCAGCATGCTGTTGTTCACGCCGCTGAGGGCGGCGATGCCGGGGGTGGAGCCGGCGTCAAGGGTAAAGGTGACGGGATTGCCCGAGCCGCCGCCCGTGGCGCTGAGCGTATCGGTCAGATTGACACCGTTGTAAATGGCCGAGCCGGGCAGGGTAAAGCTGATGCTCTGCGCGAGCCCCGTGCCTGTGCCGTTCAGCGTGATGATCTGTGTGGTGTAGTTAGGTGAAGGCGCATTAAGCGCATTGTCGTTGATCGTCAGAGTGGAGCCGTTGTAGCTCGCTATTGATGCCGGCACAAAGCTGATGGGCAACAGGCAGTTATTACCTGCGGGCAGCGTTCCGGCTGATCCGCCGCTCACCACCAACGGGCAATCCGATCCGCTGCTGCTGTCCAGCGTGAAGCCGGTCGCAATGCTAGGGTTGTAACCTGAGGCCGGAGCTGGAAGGTTTAGTGTCACATTGCCGATGTTCTCCAGCGTCAACGTCTGCGGGCTGTCAGCGCTCGGCACACCGTTCCCTGTGCTGGCAAAGTTCAGCGTGTGTGCCGCAGCGGCCGCGCGGGTGAACGCGAGAATGCCGGTGGTGCTGGTTGCGTCCGCCACGTAGAGGTTGCCGCTCGGATCGAGGGCCACACCCACAGGAGTTGTGAGTCCGCCTGCCAGAACGATGTTACTTCCGCTGATGGGGATCTCAATCACTTGCTTTGATCCCATATCGGTATACACGATGTCGCCAGCCGCATCTACGGCCAGGCCCGTCGGTTGAATGCCGCTGGAAGGGCCGCCGGCTACTCTGAACGGCGTGCCATTGCCGGCGGGAATTTCATCGATTGATGCCGCGCTGGAATCTACAAAGTAGACGTTGCCCGCAGCATCGAGAGCGATAGCTGTCGGTGTCTGCATGGGAAAGGTATAGTCGCTCACCAACACCGTCGGAGTGCCGCCGCCGGCTGGTTGAAAGAGTATGCGGCCGTTGCCGGTGTCGCCGATGTAGAGGTTGCCTGCCCCATCAACCGCTACGCCTTGAGGACCGCTCAGCCCTCCGACCACTGTAATCGGGGTCGCGGCTCCCCCCACAAACTCCCGAATGCTGCCACTGCTGCTGTCGGCCACATACACATTGCCAGCGCCATCGACGGCTAACTGGCTCGCGCCGCTAAGCCCGGTTCCCGGAGTGGTTGCAAACGGGCCACCTGGTGTGCTGTAAATCTCCTCACCATTTACTAACGAGTAATAGACATTGCCTGCCGCGTCAGTTGCTACACCAGCAGGAGTGCTTCCGCCGCCCGCAAAACTCAGAGCAGATGGCGTGCCAGGATCGATGGCCACCACCGGCCCGTTGCCGACGCCATATACGTAGGCCGTGGAGAGGACATTTCCACCGGTGCCGATCAGCTCGACCGCGCCAAGCCTCATACCGGCAGAGGCGGGCTTCAGGGTTACATCCACCGAGCAGGTGGCGCCCAAGGCATACGGTTGGTTTGTCCCGTGAACCTGGGTGCAGTCTCCCGTGGTGGCGTCAGCAAAGTCCTTGCCGGTTGCGCCCTGGGTCAAAACCACTGGGGCGTTGATCGTCGTTCCGTCTGTATCAAAGGTAAAGTTCAGCGTGTAGGTGGAGCTCTTGGTGTTCACAGGGACCGCGCCGAAGTTCACTGCGCTGACAAAGTCCTCAGTGATGGTGCTGCTGTTCGGAATGGCGAGATAGATGTTGCCGCTGGCGCTGATCGCCAGAGCCTGAAGATAGTTGTAGGTGGTGGTCACCATTTTAACGGTGCTGCTGCTGGAAACGGCGCCGCCGCTGGCGACAATCTCGTATACCGCCTGGCCTGTATGGGTGGAAACAAAGAGGTCGCCGCTGGCGTCCAGAGCTACACCGGTGGGACCGCCCCAGCCGCCGCTCGGCGCGGGCAGATAGTTCGATGAACCGATGGTAACCGGATAAGTGGAGCCGGCAGGAATCTCCTCCACGGCATTGTGGTAGTAATCGGAGACATAAATGTTGCCGCTGCCGTCCACCGCCACGCCGGAGGGATCGCTGAATCCTGTGGCCAAAAGAACAGGCGTGCTGTTGTTGGGAACAACACCGCCAGTCGCCTGCAGCATATACAGATCTTGACCGCTGGAGCGGACGGTATAGACGTTCCCGGTGGCATCCAGCGCAACCGAAGAAAATGCCGTCGAATCGATGCTCGCCAGTGTATTTACTGTACTGCTGCTGGAAACATTGCCGTTGCTGTCGGCAACGACCTCGTAGATGTGCGAGTCGCCACCGTTAAATCCGTCGGCGACAAAGACATCTCCTTTGCTGTCCACGGCCACGCCCAATGGATAGCTGAAGCCGCTGCCCACCTTAATCACCGAGCTGCTGGTCGAGACCAGCCCATTGGCAGCGACGATCTCGTATACCGCCCCGCCGAAACCGCTGTTGGCGACGAAGACATCCCCTTTGCTGTCCACGGCCACGCTCTGTGGGGCAGTGAAACCGCTGCCGGCCGTGATCAGAGCGCCGCTGAAGTGAGCCGCCTCCGGCGCCGCGTTCGCGCTTGGCGTGAGCGCCAGCAAGACTGCCACTGTAAATGTTAGGGTTGCGGCCCAGGAAGACCGGGCATTGCCGGTTCCAACTTTAGAGAAAAAGGAGCGAAGGAATCCACGAAGCATCGTACGCCTCCCGCCGAAGATCATCGCGGGAGGCTCAGGGATGATGGCATTGCGCCGCATCCACAAACCGCGCCAGGATTCCCCGGACAGCATAGTTACATCTTGCCGCCGCCTAACTCAACGTAACCAGCAAGACTGTTGTCGTTCTACAAGGAATCCAAGCGTGACCCCTTGCACGTTCATGAAACCACTTTGTGACATAGCTCACGCCAAGTTAGTCACAGTTATTTCAACTAAGTTGCTCTTGTGGGAAGAGGGCGGAGGTGAGACGCAAAAATGCGTGAAATTCAGCACGGTCTCACCTGTACCAGTTTGACTGCAAGGATAATAGCACAGGCAGAAGGCTTGTCAAATAACTCAAAAAACTAACTGTGAAAACCATTTAGCAGCGCAATTCTGAATACCCTCGATTTCCGAAACGACGAGTTAGCCAGTGGCCTAACTTCAACGAAATCGTGCTCGCAATGTAATTCAGCTTATGACGGCGGAGCAGTGCCGCCGCGATGTGCCATCCAGCGTCAGGGATTTTCCGCCCCATCCGTCACGGTCCTTGTTCCGCTTCAATTTGCGGGAAGGACTCGCCTGAGGCAAGCGCATGTTACTGCTGGCGCCATCAAGGCCGACGAAAGCGGACGGACCTGGTGGCACGACTTGCGCCACAGTCTCGCGACTTTCTTTGACTCAAAGGAAATCCTGGTGCAGGCCATCCGGAGGGTGTTGAGACACAAAAAGCCTGATCGGTGACCAGACTGTGCTGCATGTCCGGCCGCATCGGCCAGCCCGCCACTTTACGAAGGTAGGTGGCTATTGGAATGCGAGCGGCTTCCACGCGCCATTATCTTTCAGAGCCAACTGAAGCGGCCGGGGCGGGCCCTTCGGCGGTACCGTCACTTCAATCCAAAGCTCCTGACCCTGCTTGAGAGCGGTCGGGTCGGCAGCGTGCTCGGCGATATAAAAGTCCACCGGCTCGTCGATATACAAGTCATTGCAGGCCGATCCCGACAGCGCCGTCACATCGACTCCCTTCGAGCGCAAATCGGCCTCTGGAATCCGTATGGCCAGCAGCCTGTTCTTTTCCGCCTTGAGATTGGCGCGAAAGGTAATGGGGACTTCTACATCGTTGACGGTGAAGCCGGTCGGCTTCGTCGTGCCGTCGGCGTTGCGCGGAAAAGTGGCGCGCAGAGCGGAGGGAAGCGTGCTCTGGCAGCCGTCCACGGTGAGCCGCAGGCTCAAATAGCGGCCGCGCATCACCATGTTCGGATCGTATGCTGCCGCACGCGTCCATGCCTTCGGGCAGGTCGAGCGCTGATAGAAGTATTTGGCTGCAATGGAGGAGACCAGCGCCAACTGAATTACCAGCAAAACGATGGAGGTTTTTGAGATTTTCATTTCGCCTCCCGAGAATTCATGGCGGAAATTTCCGCTTTTTCCATGCCGGCCACAAGATTGCGTCGGGTCTTCTCCAGCGCCCATCCTCCGGCCAGAAAGAGAATCCCCAGCCCGATCAGCCCCAGCGAGCGGCCTAGTTTATCCCAGATGTCGCTGAAGTAGAACCAGCCGACGGCGATGGCAAAGCCCAGTATGCCCAGGTTGACTAGAGCCTGCGAGACCCGCCGCACGCCCCACCAGATGATGAAGACAGCAAACGCCGCAACCAGCGCATGCGCGGCGAGATTCGGCTCGTTGCTCACATAGGAGGTGTGGTTGCCGTCTTCGCCGATGTGATTCAATGTTCCGATTTTCTGGCACCATGGCAGCGCAATCGAGAAGCCAATCGCCACCAGCACGGGGATCGCGCTCTTGCGGAATCTGGAGACCGCAAAGAGCAGCGGAATCACGGCAATATCCACCCAGCCCCATGTCCGAAGCCCGAGCGGCAAATAGGTCTGGCTGCCCCACGAGCGCCAACCGTCGAGCAAAATAACAATTCCCACGACGGCAGCAATCGCCGCAACAGCAAAGAGAATTCCCTGGACAATTCTGCGCTTCGACCCGAGGAAAAACGTCAGGTAGAGAACCGCCCAGACAATCAGGATTCGGCCCACATAAACACTTCCGCCGATATGTCCATCGGCGGCATACGAAAACTCCGAAAGAATCCACGCCGGAACGAGCAGCAGCGCCAGCGTCTGTTGCGCCTCATCATGCAGCAGAATCCAGCCGGCCAGCGCGGCCAAGGCCCACATGAGCACCGCTGCCGGCCAATGCTCCTCGATGTTGAAAATCTGCCCGACCAGCGCGATGGCCGCACCTGTCGAGATCGTCCCCACAGCGTGCAGAGCCGTCGAAAGCCCGTGGAAACGCTCTCGCGCCCAGCCGCCGCCAAGGTGAAAGACGCTCACCATCGCCAGCACCACGGCCAGCCGCGCGAAGGGGCCGATCTGGTCCCAGTGTGCCGAGACAAACAGCGCCACCCCGCAGGCCAGCAGAATGGCTCCCAGAATCAGCACGACGATGACCTGCCAGCGCAGCCCTGCGGGTTTCTTCTGCGTAGTTTCATGAGCGTGAATGCGGCCAGCCGTCTCCGCATCCAGGATGCCGGCCGTTTGCCAGCGATTTAGCAACGATTCAATGTCTGCCATAACAGTTGGCAAAAGTAGAACACACCGGAACGCCGCGAGCGCGGAAATCTTTACCTATATCATCAAAGAGTATGCGCTTCGATATCGTCACCATCTTTCCCGGCTTCTTCGCCGGCATCTTCGAAAACGGGATTCTACGCCGCGCGCTGGCTGAGGAACTGGTGACCGCGAGGGTGCACGATCTGCGCGCCTTCACTCACGACCGTCACCGCACCGTGGACGACCGCCCCTTTGGCGGCGGCGAGGGGATGGTTCTGAAGGCTGGGCCATTGGCCGAGGCGATGGCTTCGTTGGGGATTCAGACCAAGGCGGAGCGCCATGGGTCGAATGCCGCGCAAGCGGCGTCTGCCCCACCGCAGGTGGTTCTGCTTTCCGCGCAAGGCCGGCCATTTACCCAGGCTCTTGCGCGGGAACTGGCCGCCGAAGAGCGCGTGGTGCTGGTTTGCGGCCGCTATGAGGGCGTGGACGAGCGTATCAACCAGCTTTATTGCGACATGGAACTTTCCATCGGCGATTATGTGCTGAGCGGAGGCGAACTAGCCGCAGCGGTGGTGATTGACGCGACCATGCGCTTGCTGCCTGGCGTACTGGGCAACGAGGCCTCAGGCGAATTTGAGAGCTTTGGCGTGGCCGATGCGGAGATTGCCGTCGCCGAAGACGGCGTCCCGCGCTCGCAACACGGCGCAGGCGGCCTGCTCGACTATCCGCACTACACCCGCCCAGCCGAGTTCGGCGGCCTGCGCGTCCCCGAGACGCTGCTCAATGGCGACCACAGCGAGATTCGCCGCTGGCGCCGCGAGCAGCAATTGCGCAAGACACTTGCCAACCGCCCGGATTTGTTAGAAGGCGCTACGCTCAGCAAGGAGGATCGCAAGCTACTGGACGCGATCCGATCGGAAGCAGAATAGGAAGCTAAAGCGCTTTTCCCGGCGCATTCAGGTCAACCAGCCCTTCGGGCAGCGCCATTTCCACGCGCCTGGCCTTCAAATCGATGTTTTTTAAATAGCTCTTGGCAAAAGGGATGAGTACCTCGCCCGCCGCGCCGCGCACTACCAGAAGCGTCACCGGTCCCGCCGTCCGGTCCACGCCCTCGATTTCGCCGACGGTTATCGGTCCAGCTCCGGCCACGTCCACCAGAACGCAGCCGATCAGATCGCCTGTATAAACCTCATCCTCTCTCAGAGCCGCCCGCTCGGATTGCGGAATCGCGACGATCAGCCCTTTGAGCGTCTCGGCTGCCGAAATCGAGTCAACTCCTGCAAAGTGCAGCACGATGCCGCCCTTGTGCAGCCAATGGGCGATCAATTCAACTTCTCGAGGGGCGGCGCTCGTCACCTGCCGCGCAGACGCGTCGGCGTCAACCAGCAGCCAAAGCCGCTTTCTGTCTGCAAATTTTTCAGGGAAATCAGTAAGGATATCGGCGAGGACCTCGCCTTTGCGGCCCTGCGGATGGCGAATCCGCGCCAGCCAGACCCAGTCTTCAGCGTCTTTCGGCGCGGTCATCTCTGCCTCCCGAAGGGGGCCGGATGCCTCGGCAGCGGCCATCTCAGGC
>Ga0187847_10000354_pt1 | contig 53675 bp, 40 predicted proteins | sample June2016WEW_4_10_FD_132458 | JGI IMG/M metagenome (GOLD analysis project Ga0187847, IMG submission 132458) | Peatland microbial communities from SPRUCE experiment site at the Marcell Experimental Forest, Minnesota, USA - June2016WEW_4_10 | ecosystem: Environmental > Terrestrial > Soil >...
CAGTACGTCAAGCTGATCGTAGTTGCGGCTGTGAGGTTGGAAATCGATGGCCCAACGGCTGTCATAGCTGTGCAGCACCGCCACTTGAGCTACTGGTGCGGTGCCCTCCAGATAATGTGCGGCGCGTTCGAACTCACCGCCGGTCTCCGCGATCTCTGCATAAAGCGGCAGCTGTCCACCATCCGGTCCGACGATTGCGCCGTGGTATTGCTCCTGGCCATTCAATGCATTGCGCCACTGCCAATAAAGCACCGCCTCCGCGCCGTGACCGATTGCCTGCCAAGCCATGGCGCGCGTCTCGCCCCGGTCAAGCGAATTGTTTATCGGCGCCCAGTTCACTGAGCCCGGCTGCATCTCCATTACCCAAAAATTGGATCGCTTCCAGCCGCGCACAAAGTCATGCATGGCTTCATTCCGAGCAACGTTCAAATGACCTTGGCCCACGTAATCGTCCCAGGAAGCAAGGTCAAGTTCGTCGTTAATTTCGTAATGATCGAAGTTATCCGACCAGCCAAGGCCTCCGAGATTGGTTGTGATGAATTGCCGATTCTCGGCGAAGATGCGAATAGCCGCCACCTGCACATGCTGAAAGTCACGCCATGTGTTGCTGACGAAATGACGATGCTCCAGCAACAGCCCTGGATTGCCTCCCGCGGAGGGCAAGGGAATTTCATCCCAGCGGTCATACGTCTGGCTCCAATAGGCTGTGGCCCAAACCCGGTTCAATGCGTCGAGCGTGCCAAAGCGCAGCTTCAGCCATGTTTGAAACTGCCGCTTCGTCTCTGGGTCGAAGGACTCATCGCTGTATTCATTGCCGATCTGCCAGCCGATCACATTGGGATCGTGACCGAAGCGCTTGGCCAGCCGCTCCGCGATCTTTTCGCAATAAACGCGATAATGCGGGTTGGCATAGTTGAATTGCCTGCGCGCGCCGTGTTCGGCAAGACGGCCTGTTGCGTCCATGCGCAGCGTTTCGGGATGTGCCGTAGTCAGCCAGGCAGGAGGAGCATCGGTCGGCGTGCCTAACACCACGGCGATGTGATGTTTTTCAGCCAGCCGCACCGCACGTTCCAGCCATTCCAGATCGAACTTGCCCTCGGCCGGTTCCATGCGGCTCCAGGCAAACTCACCTACCCGCACCACATGCAGGTGCGCTGCTTCCATCAGTTGCAGGTCCTGATCCCAACGCGACTCCGGCCACTGTTCCGGGTACCAGGCAGCGCCGAGCAGCGGGGGGGGGGCCTGCGCACAGAGGGGGCCGCACACGAAAGCAAAAGCCATTAGCGCAACTGCAATACGAAGCACGCGCCTTATCGCTATCGCCGCAAGATCGGTTTTAGATGTAAACATGCACACTTGCAAATTTCTATCATACGGAACTCTGGTGGAATACCCAAGTGAACTGTACACTCTTCAAAAAACCGATGGAGTTGCGTAGCTTTTTGCAGCACCCTCACACAAATATAGACAATACTCTCTTATGGTGCTGGTTACAGTATGGTGAAGAGGTGGACCAGCGGCAACCGTGCGCATGATGCCACTTAGGAACATGAACTGACTATGGAATTTCTGGGCAAGAAGTTTTATCAGATTGCGAACGAATACTCCTATGGACGGGAATTGGTTCACGAGCAGAAGGCTTATCTCATGCTTGCCGAACGCGGGGCAATCTATAGCGATGACAACGCACAAGGCAAGGTGGCGCAAACCATCCTCGAAGGTAACTGGAAGCAGCGCGACGACATCGATGCCTATGCATGGATGAAACTCACCCCGTAAAACAGCACAGCGGCCATAGCCAACAAGTGGAGATCATGGAGAAGAACCCGGAGCTGAAACGCAAAATCGGCGATCGTTGTCAAATTATCGGGCTCGGCGTTAATAACCGACATTGGAACATGCAAGGACGCATGTTCCAATGTCGAGTCACATTTAAAATGGAGGGCTAGAATCCCCCGTCGACGATCCAGCGTTTCTCAGGATTATCGTTGCGCACAGCCAGATTGTGCGCTTTCACCGTGCCATCGGACAGACGAATTTCATAGGGGACAAAGTAGCCAGGGTAGAGTCCCGACTTGAACGGAACGCCGATGGATGTGGAGAGAATCGTGAGATGCCCAAAATAGTTTTTGAAAGAGTCTGGGACCGTCTTGGCGGGATAAACACCCAACACTGCATTCCAATCTTTCTGAGCACAGGCGTTGAAGAAGTACTTCGCGACATCCTGGGGGCCGAGCAGATTGGAAGCGGGAGCGGCCATCTGCTCCGGTGCAACTAACTGCGTGGCGCCTTTCGGTATTTGAAGCGCAAACAACGAGTCTGGAAACGCTTCATTGTAGCGAATGTCATTCAGTTCAAGTAGAACCACATCCTTGTTGTCTGCGTGAATCATAACTCGCAGGCTTTTGAGCCGCTTGGTCGCGGAATCGAATTGATAGATGCAGGTATGATCCGATTCTCGAATCGATTTGTTTTTTGTCCAGGAATCTGTGGTCGCGCCTTCCGCCTTGCGACGAATTGTCATGGTCGCGATTCCATCCGCTTCAGTAACGGTCGCATCGGACTGTTTCGCTTCAGCGGAATCTAATTCGTTTTGTAGAACGCCCTCTGGGTTGAGCAAGGGACGCAGCCACTCGACCAGGCCCGCTTGCGGCGACGCCTTCATATATTGATTGGTCGAGCTAATAAGTAGCGTAGAGGACTGGCCATCCATGACCACCATACGGCCGGTCTTTTCGACGCGCCAGCGGCGAGGATTGTATTGACTCCATAACCCCAGAGGAACGAAATCATATTGCGCACCAATCAGTTCAAAGTTATCTCCGGGAATCGTTCTCATGCGGCCTGTCATGTGCACAGTCTGCACGTTGCTCATGGCATCGACAGACTGCGCCAGCACGCTGAATGCCGCGTTTCCCCCCGAAAAGTGTCCGCCGCCCAAATGACCCGGCAAAAAGGGTAGCGACAAAAAAAGCAGGGCTGTTGCACAAGTGGCAAGAGTCCAGCGGTGCCATTTTTGCAAGTGCCAGAAGTTTCCGGTTGTTTGCGTTTCAGGTGCTGCTGCATTCGCAATCGCGTTCATGGTCTTGGCTCCAAATTGATGTGAAGCCGCGATTCGCGGGAATTGCCGCAGCACGTCGAAGAGTTGTTGTTGCTCCTCAAAATAGGCACGGCAATCCGGGCAATCTTCCAAATGCTCACGAACCAGTTTCGCCTTCGGACTCTCTTCCTTGTCGAGCAAATCAGTTATTTCACGGATAGCTTCCTGACAGTTCATCTGGTTCCTCCTTTTGCCTGGAGCGCACGGCGCAACTTGTCGAGGCCGTATCGAAACCGTGACTTCACCGCAGGTAACGATGCGCCAACGACCACTGCTACATCGGCGAAGGACAGATCCGATAAGACTCGAAGCCGGATAACTTCGGCTTGCTGCTTTGAAATACCATCGAGCAATTGATTGAGTCTTTCCGCCTGTTCCTGCTCCGCTACCTCGGAGAAAGCGTCCTCGTTGGAGGCGAACCGGTCGATCAGAGGCTCCACCGGGTGCCGTAACCGCGCCCGGTGATGATCTATGCAGCGGTTGCGGACCATGCGAAACAGATATAGTCGAACTTCTGTAACCTGCTTTCGCTGGATGCGCTCCCGAAAGGCCTGTACATAGACGTCCTGCACCGCGTCTTCTGCGTCATCGCGATTTCCCAATTGATGAAATGCAAAGTTGACCAGGTCGTCTTGAGTGGCTTCGACAAGACGCTCAAATTGCGCGACAGTCTGGGGCCAGCCCTCGATTTGTTGCGCCGTGGTGAGCATATGTGAATCGCAACTTCCAAATGTACAACGTTGGCGCGGCCGGAAAAGATTTAGAAAAGGCGAAAATTGTGGAGCTAAGATGCACTCAGTCACCTCATTTGGTATTGAATAGCAGCCGCATAATCACTGTTATCGACGCGCAAATCCTGGTTTGCAGTCATCGAGCAAAAAATTTTGTACATAAAACAAAAGCCACTAAACCAAATCCATGCTGAAAACTAGGTCCTATCTATTTTAATATCTGTAATTTGCCGCCACTCATTCGAATTAATCCCCGGAAGCGTGCAACTGGCCTGGGCCAGACAGGATGCAAAGGAACGCGAGTCGAGCGATGATGGTCCCAGCCGGTCGGATGACAGCTACAGCCCGTGCCGACATTGGTGCCCGGTTTCAAGCCCGACCGGTAAGCCGGCATGGCAACTGGAATATTGCGTCTTCTGGCCGGGCTGATCGCAGTGTGACGGCCTCACTCCCAGCGAAAGACCTTTGCCGACAGCGCCGTGCAAACAAGAAACACCACGGCCAGGGCTGCCACATCGGTCAAGTGGCTCCGCCATCCATCGCCATTCCAGATCCCCTGAAGGAGGCGAACGGCGTAAGTGAACGGCAATACCTTGGCCACGGCTTGAAATCCCGGTGGTAACAGCTGAATTGGCACAAACAGACCCGAGAGGACGATCATGGGGTACAGGATGACGGCGCCGATCGGCTGCGCAAACCGCGCTGTTGGCACGATGCTGGCGATGAGAAAGCCGATTGACGAGATGCTCCAGGTGGTGATGAGCAGAGCAATGGTGAAGGAGAACAACGGCGCATGAATGCCGGGCGGGAGGTAGCGATTGCCGGCCAGAAACATCAGGACCAGCGTTGCGGCGGTGAGTATCAGCTTGACGACGACGTGAGCGGTAAGGATGGTTTGCGGGCGCAGAGGTGTGGCGCGAATCCGCTTGAGAATTCCGCCCTCGCGATAGATCGAGATGATTGTGACCAGCGAAAGCACCGCGCTGACGGCAATCAGAATTGACACGAGAACTGGCACACCCGCGCGGGAAAAACTGCTTACGACCGGCGAGGGAGGCGTGAGCCTGTTGTTGGCGAACCGGCCCAGAACCACGAAGAGCAACACTGGAACCACGATGGAGCCGAAAGCGCCCATCGGCTCGCGCATGAAGACCTTGATCTCGATCCACGTCAATTTCCAAAGCCCGCGCAGCATCGCTCTCCGCTCCTACTCACGAATGAAGTGACCGGTAAGTTTGAGAAACACATCTTCAAGGTTTGGGAGAATAGTGCGGAAATCGGTGACCCGGATCCGATTCTCCGAGAGGCAATGAATCACATCGGTCACCAGGTCGTCTCCTCTGCCGCGAATGGTAAACCGCAGACCGGTGCGCACCGCGGACTCAACTCTGGGAATCGCGTTGAAGTGCTCTTCGGCGGTCGGGTTATCGGTATCAAGAATGACCGTTCGTTCCGGGCAGTGACGGGCGACGAGCCGTTCCGGGCTGTCCATGTCAATGATCCGTCCATGCTCGATGATGGCTACACGGTCGCACAACCGCTCGGCCTCATCCATGAGATGCGTCGTCAGGAAGACGGTTTTGCCGTGTACGCGGATTTCACGTACCAAGTCCCAGATCGCTCGTCGCGCCTGCGGGTCAAGCCCGGTAGTCAGCTCATCGAGAAAGACGACCTCGGGATCGTTGATCAACGCAAGAGCAATAAATAGCCTTTGTTTCTGTCCTCCTGAGAGATTCATGAACCAGGCGTCGCGCTTTTCAGAGAGGCCGAGCTGTTCGAGCAGCCGCTCAGTATTAACCTTTTTCTTCCGGTAGAGCGATGCCCAGAGGTCTACCGCCTCCCAGACCTTGATTCGCTTTTGCAACTGAGCCTGCTGGAGCTGAACCCCAATTCGTTCCTGCAACTTGTAGACTTGGCGAAAGGGATCAAGGCCGAGGACGGAGATGGCGCCGCGGTCGGGCTTGCGAAGGCCTTCGATGCATTCCATTGTGGTGGTCTTTCCCGCGCCGTTGGGCCCGATAAGCCCGAATATCTCCCCTTCATTGACCGTGAACGACGCCTCGTCGACAGCCACTGTGCGGCCATAGGTCTTGCGGATTGCAGAGACTTCAATCACAGGGGGCATGAAGGATGCTTTTGGTGGCGGCAGATTCGCGGAACCTAAACCGGAGTGTACCTCACTGGCTCGGATCGCAGGTCGAGGCTACCAACGACGATTCTGTCACAAAAAATGAGGTCAGGAAAAATCGTTTACAAGCCGCTAGGATCGATCCTTACCGCAAAAGTCGCTGCGACCGGAAGCTCGTGATTTGCCGCAGGAAGTGAGGTACCGTAGGCTCCCTGAACCCGATGCGCTGAAATCGATGAAGCCATCGCTCGGTTCTGTTGCAATGCCTGGAGGTACGGCGTTTGGGCAGGGTCGGCGGATTTTACCAGGATGAAGGGATCACTGCGGAGGCGCGGGACTCGGCGTCGGAAATCTAGCCTTGAACAAAGTAGTCCTCGTACCTATCTTTGGCGTTGAGAGCAGCATTCACGCAATACGAGCAGGCACCATCGACCATGACAAGAATGAGGCCGTTCGCATAGGCGCCAACATCCGAGCAGTTGGACCAATTCAGGAGTTCCAGGACCGAACCAATGATATGGAAATATGCCGTTGCACTTAAGGTACAGACTAGTCTCTTCATTCCCCGTCACTTCGCACAACAACCCAACACTCACCGACGTCAGTGCTTCAAAAATCCATGACTCCCCTTTACAAACCCTGCACCTTTGGGCGTGTATTTTCGTGCATTGAGCGAGCGCTTTCAATGCACGACACCGCACCAAACGTCCGGACGGCTAGCGAGCGTTTTCATTCCGCCCTGCGTCCAACTGGACATAGACATCTGAGGTGAAACAATCAAGACCTCTCTGCCTTTGCAGCCCGAGTTAAGGCCCGATCGAGAGACTGCGTCTGCGTAAGATCCGACTGAGGAACTACTTTTCGAGGCTGTACGGCGAAAGACCGGCTTGAAAAACACACGATGGAAGCATCACCCAGGCGATAGGAAGCGCTCGGGTGATCGCAGGTATGCGCGTACACCTAGTTATCATCGTGTTGCCCGAATCGGCCGCCACTTACAATTCGACCCCTGCTCGCGGAGTGTCCCTGAGCCTTCGCGCAAGCTAGCCTCTTCTTTGCCAACGGCCCGGCAACCTGCTGGGCGCAAGACCTATATAGCCTTGTCTTCCGCCGTCAGGGTGCGTCACCGGCGCGTGAGCGAATTCCTTCGGAAAGGGTTCGTCCCTCACGCCGGCTGGAGACAGGTTGGCGCGCTTCTTCCAACGACAGACCAAATCCGAATCCCCCAAAGGAGTTGCAAATGTCGAATTCCAAGAAGATTCCCCTCAAGGGCACAGAGCTTACATCTCTTCCTGGAGCACGTGCCATCGGCCCCACCGATCCACATCAACTCATTGAAATTTCCGTTGTGCTCCAGCATCGCCAGCCTCTACCGAAACTTGAAGAGGAAAGCAATTTCCTCACCCACGCCGACTTCGAAAATAAATACGGAGCCGATCCCACGAAGGTTAGCAAGATCATTCAATTCGGCCGCGATCACAACCTGCAAACGCTCGAACGCGGGGACGAAGTTCTGCGACGCACCGTAACCCTGGCCGGGACCGCTGCCAACATGGAGAAGGCTTTCGGCGTCGATCTGACTGAGTTTGAATATGAGAACGGAAGCTATCGTGGACACTCCGGAGCCATTCAAATGCCCGAGGATTACGCTGCTTTCGTTTCCGGTGTATTCGGTCTCGACAATCGCCCAGTCGCCAATCCGCACATCCGTTTTCGTGGCGCCAACCGTCCCTTTGGTGCTCGCGCTTCCACCGTGTCCTACAAGCCTCCGCAAATCGCCCAACTTTACGGCTTCCCGCAGGATGCAACCGGTGCTGGCCAGACCGTCGGCCTCATTGAATTCGGCGGCGGCTATCGTCCTGCCGACGTCCGGGAGTACTTCCATGACCTCGGCCAACAATCTCCCGCGGTCAAATGCGTCTCAATCAATCACGCTGAAAATCGTCCCACCACCCCGCACAGCGCCGACTCCATTGTCATGCTCGATATTGAAATGGCAGGCGCTGTCGCGCCCGGCGCAGGCATTGCCGTCTACTTCGCGCCCAACAATGCCCGTGGATTCCAGGAAGCCTTCAGCGTCGCCATTCACGATCAACTCAACAAGCCGCGCGTCCTCTCCATCGGATGGGGAAACTCGGAGGTCAACTGGTCCCAACAGTCGATGGAAAGCTTTGGCCAGTTGGCGCAGGAGGCGGGCCTGCTCGGTATCACCGTCTGCGTCGCGGCGGGCGAAACCGTCTCCACGGATGGCTTGAGCGAAAACAGTAACATCGTGGACTTTCCGGCATCGTGTCCCCATGTGCTGGCCGCCGGAGGCACACGTCTCATAGCAGTGAACGGTGCTATTGACAGCGAGACCGTGTGGAATGGTGGAGTCAACGGAGGAGCCACCGGAGGCGGATTCAGCAAGGCCTTTGCCCGTCCGCCGTGGCAAGGTACCGTCGTGGCGCAGTCTGGACGCGGTGTTCCGGATGTGGCCGGCAACGCCGATCCTGAAACCGGCTTTGAAATCCTAGTGGATGGACACCGCGAAGTGGTGGGTGGAACCGCAGCCGCTGCGCCGCTGTGGGCGGGCCTGGTCATCCTGCTCAACCAAAAGCTCAACCGGCGTCTGGGCTTCATCAACCCCGCTCTTTACAGCATTGACCAGTCCAGCGGATTCCACGACATCAACCTCGGCAACAACGGTCTCAATTCCGCCTCGTACGGGTGGGACCCGGTCACCGGCCATGGCACGCCGATGGGCAGTCAGCTTCTGCAAGCTTTGGCAGAGGCGCGCGCACAGAAGTCAGAACACGTCCACGCCGGAAGCGCGCGTTAAGCCCGCTCACCGCGTCAATCCTCAACTGCTTTGCAACATTTCCGGGATGGCTGCTTCGTCAAGGCATCCGTCCCGTTTTTTGTTCACTGGAAATTGAAGCATTTTGCCCATTCTGACTTACACCCGAAGCACTCATGCAAACGAAGACAATGAAGCATCACAAGATGAGGGAGGCTTCTTACAACCCAGCGCTATAGTTGCCAAACTCGAACTCGTGCGAAGCGCCCTCCGGAAGGCTCTACCGCGTTCGGAGATCTGCAAGCTCTCCCAAGTTTAGGCAAGGCATTCGCAATTTGCTTCGGCACCTATCTCTTATGGGTGGGGAAGCAAATCGTTAACTTCGTAGGGCACTCCTTTATGGATTCCACTAACTTGGCCGAGAGAACTGGAAAGTCTGCTGAAAGCGGAGCCTGGCTGTGGAGACGACTAATTCCACAGGGTTGGTGCTGTTGGTGATGACTTACGCGACGATTCTCTATCCTAGCGCCTTCTGGAAGATTGCTCTGGCGCTGGCGGGTTGGTTCCTCTTTGCGCGCGCATGGCTGAGAAATCGGTCACACTGGTCAGCGTGGCTTCGTCCATGAGCTATGCTGCCTCCATGGCAAGAGCTCACAAAAACCAGCGGTGACCAACTTTTACTCGCTACAGTGCACCGCTCACGCGGGGCACTGTGGTCTATTTTTGCTCTGGCGCGCACACACTGACTGCGTTCTGTGCATCGCCCACACATGTCAGCATTCCAGCCGCCAACCAACCAAGACCTTCCGGGTGGAATCCAAAGGCGGGCATTTGATAAACTCCAATCTCAAACCCGTGTTCGTCACCGATCCTCTTCCTCCTGACCGGATTGCGGAGTGAACAGATGCCCATCAAACTGAATGTGAACAATATTGCCGCGACGGTGGACGTGCAGCTGGATACTCCCCTCTTGTGGGTACTGCGCGACACATTGAACCTCAAAGGCGCTAAGTACGGGTGCGGGATTGGCCTTTGCGGTGCCTGCACGGTGCTGGTAGGTGGCCACGCAGTGCGATCCTGTATGACGCTTGTCGGATCCGTGGTGGGCGAGCCGATCACTACCATTGAAGGGCTTTCACCGGATGGTCTGCACCCGGTTCAGGTCGCCTGGGAGACGCTGGATGTGCCGCAGTGCGGCTACTGCCAGGCTGGGCAGATTATGTCTGCCACCGCCTTGCTGGCGCGCACGCCTCATCCCACCGATGCGGATATCGATGCGGCCATGAGCGGCAATCTATGCCGCTGCGGGACCTATACGCGAATTCGTCAAGCCATTCACCAAGCAGCAGAAGCGGGCGCCGCTGTCTACACGAAGTGAAAGGAGGCGAACCGATGCGTATGAATCGTAGACAATTCCTGCGGTTGACGGCCCTTGCGGGCGGCGGCCTCGCTTTGGAACTTTATCGCCCGTCGCTGGCCGCGGCTCAGGGACCGGGAACACCTCCAGACCTAACGCCACAGGCCTTCATCCACATCGCTCCGGATGGCGTGGTGACTATCATGGCGCGCGCGTCAGAGTCCGGTCAGGGCATGCGCAACATGCTGCCCATGCTGATTGCCGAGGAACTGGATGTCGAATGGAAGGATGTTCGCGTCGAGCAGGCCGACCTGAACGAGAAGATTTACGGGCGTCAATTCTCCGGAGGCTCCCATAACACGCCCCAGGGCTGGGAACCGATGCGCCGCGTCGGCGCAGCCGGCCGCCAGTTGCTGATCGCTTCTGCCGCGCAAACATGGGGTGTGTTGGCAGAGGAGTGCACCTCGCAACCGGGCCGGGTGCTTCACTCCGTCTCCGGGCGCTCTGCAGGTTATGGGGAACTTGCTACAAAAGCCGCCGCGTTACCCGCGCCTGCACTTAGCGGCGTCAAACTCAAAGATCCCAAGGATTACCGCATCATCGGCCACTCGCAGCGGGGCGTCGACACCCACGCGATTGTCACCGGCAAGCCGCTGTTCGGCATCGATGTGGAAGTGCCGGGGATGTTGTACGCAGCGATTGAGAAGGCTCCTGTCTTTGCCGGCAAGGTGAAGAATGCAAACGTCGACAAGATCAAAACGCTGCCGGGTGTGCGTCATGTCCTAGTCATCGAAGGCGGCATCACTCCCGCCGCCTTCACACCGTGGGAGCCGGGCATGGAGCCGGGTATCGCAATCGTGGCCGATACCTGGTGGCAGGCGCAGCAGGCTCGCAAACAGCTCAAGATTGACTGGGATCTTGGCCCCACCGCCACGCAAAGCACCGAGGGTTTCAGGACGCGTGCAAATGAACTTCTTAAAGCACCGCCCGCAAGTTCACTGCGCAAGTATGGCGATGTGGACTCCGCGCTCAAGTCGTCGGCCAAGGTGGTCGAAGCAACTTATGAGTACCCTTTCATTGCTCATGTCACGTTGGAGCCCCAGGGCGCCACCGCGCACTTGAAAGATGGCAAATTGGAGATGTGGTCCACTAGTACGCTGCCTGGCAATGGCCTCTCACTAGTCGCCAAAACTCTCGACATCCAGGAAAGCGACATCACCACTCACATGGTGCGATCGGGTGGGAGCTTTGGCCGGCGCCTGCAGAACGACTACCTGGTTGAGGCCGCATGGATCGCCAAGCGGATTGACGCGCCGGTCAAGTTGCTTTGGTCTCGCGAAGACGACATTGCACACGACCCCTTCCGCCCCGGCGGAACGGTGAGCTTGAAAGGCGGCCTCGATGCACAGGGCAAGCTCATTGCCTGGCGGCATCACTTCATCACTTTTGGCGATGAAAAGAATGCAACCTCCGGCGGCGGCATCGGGCAGGATACATATCCTGCCGGTTTTCCGCCGGCTTACGCGCTTTACACCTCGAAGCAGCCGCTCATGTTGCGCACCGGGGCGCTTCGCGCTCCCGGCGACAACGCATACTGCTGGGTGGCGCAGTCCTTTCTTGACGAACTGGCTCATGCAGCCGGGCGCGATCCGCTCGAGTTTCAACTCGAACTGCTCGGCAACAAGCAGTCTCCGTGGTCCTCTGGGGAACACGACCCCGTGGGCGATCACGAGCCGTCAGGACAAGAGGCTCTCATCCCGGAACGGTTCAAAGGAGTGCTTGAGTTAGTCGCTGAAAAGTCCGGCTGGGCGAAGCGGAGCCAGACACTGGGTCGCGGCATGGGAATCGCCGCATGGTTCTGCCATTTGGGTTACTTTGCCGAAGTTGCCGATGTGAGTGTTGACGCACAAAACAAGGTGACGGTGCATCAGGTCTGGGCAGCTGGCGATGTCGGCAGCCAGATCATTAACCCCGCAGCGGCGGAAAGTATGGCGCAGGGCGGCATCATCGAAGGCATGGGCTACCTGGCGCAGCAGATCACTATGGCAGACGGCAAAATCGAGCAGTCAAACTTCCATAACCACCCCCTGATGCGCATGAGGCAAGTTCCGAAAATCGAGATATATTGGCGCAAGACCGACTACGCTCCGACTGGACTCGGTGAGCCAACACTGCCGCCGATTTTGCCCGCGGTTACCAATGCCATTTTTGCTGCAACGAGCAAGAGAATTCGCACGCTGCCACTCAAGCAGAGCGGCTTCAGTTGGGCTTGAGACTGGCTTAACCGGAGATCGCCGGCGCGGCACCGCGCACTTCGCTGAGTGGCAGCGCCGTGGCTCCGGTAAGAGACTTTTGGATCTCTGTAACGACTGAAAGCGCGATAGTCTCCGGCGATTCCGCGCCCAGGTCCAGGCCGGTGGGAGAGTGGAGTTCCGCCAACCAGTGCTCGACCCACGCAATGTTTGAGGAGTTTGGATCGGCAGACAGGTTGAGCAGGCGGGCGGCTTCGGCGAGCAGTTCGCGAGTCCGGCGCTGCGGTCCAAGCACACCAATGTATGCAGGCGCAGCATCGAGCGCCAGCAGTGAGGCCAGGGCGCGTGAGTCCTGCTCAAAGCTATGACTCATTACCACGGCAGCATCTTGCGAGCGCAGATTGGCAAGCACCGGCTTCCTCCCGGCAGAGTTGATCGCATGCATTTCTTCGACTGGCAGGATATGAGTCTCATCGGCGGAAGAGAAGCGTTCGGGAGTAGCGAGTTGAGATCGCCCGTCGGCAACGGTGACATACCAGCCCAATGTTTTTCCCAACTCGAGCAGCGGCTGGGCATCGTCGCCTGCTCCGAAGATCCACAGACCGGGTCGGGCGGGGCGGAAGTCGGTCCAAATGCGCACTTCTGTTCCACTAAGTGAGAGCCTGGTCTCCGTGGGCCCCCCGCTTGCCAGCGCCACTTCCGCAAGGCTTTGAAGCGGATCGGAAACCCTGAACGAAGGGTCCACCGTCTGTTCCGGCCCCAGCCCAGCAAACGCACGCCGTCCCATCTGCTCGCCCTCCAGAATGGTCGCCACGGCTATCGGCATGCGCCGCCGGAACGCTTGTTCAAGTGCGTTAAGCAGCGGAGCAGCGGTTGAACGGCGCTCCAGCAGCAGCCAGACCACGCCGCCACAGCCGGAACCATAGGGGTGGTCGCCGTCCTCTTCAACGGTGGAATAGCGCTGTATGGATGTGCCATTGGCGGTGTACCACCAGGCGCGACGGGCAACCTCTGCTTCGAGGCAACCGCCACTGACGGTGCCTGCGCGGCGGCCGTTTTGAGCTAGCAGCATGCAGGTGCCGGGCTTGCGATAACTGGGTCCCTCAACAGCGATGACCGTGGCGAGTACGTAGTCCGCCCCTTCAGATTCCAATTCACGCCACAGCTGCAAGATACGCTGGAGATCGGTCATGGAACTATTCTCGCTCAAACCTCACATGTCGATGAGCAACCGTGCTGCGTTTTTGTCCATGAGGATTGAGAATGCTCTCGAAGTGACGGGCTACCCAGTACACTGGTGTCGATGAATGTCGGTGCCATTGTTCTTGCTGCCGGGGCTAGCCGCCGCCTGGGCCAGCCCAAACAGCTGCTCATGCACGGCGGCGAAATGATGATCGAGCGCTCGATCCGTCTGGCCAGCGAGGCCGGGGCTGCTCCCGTGATCACGGTCCTTGGCGCCTATCACGAATTGATCCGCGAGGCGGTTCGATTGAGCAATTTCACCCCCGTCATCAACAGCGCCTGGGACCAGGGGATTTCGACCTCAATTCAGACGGGCCTTGATGCTGTTCTGAAGAGCGACCCGCAAACTCCCGGAGCCTTGGTTCTTGCCTGCGACCAGCCACGACTTTCGGTCGAACACCTGCGCGCAATGCTTGAGGTGTTTTGTGCGCGAGCAGCGTTGGCCATTGTGGCCTCGGCTTACAAAGGCGTCGTTGGCATTCCCGCTGTGTTTCCCCGCGAGGTCTTTGCCGAACTGCGTGCGCTCCGTGGCGACAAGGGTGCGCGCGCCCTATTGATGAAGCCACCGTGCCCTTTGGTTACACTTCCATTTCCTGGTGGCGAGATTGATATTGATCTGCGCGCCGATATGGGCCACCTCGAATAGCGTGATCCATTGCGCTGCTCAAGCAAACACAATGGCGCAGAATATCGGGCAGGCGACAGCGCGGGAGGTGGTCTTGCACTTACGCTCAGCCGGCAACTCCGGGTACCGGGCCAATGTGAAAACGCGAATTCCCTCGTGCTCCGTCTCCCTCATACGACAGCGGTGGTACAACGCTCTTGGCGGCATCGGGTTCTTTGGCTTGGACTTGAGAACACTTTCGCGAAGACGTTTCGGGAAAATGTTCTTGACTCGGATTCTCCACAGAACTCCTCGAACTGACGCCCTGCTTCTTGCTCACGATTCCTTCAGGCGTGGTTACTGTTTGGGAATAGTAGTGGGGCGTTGTTTGAATCGTTTTTCTGGCCTGCTTTTCAGAAGAAACCGAGACTAAAGACGATTTTGCTGGCAGTCCTTCCCGATAATCGCATCGCCAGCTACGCTTCGGAGGCTTGCATCCTCGATCCCCGTTCGATTGCCTGTTTGGAGTGCAACCGCAATGTGTCCTCTGATTATTCTGCGACCGGCGCGGCACTGCGCTCGCGGCTCTTTGTGGTCAAAAAAAACCGTTGTCGAGTTGAAAGCTTGCTCAGAAATTGTAGCCGGACTCAAAACCGAGTTCCTTTGCACTCCGAGCAATTTCTGGCGAGGCATCCCTGCAATCTCGACTACGATTATGTAGCTTAAGAACCGCTCCTTTGTCACGTCCCGATCTAATTTCTGTGAGGCACCGTCTTTTTGTGCCGCAACGCAGACCATGTGATTCCCGCTGCGATGTAGCCGACATAGATGTAGGGAATGCGCGCGTGCATCTCGTCGGTCGTGGATCGCAGGTCGAAGACCGCAATCAGTATCAAGACGATGACGGTGAGGATGCTGGTGGCGGCGACCATGTGAGAATGCTGGCCCAGTGCGCGCCGAGCGAAGGGCAGCGCGAGCGCCACCAAGACGTAGGCGGTGAGAAAGCCGAAGACGGAGAGGGATCCCATCCAGTCGTACATATCTGATCCAGCAACGCCGCGCAAAGCCAGCCCTGCAGTGGCGACAAACATGAGCCCGGCCGACAAGGCAATGGCACCCCCAGGCGTCCCGTGGCGCCGGTTGGCACGCCCGAACATCGCCGGAAGCAGCCCACCACGTGCCATGCGCATGAGGACGCGCGCCGCCGCCGTCGTGCAGGCCAGCACACAGGCAAACATGCTTACCCATGCGCCGAAGTCGATGGCCACGCCAAGCGGAGAAACGCCGGCCTTGGCTGCCAGTTGATGCAGTGGGCTGGCGGAGTCGCTGAGTTTGCCAGATTCGCCTCGGAAGCCCAGGACCTCCGAGTAAGAGCAGAGCATGAAAAAGATTCCAGCCAGAATGGCGCATTGCATTACCGCGCGAGGAATGGTGCGCAGCGGGTCGCGCGCCTCGCCGCCCAGCGTGGTTGCGCTTTCGAAGCCCACAAAGCTGAACATGGATAGCACCAGAGCCGGTCCCAACGCAGGGAGCGAGACCCTCTTGAAGCGGAATTGATCCAGATCTAGATGCAGGCCAAAATGGATCAGCAGGAGCGCCAAAACAATCACGATGAGACCGACAGAAACCATCTCGATCCATAACATCAGTTCGGCCGATAGCTTCACATCGCGATAGGCAACGAGTCCTGCAACGGCGCAGACCATAGCTAACGTGGGCAGAACCGGCGGAGCCCGATGGAGAAACTGTTGCGCAAGCAGGGTCGTGTAATAAAGTGCGCCGCCGGCCACGGATGCGCCAGTGGCCAGATAGGCCAGCAGCAGGCCCCAGGCAGCCGTCACGCCAAAGAAAGGCGGCAGCGTGTCAGCGGCGTAACTGTAAAGCGAACCCGGCGACGCGGAGAGGCGCGCGAACCGGCTTACGCAGAAACCAACCAGCAGGGTCGCCGCAGTGGCCAGCAGATATACAAACCAAGTGGCGCTGCCAGCCAGCGCGAAGACCAGAGGGATCGTCAATGACGGAGAAGTGGAGGGCGCCATCGCGGAGACGGATTGGGCAAGTGTCTCAATTGGGCCTAGCACACCGGCATGCAAGCCGTAGCTCGTGGGTGAACCATCAAGCGCATACACCTCGACCTCGTCCGGAGTGCTCGTCTCGTCGTTCACCTGTTTGCCTTTCGCGTCCCGGGCAGTTGAAGTTATTTCAGTTTTGCCTGACGCTTGTTTGAAAGTCAAGAATTGCACGATACACTTGTGCCAATGCCCGCCATTCGAATATGGGAAAATTGAGATCCGCCTACAGCCAGTCACAGGCTATTACAATAGTCCATCGTTCGATGGCGCGCTCGATGTATTCGTGCGACCTCTATGGGCACAAAGGGAAACAAACTTCGTTTTTCGCAGAGGAGGAGCCGTGAGTAGCATTGACCCATCTCTCTCGAATCGCGATCTGGCCCCCACTAAGGCGGCTCAACGCACCTGGGGCACCTACAACTACATCGCTCTATGGTTCTCGATGTCCATGGAGATAACTACCTATCAGCTTGCTTCGTCGCTGATTGCGAAAGGGATGGACTGGAAGCAGGCGGTGGGCACCGTGCTGCTGGGGAATCTGATCGTGCTGATTCCCATGCTGCTGAACGCGCATGCAGGCACAAAGTACGGGATTCCGTTTCCGGTATTTATTCGTGCGCCGTTTGGCGTGCGCGGTGCAAACTTGCCTGCTATTCTTCGTGCTTTGGTGGCCTGTGGCTGGTTCGGCATTCAGTCGTGGATTGGCGGAACCGCTATCCATGCCATGCTGGTGGTCATCTGGCCGTCGATCGCCTCAAGTGGCGGGGTCTTGTGGGCCTGCTTCCTCGGCTTCTGGCTGCTCAACATGATTGTGGTCTGGCGCGGCGTCGAGTCCATCCGCCATCTGCAAGCCTTCGGCGCGCCCTTCATGTTTGTGATGGCCGCCGCGTTGCTCATCTGGGTGCGTATCAAAGCCGGCAGCTTCGGCTCCATGCTTTCGACGCCCAGCCAGTTCCACACCACGGGCGAATTTCTCGCCGTCTTCTTCCCGTCGCTGACGGCAATGGTGGGCTACTGGGCCACGCTCGCGTTGAACATTCCCGACTTTACACGCTATTCCAAGTCGCAGAGTGCACAGGCGTGGGGCCAGGCATTTGGACTGCCTGTAGCCATGACGCTCTACACATTTGTGGGCATTTCTGTCACGTCGGCCTCTACAGTGCTCTTCGGCCATCCCATCTGGAATCCGATCCTTTTGATCGGCGCCTTCCATCAGCCACTGGTGGCGTTTGTTGGGCTCATCGCCATTCTCATTGCCACGCTTAATGTGAACATCGGAGCCAATGTAGTCTCGCCGTCCAACGATTTTTCCAACCTCTATCCACGGCTCATCAGCTTTCGTACCGGTGGCCTGATTACCGGCTTTCTCGGCCTCGCCATGTGCCCATGGAAGCTACTGGCCACGCCGGATGCCTACATCTTCGGCTGGCTGATCGGTTACTCCGGCCTGCTGGGGCCGGTGGCGGGCATCATGGTTTGCGATTACTTTCTTATCCGCAAGACCGAGTTGGATGTGAACTCGCTCTATCACCGCGAAGGCGCATATCACTACACCAAGGGCATCAATCCGCGAGCCGTCGGATCGCTGGTTCTTGGCGTGGCCATTGCGCTTGTGGGATTGGCCGTGAAGCCACTCCACTTTCTCTATGACTATGCCTGGTTTGTGGGGTTCTTTATGGCGGGCGCGGTGTACGGATTGCTGATGAAGCTGTCTGCGCCTGCTTCAAAACCCACAGCCTCTCATGGACAAGCAACTATGGGATGAGCGTGAGCTGGAGCAGGGCTCTGCAACAGCAGAGTCCTGCGATTTCCCTTATGCTTCTACGAGCGCATCCGCAATGCGCAAATGTTCATCGAGCGCGGCAATGCCGAGGTCCAGCTCTTCCTTGGTCACGATCAATGGAGGGGCTATGACAAAGTGGCTGACCCAGGCCTGGATTGAAACCCCTTGTGCCATCATCTTGGCGGCAATCTGATCGACAACCAGGGGTTTTCCTTCCACCTTGTCGCGCATGGTATTGAAGGGCTGCTTGGTTGCACGGTTCTTGACAATCTCTACGCCGAAGAAGAGGCCAAGGCCGCGCACGTCGCCGACAGACGGATGCTTCGCCTTGAGAGCTTCGACCTTCTCGCGCACATAAGGCTCAAGCTCTGCCGCGCGCGCCACCAATCCAAGCCGTTGCATCTCTTCGATGGTGGCCACGGCCGGGCCGAGCGTGATGGGATGAGCCTCATAGGTGTGCCCATGGGAGAAGTAATGATCCTCGAAGTAGTCTGCGATTTTGGTCGTCGTGGCGCACAGACCGAGCGGCACGTAGGCCGAAGTGATGCCCTTGGCTGTCACGAGAATGTCAGGCTTCACGCCCCAGTGGTCCACGGAAAACCACTTGCCGGTGCGCCCCCAGCCGGCCATTACTTCGTCGGAAATCATTAGGACACCATGCCTGTCGCAGATCTCGCGGAGGCGCGGGAGATATTCGGGCGGTGGTACCAGGACGCCGTTGGTGCCCACGACGGGCTCGATGATGATGGCTGCGACATCGCTCTCATTGCGAATCATGTGTTCTATGTAATCGGCGCATGCAATGTTACAGGTGGGATAAGTGTGCTTGATAGGACAGTCATAACAGTTGGTCTCAGGCGCAAAGACAAAGCCCGCTCCCTTGCCGCCCGGCTCCATCGCCCAGCGGCGCGGGTCACCAGTAGCCGCGATGGAAGCGTTGGTGGAACCGTGATAAGAGCGGTATCGAGAGATGATCTTGTTCCTGCCCGTGAACATGCGCGCGATCTTGAAGGCCGCCTCGTTGGCCTCGGTTCCGCTGGTGGCGAAGAAGAACTTGTTGAGGCCTTCAGGCAGAACTTCCAATAATTTAGAACTGAGGCGGGCTCTGGCTCGGGTGGCGTTTCCCGGAGCAACGTAGGCCAGTTCACGCGCTTGCTCGGCGATGGACTCGATCACGCGGGGATTTTTGTGGCCCAGATTCACGCACATCAACTGCGAGCTGAAGTCGAGGTAGCGCTTGCCCGCGCCATCGGTAAACCAGCAACCCTCGGCGTCGGCAACATGAAGCGGCTTCCAGGTCTTCTGAAAGCGCCAGGTTCCATAGTTGGTCTGCCGGGTGATGGTAGAGATCTTTTCAGAGGTGAACTCTTTCGATTCGAGAATTTCTGGTTGGGGAATTTCGCTCATTGCGCAGCTCTCCGGCAAAAATGTTTGTGATTTAACGCATTTGTGGGAAGCCAAGGTCCACCTTGCTGGTGCCGGGATCTGGCCAGCGGCTGGTGATAACTTTGGAGCGGGTATAGAACTGCACGCCCTCAGGACCGTACATATGCAGGTCGCCAAAGAGCGAAGACTTCCAGCCGCCGAAGCTATAGTATGCGACGGGAACGGGAATGGGGACATTGATGCCCACCATGCCGATCTCGACATCGAATTGAAACTGGCGCGCGGCTCCCCCGTTTTGTGTGAAGATGGCCGTGCCGTTGCCGTAAGGGTTTTCATTGATGAGACGAAGTGCCTCAGCATAGGTGGCAACGCGCACGACACTTAGCACGGGTCCGAAGATCTCGTTGTTATAGCAGTGCATGCCGGGCATGGCGTTGTCGATGAGCGAGGGACCGAGGAAAAATCCGTTGGCGCGTGTCGCCGGGTCAAGACGGCCATCGATCGCAAGTGTTGCTCCTTCGGCAACGGCAGTGTCGAGGCAGGCGGCGACGCGGTCGCGATGTTCCCTTGAGATGAGCGGCCCCATCTCGCTGGCGGGTTCCGACGCAGGGCCGACCTTGATGCGGGCCACACGCTCGCGAATTGCGGCGATCAGCGGATCGGCAATAGCGCCCACAGCCAGCACAACGGAGATGGCCATGCAACGCTCTCCGGCCGCACCATAACCGGCAGAGACTGCGGCATCGGCGGCCATGGCGATATCGGCGTCGGGCAACACCAGCATGTGATTCTTTGCTCCACCCAGAGCTTGCACGCGCTTGCCGTTGCGGGTAGCGACTTCATAGATGTGCCTGGCCACGGGCGTTGAGCCCACAAAGCTGACGGCTTTGATGTCAGGGTGTTCGAGTAGCCTGTCCACTGCAACCTTGTCACCGTGCACCAGATTGAGAACGCCGTCGGGAATGCCCGCTTCCTTGGCTAACTCGGCAACGCAAACGCTGGCCGACGGGACTTTCTCGGATGGTTTGAGGATGAATGTATTGCCGGAGGCGACGGCGGTCGACAGCATCCACAGCGGCACCATTGCGGGAAAGTTGAACGGTGTGATGCCTGCTACTACACCGAGCGGCTGGCGAATCTGGTAGACATCGACGCCCCGACTGGCTTGCTCAGTGTAGCCGCCTTTGAGCAGGTTCGGAATGCCGCAAGCGAACTCCACATTTTCCAGACCGCGTACAACTTCGCCGAGGGCGTCGCCGATGGTCTTGCCATTTTCGAGACTGATGATTCCGGCGAGGCGGTCGCGATTTTGCACGATCAAGTCGCGCAGGCGGAACATGACCTCGGCGCGGTGCGACAGAGGAGTGGACCGCCATTCGAAGAAGGCCGCCTTGGCTGCCGCAACCGCACTGTCTGCATCTGCAACGGAGGCAAAGCCAACCTCGGCGACGATCTCGCCGGTTGCCGGATTGGTGAGGGCGCCAGTGCGCCCGGAGGTCGCCGCGACAGGCTTCCCGTTGATCCAATGAGAGACGGCTGTAGCGGTCAATGTGTTAGTGAGACTCATAACTCCTCCAGCGTCCTTATAACGCGCGAATCCAATCGATGGTCTTCGATGCGAGCCTGTCAAAGGCGGCAATGGCTAACTCCAGATGGTCTTCCCGTGTATCTTCGATTTTGTTGTGACTGATTCCCTTGAGCGATTGCACAAAGAGCATGACCGTAGGAATGCCGGCTCTCGATACCTCGGCTGCATCGTGCAATGGTCCCGACGGCATTCGGTGGGAGCGGCCAGCTGTCTCGCAGATGGCCTGTTCACATAGGCTGATGAGCGCGGGGTGAAAAGGTTCTGGCGCAATGTTCCAGATGCGCGACCACTCCACCGTGCACCCTTCTTCTCTCGCAAATTGAACGCTCTTTTCCTGAGCCTCGCGATACATCGCGGCCAGCACTTCGGCATCCAGGTCGCGCTGGTCAAGGGTGGCCTCGCAGCGGCCAACAACCGCGGTCACAATGCCGGGAAAAGTCTTGACACTGCCCACGGTGCACACGGCATCAGGGTGGCGCATGGCAATGGGTCGAATCTCAAGCGCTAGTTTTGCGGCAGCGGCCAACGCATCGCGCCGCGCCGTCATGGGCGTGGAGCCGGAGTGCGCTTCCTGGCCGTAAAAAGCTACAGCGTGGCGCTCTACGCCTTTGGTGCCGAGCACGACGGCCAAGGGTAAACCCATGCTCTCCAGCACCGGGCCCTGCTCAATGTGTAACTCAAGATAGGCCGCCGCGTTCTTTCGCTCCAGTTGCGCGTCACCTATGGAATCGATGGAGACGCCGCATTCGGCCAGCGCATCTTCAAGCCGGATGCCGCCAGCATCGGTGCGTCCGCGATCCTGATCGATGGTGTGTGTGCCGGCAAAGGCTGAGGACCCAAAGAGGCTGCGCCCAAAACGTGCGCCCTCTTCGTCGGCCCAATCGACAAGGCGAATTGTGATGGGTGGCCTACCATCATATTCCTCGGCGATGCGGCGCAATACGGCATAAGCGCCAATCACGCCCAGGCAGCCGTCGAGCCAGCCTCCATTGGGAACGGAATCGAGGTGACTGCCAAGAATCAGACTGGCATTTGAGGTTCCGGGGAGCGTGGTCCAACTGTTACCGGCGGCGTCATAGTGATGCTCCACGGGGAGTGCGCGCAGCTTGGACTGAAACCATGCGCGCGCCTTGAGCCAGATGGGGGTCCAGGCCAGGCGCTGCGCACCACCCTCATCGCCGGTGAGTGCGCGCAACTCCTTGAGCAGTTCAATCGCAGCTAGCGGGTCAACCGGCATGAGGTACCCCTTGCGAGAAGTATTGCGGCTTGCGGCGAATCATGCGTCCGCGGCCGGGCTCGCCCACAAAGACTCCGTCGCGCGCTTGGACCTTTCCGCGCACTGTGACCACCGATGGCCGGCCTTCTATGGCAAAGCCTTCGAATCCGTTGTAGTCGTTGTTACAGTGCTGCGTGGAGGCGGAAATTGTGCCGCGATATTCTGTGTCATAGACAACGAGGTCGGCGTCCGATCCGACAGCAATGGTTCCCTTGCGTGGGAAGAGGCCGAAGAGCTTGGCGGCACGGGTGCTGAGTGCATCGACGAAACGGTGAAGATCAACTCCGCCGCGCTTCACGCCGTAGGTGTACATGAGGTTCACGCGATCTTCAATGCCGGGAATGCCGTTGGGAATTTGCGTGAAAGCTTTCGCACCAAGAAGTTTCTGTCCAGTGTCGAATGGGCAATGGTCGGTGCCCACAGTGTCGATCAAGCCCGCTTTGAGCCCATCCCATAGCACCTGCAAATTGCGTTTATCCCGCAAGGGTGGGGACATCACATGTTTCATGCCCTCCACGCCGGTGCGCTCGGCATAACTCTTGTCGAGCAGAAAGTGGGGCAGCACCGATTCGACGTAGAGTTTGACACCGCGCAGTTTGGCTTCGACCGCGGCGCGCAGCGCCGGCGCACAAGAGAGATGCACGACGTAGCCTGTTGCACCAGTCTGCTCCAGAAAGGTCGCAAAGCGGCTGGTCCCCTCGGCTTCAACGGCTTCAGGGCGGCTGGGTTCATGCCCCTCGGGGCCGGTCTTTCCCTCGGCCAATAAAAGTTGTTGTAACTGACCGACTAACTCTGCGTTCTCGCAGTGCGCAGTCGTGATTACACCTAGACTCGCGGCCAACTTGAGCGTGTTAAACATTTCTTCATCGGTGACCCCAAAGAAGTTTTTGTAGGCAAGAAAGATTTTGAAAGAGGAAGTTCCATCCTCGACGATCTCGCGAAGTTGAGCCTCGGTATTGGCGTCGTAGCGTGTCACGGCCATGTGAAAGGCATAATCGCATGCGCTGTTGCCTTCGGCCTTTTGTTTCCACACTTTGTATCCCTCCAGCGCATCCTCATTGCGCGAAGGGCAAACCATTTCAATGAATGTCGTGGTCCCGCCGATAAGGGCGGCCTTGCTCGCCGTGGCGTGTGTATCCTTGGCAAAGGTGGCCATGAATGGCAGATGAATATGGACATGCGGATCGATGAAGCCGGGAAAGATTAGTTTTGCCGTAGCGTCGATGACGGATGTCCCTGCCGGCACATCGAGATCAAGACCGATGCAACTAATTGTTTCATCCTCGATAAAAATATCCGCTCGTGACCGGCTTTCTGCAGTCACGATTTCCCCGCCCTTGATCAGCAGTCTCATTTGCACTTTCTCCTCTTGCGCTTCCACGATAGCTCAAAAAGCGAGTTAGTGAATATGAATTCCCACTTGCTCGCGATACGCCTTCATCGCCTCCCAGTCTTCGGTAACTTTGGCGTGCTTCTCCGATAGCTCACGCCAGGTAATTTCACTTCGCCCGGAAGGAAGTTCGACCATCTGGATGCAATCATCTATCGGGCACACGTTATAGCATAGCCGGCAGCCTACGCAATCCTCTTCGCGAACTACAGGTCGCGGTCGTGTCTCCACGGCTTCGAGTCTGCCGTTCGAACGCAAATCGTAGGCGCGCGGCGCGACTAGCTCGCCTTGAGGTGAGACCAGGTCGATGCACTGATGCGCGGCATCGTTGCAGGCCACGTAGCAGAGATCGCACTTGATACACTTGTCTGCGTCGATGCGGGCAACCGCGCGATAGGATAGATCCAAGTTCTTGAACTCAGAAACCCGATTCATGCTATGACCGGTAACATCGGCGATGGTCTTGAAGCCTTTCTCGTCCATCCAGTTAGAAAGGCCGTCGCACAGGTCATCGATGATCCGGAAACCGTAATGCATGACTGCAGTGCAGACTTGGAGGCTGGATGCACCAAGGAGTAAGAACTGAGCCGCGTCCTGCCAAGTGCCGATGCCGCCCATGCCGGAAATCGGAATGCCCGACTTCGACACGATCTCATCGGTGCCCAGTGCCGCCAGCATGTTCAGTGCGATGGGTTTCACGGCTGGTCCCGCATACCCACCGTGGCTGCCTTTGCCGCCAATGCTCGGCGTCAGCTCGAGTGTATCCAGGTCTACACCAACGATGGAGTTGATAGTGTTGATGAGCGAGAGCGCATTGGCGCCTGCAGCCACTCCGGCGCGGGCCGGCAACACAATGTTGGTGATATTTGGCGTGAGCTTCATGATGATTGGAATGGTTGCGGCCTCCATCACCCAACGCGTAATCTGCTCGCAATATTCCGGCACCTGGCCAACGGCGGCACCCATGCCACGTTCGCTCATGCCATGCGGGCAACCGTAGTTCAATTCGATGCCATCTGCACCTGTATCTTCGATGCGTTGGACGATTTCCCTCCAGGCTTCAGGTTTGGACTCAACCATGGCGGAGACGATGACCGCACGATCGGGCCAAGCGCGCTTGACCTCAGCAATTTCGCGCAGATTCACTTCTATCGGCCGGTCGGAGATTAGCTCGACGTTGTTGATGGCCAACATGCGCTGGCGACCATAGTGCCAGGCACCATAGCGGTTGGAGACGTTGAGCACCGGAGCTCCGATGGTCTTCCATACAGCACCACCCCAGCCGGCTTCAAAGGCTCTATGGATCTGCGCTCCGGAGTTTGTGGGTGGGGCCGAGGCCAGCCAGAAAGGATTGGGCGACTTGATGCCGGCGAAGTCGATACGAAGATCTGCCATGTTTACCCCACCCTTACGAGAACAGGTCGCGGCATCAACTTTTCATGAATTGCCGCTGCGGCAAGCTTCCCATCCTGAACCGCCATGACTGTCGACGCCGCGCCGGAAGAGCGAATGCAATCTCCGATTGCATAAACACCAGAAATGCTGGTCTGGAAGCTCGCGTCCACGGCGATAAAACCCTTCTTCGTCTGTAGGTCCAGCAGAGCGGCCAGTGCCGGTTTGTCCTGACCGACGGCTTTGACAATCTGGTCCGCGGCCAGTAAAAACTCTGAACCCTTGACAGGCGTTGGCGCGGGGCGGCCTGAGACATCCAGTGCGCCCAACTCAACGCGCAGACACTCGAGGCCAACGAGATGGCCGGCGTCCATTACGACACGCGACGGCTGGCTGAGAAAGCGGAACTCAACGCCCTCCCCGCGGACAAAGTCATACTCGTGCTTATAGCAACTCATCTCGCGTTCCGTGCGGCGATAAACTATCGTCACCTGCTCGGCTCCAAGCCGCTTTGCGATGGTGGCGCAATCTACCGCCGTGTTGCCAGCACCAATGACGATGACGTTGCGGCCTACCCTCAATTTCGTTGCAACGGACTTGCTGGTTTCGATGTATTCAAGGCCGTCGACAATGGCATCTTCGTCCGCAATGCCCAGACTTGGCGTCCGGCCCAATCCCGTGCAAAACACAAGGACATCAAACTCACGCCGGAGTTCGGCCAAGGAAATATCTCTCCCGAACTCGACCCCGGTTCTGATCTCGACGCCAATCCCCTGGATCATGCGCGCCTCTTCAATAGCAACTTCTACCGGCTCGCGCAGCGTAATGATGCCGTAAGTGGAAAGGCCACCGGGCAGGGTGCGCTTCTCAAAGATAGTTACTGCGTGGCCCAGTAAGGCTAACTCGCCAGCGCAGGAAAGCCCCGCGGGCCCTGAGCCGATAATGGCGATCGATCTGCCGGTTGGCTCGACCTTTACAACTGGATGGCTTTTGCGCTCACGAGCGTAGTCCATTGCATAGCGTTGCAGGCGTCCAATAGAGATGGGCTTATGATCGGCGCCCAGTACGCACGCGCCTTCACATAACTCTTGCACTGGGCATACGCGCGCACACGTAGCGCCAAGAAGATTCGATGCGAAGATGGTTTCGGCCGAACCGCGCAGATTTTGGGATGCAATGTTCTTGATGAAGCGGGGTATATCGATATGGGTTGGACATGCATGGGTGCAAGGCGCATCGTAACAATATAAGCAGCGATCCGCCTCAACGGCCGCTGCATTCGCGGTCAAGGGAGGTAGTTGCTCGGCAAGTACCTCCTCGATATTATTTAACGAAAACTCCATCCCTTGACTCCTTGGGACGACTCTCTCGCATTGCTCCTGCGATCTTGTTATGGGTAACTGCTTAAGCTCTCGGAAACGTCAAAGGGAAACGTCTTCAACGCCGGAGATCATATTCTATGGGTGTATCCTCCGTAGTGCAAGGTACGCGTGGTCACTGCGAGCTGATCAACTTGCAATAGCCAGTAAAACGACGCGTTAATAGCGCAGTGGCAGTTCAGTGGCCGCTGAGACAAGAGATTTCAATTCTTGCCCCTTATGGAAATTAGACTTAGAAGGTCAAGTGCAGCGACATCTGAATCTGTCTTGGGCTACCGATGGTGTGAGTGACGATGCCAACCACTGGGCAGTTATAGAAGCTATTGGCAACAGTTCCGGTCCCCGTTGCATTACATGTACCCGGCAGCGCGGGCGTTCCGTAGCTTGGGAAGGAGTTGTAGTTGACGTTTTCCGTTACCTCGTTGCCGGGAACATCGAAGCTAGTAGTGTTGGTGAGGTTATACACATCGAAGGTGTACTTGAGACTGTACCGCTCTGTCAGGTTGGTGACCTTGATTAGCGAGGCATCGGCGCGCTTCTGGAAGGCCTGCCGGAAAATGTTACGCTCGCCAGTGCCGAAGCCGGTTTCAAATGAGTCAGAGGAAGGGATGGCACCGCCAAGACCGCCTGGTGCGAGCAATGGAATAGCAAAGCAGGATGCCTTCAGCGCGGGCAGTCCCCCGGACGGAGTCCATGCGCCGGAAGCACCTGTCTTAGCATTCTTGGCCGTGCAGCCTGAGGCCAGTGGCACAATAGGATTGTTGATGCCATCCGCAACGGAATAATAGATGCCGCCAACTGCGCCGGTATAGTCGATGACGCTGTAAGGTTGACCGCTCTGCAACACAGTAAGACCTACCAGCGACCAGCCATCTATAAACTTGCCCTCTATGGTGTGCTCTCTGGCCAAATCCGGAAGACGGAAGACGTAGTTGAAGTTGAAGACGTGGGTGCGGTCGAAGTCCGACGAGCCATAGCCACTTCTGAGGTTGAGAGGATTGTCGCCGTTGTAGAAGAGGCCAAGCCCGCTCTGCTCGTCCAGGGCGTGCGAGTAAGTGTACGACGCCCCGATCTGGATGCCGTGGCTCATGCGTTTCTCAACATGTGCCTGGAGCGCGTTATAGGCATCGACTCCGGCCGCTTTGTAGTCGATGGATTCGGTCGCGTAGCCGATGTAGGGAACGCGAAGGTCGACGTTGCCGCCCTCATAGTTAGCTAAATAGCCGGTGCCAGTGCCGCTGCCAGGGGTCAAACTCGCTCCGCCAACGGTATAGCCGTAGCTGTAATTCTGCTGGTAGGGGCTGCCCGGGAGTGCGGGATCGGAGGGGGAAGCGATGGTAGGTTGATTGAAGGGCACCGGGACGACCTGATGACGGCCCACATTGCCCACGTAGCCGAGTTCAATGGCCAAGTCGTTACGCGGTTGCCACTGGATGTCCAGAGTGTAGTTGATGGTGTAAGGCAGCTTATTGGCGCGGTCATAGACGCCGAGCGAGATCGGTTGTCCATTGTTGACGACCTCCCCGTTCGGATTGGCCGAGGTTGCGGGACAAACTCCCGGAACGCCCCCCAATCCAACGTTCACGATGCTACAGGCATTGGGAAGGTAATTGCTGAGATCCGAAGCCTTGGGGTTGTTGGGAGCCGAATATTCAAGGCTGGCGCCATAAGGGTTTTCAAGATCGCCGGTCGCGGCTGTGGGTGCCCCGGTTGGCGGGCCAAAGCCGCCGTTTCCGCCGCAGGTGGGAATAAAGTACGAACCGTACTCTCCGTAGAGTGACTGCGAACTTGACGGGCAGGTCGAGGCATTGACGAAGGGGAGTTGCTGGTTGACGCCGAAGGGGCCGCCGGTGACGGTGCCGATGGCGTAGCCGGGCGACAAATAGGAGAACAGTTCTCCACGATCGTAATACATCCCGGCACCTGTGCGGACGACCACCTTGCTGTGGAACATTTCGGGCTGCCAGGCGGCGCCAACACGGGGGCCAATGCCCCATTGGCGGCCGGTGAGGGTGGTGGGGCTCACGCCCTGAGTGGGGTTGGCGTTGTTGCCTGCGATGATCAACCCGGTATTCTCGATCATGTCTGATGCGACATTGTAGTTATAGAGACTAGGTTCAAAGTTGAAGATGCGCCCATACTTCTCAGTGAGACCGCCATCCCAGTCATAGCGCACGCCAGTTGTCAGCGAAATGGTTGGAGTGATCTGCCACTTGTCCTGCAGGTAAGTGCCGAGCTGGTTGGCGCGATAGTAGCGACTTGCGTTGCCCTGCAGGAAGGAGCTGACATAGAAGCCGGTCGCTGCTCCGCCGGGGCTTACGAAGCCTTGCACGAACTGGCTGAAATCGTCGGTGGCAATCGTGCCAGTGCCGGTGCGCTTGTCTATAGTGTTCAGTTGGGTGTCTGTGTAGCTGCCGCCAAAGCTCAAGGTGTGCTTGCCGAGTATCCAGATTGCGTTGCCCGAAGGAGCGAGGCGGTTCTGGAAGACACCGGTATTCGCAGACTGCGATTCCGCGTTGGGGCCGATATTCATGTAAACATCAAGAACTCCGGCAGGCTGATTTACGCCCAGCACGTTGTAGATGGAGATGCCGGGGAAGTAATTCGATCCGAACATGTTGATGGATCCGGTGCCCGCCGTGCCTCCTGGGATGGAACCGGGGCCGAAGGGCTGCTCATTGTCAGCGTAGTTTTTCTCTCGAATGATGCCGAGGGTCTGGGTGGTGCTCAAGTTGGACTTAATCACAAACGTGTTGGTGATGGAGGCGACCTGAGCACCGGAGTCCAGGTGCTCGGCGAAACCCGGAACGCTGGAATAAGAGAACGGTGAGATGGTGGGATCGTGCTGGTAGTAGTACTTGAGACTGAGGGTATCCTTCGCGCTGGCGGTGTAGTCGAGGTCAGCGACAGCCAGATCCGCGGTAAACCGGCCTGTGCCGGGGATGAAGGCATTGTCGAGATGAGCAGCGCTGGGAGCAGTGCCATTGAGTGCGTCGTTGGGGATAAGCCACTTGCCAGGCTCACCGGGAAGTGAAGGTGAGTTGAACAAGATATGGGCAAGGGAGTCAATGTTGGCAGCAGTGATGCTTGGGTTGCCGAGGTTGGCGCCGAACGAGCTGTTGGAGAGCCCGGCGAGTCCGTCGGCGGTGCGATTGGTATCGTTCAAGCCAACCGGAACATCGAGGAACGAGTCGCCCAGCTCCTGGTCAGATACGTGCAAGTGTTGATAGGAGAGGAAACCAAAGAGCTTGTCTTTGATGATGGGACCGCCGACGGTGGCGCCGAGAATGTAGCGGTGCAACTCCGGCACCTTATCGTTCGCCGGAACGTCCGGATCTTGATTGAAGAAGAATGGAGCGGCATTGATCCAATTGGTGCCGCGATGTGCATAGGCTGTACCGTGCCACACATTTGTGCCGGAGGCGGTGCTCAGATCGATATGCGCGCCGGAGGTTGCACCTTGCGTGGCGTCATACATTGAGGCATTGACGCGAACTTCTGAGATAGTTTCAGGTGCCGGGGTGGGGATGGCGTTGCCGATGGAGAGGTAGATGGAAGCAGCAGACGGGATAACTCCACCCCCACCGCCAGGGCTGGTCTGGACGCCAGTGCTGTTGATCACACGCGCGGACGGCACCTGGCTGGTGCTCTTGCCGTTGAAGAGATTGCTGGCATCAACGCCGTTCAACAAAAAAGAATTTGAAGTATCGCGCTGACCATTGGCCCAGATGGGCGCGTTTCCGAGGCCGGAATTCGCGCCAGTTCCGCTGCTAAACTCTTCGCTGACTCCGGTGGATTGGGCCGCGAGACCGGTAAAGCTGCCGGTGGCCAGCGGCACGGCTTCAATCTCCGATTTATCCAGGACGTAACCTACCGTTGTGTCCACTGCGTTCATCAATGGCGAGCTTTCCACCACGACAGTTTCGCCCTTGGCCGCGGCCACTTTTAGTCGGGCATTGAGCGTGGCCGTGCGATTGGCCTGCACGGTGATGTGTGGGGTCTTCTGGATATCGAATCCATCCGCCATGTAGGTCAGCGTGTAGATGCCGATAGGCAGGTTCACGAATGAGTAGTTGCCTGTGGCATTGGTCTTGGTCGTGCGCGTCAAAGAGGTTTGCTCGTCCACCATTGTTACCGTGGCGTTAAGTATGGCGCCGCCTGAAGGGTCAGTGACCTCGCCGGTGATGCCGCCGAGTGTCAGCTGCGCCAACAGGGATGAACCGCACAACGCAACAGCCGCCACAATTGCCAGCAGGCGGGGAAGCAGGGAGGAAATTTGAATCGAGAAGATTCTCAAAATGCAGGCCTCGGGAATATGGATTTTCACCCATGGACTTTTTGAGTTGCTCAAAACATCTGGCCGAACGAAATGTCTGTAACTTGGAAATCCTCCGAAAAGCAGGAACCCAAGCAATTTTCGCCAGTTGCGCTCAAGTCTTGGTTTGGTTTGAATCAAACTACGGGTTTCAAATAGCCTAGCGATCAAAGCATAAAGATCGTCTAAAGATTTTCAGTCCGCAGAGTTGCAAGGTGTCGAACAGGCGCGTTCGGCTCCGGCGACACCCGGGAAACGTGGCCTTGACACTGTGGATCGAATCGCGACCGGATACTGAGGCCCGCCATGAAGGTCCAGGCCGCCATCATCGTTCCGGTCGCGGGAGTGGCCATCTACCTGCGCGGCGATCTTGCACCGCTTGAATGATTCTCACTGTTCGATAGTGGCTTCGATATAACCGTGTGGCTCATCGACGGGCACAAAAATGTGATTGGGATTGTCCTGACCGAAAGGGGTCAGATCCACGAGCAGGTGGTGCAGATTGGGCATGATGAGCGTGACGCGTGAAACCTCCGGTGCGACAGCGAGCGCAGCCTTTCCCATGTCGAAGAGCGTATGTTGCACACTCATGCTATTGTGATCGGCAAACTCCTTGAGGATGGCTGCGACGATTCGGGTCCTCACTTGTGCATAATCCGGTGAGCTTGCTGCGTACTCCCAATTCACTGTTGCGCTCGTGCCGAAGATTCGGTCGGTGGCCGGCTTAAGGGTGGTCAATTTGTCTTTGATGTAGCCCGTAAACGCCGATTTCGTGGTCTTTAGAATGACCAGCCCGTCCACGCCTGAAGAGATGGACCAGGCACCGCCCTTCTGGCGCCGGGCACGAACCGTGTGCAGTTCCGGGCCACCGAGCTTAAAAGTGGTCGCTTCCGGAGCGCCGCCCACAACCAGCCGCTCCCAGGCCCTCTGCTCAATCTCTATCTCTGTTTTTGTAACCTGTGGACTGTTGTTCAGCAGATAGTCGCCAAGTTCGATGGCGAACTCCTCAATGGTTGCGGCCTTGGAGTTGCGGGCCACGAAGTAGACTGTGTTCTTCATCGTGTCCGTGGGCAGGATTCTGCTGTTGTCTGCTTCGGTGAAGCTGGACTCGAAGTCCCCGTGCAGCAGCACACGTACTGTCCACTCGTCGAACTCATGACGATCTCCATGGCGCGTGATTCGCGACAGGCGCACACGCGATTTTCCGTAGCGATTCTCACTCAATCTTGCCATCGTGTCAGCTTCCTCGATAGGTTGTGAAAGTGTTGTCGCTCAACAAGAGCGGAAGGTGGAAATGCGTCTCGCCGTCGCAGTTGAAGGTAATGGAAATCTCGGGATAAATGCTAGCGCGGCCGTAGCGCCCAAAATACTCGCCAGCATCGAAGGTGAGCCGATAGACGCCAGCCGCTGCATCCTGCATGAGATTGCGACAGCGTCCATCTGCATCGGTTGCGCTCTGGCCTACAGTGGACCATCGATCGCCTTTCCGCAACTCCAGCCGCACCGCAACTCCGGCAGCGGGCGTGCCCAGTACAGTGTCCAAAACGTGGGTCGTAATCGTACTCATTCGAGCCTTCATTCTGCAGTCCACTTCCCCAAACGAATCTGCATAATCTGCCGTTGCTGTTCTGCGGCCTCGCGCAACTCGGTTGCGCGGTTGCTGGCCAGGCGGCGATTGAGGGTGGCCAGCATCTCCTCCGCGCTCCTGCCGGTGGCGCACACGATATAAGTGAAACCGAATCGCCGCTCGTAGAGCGAATTACCTTCTGCCAGTTCGGCCAGCAACTGCTCTGTCGCATTGTCTGTCGAAGCCTGCTCTGCCCGCGACCATGCCGCCGATTGCGTGGGCGCGGGCGTGCGCTCTCCAATGCGCGGATGACAGGCGAAGGCTTCGAGCCAGTCGGCCTCTTCCATAGTGCTCCAGATACGATCGGCCGCCTCGTTCAATTCCGTGATACTTGCGATGGGGCGCCGAGCGATCATAGCCTCAGCCCACCGCCGCGCGCCGCAGCATGCAATCATCGCAGACTGCGCCGCGCCCGCATGGGCCGCATTCCAGGAGGCAAGCGTGAAATTCACTTGAGCGAATCCTCCGAACGCAGATCTTGTAAAAACTCTTCAAGAAGGTTGGCGGCCACTCGCCTGCGGTATTCGGCGGTGGAGCGAATATCGTCAATGGGTTTTGCCTCTGCAGACAGCACGGCACGTGCCAGTTTAATTGTGTCGGAGTCGACGGACTTGCCGAGCAGCGCGGATTCCGCTTCAGGCAGCCGTGTTGGAAATGCCTGAAGGCTCGCCGCTGCGAGGCGAATTTCGTTAACCTGACCGTTTGTGACGAATGCCGTTGCCGCTAGCGCAACTTTCGAAATAGCCATCGCCCGCCGCGTTCCTACCTTGCGCATATACTGCCGGTGATTCGTGAATCTGAGCGGCAAATGGATAGCGTAGAGCAATTCATCTGCTGCCATTGCATTGCGTTTGTATTGGGTATGGAAAGCCGCATAGGGAATGCGCCGTCGTCCGCGAACCGAAATAGTCTCAATCTCCGCGTCATAAACCAGCAGCGCGGGCGAGGAGTCCGCGGCTGGCGAACCGTTCACGAGATTGCCGCCTAGAGTTGCGCGGCTCTGGTTGGCGATGGAGCCGATCCAGCTTGCCGCCTTGGCCAGCAGCGGTAGATCCGCGGCAACTCCGGCGTGTGCGCGCAGATCGCAAAAAGTTGTACTCGCGCCGATTGCGATGCTTTTGGGCGCGGTCTCGATGAAGCGCAAATCGGGAATGCCCCATAGGCTGACAAGCTTTCGCGAATTGAGCTGGCCGGCCGCGTGCGCCACCATCAGTTCGGTGCCGCCAGCAATTGGTGTCCACTCGCCGGGAGCGCAGGAGAGCAGTTCAAGCACCGCGGCCAGGCTGCCGGGAGCAATCAGTTCGTGAGCCTCCGGGTTACCGCGCATCGGCCTCCTGCTCTGACCTTCGATTTTTAGAGTCCTCAAGGTTATATGCGGCGGCGGCGATTACCGACTCGAAAATCCGCATGAAGCCTGTACAGCGGCAGAGATTGCCTGCGAGTCCTTCGCGAATCTCGGCAGTGCTGGGATGAGGATTGTGCGCGAGCAGTTGCGCCGCGGCCATCAACATCCCTGGCGTGCAGATGCCGCATTGCGCTCCGCCACACTGGAGGAATGTCTGCTGCAGCGGATGCAACTCGCCATTGGCCGCGAGTCCTTCAACGGTCTGAATGCATGCCCCGTCGGCTTGTAACACCGGCACTAGGCAACTATTTACCAATTCGCCATTCATGCGTACCGAGCACGAACCGCACTCGCCCTCGCCGCAACCCTCTTTCGTGCCCGTCAGGCGCAGATCCTCGCGCAACACGTCCAAGAGTCGTTTCATGGGCGGCACTTGAGCCGCGCAGTCTTCGCCGTTGACGGTGATGTGGAAGATGGGCCAACATGCACTCATGCTGTAGTCGCCTCCTCGACCGGATGATGAGCGGCAAGGGCGGCGAACATATCCTCGGGCAGCAATGGAATCGAATGAAAGCTTACGCCTGTTGCGTCCTTGATCGCATTCAGAATGGCGGGCGCGGGACCGTCGTGGGGCAGTTCGCCGATGCCTTTGGCACCATAGCCGCCATGCTGAAAGGGAATCTCTTCGAAGTAGACGTGAATCGGCGGCACATCCTCGGCAGTGGGCATGATGTAGTTGGTCATCTGATTGTTGGCCACGCGGCCATTCCGCAAAACCACCTTCTCATAGAGCGCGTAGCCGATGCCCTGCGCGACTCCACCCTCAATCTGTCCGGCGGCCAGCACTGGGTTGAGCACCCGGCCCGCCTCCTGCACCGCCCAAAACTCTTCAACTTCTGCGGAGTAAGTGACGGTATCCACGGCCACCTGCGCCACCTGAACTGACCACGCAAACGCGGGATACGCTTCGCCGCGATACTTCTGGTCGTCCCAGAAGATGCCGGGGGGAGGTTCGTAGCGGCACAAGGAGACAACGCTGCCGCACGCGGCGCGATAAGCTTCGCAGGCGGCGAAGAACTCTGCGCAGGAAAAACATTCACCCAGCGCCACATGCTCGCGCAGCTTGGCAACAAGCTGCAAGCCGGCGCGCTCAATCAACCGTCCCACTACCATCGCCGTGCGCGAAGCCACCGTGGGTCCGCTATTCGGAACGATGCCGGTATCGGCTGGCGCCATGATCACATCGATCATGTCCAGGCCAATGGCTTCCGCCGCAATCTGCGTCAGCACAGTGTTAGTGCCCTGGCCAAACTCTGTGCTCGAAACCAGCACTCGCACTTTGCCTTCGGACGTAACATCAACGCCGGCCAGTGAGTTCAGGGTACGCTCGCCGGAGCCGGTAAAGCCGGAGCCGTGATAAAAAGCAGCAATGCCCAGGCCGCGTTTGATTGGATTGCCTTGATTTTCGCGGGCAAACTGCGCGTGGCGCGCGTGGTAATTGCTCTCGACCAGCGCGCGGTCCATGAGTTGATCAAGAATCACGGGTTCGCGCATCGCCTGTTCAGTTGCGGTGGTGTCGCCGTCATGAAGAAAATTCCTGCACCGCAGTTCGATCCGGTCGATGCCGAGGGTTGCGGCGATCTCGTCCATCTGACGTTCCATGGCAAAGATGGCCTGCGGCGCGCCGAAGCCACGAAATGCACCATAGGGAACAGCGTTGGTGGCCCAGGAGCGCGAGCGTACGCGCACATTAGGGCAGACATACGGGCCGGACGCGTGCAGCGTTGCCCGCGAGAGCACGGTCGAGGAGAGCGTCGAGTAAGCGCCGCCGTCGGTGGCAATCTCAATGTCCATCGCCAGCAGCTTACCGTTCCGGTCGAGTGCGGTGCGATGGCGAATGCGGGAGGGATGGCGCTTGGTGGTCGCGGCCAGATCTTCCATGCGGTCGTAGACCATCTTCACTGGGTGGCCGGACTTGTAAGCCAGCAGCGCGGCGTGCGCTGCCAGAATCGAAGGATAATCCTCCTTGCCGCCAAAGGCGCCGCCGGTCTCGGTCTGAATCACGCGTACCTTATCCTCGGGCAGATCGAAGACCGCCATCAACGACTTGTGCACGTAGTATGGGCATTGCAGCGAGCCCCACACCGTGACGCCGTTCTCCGCGCTGTGCTCGGCGATGACACCGTTGTTTTCGATGTAGAGATGCTCCTGCGCGCCAGTGCGGTATTCGCCTTCGACGATGTGCGCCGCTCCGCTCCATGCAGAGTCAACATCGCCCTTTTCGAGCAGAAAACTCTTGAAGCAGTTGTCCGTGCCCCAAACAATTACATCCTGGCGCTCGCTCTCTTCGATGGTGAAGACCGGCGGTAGCGGGTCGTATTCGATGTGTATGGCGGCCACGGCCTCGCGCAATTGCTGCTTGCTCGCGTGCGCCAGCAGCACGATCGCTTCCTCGCAGTGATTCACCTTCCCGTCGGCAAGGCAGGGCTGGTCCGCAACGATGAGCTGGATATGATTCTTGCCGGGAATATCGGCGGCGGTAACGATGGTGAACCCGCTCCAATCGATGTGTGGATCAAAGCCGATGGAGCGAATGAGCCCGCGCGGGATGGCACTGCGAACAGTAGTACCGTAACCCATGCCCTCGCGCTCCATGTCGTCCACATAGCGCGCGCGGCCCAGCAACTTGTCGACTCCCTCTTTGCGGGGAACGGGAGCGCCTACGATGCGGGTTGTCGCATGCGTGCTCATGGTTGGGCAAGTGGAAGCCGCAGTACAGGTTGAGGCATAGCATACAATGACGCCGCAAAATTGCAAAGGAAATCATTCATGAAGAAAGGCGAGCGAGGGTCCTGGCCAGCACCTCAACGCCGCCGGCGATCCACTCTGGCGAGGCATATTCATCTGGCCGGTGGCTTACGCCGCCGCGGCAAGGAATGAATAGCATGGCCACGGGCGCAATGCGCGCCATAAAGAGCGAATCGTGATAGGCGCGACTGACCATTCTTTTTGACGTCCGGCCTGCTTCCGCGGCGGAGGTCTCCATAGCGGAGAGAATTGCGGGATCGCAGGTAGCGGGTGGATCGGCGTTGACCAGATCTGTGGTTACGATGACACCGCGCCGGCCCGCAACATCGGTGCATGCTGCGTGCAAGGCATCGATTACGCGGTCCCGGCGCGAACCGTCTATGTCGCGGATGTCTGTCTCCAGCCGCACGAGCGAAGGAATGCTGTTGACCGCACCGGGAAAGACATCGCACACGCCCACGGTGCCCACCGTATCGATGATGCCAGTCGACTTGGCCGCCAATTCGAGCGCCAGAATCAGTTCCGCCGCCGCGGCCAGTGCGTCCTTGCGGCCGGGCATCAGCTTGCCGCCCGCGTGGCCACCTTCGCCCTCGATTTGAATACGCAAGCTGGCCGGCGCGGCAATATGAGTCACCAGGCCGAGGTCGATACCCTCCTGCTCCAGCAGCGGTCCCTGTTCGATGTGCAGCTCGACAAACTGGTGAAAACGTCCTGCGGGTAACGCGACGGTTTCGAGCGCGCCAGCGAACCCCGCCTGGCTACGCAACTCCTCCAGGCCGCGCCCCTGCTTGTCGCGCAGCGCACTCGCTTGCGTCGCAGTGAGCACGCTCCCCATCATGCGGCTGCCAAGGCAACCGATGCCAAAGCGGGTAGGCTCCTCGGAGGTGAAGATCACAATTTCAATTGACCGCCTAGGACGAAAGCCGGTGCGTTGCAATGCGCGAATGGCCCCCAAGCCGCCCAGCACGCCCACCGTTCCGTCATAGCTGCCCGCGTTGGGAATGGCGTCGATGTGCGAGCCGGTGCCTACCGGCGCAAGAGTGGGGTCGCTGCCTTGCCAGCCGGCGAAGGTGTTGCCCACGGCGTCTTCTTCGACCGTGAGTCCCGCATCCACAAACAGGCTTTTTACGTACCCCCGTGCGCGCATGTCTGCCTGGCTGAAGACCACGCGCGTCACCACAGGAGGCTCGGTCTCGGAAATTTGTGCCAGAGCCGCCAGTTCCGCCAGTAGCCCGTCGATGTCGAGTTTAGGTCTTATGCTCATCGTCGTCCTCACGTTCCCAGCGGATGCCGCCGCCAGTCTTTGTAGATGAGGTACTTGGCCGGATGCTTGCCCAGCGCGCCAAACCACTGCGGGCACCACGGGCCCATCCAGATGAAGTCGCCGGCCTCGACCGGATACCAGGAATCTCCCAGCTTGTAGATACCGCCGCCTTCGAGCATCAGCAGGCCGTGCTCCATCACGTGAATCTCCACCATGCTCAGCGCCGCGCCAGGATCGTAAGTCATGGTGTTTACGGCAAAGTCACAGGCGGGGCCATCTGGCATCAGGGAGCGCACACGCAGGGATTCATCCCCCATCAGAGGGACGGCCGAAATGGCGGCTTCATTGCCAACGACGATCTCCGGAATATGTTTTTCATCGTTGAGAGATTCATAGGGCTTTTCAATCACTGCGGCGCGTGAGCGCGAGACAGCGCGCACCGTGTGCGCCGCGCCCTGGGGCAGATAGGCAAACCCCCCAGGACCGAGGATGTGCGTCCTGTCGCCGGCCTTCAACTCCAGTTCCCCTTCGAGCAAATAGAGAAATCGCTGCGCCGGTGAAGGCCCAAGCGCTCCCTCGGCAGCGAACTCCGCGGTCATCTGCGTAAACCGCGCTCCCATTTGCGGCCCAATGTGTACGACGAACTCCACTCCCGCGGCGCCCGGCAGCGGGGTGCGCACAAAGGTGTCCGGCGTTTGCAGCAGGTGGTCCGGCTTCAGGCTGCTTCGTGTTGCTCCCAGATGGTGCACGCGCGACCTCGTTCCAGCAACTCAATGTTGCTCGATTTTATCCAACCTTGGCGGCGATGCGAGCAAGAAAGTTGCGACCCACATCGAGAGCGGCCTGTACGTCTTCTTCCAGTACGGTTTCGGCGGGGTGGTGGCTGATGCCGCCGGGGCTGCGCAAAAAGAGCATTGCTGTTGGCATGCGAGTGGCCATCACCATGGCGTCGTGACCTGCGCCGCTCTGCATTGGCCTCACAGGCAAGCCTGCCGCCTCGATGGCATCGGCAAGAAAGGCCGTCAGCCTTTCGTCCATCGGCACCGCCGGCTGATCCAATAGACGGACCCACTCGATCGAGAGCCCGCGCAGCGCAGCAATCGTCCCGGCCTTTGCGAGCAAAGCCTTCACAGCGGAGGCGCGAGCGTCGTCGTGTGCGTGACGAACGTCCAGGCTCGCCCGTGCGGTTCCTGGCACCACGTTGTCCGCGTTTGGTTCCACGGTCAGCTTGCCCACCGTGGCCACTAGGCCATCGGTGTTCAGTGCCAAGGCTTCCACTTGGGTGATCCACTCGGCCGCCGCAGCCAGCGCGTCGCGGCGGAGATGCATTGAGGTGGTTCCGGCGTGGTTGGCCTGCCCGGAGAATTTAACGCTCAATCGCGTCTGACCCACAATCCCGTTGACATGAGCAACGCTCAACCCCTCCGCTTCCAGCTCTGGTCCCTGTTCGATGTGTACCTCGAAAAAGCCGAGTGTTCTTGCATCCACGGCAGCCTCTTGAATTCGATCGGGATCGATACCGAAGGCGCGAATCGCGGCCTCCAGCGTGACGCCGTCCGCGTCTTGGAGGGCGAGCAATGCGGGATCGAAGCTCCCGGCCACGGCGCGGCTGCCAAGAAACGGTACGCCGAAGCGTACGCCCTCTTCCTCGGAGAACGCAATCGCCTCGATGGCCAGCGGCAGAGCTAATTCTTGCGCCAGCGCAATCCATTCCAAAGCCAGCACCACGCCGAGCACGCCGTCATAAGCGCCGCCATTGGGCACGGTGTCGATATGCGAGCCAAGAACCAACCGTTTCGTCGGCGCGCCTTCCGGCTGCCACAGGCCGCGCAGATTGCCTGCCGCGTCTACCTGGACGGTCATGCCCAGCGTCTCCATGCGGGCGCGCAGATGCGCATGAACATCGTGTGTCGGCGGTGTAAGAAACCGGCGCGTAATCCGTTCTGGCTCTTCGCTCATCGCGGCAATGAGTTTGCACTCCGCAATCGCCCGGGCTGCGCGGTCTCTCATCGACGCACCAACTCTCGGCCGCGCGGAGAGCCTGCGAAACTTTCCTTGCTGCCATCCATACTGAAAACCAGCTCGCCACGCAGCCAGGTCTCCAGAACCCTGCCCCGCAACTCCACGCCGATGTAAGGCGAGAGCTTGTGGCGAAAGTGCAGGTGCTCAGGCGCAACCGTCCAGATGGCCTCAGGATCGAAGACTACGAAATCCGCGTCGGCACCTGCGGCCAACGCGCCCTTTTGCCCAGCCATACCGGCCAGCCGCGCAGGCGCCGTGGCCATCCATGTGCCTAATCGTTCTAACCCAAGGCCGCGCCGGGCCATCCCCGTCCACAGCACCGGAAGCGCAAGTCCCAGGCTGGCAATACCGCCCCAGGCACGATCCCATCGGCCTTCATCGCGACGCTTCATCGCCGGCGGACACGGCGAGTGGTCGGTTACCACCATATCGATCAGCCCCGACTCCAGCGCGGCCCACAATGCCTCGCGATTGGCAGCCCCGCGAATAGGTGGAGCGCACTTGAACTCCGTTGCACAATCCGGAATCTCCTTCCCTGCAAACCAAAGGTAGTGTGTGCAAGTCTCCACACTGACTGGCAACCCGCGCCCACGCGCTTCGGCCAGCAGCGGCAGAGCCGAAGCGCTGGCCAAATGAACAATATGGATCGGTGTCTCGAACTCCTCGGCCAGACCGATGAGCAGAGCAATCGCCTGGACCTCCGCGGCGTCTGGCCTTGAAGCCAGATAGGTGGAATACTTGCGCCAATCCGCGCCGTTCGCATTCAGTGCCTCGATGGCGGTAGTCACCGGAGCGGCGACCTCTGCATGGGCAAGCAACGGCAAACCTGTGCCACGTAACCTAGTAAGCGCCAGCCGCAGATCAGCCTCGTCCACCCATGCGAATCCGTCGATCCCGGAGTGAATGAGAAAACATTTGAAGCCCGGAATCCCCGCGCCGGCGAGAGCTGGCAGCGCCTCGGAGTTGCCTCGCACCGCACCACCCCAAGCTGCCCAGTCTACCCAGGCCTGCCCATTGGCCGCGGCGCGCTTAGCTTCGAGCGCGTCCACATCCGTGGTCTCGGGTACACAGTTCAGCGGCATATCGACTAGCGTGGTCACGCCGCCCGAAGCTGCGGCACGCGTCGCCGTCGAAAACCCCTCCCACTCCGTGCGGCCTGGCTCGTTGATGTGGACGTGCGAGTCCACTAGTCCAGGCAGTAGAACGGAGCCGCCTAAATCGCGCAATATTGCGGCCGTGGGTACATCACTCCACTCGCGCACCTGGGCGATGCGTCCATGCTCCACGAGCAGCGTTGCCGGAGCGAGTCCCTCTGGCGTAAGTACGCGGGTTGATCGAAATGCCTGCGCCATCCCTGGTCCATTTTCTCCCTTCGGATAGGGGTAAGAACCATCTTACGATTGCCTGGGTCAAGTTGCCCGCATGGCTTGCATTGATCGGCAAGGTCGAGCGGTGATCGTCAGCTAATCGTTGCTTCAGTTGGTTCCAAGGTAGACAAAGCGCGCCAGAAACAGCGCGGCCAGCACGTAGAGCAGCCAGTCCTGACGGCGGAACTTTCCCGCAGCCAGATGCAGTACGGCCCACGCAATGATGCCGAAGCCGAGGCCGTTGGCGATCGAGTATGTGAAAGGAATCAGCACCATCGTGAGGAACGCGGGAACTGCGATGAGCGGCTGATGCCAGCGAATCTCACTGATGGTGGACAGCATCAGGGAGCCGACTAAGATCAGCGCTGGGGCGGTAGCTGCCGGAGGCACGATGGCGACAAAGGGAGCCGCGCCGATGGCGCATAGAAACAGCAACCCAGTAACAATGGCAGTTACACCCGAACGACCTCCCGCAGCCACGCCGGCAGTGGACTCGACGTAACTTGTCACTGTGGAGGTTCCGATCAGCGAACCGAAGACCGTCGCCGTTGCGTCGGCAAAGAGAATACGGTTGAGGCGCGGAATGGTGTGGTCGGGGGAGATCAGCCCAGCGCGTTTGGTTACGGCTACCAATGTTCCCAGATTGTCAAAAAGGTCCACAAAGAAGAAGACAAAGACGATCTCCAAGAGGCCCTTGTTGAGCGCGCCGTGAATATCGAGTTTGAAGGCGGTGGAAGCCAGCGCATGAAATCCTCCAGCGGCGGGAGTCCAGTGAGTCAAGCCAAGGGCCCGTGCGATGCACGTGGTGGTAAGCACGCCAACGAGGATGGATGCGCGGACTTTTCTCACTTCCAGGGCGACCATCAGGATAAGCCCGAGCAGCGCCAGCGCGGTGGTAGGGTTGCGAATATTGCCCAGCGTGATAAGGGTTTCGGGATCGCCCACCACCAGCCCCGCGTTGCGGAAGCCGATGAAGGCGATGAACAGGCCGATGCCGCTGGCCACGGCTGCGTAAAGCTCGTGCGGAATGGCATGCAGAATCATCTGCCGGATGCCTGCGGCGGTAAGTGCCAGGAAGACGACTCCAGAAAGAAAGACCGCGCCCAGGGCCGTCTGCCAAGGGATGTGCATCTTGAGGCAAACGACGTAGGTGAAGTAGGCGTTCAGGCCCATCCCTGGTGCTAGCGCGATGGGATAGCGTGCCACCACACCCATCAAGATGGACCCGAAGCCCGCGGAAAGACAGGTGGCCGCGGTCACAGCAGCCAGAGGCATCCCAGAGGCGGAGAGAATGGCCGGGTTGACCAGCACGATGTAGGCCATGGTCAGGAACGTGGTGACTCCGGCCAGAATTTCGGTGCGCCAGGTGGTCCCCAGGCGAATGAATTCAAAATAGCTTTCCAGGCGGTTGAGCATAGGCGGGTATCTCTAGAAGACCACACCAGGGCCAAGATGCAAAGGAATTTGTAGGGCCTCTTGCTCATTAACGGTGTGCGACTACCGGATCATGGACCACTCCGTACCCAAAGAGACGAAGGCGACAATCCCCATCAGCATGACAAGCGTAAGCTCCATGAAGGGCAGGCGATTGCGGGCCCAGGTAAAGACTTACCTTTGAAAAACACAAACTGAAAGCAGCAGCGCGATGCTTAGACCTACTTATCCAACTCTTCTCCGATATCCTCCTTCCATACTTCGGGGTGTGCGCAAATATAGCTTTCCAGCAGTTCGCGGCAATCCCGGCTGTCAAGGTCGATTATCTCCACGTCATTCGCGCGCAGCCATTCCACTCCTCCGGCAAAGGTGCGGCTCTCGCCCACCACCACGGCGCCGATGTGGAACTGACGCACGAGCCCGCTGCAATACCAGCAAGGCGCCAGCGTGGTCACCATCACCAGGTCGCGGTAGCTCTTTTGCCTTCCAGCACGGCGAAAGGCGTCCGTCTCACCGTGAACGCTGGGGTCGCCCAATTGCACCCGCCTGTTATGACCCCGGCTTACCAACTCACCCGAGCGCCTAAACAGCGCCGCCCCAATCGGAATGCCGCCTTCTGCCAATCCCTGCCGCGCCTCCTCGAGAGCTACCGCCATCATGTGTTCGTAGGGTTCCAAATCCATCGCAAATGGCCTCTGATGATAAGGATAAGGTATCGCTTGCGCACAGGCATGAATCGCGCAAACTGAGCTAGGAGCTCGATTCATGCGCGCCGAGGTTGGCATCAATTCTGACAAACAAAAAGGAGTGCTTCCTTCAGAGACATAATATTGAAGCCTTGATGGAATAGACTCAAGCGGTTATTCGCTGTCAGATTGAGGGCACTTAGGAACCGAGAACGGCAGGACCCGAAAGCGACCCGAAAGCCTAAATCCAGAAATCAAATCTGGTCGACGCGCACCCCTAGCCTTACCGATGAAATGCTTCGAACCATTTTAGCTGGCGCATGTGAGAAATTGCAGCTAGACCCTCGCGTAGGGGATCTGAAGAATTGTGCCGTTTCCTAGAGGACGCCAAGAATCAATTCCATCTCGATAAGGGATTTGCTCAGATGCCATGATTTGGACTTCATTGCCTTGAAGAAAATGCATCGTATAATAATGCGGGGATTCACTATTCTGAGAGAACCAGTTGACAACTGTAATTCCATCCGGTCCGAAGCACATGCAGTTCGCTGCCACCGTTGACGCCGGCAGCAGCGTAAGTCGCTCTCGTAATGCGGAATCATTGAATGTTGCGAAGAGCGACGGTCTGAGCCATGCTAGCAGGTCTTCACTATCCCATCCGTTTTCACTCGTCCCGACCAGAGAATGAACATCGGGCGCGTAGCCGTTGTGAAAGAAGTAATATTTGTGTCCGTCTTCTTCAATTTCTATCGGATGGACGTATTTAGGCCCTTTCTGATCCTCCCGTGACGCACAACGCACATGTAATACCATGGCAGTGCATTCAATCGATCGAACGGTATCGGCCAGTGTGTCCGTCCCAATCGGAAGCGCACTTTTAAGACAATAAAAACTTCCGTCAGGTCGCAGCAATGCTACCCCCCATCCATCCAGGTGGCGGATTCCGCAACCCGGATTTGCAGGACAGGAAAAGGAGAGTTCATGAGATGCGTTCATGCCATCACTCATCACGATTGCAGCATTGATCACCCAATCGACGTCAATGTTTCCGACTCCTGCGATCATCCTGCACATCTTTGCACCTCCACTTGCTGTGGCAAATTCAAAAATATCTATGATCAATCGAATAGCACAGCATCCTGGAAGCGCCAATAGAACAATTAGAGTGTTTCAGCTCATCCATCTGCGGCGACCGTTGTTATTGCACAGGATTGGTGGTTACCTCTATCAGCTTACCTTGCACTCTAATCCTACTCATTCTTTGGGACGCATGCTTGGAGCGTCCTGATCTTCGAGATCGATGGTGCTTTTGCACAACATTCCCTTCGTTGAGTTTCACGAGACGTCTGTCTGATTTATTGCATCTAACTAAATGAGAGAATGACCATATCCCCAGTTCGGTTCGTCCTCTAACAAGCTCGCAACCAACCCAAGTACTTCAAAGAGAAGAAGTTCAAAAATGTTGATTCGACTTGCATACGACATTCAATTCCAAATCCCGACGCCCGTCGCAATGGTTGCGCTTCTCAGCGTGCACCCTTCACGCGTTCCCGATTTATTGGAGCCGGACGAATTGCAAACTGAACCTCGACTCGAGGTTGCCAACTACATTGACGCTTTCGGAAATCGCTGCTCCAGATTCGTTGCGCCTCCCGGGCTGATTCGGCTGACTAACTCGACACTCATTCGAGCCTCGGACAGTCCGGATGAGGTCAACCAATCCGCACGCCAGTTGGCTGTGGGCGATCTGCCAAATGAGATTCTCACCTACCTGCTTAATAGCCGCTACTGTGAAGTCGATCGCTTTTCAAATATCGCTTTTGAACTGTTTGGGAGCCTCGAGCCCGGCTGGGGCCGCGTGCAGGCAATCTGCAATTGGGTCCACAATAAAGTGACGTTCAACTATCAGCATGCCCGGCCTACAAAGACTGCTCTCGATGTCTATACTGAACGCGTTGGCGTATGCCGCGACTTTCAACATCTCGCAATCACCTTCTGCCGTGCCCTTAACATTCCGGCTCGTTATGCGACGGGATATTTGGGCGACATTGGGGTTCCTGTGGTCCTTCCCATGGACTTCAGCGCGTGGTTCGAGGTCTATCTCGACGACCGATGGTGGACCTTCGATGCGCGCAACAACCAGCCCAGGCTGGGACGCATCCTGATGGCAACAGGCCGGGATGCTTCCGATGTGGCAATTACTACTTCATTTGGACCGGCCGACCTGCGTCACTTTTTCGTAGTGACCGAGGAAGAGGCGGCAATGCCGGGCGAAAAACGGGCAGCGCCTCAGTTAACGACCACCTAAACAATGGAAAGACTTGGTCTGGAGCCATCATGATTCGATCGCTTCGACATCAACAGAGACGGAGAGATCATTTGCTCCGCCGCCTTGAATCAGCCCATGCAGGGGACTAACATCGCCGTAGTCCCGGCCCCAGGCGACCGTCACATGACTGTTCGAGGGGACAACGTTATTGGTTGGATCTACGTCAATCCAGCCGATTCCGGGACAATAAGACGAGACCCAAGCATGGGATGCATCAGCTCCGACCAGTCTCGCTTTCCCTGGAACTGGATGAGTTCTAAGATATCCACTGACATAGCGCGCCGACAGGCTTAGGGAGCGAAGGCAGGCTATTTGAAAATGCGCAAAATCCTGGCACACACCTCGCCGTTTTCGAAAGACCTCCTCGGTGGTCGTGCGGACGTTCGTGACTTTTGAGTCAAAGCAAAAGTCGTGGTGGATACGTGCGGTGAGATCGAGAAGCCCCTCTCGCATCGGCCGCTGGGGAAGAAACGACTGTAGCGCATAGGAGGCAAACTCCGGCCGTAACTTGATGCGCGGCGACTCAAATCTAAACTGGTAGGCTTCGAGTCCGACGGGGCTTTGGTCCGTGGGGAGCAGCCTGACTGCTTCTTCCCAAGGGAGCGAATCTTGTGGCCCCGATGTTACGTGGTGATCCAATCTTACTTCGCTCCGCGCTTCCACCACCAATTCCTTGTGCGGTTCCTGCACTGTGAAGAAGTAGAGGATGTTTCCAAAATAGTCGACCCTCTCGGTCATGGTAGCGGGTGTTGGCTGGATGTGGAGTTCGCTCTTTGCCAACTGCTGACCAGGTAGCGATCGCGGCTTGAGGCACGCCACATGTTTTCCAACCGAGACAGGATGCCTGTACTTGCAGATGGTTCGATGAACGATTTTGTAGATCATAGGCCTATCGTGATCGGCAAGGTGCGAGCGTGGCTGAAGTACCTGCTCGATAGATTATTTGACCATGAAGGAAGGAGAAGTTCCAAGCCTTTGAGGAAACTCTCGAGGTGGGAAAGACCATCGACATTGTCGGCAACGGCTGCTGTTCCCGGCAGTGGGTAACTTAGATTTTGCAGATCGAAAGTGCGTAACAAGGCTAGGGCCTGGCGCATTGCGTTCAAGTCATCGGGGAGATGTCGAGGAAGTTGTTGATAGAGATGCACGAGATGGGCCAATTGAAAGTGCAAAGACCGGGGATTGGTCTCATCAGCAAATAACACGTCCAGCACCGCCAGCGGTTGGAGTGTGGTGTAGTAGCGCGAACGATAGGTCATGGAACTGTCAGCGATTTCGAGTAAGCACTCAAGGAGCGGCCAGTCCTGTTCGCCGAGCGGCCTTGTAATCTCGCGAAGTTGCCTGGTGAGATGGATTGCGCGCTCCAGACGCCGTCCAATGCTCATAAACAACCAGCCCAAACCGCGGTTGATGTTTTCGCGCTCCATTCCGGAAAATGCGGAAAGAAGTTCCAGACAACCGGTCAGCATCGTGGGAAACTCGAGGAATGGCGCTCCAGGCTTACTCCGAATCGAGTCCCGGAGTTGCCCTATCAGAGACACCATATCGGACGATAGCCGTTCCCGCACACTGCCGCCAACACGCGACACCTCGGACAGTGTGGAAACCAGACTGTCGGTCCGTTTGGCGTCGGAAATCAAGGAGATCAATTCCTGTTCTAATTCCAATCGAGTCGTGGGTTTTCTTTTCGTCTTTCGCAGCTTGCTTTTACGGGTCTCGATGCAGCTATGGAGCCGAATCATGCACTCGAGCTCAGCCTGGCCGGCGCGCCGCACACGCGAGACCAGGGAACGCACGATTCGTGCCAAGGATTCGCCCCGTTCGACATAGCGTCCCAACCAAAACACATTATCCGCAACGCTGCTTGGAACACCGGGCGATTCACGGCGCAAAGCAACCGGCTCATTGCGAGGACGAAGCATGCTGAATGTATCTACGGGGCTGTCCGATAGTACCCAGGCGTCCTTGCTGTGCCCCCCCCTCTGCATGGAGACGACAGATCCCTCCACCTCGGCAACGCGCACCAATCCTCCGGGAATCGCAGTCCACCCATTGCCGGTGTTGAGCACATATGTACGCAGCACCACGCTGCGTGAGTAAAGGTTCCCATCGTCCCAGACGGGCGCATGAGATAAAGCGATCTGCTCTTGTGCCACATACTCGTGAGGGCGCGCTATCAATTGTTTGATAAGCTTGCCCTTTTCACCTTGCTCAAGTTCGGCTCCGAATACCGGCTCCATGCCACGCGATGGAAAAGCCGGCTTAACCACGACGGAATCGAGATGGTTAAGGACCCAGTCGAGCGCGGACGGCTGCCCGCACCACCAGGTAGCCACGGACGGAAGTTTCAGCTTTTCTCCAGTCAGGTATCTGGAAAGACCGGAAAGAAAAGGCATGATCGCGGCGGTCTCAATGAGGCCACTGCCCAATGCATTTGCGACTTTTACGTTTCCAGCGACGATTGCGTCAACCAGGCCCGGCACCCCGAGCAGGGAATCACTTCTCAACTCAAGGGGATCGCAAAAGCTATCGTCTACCCGGCGCAAGATCACATGAACCTGCTCCAACCCATCGACGGTCTTAAGAAATACGCAACGGTCGCGCACCGTCAGATCGGCTCCGTCGACTAGCGTGAATCCCAGGTATCGCGCCAGATACGAGTGTTCGAAGTAGGTCTCATTGAGCGGACCGGGGGTCAGGATTACGATGCGCGGGTTGTCGCACTGGGCCAGGGCGGTGAGTGCTTCGCGCTGCGCACGAAAAAAAGGAGCGAGGCGCAACACGTTCGAGTTGCGGAAGAGATCGGGCAAAACACCAGACACGATGGTGCGGTTCTCGAGGGCATAGCCGCTGCCTGAAGGAGCTTGTGTTCGATCGGAAAGAACCCACCACTGCCCATCCTGTGAGCGGGCTAAATCGACCGCCAGCATATGCAGATAACTATGCGCGGGAACGCGCACTCCCACCAACGGGCGAAGAAAAGCCGGATTGGCATAGAGGAGTTCAGAAGGAAAGTGGCCGTTCGAAACCAGACTCTGCGAACCGTAAAGATCCTCGAGAATGAGACTCAGCAACTGGGCGCGCTGAATGATGCCTGCCTCGATCAAGTGCCATTCGTCGGCTGCGATAAGGAATGGAACGACATCGATTTTCCAAGGCCGATTTGTTCCGAGTGGATCGCTATAGATGTTGTATGTGATGCCGTTCTCGCGAATGCGGCGCTCGGCCCGCTCCCAGCGCCGTTCCAACTCCTCTGGCCCGATATTCCGAAGAGACTCCATCAGGCTTGCCCAGTGCAGGCGAGGAGTCACACCGTCAGCCGATGCCTCGTTATAGGCATTTCCATAAGGGAGGAGGCTTTGATATAAATCGACAGTCATAGCTTGACTTCCTGGATCTCGATTTGGGTTTTTCTGGAGGGTGGTGACAGCCGCAGATCCAGAGTCAACGGAAAAATCGGATTGGCCTCGCACTCAGGCGGAATCATGGGACTGAGCGCGGAGCCCATGAGTTGAAAGCGTTCACGGCGCCGGATTTCTGCCTCGGCACCGTCGACTGGACGAGTTGTGTATCGACGACCATCGGGCGGTACAACATGATAGGCACATTGGCCAATTGAGCGATCCTTCCAGCAATCGATAACGTTGAAGACGAGCGGCGCGTGAACAGGGACGGTAGGGTGAAGGGTTGCCGACAAGCTGCGCGCACGATATCGTACCCCTGCGACGGCGACCCCGGCTTCGCGGTTGAATTGAAGCGGCACTCGGCGCCCATTGCAGGCAACTACATAGCGGGATACCTCGGTGATCCCGGTCAACTTCACCTGTATTCGTTCAAGCGAAGAGTCCACTGTGCGTACCATTCCCCCGGAAATGCTCTCTTCTGCGAGTACATTCCAAGGCTCGAGCGCCTGACGGAGTTCCAGCTCGACTCCTTCCGCGGCGATTGACCCAATCTTCGGGAAACGAAACTCCAGATGCGAAGCAAACCATTGTTCCGCGAGGTCACAGCCGGATCGCCGCAAATGGGCAAGCACATCGAAAAGGTCGCGTTTGACAAATTCAGGCAGCATAAAACGGTCGTGGAGTGTCGACCCCCAGCGGATCAAGCCGCCTTGGAACGGAGTTTTCCAGAATACATATACTAGGGCGCGGACCAATAGCATCTGCAAAAGGTTCATTCTCACATGCGGGGGCATTTCGAATGCTCGCAGTTCGAGCAAGCCAAGTTGTGACCCGAAACCGCGCGGCGGAAAGAGTTTGTCAACACAAAACTCACTGCGATGCGTGTTCCCTGTAATATCGGCGAGCAAGTTGCGGAACAGTCCATCCACAATAAACGGCTGACAATCCTTCGAAGGGAGTTGACCAAAGGAAACTTCAAGCTCATACAGAGTGTCCAGACGTGCCTCGTCCACGCGAGGACATTGGCTCGTCGGCCCGACATACATTCCGGAAAACAGGAAAGATAGCGCCGGATGATTCTGCCAGAACGCCAACATGCTGCACAGCAGATCTGGGCGGCGCAGTATGGGACTGTCCAACACGGTCGCCCCACCAATCACGATGTGGCTTCCGCCGCCAGTAGAGATATGGCCGCCGTCAAATTGGAATTTCTCAGCGGTGAGCCGATTGTGGCGGGCTTCTTCGTCGAGCACTGTGTAGATTTGTTCGAGTTCGACCCAGTTGCTCGCCGGTGGCAAGTTTACTTCAAGCACGCCGGGGTCCGGAGTGATACTGAACGACCGCAACCGTGGATCGGAATCCGGCGCGTAACCCTCGACCCAAACCGGCATCTTAAGATACTGGCATGTATCTTCGACCGCGGAGACGACGTCAAGATAGTCTGCAAGAATGGACGTATAGGGTAGAAACACATGCAGGCGGCCTTCACGTGCCTGTACGCAGAGCGATGGCCGGATCAGCACCTCGGCAATTTCGGACTCACGCAAGACTGTAGGAAGCGGATCGGACTCCGGATCTATCTCGAAGAGTTCCATGCGGAGCGCAGACTGCGATGGGAGCTTGACGCGATCTCGGAACGGCTCAGCATCAAACTCGTATTCAATCTCATCTGGCGCGACCCAGGGCATCGACTCAGTCGGGATACGATAGCCGATCGGCGAATCGCCCTTCGACAACACTAGACGCTCCGGACGAGGAAACCATAACTGACTCGACCAATGCAATTGGCCCTTGAGTTGCCGGCGGCGGACAGGAAGTATGTAACCAAGCGGTTCAGTGGAAACGGACTCCGGATCGAACGCAGGGAGTATGTTTTCTAACCTCACCTGAAGGCGTCGCGCAAGCGCTTCTATAAACCTGAAGGCCTCAGTCGCACCGAAATTGTAGTCATCATGGGCCTGTGCGATGAGGTTGGCATCCTTCCAGACAGGAACACCATCGGCACGCCAATAGCAACTCAGCGCCCAGCGCGGCAAGGGCTCGCCTGGATACCATTTACCCTGTCCATAGTGAAGTAGCGCACCGGGCGCCATTCTCTTGCGCAAACCCTGAATCAGAGCCAAGCCGCGGGTTCGCTTCATCGATCCAAGTGCATCGATGTTCCATTGTGGGCTCTCTGGCTCGTCTATGCCAACATATGTAGGCTCGCCGCCCATGGTCAGGCGTACATCCTGGGCTTTTAATTCCGCATCGATGTTTTGTGCAACCTGTCTTACACGCAACCAATCCTCTTCGCTAAGAGGCATGGAGGTCCGTTGAGGGTCATTCAAACGGTGAACCGAGATCGAGTGGCTGAACTCAACTCCGGCCGGCTCCACAGTGCCTTCGATTGGCGCGGCTTGCGATGCATTCGGAGTACAGACCAGTGGTATGTGTCCTTCGCCTGCGAGCAAACCCGAGGTAGGATCCAATCCGATCCACCCTGCTCCCGGCAAAAACGCCTCTGCCCAGGCATGCAAATCTGCGGAATCCACCTTCGGACCTCCGCCCTCGTCTTCCAACGTCCCGTTGTCGGCTGACAGTTGAATCAGATAACCCGACACAAACCTTGCCGCAATGCCCAGGTTTCGGAGGGCCTGGACCAGGAGCCATGCAGAGTCGCGGCATGACCCTGTTCGCTTCTCAAGGGTCTCCTCGCATGTCTGGACTCCCGGCTCCAGCCTCGTCACATATCCAATTTCGTCTCGCACCCTTCGGTTCATGTCCAGTAGAACATCGAGTGTGCCGCTCCTCCGACCTACAAAACTCTCAAGAAATGCTTGCTGCAAGGGACCAGGCCCATCCACCGACCGATAGGGCTCTAAATCCTTGGCCAGTCCCGGCGTGTATGCGAAGGGAAATTCTTCAACTCCCGGTTCCAGAAAAAACTCGAATGGATTGTAAGGCGATAGCTCTGCAACGAGATTTACGTCAACCAGGAGTTCCTTTGTCTTTTCCAGAAAGAGAAGGCGCGCCAGTCGATTATTGTGAGGGTCCAATTGCCAGTTCAGAATGTGTTCGGACGGAGTGACATCAAGGGAGTAGCTGAGGATGGGCGTGCGGCAGTGCAGCGCGGGGCGCAACCGGATAACTTGCGGACCGAGGGATATCGCCTTTTCATACCGGTAGGTTGTCCGGTGATTCAGCGCGACTTGTATTCCCATCCATCCTCTTGCGGCCCGCGCTTGGAATCAGGGACCGCCATCAGTCGGCGCCTCAGCCCGCGGCCTCGCCATACTCCTCGTGAAAGCTGAGGTGTAAATACAAGTTAACACATTAGTTATTAGATCGAAATCGATCCCGCTAACGCGTATTTCATAGAGATTCCCTCAACCCATAAGCCATTGATTCAAAAAGGACGAGAATCATACCGCAGCATTAATGAAACATGCTTTCGGGCTATCTTGCGTCGAGGAGTGGGAATGATCTATAATTTAATTAGGTCGGATCAGCTTTTGGAGTTGGGGTGCCGCAACTTTGCCAATCAACCATCTGCTGTGTTGGCAGGCCCTCACCAACGACAATTTAAAGATGCAGCCGCATTCCCTCTCAATTCGCGTCCTCGCTGCGTGTTTTCTCTCTGCATCTCGCAACCTGTGACGCAACGTGTTCACTTGAACCGCAAGCCAAATGCTTTAAAGAGGCCACTAATCCAAATGCACCACATGCCTTGAGATTGCGTTTAGGAGGATAACTCATGCCAGTTTGCCAGATCGCCCCAGAAAATGAAGTCACGCTCAAAAACCTTTTGATAGCGTATGAGAGTGAATCGAATGCTTACATTATGTACACTGCATACGCCGAAAGAGCGGATGCCGACGGGTTGCCCGGAGCAGCCAGTCTATTCCGGGCAACCGCTCGCACCGAACAGATTCATGCCAGCAACAATGCACACTTAATTCGGAAATTGGGCGGCGAACCCGAGGCTCAGATTCAACAAGTCGAAGTGAAAACCACCCTGGAAAACTTGACCACGGCACTGGTCAATGAGGTATACGAAATCGACTCGATGTATCCGCGGTTTCTAGCGGAGAACCGGAGCACCAACAACTCTGCAGCTCAAACACTTACTTGGGCCCTTGAAACGAAGAGAACAAATGCGCATTTGTTAAGTGAAGAGATCGAGCAGATGGGAGCCGTTGGCACGGACTCTCTGGCTAGCACGCCCGTCGATTTTTTCGTTCGCCCTGTCTGTGGCTACGTCTCAAAGACGCCCGAGCCGGAACGTTGCTGGAATTGCAATCACCTTTGTTCAACATTCGAGACCATTCGATAGAACAAAAGACTGCGGCCGCTGTTGAGGCTAAAGTCAATCGCGACACTGTGCGCTTGAGTTGACTAGGGTCTGTCATCAAATTGGTAATATGCAAGATGGCATAATGCTTTTAGTTTTGCATTATGAGCTTGCATCGCTATGGATTACGGGACGATCAGTGGGAGCGGATCGAAGCTGTTCTTCCAGGCCGACCTGGTTCAGTTGGGCGCCCGGCAGCCAACAATCGGTTGTTCGTAGAAGCGGTTTTGTATCGCTATCGTGCTGGAATTCCATGGCGCGACTTACCGGAGCGTTTTGGAG
>Ga0187847_10000356_pt1 | contig 53576 bp, 49 predicted proteins | sample June2016WEW_4_10_FD_132458 | JGI IMG/M metagenome (GOLD analysis project Ga0187847, IMG submission 132458) | Peatland microbial communities from SPRUCE experiment site at the Marcell Experimental Forest, Minnesota, USA - June2016WEW_4_10 | ecosystem: Environmental > Terrestrial > Soil >...
AACTTGGGGGCATTTTGTGGGCAAATAGCGCCCATGGTGTCAGTTCTGCCGGTTGTGCCGGTTCGTAAGTACTGTGCCGTCTATTATTTGGCCCTGGACTCATACCATGGCATGGAAGAGGTCATCGGTTCGATCCCGATCAGGTCCACCAATTACGTCAACAACTTGGAAGCGCCTCCCCTCTCCGACTTTGTCGCGTTTTTTCGCAAATCTCAAAACCACTCCGCAGACAGACATTGTTCCACGCCAAGTGGAGAAACAAGCCTCCGGTGGCAATGGCTGCCCTTATCGCAAATCTGCGCCCAGGGGCATCTCCATAAAAACATCGGCGCGGCTATAGGGCATTGGCGGAAGAGTTTCCGGTTTTACATGGCGAAAGCCCACCGATTCGTATAAGTGAACAGCGTCCTTGAGCCGTGTATTGCTGCCGAGAAACAGAGATGTGGCGCCAAGGCTTTTGGCCTGCGCAATGGCGTGCTGGAGCAAACGGCGGCCGATGCCTCTGCCGCGCAAATGCGGAGAAACCGCCATTTTAGAAAGCTCGTAGACGCCATCCTGCATGGGGATTAGCGCGACGCATCCGACGGCCTCGGAGCCGGCGTACTCCATAAAGATGTAACCACCCTTCAGGAGAATGGAGTGTACCGGGTTGTTCAAGGTCTCGAGATCTTTCGCTTCAAGAGTGAAATATCGCGTAATCCACTCTTCATTCAGCGTCCGAAATGCAGTGGCGTCATCGCCGGGCGCAAGCGAGCGAATCTCAATCGCTGGCAAAGTCGAGTGTGTGTTGCGGGAATCGTTCGGGGACGTGGGGTGAGTCACATGCATGGACTGCTTCCGGGCAAGAGAATGCATTTAGGATCGATGCGCGAATGCGGCAGTCGGACTAGATGTATCGGCTTGATCCCCGAGGTCCATGGCTGCGATAAGACCATTGTTCATGGTGAATACGTGGAAAACCTCGCTGTCCGAAAGAATATCCCCTTCAAGATTCTTGACCACTTGGTGCACCCTGACGCGGACTTTGCCACCGACTGCCTCGGTAACTGCCAGCGGTTCGACATGGCCATCGAACTCGCCCCATTGTCGGGTCCAATAGGCGCGGATCTCTTCCTTTCCGACAACCCTGCCGCCCTCGGAAGCTTTGGGCCAGTTCACGTCTTCCGTCATCAGTGCTAATGCACCGTCTATGTCCCGCTTGTTGAATGCGGAGTACGCCTGCTCAATAAGGGACTTTGTGTCTGCCATACACCTCTTCCGACGCCTGCTATACGCTCAGCGTTCGTTATCCGGCCAGTTTTGATCGCTGACGAGTTCTGAGCATTTCGTCTTGTCTGTTCTGAAGACGGACTCATCCGCGGCATCATGTCCGATCTGGAGTTCCTTGAGCCAGCTGCTCCAACTGCTCGATCCACTCTATCGACGATTTCTTCGGTTCGCCCTGGGCCGCGTTTGCAACGTTCTCCCACGCCTCCCAAGTGGCAATCCGTTCTGCGTAGGCAGCGCGCGCCCGCGGCAGGATCCAGGTGCCCAGTGCGAACCGCAGTGGCGGATCGTTCGCATCCACAAGCTTGAGAATGGCGCCCGCCGTGGCCTCGGGATCACCGCGTTCGATGCTGGCAAGGCGCGTTATGAACTGTTTCCGAAACTCCGCGTATGGCTCCAGAGCGTCGGCAATTTGTCCGGACTTGCCGAAGTCGGTAGCGTACGCGCCAGGCTCGACCAGAGTCACCCGGATTCCGAACGCCTTCACCTCTTCGGCGAGAGACTCGTGCAGCGCCTCGACCGCCCATTTCGACGCGGCGTAGAAGCCAATCAGTGGCAGCGTCGTGATTCCGAGGCCGCTCGACACGCCCAGGATATGCCCGCTGCCTTGTTTCCGCAACAAAGGCAGAGCGGCCCGCAGCACCCTGACCATGCCCAGGTAGTTGGCGTCAAACAGGTTGAGGATTTGCTCGTCGCTCGCCTCCTCGACCGCTGCGAACAGGCTGTAGCCGGCGTTGTTGACTAGCACATCAAGCCGTCCGAAATGCTTGTACGCCTGCTGAACGGCGTTCGTCACCTGCTCCGACTTGGTTACGTCGAGTGCCAGTGGCAGAACCGCATATCCGAAGCGTTCACTAAGGTCCGTAACATCTTCCAGCTTGCGTGCGGTTGCCGTGACCTTGTCTCCGCGCTTGAGCGCGGCCTCGGCCCAGATGCGGCCGAAACCGCGTGAGGCGCCTGTGATGAACCATGTCTTCTTCATATTGATTCCTCTCAAATTGGTTGAGTTGGGTTTGGCTTGCACGCAGTGTCCTTGTGCCTTTGTTCAGGCCTGCGCATAACGCATATTTCCAAGATCGGTGAGAAGGTCAGGACCAGTCGGGTTCCAGCTCAGCGTTGCCCGGGTCTGCGCACTCGAAGTATGAGCGTCCCGCCCGGCGAAGAACCCGAGGAAGCCGAAATGCTCCTGAGCCTGCTCCGGTGAGATAGAGACGACAGGCACGTTCAGGCCGCGGCCGATGGCGGTGGCAATGTCCTTCAGCGGCACACCCTCTTCTGCGACTGCGTGGTACCGCGCTCCCGCTGTGAAGTTGTCCAGAGCGAGCCGGTAGAGCCGGGCGACATCTGTTACGTGCGCAGCAGGCCAGCGGTTGTGACCATCGCCGATGTACGCTGAGACTCCCTTCGCGCGTGCTATAGCAATCAGGGGAGTGATTAGCCCCTGCTTTTCCGTGTCGTGAACTTGCGGTAAGCGCATCACCGAGGCGTGCACGCCGTGCTCCGAGAGCGCAATAGCGGTGACCTCAGATACACGAGGAAGGGATGGAGAAGAAAGCGGCGGGTCATCCTCCGTGGCGGCGCGCCCGTGGGCCACCCCGACTCCAGAGGTGACGATGAATGGGCGGTCGGAACCCTGAAGCACGGCGCCGATGGCTTCAATGGCGCGTTTGTCGAGTTCGCAGCTTTCAGCAAACTTCGTCCAATCGTGTCGAAACGCGACGTGAAGGACGGCATCGGAGACGGCAGCTCCGCTGCGCAGGCTCTCCAGATCTTCCAGATCGCCGCGCTGCACCTGGGCCCCTGCGACTGCGAGAGACTGGGCGCCCGCGTCGCTGCGCGCAAGACCGAGTACCTGGTGGCCAGCGCTAATGAGTTCCGGGACAATCCTGGAACCGATGAATCCTGTTGCACCTGTTACGAAAACGCGCATAGAAATCTCCCTTACCCTCTTAGAATCCGAATTGACGAACAGCTGTCTTCGCGACTAAAACGGAGATAGTCTCCGAATCAGTAGATAATCGGAGACTGTCTCCGGTTGCAAGAAATTTTTAAAATGAAGAAAAAACATTCTCAACCCGCTAAGCGAACACCGCGAATTGATGCTCTGCGTAACCGCGAGCGAATTCTCGAAGTGGCCAAAGGGGCATTTACGCGCCACGGTGCGGCTACCAGTCTGGACGACATCGCGAAGCATGCGGGTGTGGGAGCCGGCACCTTGTATCGCCATTTCCCTACGCGGGATGCGCTGATCGAAGCGGTCTATCGCAGCGAAGTGGAAAAGCTGGCGGCGGCCGCGCGCGGGTTCATCGCCGCTATGTCTCCGATCGAGGCCCTGCGTGCCTGGCTGTTGCTGTTCGTCGACTACATCGCGGCAAAGCACATTATTGCGCCCGCTCTCAACAGCGTCGCCGGAGGCCCTTCCAGGCTCTTTGAGGGTTCTCGCAGCCTGGTCCAGGGAGCAATCGAAGAGTTGGTGAAGCGCGCGAAAAAGAGTGGCGATGTGCGAAAAGACGTGGACGCCTCCGATCTGCTTCGGGCGGTGATCGGCGTTTCCTATGTAGGTTTCGGCGGTGATTGGCAGCAAAGCGCCAGGAGACTGGTGGACATTCTCATCGCTGGTTCTCGCCCAGCCGAATAAAACAGTGTGCGGCTCTGTGATCATCAATCTGGAAGACGTCGAGCATTGCATCCTTCGTATTTTGCCCCAATGTTTACTGCTTCTCTGGGGATTCAGTGAAGCGTTCGGAGAGGAACGAGCCGATCTGCTTGAACGCCTGCCCCGAGGCACTTAAATAGCCCACGCTGTCTAGAAAGCCATGCACCATTCCCTCCCAGACATCGAGCTGCGCATCCACTCCTGCCGCCTGTGCCCGGTCGACAAAACGTACCGAGTCATCCAGCAACACTTCGTCATCGCCCACATGGACGCGAACCGGCGGAAGGCCAGCCAGGTCTGCACGGAGCGGCGATGCAGAAGGATTATTGGGGTCGGCTCCATTCAGATAGGACCGCACCAGGTCAGTTGCCTGGGATTGGGTGAAGTAAGGATCCGCCGCCGCGCGCGTCGTCCAGCTTGCCCCAGAGAGCAAGAGGTCCGTCACTGGGGATAGCGCGACTCCGGCGACGGGAACCACCAGATGGTTCGAGTGAGGCGCCTTCAGTGAGATGAGAAGACCGAGAGCCAGATTGCCCCCGCGGAGTCGCCCGTAATCGCGATCTTCTTGTATCCGAGCTCAAGCAGGCCGAAGTAACTGGCGCGCACGTCCTCAACTGCGGCCGGGAAGGGGTGCTCGGGCGCAAGCCGATAATCAGGTGCAAACGCAACTGCACCGGTATGAACCGCGAGCTGCCCAACCAGGTTGCGATACGCTTTCGCCGAACCCCAGTTAAACCACCCTCCATGAATGTGAAGAACCACTGCGCCCGGCTGAGCCGCTTGCGGCCTGCACCACCACCCGGGAATTCCACCCGCGGCGCCGGCTTCAAACGTCACGCCTTCAGGAACAGCGACGCGCTCCATGATGGCATCGAACGGCACGCGCGCAGCGGTTCCCTGCAATCGCCCTTTGTTGGGTTCGACGATGGCGCGCATCGCAGCCATCGCAGTCTTGTCTTCCGGGCTAATCGGATGGAACACGGTTCCCCTCCGCTGCGCGAGTTGTTTGTCTTCCATGATCGTCGGCATAATCTCTCTCCTAAACGAAGTCATTCTTAGATCTGTTTGCGAGTTCACTTCCACCCGCCGCCAAGAGCCTTATAGAGCTGGATAAGGCTTTGATATTCGTTGTTGCGAGCCTGCGCCAAAGTCAACTCGGCGGAAAAAAGAGACCGCTGGCTGTCAAGGACATCAATGTAATTTGACGTACCGCCACGATAACGCAAGAGCGATACGTTGACTGACTCTTGAAGGTCCTTCACCGACTGCTCCTGGCGTTCGCGGACGGCACGATTCTTGTCGTAGCCGATCAGCGTATCGGAAACGTCGCCGAAGGCATGCTGGATCGTCTGCTGGTAGCCGAGCAACGCTTGCCGCTCCTCGGACTTGGCGTAACGCAGGTTGTTGCGCAACGCACCGCCCTCGAAGATCGGCTGGGAAGCAGAAGCCGCATAGGTTCCAACGCCCAGGGGTGCCGGGATATGCGCCCCGGCAAACTGGCTGTGGCCAAATGCCGCGCCGCCAGAACCGAGGAGGGAGATTTGCGGAAAGAACATTGCTTTTGCTACGCCGATGTTGGCATTGGCTGCAACCAGGTCCTGCTCCGCCTCGCGAATGTCCGGCCGCCGCTCAAGCAACGCTGAGGGCAGCCCAGCGGGTAATTGCGGTGGCATCCACGCAACGTGGGAATGAAGGGAGCAATTATGGGAAAGCTTGAAGGAAAAGTTGCAGTCATCACGGGTGGATCGAGCGGCCTGGCGCTGGCGAGCGCCAAGCGGTTCGTTGAAGAGGGCGCCTACGTTTTCATCACGGGCCGGAGGCAGGAGGCGCTCGATGAGGCCGTCAAACTGATTGGCCGGAACGTGACCGGCGTGCGCGGCGACGCGGCCAATCTCGACGACCTCGACCGTCTGTTCGATACGGTCAAACGGAAAAAGGGCAAGATCGACGTCCTGTTTGCGAGCGCTGGTAAGGGCGAGGCGGCCAGACTGGGCGAGATTACCGAGCAGCACTTCGATACGACCTTCGACCTGATTGCGCGCGGCACGCTGTTTACGGTTCAGAAGCCGTTGCCGCTGTTCAACGATGGCGGATCGATCATCATGACCGGGTCAGTTGCTTCGGCGAAAGGTTTTCCTGGTTTCGGCGTGTATGCGGCGAGCAAGGCGGCATTGCGCTCCTTCGCACGCACGTGGCTCAACGAACTGAAGGGCAGGAATATCCGGGTGAACGTGCTGAGCCCGGGGCCGATCGACACACCGGATGCCCAGCGAATCGACAAGGAGACGAGGGAGATGTTCGAATCCCTGATCCCGCGGGGAAAGATGGGGCGTCCTGAGGAAATTGCGACGGTCGCGCTGTTTCTTGCTTCAGACGATTCGAGCTTCCTGAACGGGGTGGAGTTGCCCGTCGACGGCGGCTTCTCAGCCATATGAAATCAGCGGGCCTCGCTAAGTGTCGGAATGTGCATAGCAACCATGCGCATCGCGGATGTTGCCCCAGTCGATTCAAACCAATAGTTATCAGAGTCATCGGGCGCCCAATCGATTACCTGCGAGGTAATTGCCGAGCCTTCCGATCCGTCCGATAGTAGTCATGTAGCGCACAGGATTACCTGCGATGCTGCAGATCACATAGGAGAAATCACGTGCCCAATTATCCGATTCAGACTATCGTTTCAGCGCCCGAGGGTTCGAAGTCGGCGCTTGAAAAGCTCCAACAATCGTTTGGCGTTCTTCCCAACATTGCTGCCGCCATTGCCAATTCACCAAAACTCGTCAACTCTCTCGTCGGCCTGTTTCAGCAGGTCCACGGGTCCGGCCTCACAGAGCCGGAGAATCAGATTGTTCTTCTGACCGACGCCGTCACGAACTCAAGCGCGTATGCTGTCGCTTTCCATACCGCGCTGGCACTCAAGCAGGGAGTGAGCCCAGAAGAGACCGATGCAATCCGTGAAGGGCGGACGCCGAAGGACAAGCGATTCGCCGCGCTTTCCACCCTGGCGAAGACACTGATTGAGAAACGCGGACACCTGAGTGAAAAGGAGCTCGATTCCTTTATCGCTACCGGATTCACCAAAGAACAGCTCCTCGAGGTCATCGCCATAGTGGCAGCCTCGACGATCACCAACTACGCTGGAACCATCACGAATCCGCCGCTCGAAGATCCCTTCCGGCAGCACGCCTGGCAGGGTTGACAGCGGCGAATGAAACCTCGAGGAATCCGCCGCTGATGCAGCTCCGACTCCTTGATGAACAGAAGGAGAACGTAATGGGGACGCAATCCTTTCCAGCAGTTCCTCAACTTGGCGAATTGCTGCGCTACTGGAGACATGTGCGCGGAAAAAGCCAACTCGAACTCTCAATGGATTCTGGCATCTCGCAGCGTCATTTGAGCTTTGTTGAAAGTGGACGGAGCGCTCCAAGCCGGGATTTTCTTTCCACGGTCTCCGACGCGCTGAACATTCCTCTGCGCGAGAGGAATGCTCTGCTGCTTGCATCGGGATTCGCTCCGCAATACAGCGAGCAGAGTTTGGATGCGGGGCAAATGGCGGTCGTGACAGAGGCCATCGACCGGATGCTGCAGCAACATGAGCCGCATCCCGCACTTGTGCTGGACCGGTATTGGAATGTTGTGCGAACCAATAAAGCCGCCTCCCAATTCTTCGGCTCGTTTGTCGATCTGGAGATTAGACCGAAGCCGCGCAATCTTCTCGATCTGCTGCTTGATCCAATAGGGATAAGGCCTTTCGTTGAAGATTGGGAGAAGGTTGCAGCCGGCCTGATGCAAAGGGTTCGGCGGGAAGCAGTAGGGCAGGTGCTGGATGCAAAACTTCAGGATCTGTTGAAGCGGTTGCGCGAGTATCCCGGCGTTGCGGCGTTGAAACCGCCGTTTGCTCCGCAGAGTCCTGTTCTGCCCATCGTGTTTCGGCGCGGGGACCAACGTTTCTCATACTTTTCTTTGATTACAACTGTCGGTACCCCGCAATGCATCACGGCACAGGAACTCCGCGTGGAGTGCATGTTCCCGACTGACAGTGAGGGGAGGAAGCATCAATGAGCATTCCGCTGTTTGTGAGCGAGAGATCGAAGCCGGAAATGACGACCCAACCGCTTTCTGTGGGCTGCCTGATCTTTGAGCGCATGGACCAGATCGACTTCACGGGGCCTTTTGAGGTTCTTTCGCGCATGCCCGACGCAACAATCCGGATCATCGGGAAAGAAGTTGAGCCGGTCCGTGACGTGCAGGGGCTTCGACTTGCCCCGGATGTGCGCATTGCGGAAGCGGGAACATATGATGTTCTGCTTGTGCCCGGCGGCTATGGGCAGCAGGCACTGATGCGCGATGAAGAAGTGCTTCAGCTCATCCGCGAGCACGCACTGAGGAACAAGCTCCTGTTTTCGGTCTGCACCGGAGCCTTGCTCTGCGGCGCGGCGGGTGTGCTCGCGGGAAGGCAGGTGACGACTCATTGGAGCGCCCGGCATCTGATGCGGTATTACGGAGCCGTTCTGATGGATGCAAGGGTGGCGGTCGATGGCAACATTATCAGCGCTGCCGGTGTGACAGCTGGGCTGGATGCGGCGCTGGTGCTGGTCTCTCTCTTGCGAGGAGATGCGGCTGCTCAGGAGATCCAGCTTGCCATTGAATATGCGCCGAACCCCATCTTTCACAGCGGAACCCCCGAAAGTGCGCCATTTGAGGTGCTTGAGAGCTTTCAGAAGAAGTACGAGCCGATCAGGAGGGAAAGGGAAGCAGAGGCGATTCTCCATGCGCAAAGAAATCAATACAAGCCGCCTGTGCAATGATTCTCCAGCAAAAGAAAAACCACTTGATCAGCCAACAGGCTTCAAACTCCCGTGCCTCTCATCAGGAGTGGCCACTGCGGCCGGCAAGCGCTACATGCCACTTGCGGGCCTCCTGGCAGAACTGGTTCGCAAGCGGGTGGCTGCAGAACCGCTCCCCGCGGTGCCATAAGGTGCGCCCATCGTGATGCTGATAAGCCATAACCGTACCGCATTCAAGGGAGCACTTGTGTCAATCTCTTCAGCAGGCGCATGGAATCACATCGCGAATGCCTCGAGCTCTGAGATACCCTTCATCTCGCAAGCGACTCTGAAGTACGATGCACGGTGTCTTCCCCTTGTCGATCAGGTCCATATAGACCTTCGCAAACCGCCAGTCCGGTGGCCAGGGCTTTGTCGAAAGTCCAGTGTCGGGAATAACAAGCGCGGTCGTTCGTGGAGAGATCCCCTGTTGAGAGTGCCCTAACTCAGCGGCAAGTTCCTTGAGTTTTTTGCCGAGCGGCTTGGGCCTGTTTTCCAAATCCAACAGACCTAACTCATATTCGTAGTAATCGAAGCTCTTGTTGGCTGGGTCTATATCATGCGAACTCCACCATGTGACGCCCCATGATTTGCCTGTCGCCGCTATATTGCGGATCTGGTGGTCCATGTACTCGGGTTGAAAGTCAGTCGGCATCTCTTTGCTGCTGACGCCGATCTCCTCCGTCCAAACCTTGCGGTTCAAGTCTTTCTGGTAAGCATAGGCAAGCTCAACCATGTAATCGGCTAGATGCAACGAGGCCTGATCGGAATACTTATATCTCCCCAGAACTCCATCGAAGTAAATATAGGTATGCGTCACGGTCGCGTGCCCGGTATTGGCAAGGGTGGGGCGGCTGAAGCCGAAGTCGTTGAACCAGTGCGAATGGTCAGTTCCGTTGACGTGGAATTTACCGGGCGCTATCTGGTCGCAGTAACTCAACATATCGGTGGCCCACTTATCCGCATCGTTCGTCGCTACTGGATTGTTCATCCCCATCAGCACGCCTAATTCATTGCCAAGATCGAATCCGAGAAAGCGCCTATGGCCGCCGACCGTCTCGGCGATTCGGCGGAACAGCAACTTCTCCGCCTCGATGACAGTGGCGGAACTGAAGATATTGAAGTTGTCACCATTCTGCGGGCGGGCCAGAGGCATGACCCATGGCGGCAGGAAAGATAACCCGCTCATCCAGCCGTTGAGTACCGTGACTTCAACGTCCAGACCCACATCGGCGGCGGCGGCGAGCAGCGAGTGCAGGTTATCCAGCAGGCGATCGCTGACTGTATTGATCCCGGGTTGAAAAAGGGGCCACAGGCACTGAATGCGGATGTGGTCGAGGCCCAGGCTGGCGATGCCGCTCAGGTCGTCGGCGATGGCTTGCTTATCCCAGTCGAGCCAGCAGTACCACCAACGCTTGCGCGGAGTGAAGTTCACACCGAAGCGAAGGCCGCTCGTTGCGGCAACTGGCGGCGTTTGCGCCGCGAATAACGGATGACGAGTTGTCATTGCAGCAGCCGATGTCAGCATCGACGTAGTTAAGAAATTGCGGCGTGAGATCATTCTCTTCCTCTTGGAAGCAACGTTGACAAGACATTATCGTTCCCCGGGATAACGTTTGGAAGTGTCCAGCGCACGATGCAAGCCGGCAGCGCGAAGAACCTGAGCCGATTCGTCCTTCCGCGAGGCCGCCATTCTTTCCGCCGCAACAAAAACCCGCGACCCCCGCGAGCAGGTCAGGACGGGAATCAGGCCGAATTCCAAAATCATCAAGGGCGTCACCAGGGAAACTCATCCACATGGCCAGAAACGGGACAGCAAAGACCCGGATCTGTCACCTATGGGAATTCAAAGAATCCACTCGGGCGAATTGGTCCTCCGTTTGCATCGCTTAGGTCGATGAGTTTGAGTGTGCACAAGGAATAGGTGGGCCGGCCCGCATTCCGGCCCTCACATTTCCGATGCAACCTCACTTGAGCGCAGCTTCATGGTCGTCTCGACCAGGATCCGCCCACCAGGCAATGGAGTTTGATGTGCCGCTGACACACGAACGAGAAGAAGAACTGATCACGATTCGCATGGAAGGCGAAGTCGGCATTGCCTCCGCGGCGGAGCTGAAGGAACTGCTGGTTCAGGCCCTCGGCTCCGGCCAGCAAGTGCGAGTTTCGCTGCGCTCCATAACCGACCTTGACGTGACTGCGGTCGAGTTGCTCTGGGCGGCTCGGCGTGAGGCGAAGGCATCAGGTTCAGCGTTCGCGCTTCAGGGCCCAATCCCGCCCATGGTGCTTTCCGGTCTCTTGCAGGCTGGCTTTGATGAATTCGCAGCGGATTTGGACGCCTCTGAAGGTAGCGGGGAGAATCAATGAACCCGGCAGGAAACGCGGAACAGTTCAAGCAGAGCTTTCGCGAGGAAGCACGGGAGATTCTTGTGGAGCTCGAGGCGGCTCTGCTGGAGTTGAATGAGAACACCGCCGACCTGGAGATTGTGGGCAGAATATTCCGCGGCCTGCACACCATCAAGGGCTCGGGGGCGATGTTCGGATTCGACCAGCTGGCTGCGTTCACCCATAACCTGGAAACCGCCTTCGACGAGGTACGCAACGGAAGACTTCCGGTTGGCGCCGAGCTGATCGATCTCACCCTCTCGGCCCTCGACCAGATCCGCGCCCTGCTTGAGGAAGGCGCGGGCGGGCCGCCTGCCGATCCCGAAGCCTGCGCGCAGATTCTTTCCAAAGTCCGAAAATTAGCTGGCATCCCGGCGCAGCAGTCGGCGCGCGAAAAAGCGCCGCCTTCTTGCCCGGTGCCTGACACGGGACCCATTCGCGAATGGCACATCCGCTTTGCGCCCGGCCCCGACATGATACGCAATGGCGCAAATCCGTTCCTGCTCTTCGAGGAGTTGCGTCAATTGGGAGGCCTCTCGCTCCGGGCCAGCATGGCAGCTATTCCCCCGCTCGCCGAGCTCGACCCCGAGCGTTGCTATGTGTCCTGGGAGATGGTCCTTGCGACTGCGGCCGGAGCCGATGCAATCCGCGACGTCTTCATCTTCGTTGAGGACGGCTGCGAGTTGACCATCGAGGCGGCGGCGGCGACCGAAGCCACCGCACGTGCTCTCGAAGAGCCACGCGTTCAGACCCCGGGCCGCCGCAGCTACGACAAGCCCGACAACGTTTCCAGCCTGCGCGTACCCGCCGCCAAGCTCGATCAGTTTGTCGACCTGGTGGGCGAACTGGTCACTGTCCAGGCCCGCTTGAGCGAACTCGCCGGCCGCCTCGACGATCCCGAAGTTGCTCAGGTCTCCGAAGAGATCGAACGGCTGACCTCGGCCCTGCGCGAGAACTCGATGAACATCCGCATGCTGCCCATCCGCGCAACATTCGAGAAGTTCCGCCGCTTGGTGCACGACCTGGCCCGCGATCTCGGCAAGGACGTCGAGCTCACCATGGAAGGCGCAGACACAGAGTTGGACAAAACGGTCATCGATCAGTTGGGCGATCCGCTGATGCACCTGATCCGCAACAGCATGGACCACGGCATCAGCTCACCTGGAGTTCGAGCGGCCAACGGCAAGCGCCCCACGGCCGCCATTCATCTTTCCGCCCGTCACTCCGGGGCAAGCGTGCTCATCGCCGTCTCCGACGATGGCAATGGCATCGATGCGGAAGCAGTCCGCAGGAGCGCCATCGAGAAGGGCCTGGTCCCTGCCGATGCCCAGCTCACCGAAGCCGAGACCTTCGCTCTCATCTTTCAACCCGGCTTTTCGACCGCCAAAAAAGTGACCGACGTCTCCGGCCGCGGTGTGGGCATGGATGTTGTACGGCAAAGGGTTGACAGCCTGCGTGGAACAATTGAGGTCGTGAGCAAGCCCGGCGTGGGCACCACGGTCACGCTACGCCTGCCGTTGACGCTGGCGATTATCGACGGTCTTCTGGTGGGTGTAGGCGACGCGTGCTTTGTGCTGCCGCTGGCCAACACGCTGGAGTGCATCGAGCTCACGCGCGCAGATATCGAACACGCCAACGGCAAGCACCTGGCCAATGTGCGCGGGGAGCTCATTCCCTATTTACGGCTGCGGGAGCACTTCAACATTCGCACCACGCGTCCCGCGATTGAGCAGATCATGATCGTCGAAACGGAGGAAGGCCGTTTCGGCTTCGCGGTGGACCAGGTACTGGGGAATTGCCAGACGGTGATCAAGAGTCTGGGACGCTTCTACCGTCATGTCCAGGTAGTGTCCGGTGCCACCATTCTAGGCAACGGAACCGTGGCATTGATTCTCGACCCCCAGCGCCTGGCGCAGGACGCATTGCGCGCCGCCGTGCACGGCCCACGCGGGCGGCCCGTGCCGCCCCCCATCGCCTTACATCCGGGAGTTCCGTAGGTCAGAGGAATCTTCTCTGTGACTTCGTCGGTGCTGGACCGTACGCCAGCGCCCGTCAATCAACGATTCAACCAGCTGCGTTTCGCATATGGGCCGGGAGCAGATGCCGATGAAGATGCGAATTCACGCAGAGACACGTAACGTCCCGCGACACGGCGTGACTACACGAAGGGAGCAAACGCAATGAAATGGTTTTATGACATGAAGATCGGCGTCAAGCTGATCGGGGCTTTCATTATCGTGGGAGCCATAACTGCCATCGTCGGCTTTGTGGGCGTCCGCAGCATGGGCAAGATCGCCGACATGGCGGCCTCATCGTACGCAAACGAAACTCTTGGACTGGCGTACCTCAAACAGGCCGATGTGGAAATGGTCCATGCGGCTAGGGCCGAGAAGAACCTGCTACTCTCCAGCAGCCCTGAAGAGCGCGATAAGTACAAGAGATCGATTGGGGATTTCGAGGCCAAGGTAAACGACTTCATAGGGAAAGCGAGACCGTTGATTCACACCGCCGAGGCCAAGGAACTGCTGGCGAAGTTCGACCAGGCATGGAGTGAACGCCAAGACGTCGTAAACCAGATCGTTGAAGAGGCCGCAAAAGATCAGATTGAGAAAAAGCGAGCGTCGGTGGATCTCTCCATGGGCCTTGGCCGCCAAAAGGCGGACGCCGTCGAGAGCGTCCTCAGCCAACTGGCAACGGCCAAAGAGGACAACGCGAAACAGGATGCGGATACTTCCGATGAAACCTATCGAAGCAGCCGCACCTTTATGTTCATCCTGATCGCAGGCGGCGTTTTAACGGGTTTGGGGCTCGGAATCTTCATATCCCGGGCTATCTCCAGGCCGCTGACAAAATTGGCGGAGTCGGCAAAGCAGATCTCCATGGGAGATGTGAATCAGATCATCGATTACCAGGGGGGGGACGAGGTCGGGTCACTGGCCGATTCATTCCGGGCTCTGGTTGCCTATATCCAGGGAGTGGCCGAGGCGTTGGAAATGGTTGCTGGGGGCGACCTCAGCGTCAAGGTGGAGACGAAATCCGAGCGCGACGTCCTGACCAAGAGTTGCAAGAGTACGGTTAGCACTGTGAGTGCTCTACAAAAGGAATTGGCTCATCTGATCGAAGCTTCGAAGGAAGGTAAGCTCTCTGACCGCGGCAAGCCGGAGCAGTTTCAGGGTGCCTTTGCGGAGATCATCCGTGGCGTCAACACCATGCTCGACGCCATCCTGATTCCCATCGGTGAAGGCAACCGCATCCTTGCCCAGGTCTCCAACGGAAGAATCGACGAATTGATTACCCAGACCTACAAGGGCGACCACGAGAAGATGAAACAGGCCATCAACAATGTCGCCGAAGTTCTTCAGGACCTTCACAAGGAATTGGCGCGGCTGACCGATGCCTCAAACGCAGGCAAGCTCGCCGAACGCGGCCATCAGGACAAGTTCCGCGGTGCCTACGCGGAAATCGTCGGCGGCGTCAACGCCATTCTTGACGCAGTGATTGGCCCGTTGAATTTCTCCGCCAAATATGTCGAGCAGATCAGCAAGGGCGACATTCCTCCGCAGATCACCGACACCTATTACGGTGATTTCAACACCATCAAAAACAACCTGAACACGCTCATCGTGGCCATGAACGATATCACTGCGGCTGCCGAAGAAATATCCAATGGCAACCTCACAGTGTCGCTCCGCGAACGTTCACAGCAGGACAAGCTGATGCAGGCCCTCGGCACAATGGTGTCTGGACTCACACAGACGGTCTCCGACATCCGCTCCATCGCCGGCGAGGTATCGGCTGCCAGTCAGTCCATCTCAACAGCGTCTATTCAGGTATCGAAAGGTGCCAGTTCCCAGGCTGCAGCAGCGGAAGAGGCGTCTTCCTCGATGGAGGAGATGGTTTCCAACATCAAGCAGAATGCTGACAACGCACAGCAAACTGACAAGATCGCCAACAAGTCGGCCAAGGATGCACAGGAAAGCGGTAAGAGTGTTTTGGAAGCCGTCGCTGCGATGAAGGAGATCGCCAACAAAATCTCCATCATTGAGGAGATTGCGCGCCAGACCAACCTGCTGGCGTTGAACGCCGCGATTGAAGCAGCGCGAGCTGGCGAACACGGCAAGGGCTTTGCCGTTGTCGCTGCCGAGGTCCGCAAATTGGCCGAGCGCAGCCAGAAGGCCGCCGCTGAGATCAACCAGCTATCCGCCAATACGTTGAAGGTCTCCGAAAAGTCCGGCGAGATGCTGGACAAGTTGGTGCCCGACATCCAGCGCACGGCCGAACTGGTGCAGGAAATCACAGCCGCCAGCAAGGAGCAGGACACAGGCGCAGAGCAGATCAACAAGGCGCTGCAACAGTTGGAACAGGTGATCCAACAGAATGCTTCCGCATCGGAAGAAATGGCTGCGACCACCGAAGAGCTGACCGGCCAGTCCGATCAACTGGTCAGCGCTCTATCGTTCTTCCGTACCGGGAACGATGGCCGTCTCTCAGCATTGCGAACAGGCTCCGCAGATCCGGCAAGGCAGGCTGATCTAGAGCCTGTAAAGGCTATAAAGCCAAACGGTCACTCTCCGTCAAACGGGCACTTCGAGGCCGGACCGGGAAAGGCCGCAAAACCAAACGGTCGAACCAATGGGTCGAGCTCGAAGTTAAATGGCAAGGGCGGAGTCGCTCTGCGGCTCAAAGATAAACATGACGACCTCGATGGTGAGTTCGAGCGGTACTGACCAATCGGGCGCGGCCTGAAAGTATGCCGCGCCCAGTCTTCAGGATGAGAAAGGAGTGAAAGTATGAGTGTTACCGAAATCACGGAGACACGGCAGTATCTGACCTTCAAGCTCGGCAACGAGATCTTCGCGACAGACGTGGCCAAGGTACGAGAAGTGCTTGACCTCACCACCATAACCGCAATCCCCAAGACGCCGGAATTCATGGCCGGGGTGATTAATCTGAGGGGCAGCGTGGTGCCTGTTGTAGATCTCAGGCTCTGCTTTGAGATGACAAAAACCGAGAGCACCCGCAACACCTGCATAGTTGTTGTAGAGGTGTTGCTGGACAACGAATCCACGGTAATCGGCGCGCTTGCCGATTCGGTCGAGGAGGTAATCGACCTGGAACCGAATCAAATCGAGCCGGCTCCACGCATTGGAACCCACATCCGCACCGACTTCATCAAGGGGATGGGAAAGCGCGATACCCAGTTCATCATGATTCTGGATATCGATCGCATCTTCTCAGCCGAAGAACTCGCCGTGGTCCGCGGACAGGCTCAGGGACAGGGAGCAGTACAGGAAACCAGCAAGCCGCTGATGGAAGTAGCGGCCTGAAAGGGATAACGGGGCGTGCGATGCGCCCCGTTCACACCATGAGCACACACGATGAATCCATGTCCACCCGGGACTACACTCGCCTCTGCGACCTGATTTACCAGGAGGCAGGCATCCACCTCGGCTCCGGAAAAAAGACGATGCTCGAGGCGCGCATCAAAAGACGCCTGAAAGTTCTCGAACTCGATTCTTATCGCCAATACTGCGATTATCTCTTCGACCACAAGGGACTCAAGGAAGAGATCGTGCCCCTCATCGATGTAGTCACAACCAACAAGACCGACTTCTTTCGCGAGCCGGGCCACTTCAACTTTCTCGTCGAAAAAGCGCTTCCCGAGCTGACATCCAACGATCGAAGTGGTCGCCAGTTCCTGATATGGAGCGCGGGGTGTTCTACCGGCGAAGAACCCTATACGCTGGCTATCGTTCTGAGTGAATACGCCCTCACCCACCCCGGCTTCCGCTTCCGCATCATGGCCACCGACATCTCTACCACCGTCCTGGCCAAAGCCGAAATGGGTGTCTATTCCAGCGACATTGTAGCGCCCGTATCCGCGGCGCTCCAGCGCAAGTACTTCATGCGCAGCCGCGATCCCGGGTCCAACCAGGTCCGCATCGCCCCAGAGTTGCGCCGTCTCGTCGAGTTCCGCCGTCTCAATTTCATGGACGCCGACTACGGCGTCTCCGAGCGCGCCGATGCCATCTTCTGCCGCAACGTGATCATCTATTTCGACCGGCCCACGCAGGAGCAAATCCTCCGCAAGCTCTCTCATCATCTCGTGCCCGACGGCTACATGTTCGTCGGTCACGCCGAAACTCTCCACGATATGGATCTGCCGCTTGTTCCGGTCGCCCCGGCACTCTACAGGAGGATTCATGCCCGATCCTGAAACGATGTTGGCGGAAGTCGACGTACAGCCCGGAGAAGCGCGGATCGTCAAAGAGCCCACAATCATGCGAACCCTGCTTGGCTCCTGCGTGGGCATTACCTTTTCCATCCCGCGTCTTCAGGTCGGGGCACTCTGCCATCCCATGCTTCCGAACTACCCGGTCAAGCATCGCTCAAGTTCCACCGCTAAAGCGGGTCATCGCTACGTGGACTTTGTCATTCGCGACCTGGCGCGGCAGTTTGACTCGCTCGGTGCACACCGCGCCGAGATTCAGGTCAAGCTGTTCGGGGGCGGCGATGTTCTCTTGATGGGGAATGATTCAACGCGGCCCACAGTCGGCCGGCTCAACAGCGAGGTCGCACTCAAAGTGCTTCAGGAAGAGGGGTTCAACGTGGTCGCTTCATCGTTGCGGGGCAACTGCGGCGTGAACATTATCTTCAATACTGCCACCGGAGAAGTGTTGCTCAAGCGGCATTGCTGAACCATGATTCGCGCCGGTACAAGTCGCCATCGCTGAAATAACCACCGAGGTTGTGTCAATGACTACACCAAAGATTCGCGTTTTGATCGTGGATGACTCCGCCGTTGTGCGCCAGACTCTGCGCGAAGTGCTCAGTTCCGATCCGGAAATTGAAGTTATCGCCACCGCGGGTGACCCTTTTGTCGCGGCCGATCGCATCAGTGAACAGGTTCCCGACGTCATTACGCTCGACATCGAAATGCCGCGCATGGACGGCCTGACCTTCCTCAAGAAGATCATGAGCCAGCACCCGATTCCCGTCGTGATCTGTTCCAGCCTCGCCGACGAAGGCGCGCAAAGCACTTTCAAAGCTCTTGAGTATGGCGCGGTGGACATCATCACCAAGCCGCGCCTCGGCACCAAACAGTTTCTTGAGGATTCGCGCACCGCGATCTGCGATTCCGTGAAGGCCGCAGCCGCTTCCAAATTGCGCATCCTGCGCCCCAGCCACACGGTCGAGCCCAAGCTCACGGCCGACGCTATTCTCTCCCCCGCCACCCATGCCATGGCTGAAACCACTGAGAAGGTTGTCGTCATCGGCGCCTCCACCGGCGGTACAGAAGCCTTGAAGACCGTACTCGAAATGCTCCCGTCCGATACGCCCGGCATCGTGATTGTGCAGCACATGCCGGAGCTGTTCACGCGCGCTTTCGCCAACCGGCTCGATGGCCTTTGCGCCATCACTGTGAAGGAAGCCGAGACCAACGACACCGTGATTCGCGGACGCGCTCTCATCGCTCCTGGCAACCATCATCTTCTGCTCAAGCGCAGTGGAGCCCGTTACTTTGTTGAGGTCAAGGATGGCCCATTGGTCTGCCGCCACCGTCCCTCGGTCGACGTGCTCTTCCGCTCCGCCGCACGCTATGCCGGACAAAACGCCGTCGGCGTCATTCTCACCGGCATGGGCGACGATGGAGCCCGCGGCATGCTCGAAATGAAGCAGGCCGGAGCCGCCACATTCGCCCAGGACGAAGCCACCTGCGTGGTCTTCGGCATGCCCAAGGAAGCAATCAAGCTCGGCGGGGTCGACAAGGTTCTGCCGCTACAATCCGTAGCCCGGGCAATTCTTTAATCTCGGAGCTTCACGATGATGCCGAAACAGGGCCGGGAAAAATGATTCAACGCCCCTTCGCCATCGCTTCAATCTCCGCAGCCACTCTGTCGTGAATGGACAGAACGTTTGTCGGTGCCGTCACCGTTTCCGCGTCCTTCTGCCCCGCCGCATGAATCAGCAGCAGCGGCCGCGGATCCCATTTTCCGCCATGGGAGATGCGCTCATCCTCGGCGCTCCATCCCGGCAGCGGCCTCCACATGTCGGTTCGCCATGAGTGGTCGCCATGCACTATCAGCGTGGTCTCCGCCCAGCGCGGCTGCGCTTCCAGAATATTCAGGATCTTGCCCAGCAACCGGTCGGAATAGTCGAGGGAATCCAGATACGACCCGCCCAATCCAAACCTCCCTGTGCGCCGGTCCCACACCGCCGGCGGATGCGGCGCGGGAAGATGCAGATAGAGGATGTCCGCCTGGCTATCGGCAACCGTCTTGAGCGCATGCTCTTCAATATCCTTCACCGCCTCCTCATGGCCCGCCGCATTCCATGCCGCCACATCCTCCCAGGCCTTGCCGGGCGCAACTGCCTGTTCTACCAGGATGCGCAGCGGAAACCATACGTTTTCAAGGAAGCTGGCGCTGGTCGAGGTCGGTCCGCGATCCTGCGCATCTTCATTGGCCCAGTAGCAGTCGGTAGCCACCCCAACGAACACGGGGCAGTACGCGATATACCAACCCACTATCGCAGTGGTCAGCCCGTGCTCCTTCGCCAAACCGAACAGCGTTTCGTTGGCATCGAGCTTCTGCCAATGCGGGTCGTCTTCCAATTGCACAAGGTACTGGTTCTTCGCGGTGTACGCCACATCCGTCACCGCCTTTCCCAGCAGCAGGCTGGGCACCGCTCTCGTTGTCCGGTAGGCCACCGGAGTCATGTCGGAATAGAGCGTGCTCTCCGCGCGCAGCCGGTCAAGGTTGGGAAGCTGAAGCGAGGGATCGCGCGCTTCAAAAGTGGGCTGGTATGCGAGTTCATCGAAGAGAATCCACACCAGCCGCGGCCTGTGTGAGCTCGCCGCCGCCATCGGCGACGTGAACGATTGCGGACCTGGCCGCCACAGGGTTGCGCGGCCAAGCTGCACAGTCATTATCAGGGCGAACACTACGAATCCGGCCAGCAGGCTGCTTCCCCCACGGCTCAACTTCTCTGCAAATTGGGGAACTTTCAGGATGAGAAAGGACAGCAGAGCCGCCCACACAATCCCCCCCGCAAGCACCGCCACCGGAGGCACATCCCATGGCATCACATCCAGGTTGCGCGCAAACAGGAGCACCGGCAAAACCGTCATGAGCCCCCATCGAATCTTCGGCCACCAGGAAACACGGCGCAGCCCCTCCATCAGCCCGAAGAAGAGCAGCGCCACCAGCGCCAAGTCCGTCAACTGCGCCAGCGCAACACCCGTCAGCGCCACCGGGGAGCGCATCCGCGCGTCGCCGGCGCCGGAGGTCAGGTCAGCATAATTCGGAAGCAGCAGGATGGAAGCGAAGGCCCATGCCTGCGCCACTCGTTTCATCATGCCCCGCCCGCCTGTCCGTCCGCCTCCCGGCCTGCCTCACCCCGCTCGTTGCGTTCAAAGAGCAGCAGCACCCTCTGATTCCCCAGCACCCTGCGCTCCAGGACATGAAAAAACGGCGCAAATGCGTGCCGGAGATCCTCCTCTGACAGACTGCCGTAAAGGTCTTCTCGACCGCGCAGCCACTCCTGGTACATCGGGTCCGCGGGAGGTACCCACTCCAGCACCAGCCAACGCCGTGTCAGCTTCGCGCACAGGCCGCCGATAAGCCCCAGCGGCACTTGCTCCCGAAGGACCAAATGATGAATCACCGCCAGCATCAGCACCAGGTCAAACTTCCCCATAAGCCGGTCCAGCAGCGAGAGCTGTTCTCGATTTCGCCATCCGGCGGCCGATGTCGGGCGAGCGATATTCGCCACCATGGCAGTAACATTCCGTCCCTGTTCCGCCGCGCTCCGCCACAGTGCCTCCACCGCGCCGCTGTCGCTATCCAGCGCAACTACCTGCGCCCCCGCCTCGGCAGCCATCAGCGAATAGGTCCCCGTGTTAGCTCCGATATCCAGCACGCACGAGGGCCTGCATCGCTCCTGTACGTTCTGGACAAACCGCTGCTTCTCCTCTGTATCGGCGGGACGGTAATGGCTCGCGGCCTGCTGATATCCGCTCCATCGGCTCGCGACTCCCGACCGCGCAGCCCGGCGAATCTGCTTGCCCAGCCTGTCGATTCGCTTGTGCAGAATATGTGTGGCTAGCTCAGGGTCGCGGGCGACTGGCAATTTGCGCGTCTTGCTCCCACCCGAACCCTCAAACAGAGTAGCCAGCGTCACCACGTCCAACAAATCGGGATGAAGCCTTTGCAGCAGGCTGAGCGCCTCGAAGAGATCCCTCGGCTCATATCCGTCGCGCGAGAAGAATGTCGCCTGCAGCGGCCAGCGCAGAAACCGCTGCGCAGCCAGGGGCAGCAGAAAGGTGCGGACGAATTGCCCGTAGGCCAGCCAGACGCTTGATTGGGGATCGCGTCTCTCCAGCGAAAGCACATCCACCAGAACCGGCCGCGCCCCTGCAAACACAATATTCAGCGGCGTTGCATCCTTCAGCGCCCACCCGGCGTCCGTGGCCTTTCTTGCGATCCTGAGCGTCAACTCAGCTGCGGCGCGCCATTGCCCGGTGGTCCACTCCCAGGGATAAGAGATCGGATCGATCCGTGGATGCTCCAGCCAAAGTTCTCCGGCAACCATGCAGGCATGCGCCCCAGGCTCCGCAATTCTGCTCGCAATCAACTCGCCGCTGTCTTCCAAAGAGGCCCGCAGAGGAGACTTCAGAAATGCCAATGTCTCTTCCACCGCCGCTGGTTGAACTCTGCGCAGCGCATGGGTTTCAGTCAGGTAGAGATGTCCGGCTGGATCGCGGAACGTAGGCTCCAGCGCGCTTTCCCCCGAGTCATCTTCCAGCAGGCCCGCGTCCCAGGCTTTCTCGGTCTCGCGGCTCACAGGCTGGATGCGCCCTCGTCTTCCTTTGTCGCCGATAACTCGTCCGACTGCCGCCCAGTCGCGCCGCCGCGGTGCAGGAGAGAATAAATCTTCTTCCGCAAGTACCATCCGGTTGCAACCAGTGCGGACCCGACTGCCTGAATTGCCAGGAGCCCCGTGCCGGGATCTGCGTACGCGTAAGCCGGCCTTTCAAACAGCAGGGCCGCACCCACAACCATGAGCCCAATCGAGGCAATTTCGAGTAGTTTTTTCATCTCAGCAATCCTCAATTCCTGGCACTGGTTCTTCTGATGCAGAATCGGCGCCCCATGCCGGGAAAACGGCGCGTGACTCCTATCACTTGGTAGACGAGAACTTTGAAGGCAAAGTTTACTTTCAACCGCTGCTCTCCCCGCCATGCGCCCAAGGGCAGCATCGCAAATAAAAACCACGGAATGTACTCCATTTCAGGATTTCTCCGTCCTTATAAAGTGCATCTAAGGCCTAATATGCTCTCATTCCGGGATGGGCTTTGGTTCGGAACGCGTTCCACCGGGGTACACATTCTTCTTGCTCCAACTGCATGCCCATCTGGAGATAAACGATCGTTCAGGGCCGTTCCCAAATCTACCGCGCAGAGAGTCTTATGAGCCTCACAACCATCACTTCGCCCATCGATATTTCCAGGGCGCGTATCTCGGCTCACTGGAGCCTCTTTCGTCTCGATCACTGCGTAAAGCAGATCTTCGTCCTGCCCGGCATCGTGATTGCCGCCAGTCTTACCGGTGCTGGCGCCGGCGTTGCCATACTCATCCGCATCGCGCTCGGCCTTTCCGCAGTGGTGGCTGTCTCCAGTAGCAACTACGTCCTCAATGAACTCCTCGACGCGCCCTTCGATCGCCAGCACCCAACCAAATGTCTCCGCCCGGCGGCACTCGGCATCATCAACGTCCCGCTCGCCTATGCGCAGTGGTTCATTTTCGGCCTGCTTGGATTTTCCCTGGCATATGCCGTGTCGACAGAACTTTTCCTCACCGTGCTCACGCTGTGGGTCATGGGATGCATCTATAACATCCCGCCCGTGCGCATGAAGGACATTCCCTATCTCGACGTTCTCTCCGAGTCCATCAACAATCCCATTCGATTCTGCGTCGGATGGTACATCGTCACCCAGACGGTGATCCCGCCCGTTTCTCTCCTGTTGGCTTACTGGATGCTCGGTGCTTACTTCATGGCCCTCAAGCGTTTCAGCGAGTACCGCCAGATCGGCAGCGAACCGGCGGCCCTCTACCGCCGCTCCTTCCGTTTCTACAGCGAGCAGGCTCTGCTCACCTCAGTGCTCTTCTACGCGGCCACTTCGATGCTCTTCTTCGGAGCTTTCATCATGCGCTATCGAATGGAAATGATCTTCGCTTTCCCTCTCATCGCGCTGCTGATGGCCGTCTACTTCGAACTGTCGTTTTCGCACGACAGCCCTGTGCAGAATCCTGAAAAGCTCTATCGGGAACCGCGCCTGATGGTTCTGCTCGCGGCCTGCAGCACAGTGCTGATCATTACATCGTTCGTCCACATGCCCTGGCTCGCACAGGTGTTCCCCAAGTCGGGCGTACACTAACCGGAACCTCCCCGGGGATTGCGCTTTCAGGCTCCTGAACCGTATCCTGCCATGCAAAGGGATTCAACCCGCTTGCTTCCGCCTCCGCCCCGCGGAGTTCGGCGGGATGGCAGGCTGTGAAACGGTGCGATGCTAACCCAACTCGAGCCCCCCTCTTCGCTTCGCACGCACCCGCCACAGCGCTCCGTGAACACGGACGTTTCCCTGAACGCCGGCCGGCGTCTTCCCATCCTTCGCCTCCTGTTGCTTACCGCCGCCGCACTTGCCATTCATGGCTACTATCTCGGCGTGGAAGACGGAGAAATCTACGTCCCCGCTGCCCGTAAGCTTCTCCACCCCGGCCTCTATCCCTACGCCACAGAATTCTTCCTGTCCCATCAGCATCTCTCCATCTTCAGTTCCATCCTGGCCTGGACCGCACGACTCACCGGCCTCTCCATGGATTGGACCCTAGCGGGCTGGTACGTCGCCACTCTCTTTGCCACGCTCACCGCCTGCTGGATGCTGGCCGTCGTCAGCTTCACCTCCGCACGCGCGCATTGGTGCTCCGTGCTGGTCATCACCGCAGTCCTCACCATGCCCGCCACCAACACGGGTCTGCTATTGATGGACCCCTACCTTACGGCACGCTCCTTCTCCACCCCCCTCACCCTGCTCGCGCTCGTCTGCATTCTCCGCCGCAAGTTTCTCCTGGCGGTCCTCACCACAATCGTCACGGCCACCATCCATCCGCAAATGGCCGTCTACCTCATCGTTCTCGCCGCGTTCATCTGGCTCGCGGATAAACCCTTCTCACGCGCACAGCGTCGTGCTCCGGTTCTTGCCAGTTTCGCCGTCATCCTTCCGGTCGGCTTTCAACTTCAACCAGCGCAGTATCCATACAGCGAGGCCCTCTACGCACGCGATTTCTACTTTCTCTCCACCTGGACCTGGTACCACTGGCTCGGTCTTCTCGCTCCCCTTGCCTTCCTGGTCTGGTTCTGGAGAGGAAACCTCCGCGGCACCACGCCTGCGTTCCGACGCCTTAGCTTCGCTCTCGTTCCCTTCGGGCTTCTTGCCATCGGGGTCGCCGCGATCTTTGCTACCTCGCACAATTTCGACATGCTGGCCCGTCTCCAGCCGCTGCGCTGCTTTCATCTCGTCACCCTGGTCTTTATGGTCTTCCTCGGCGGCGTCATAGGGGAGTTCATTGCCAAAGACCGTCTGTGGGTGCTCCCCGCTCTGTTTCTGCCGCTTGCGGGCGGCATGTTCTACGTGGCCCGGCAAACCTACCCCCTCAGCGCGCAAATTGAGTTTCCCTGGATGAAAACCAGCTCCAACCCCTGGCTGAACACGCTGCTCTGGGTACGTCACAACACCCCTGAGAACGCAGTATTTGCTGTCGATTCGCGATACTTCCTGGATCCGAATGTCGATGTCCACGGCTTCCGCGCCAACAGTGAGCGCGCCGCCCTCGCCGACTATTTCAAGGATGGAGGCGTAGTCGCCATGTTTCCCGCCCTGGCCGTCGAGTGGAAGCAAATGAGCGACGCGACCTATGGCCTCGACCACTTCCGCAAGGAGGATTTCGAACGCCTTGCTCGCCAGTATCCCGTCACCTGGACCGTGATTCACGGCGCAGGACCTGAGGGAATGGAATGCCCATACCAGCAAGACGGCTATTCAGTTTGCCGAATTCCCGGCGCCCAAGGCCTGGCACAAAGTTCTCCTGTTATCGCCGGAGAGTAGCTTAAATAATTCTGCAAAAAACAGCTTTAGCTACTCGACCTCTCGAGCGAATATGAGTGGGCGAGCGTCCCGTATGTGAACCACCATCCTTGGGATTTCATGCAGTTCTCAATTCTCTTCTCGGGCCTGTCTTTGGACCCAAGTGGGTGTATTGAATTGCGGCCAAACAAAGCAAAGAGGGGCATTCATGAAATGTGCTTCCAGCCGTTTTTCTATAACGCACTGCGCCGTATGCGTAGTTGCCATCACGCTGTTCTTTGCCGGGGCGTGCGCAAGCCCGCAAAAAGCCCCGGCCCCAACGGCTTTTGAGGTAGCAACTATTAAGCCGTCCCCCTCATTCGATGTCGTCCCATTCGATCCAAAAACATTCGGCCCGCGTATCACTCAAGCACGTGCAACCTACACAGGTATGTCGCTGAAGTACCTCACCGCATACGCCTATGGCGTCAAGATGGCCCTCGTCTCAGGCCCGGAATGGATGGACTCCGAGCGCTACGACATCGAGGCAACATTCCCCGAGGGCGCCGCCAGGGAAGACGAACCGAAGATGTTGCAGGGCCTTCTGAAAGAGCGCTTCAGGCTGGCTTTCCATATTGAGCAGAGAAAAGAGCCAGTCTATGCGCTGGTTGTCGGCAAGAATGGATCCAAATTGAAGCCATCCCCTCCCGATTCGCCGGATTCAGTGCTGGACGCGCCATTAAAACCCGGAGAGAGATATGACGGACAAGGAGACAGGAAAATAAGGGTAACCACGAACAAGGATGGCTCCCTCACTTCAGACATGGGTAAAGGAGGAACTCGGACAACCAAGTTCGATTCGGAAAGTATGACCATGCATATGGAAAGAAGCAAGATCACGATGTTAGAACTTGCGGGACTGTTGCCTTCCATGATGCGTGCGTATGGGCCGGGGGAGCACATGGTTGCCGATCAGACCGGAATCAAAGGGTTCTACCAGGTGTCACTCGATTACTCGCTTGGAATATCCCTGCCTCGGCGGCCGGCGGCCGGCGGAGATGCCTCGGATGCAATTCCGTCCGATCCGCAGGGCGGTGGAACGCTTGATCGATCACTGGATGCACTCGGTCTGAAACTGGAAAAGCGCGAGGTTATGATGGACGTTTATGTCGTTGATCATGCGGAGAAGCCTTCGGCAAACTAAACCCAGTCCAGATTTGTCTGACGTGAGCCAATCAAAGAGAACAGGCATTTGAGAGGTTAAATATATGCCCTACGGAATCCCCAGAATCTTGTGCGTCTGCAGGCTCAGCCGCCACTGTGGATGATCCAGGCAATACTTCAGCGCCAGTTCCGTATTCGCCGCGCGGCTAGGCCCATCCATCGGCTGCAAAAAGAAATTCCGGAACTGTAAACCTTCAAAAGTCTCCGGCACAGCATCAGCCTGCGGATAAACCAGCTTCAATTCATCCCCGCTTTGCTGCACCAGTTCCGCCCGAGCCTTTGGGCTAACGCAAACCCAGTCCAGTCCATCCGGGGCCGCGATCGTTCCATTCGTCTCCACCGCAATTTCAAACCCACGCGCGTGCAGAGCATCAATCAAAGCAGCATCCAGTTGCAGCAGCGGCTCGCCGCCGGTACACACCACAAACCGTTTTCCGGCCGAGTTGCGACTCGGCCATTTCTCCGCGACAGCCGAAGCTAGACTCTCAGCCGACTCAAATCGTCCCCCACCCAATCCATCCACGCCGAAGAAATCCGTATCGCAAAACTTGCAAATCGCCGTAGTCCGATCCGCTTCGCGTCCCGACCACAAATTACACCCAGCAAAACGGCAAAACACAGCCGCGCGCCCCGCCTGCGCCCCCTCGCCCTGCAGCGTGTAAAAAATCTCTTTAACCGCGTACCCCATCCAGTTCGCCTATTCCTTCGGGAAATCTTAATTGATCTTTGATGACCAGCGAACGTCGCAGGCTGTCGCAAAAACTCCATCGAAGCAAGCTCTGTATCGGGGCACGACTTCAGTCGTGCCGCAAAACTCTCCAAGAAGTACGCGGGCTTTAGCCCCTGCAAAGGCCCCGCTGAGGCAACGCTGCACTGAGCAGACCTCGCCTATTCTCTATTCCCTATTCCCTGCTTTTCCAGCGGATCCTCAATCCCGTTCTCCCTGAATCCCTTCCGCCTTAACAAGCACGAGTCGCATTGCCCACACGGCACTCCAGTCTCCGACGGGTCGTAGCAACTGCTCGTCAGTCCGTAATCCACGCCCAACTCAATCCCCTTCGCAATAATCTGCGCCTTGGTCATCGCAATCAGCGGCGTATGAATCTTCAGAGCCTGCCGTCCTTCCACGCCGGCTTTGGTCGCAAGGTTAGCCATCTTCTCAAACGCCTCAATAAACTCCGGCCTGCAATCCGGATACCCCGAGTAATCCAGCGCATTCACACCGATAAAAACATCGCTCGATCCCAGCACCTCAGCCCACGCCAGCGCGAACGAAAGAAAAATCGTGTTGCGCGCAGGAACATAAGTGATCGGAATCCCGTGCCCCATCTCATCTGCCGTCCGTCCCTTCGGCACCTCGATCTCGCTAGTCAGCGCAGACCCTCCGAAGACTCGCAGGTCAATAGCCGCAGTCCTGTGTCCCGCCACGCCAATCGATGCGGCAACTTTCTTCGCCGCTTCCAACTCAAAAATATGTCTCTGCCCATACGAGAACGACAGCGCGTAAACCTCGTACCCCTGGCCGCGAGCAATCGCCAGCACCGTAGCCGAGTCCAGCCCCCCGCTCAACAACACCACCGCTTTTTTCGTTTGGGAATCAGACATCGTGAGAACCCCGCAAAATTCAACCCACTTACTCCTATTCTGACGGATGCGGATCATTTGCGACAGAGTCAGAGTCGCACTAGCCCGCAACGCGGGCGCGAGACGGTAGCCCCAGGCGCAAGCTTGGGGAAGACGATCACGGATGAAGATCGTTCAGCCCGCGAAGCGGGCGAAAGAAGGTGGCCCCATGCGTGAGCGTGGGGGGCAACGCGGGCGATCAATGATTGTCCCTGTTGCAAACCTTGGGGACGCGATCCCCGATGAGAATTCCAATCCCCAAAATGCGGACACGCGGCGATCGTCCCACACGCAAACCTGCCGTCAACGATCGACATCAGGACGGATGGAATCGGAAAGGAACGGTGCCCGTTCGAACGTGGAAAAGACAGCGTGCGTGAGCAGGTCGGTAAATGTATGCGCCATTCTTACGCCCTCCAGGGGCCACGGCTCATTCCTGACTTCTATCTCCTGCAACCGCTCGAAACCTTTCGTATATCCCTTCAGCAGGACCTACTTCAAATCCCCGCCCTTCCCAATATCCATCGAACTCGGAACCGGATTCCCCTCATCAATCGAATCCGCGATGCACTTGTCCAGCACACCCTTGGCCTCCAGGATGAACTCAATCGCATCGCGCCCCGCGCCATCGCCCCCGCGGTGTGGCGTCACGTAATGCGCCTCTGCCTTCACCCGTTCCCGCGCGTTGGCCGTGGCTACTGCAAACCCGCATTCCCGCATCGCCGGCAAATCCACCACGTCATCGCCGACATACGCAATCTCTTCCAGCGTCACGCCAGCCTTCTCCATGATTTCGCGGACGGCTTTCATCTTGTAGGCCTGTCCCTGGTAAACAAACTCCATCTTCAGGTCGCGCGAACGAAGGGCCACGCTGTCGCTGATCCGCTTGGTGATGACGCCGCACTTCAAACCGCCCAGCCGCGCCAGCGTAATCCCTGCTCCATCGTGCGCGCTGTAGCCTTTGAACTCCACCATCTTTGTAGCCGGCGTTCCGTCGGTCGTGGAAACAGGAAGAAACCAGATGGTCCCGTCGGTCAAAACTCCATCCACGTCAAAGAGAATTACCTTGATGCGCCGCGCGCGATCCTGCGCTGTCAGTGTCATCCTTCGATTCTAACAATCGGGTACCGTCTCTCCTTGCTCATCAACCTCGCGCACAAGAACCGGAAAGAAGAGAGAATGGAAGAATGGACAGGGAACACCCCGCCGCATCGCCCCGGCTCGAATCCGAAGACTACTACTTCGAAGGTGAGCTAATGGTTTTCACGGCTGCCTATCACCTCAAGCGCGGCTCCTGCTGCAAGTCCGGCTGCCGCCACTGCCCCTACGGTTTCAGGGGCCAGGCCGCGCGCGATTCTGAGTGCAATTGCACAGAAAAGAAATCCGAAATAAACAACACAGAATCAATACCTTAAATCGATAACTCGTGCAATTTCAGCGCACTTTTCAAAAATGCGTTCAATTCTAAGCAATCCTTTGCCTCGTTTAGTTCAATTCTCTGCAACCGAAACACATCAAAAAGGCTGCCCGCAAGGTTCATGTCGACGCGAAATGCAACCACTTGAGCAGCCTTTTCGCATGTTTTGTAACCACTTGAGCAGCCTTTTCAGCTATGTAGTGCAACCCTTTGAGCAGCCATTTGAGAGGTCACTGCGCCCTCGCCGGAGCTGGATTGGCCGTCGAAGCCGGAGTCGTCGTCGGAGTCAAAGGCGCCGCCGCATCCTTCACCAACACCGCGAATCGAGGAAATGCAAAGCTCCCATTCGCGTCGTCGATCACATTCAACTGGCAAATGTACGACCCCGCCTTCAACCCCGCCAGCGGCACATCCAGTTCCATCGCCACCGCGTCGCGCCCTTCCACGTTGATCGCCCTGGCCTGCACCAGCGCCGTCTCGTACACCTTCGTCGAACCCTGAATCAGCTCCAGGCTGCTCAATAAGTTAATCCCCGCCTTGGTTCCTTTCGGCGCATTCTCCGCGACCTTTTCCTTGGCCGGCCCGTAGATCTCGTAAAGCAAATACAGGTGCTGATCCTGGCGGAAAACGTGGCTGATATTGGGCACATACTCCTGCCCACTGCGCACCAGCGGGTCCTGCTTCTTCGACGCCTGTCGCATGGACGACAGCACAATCGAACTCAGCTTCAGCGGAGACTTCTTCATATCCGGCAGCGTAATCTCGGCCACAAACGACCCCATGCGGCCCGTCTGATTCTCGCGAACCACAAACTTCATCTGGTACTTGCCCGGCGGCAGATTGAAGCTCGTTGTGTACTGGATATTCTTCTGCCGAGCCTGCAAACTCGGATCAAGGTTCAGCTTCACCGTCTCGCGCGCATGCCCAATGGGCCGTTTGAATTCGTCGATCACACTTCCGACGATGTCGAGCGTGGCCTTGTCCTTGTCGCCGCCTTTTACGAATGGAATTTGCGAGCCCGGCACAATCAGCGACACCGGCACAAAGAACCGATTCTCGTCCAACCGGAAGTACATCGCGTCCATGTAAACGGCCATATCGGTAGCCGGCAAATCGCTGGCCAACTGCTCGTCAAGCTCCCTCTCGCGGTCTTCATTTCCTGAATGTTTAAAGTCCGCAGGCGCGTAGTATCCCGGTCGGTATTCCAGCTTCACGCCAGGCCGATTCACCTTGATCGTCAGCTTGCGATAGCGCCCGTCGCGCGCAGGATTCGAGCTGTGAAAACCAATTGCGTAATATGCGGATGTGTCCCGCTCAACCTGGGCAAAAGCGGGAGCAAAGTCGTTCGAATCGAAGAATGCTTTGCCGCCCGTGTCCACACTGAGCGTCGACATCACCTCCTGCGAGGCGAAGTTGCCCTGCATATTGTTTGTCAGTGCGGCCCCGTTAAAGGAGGCCGAGCCCCGCAGGCTGCCCGTTGAAGCATCGCCCACTGGTATAACCGCTTGCAATCCGCGCGTGTCCACACTGTAAATTGCGAGATTCGCCCGCACCGCCGAGTTGATGGCCGCCCGCAAAGACGCCTGGTTCTCAATGCCATCGCGCGTAATGCCGCCAGAGAAATACAGCATCGACTTCTTTTCCGTAATCTTTTCAAGGGACTTGGCCACTGCCCGCAGCGCATACAACTCGCGGTCAGTATTCATGTCGTTGAACTCGCTCTCGTCCGGCGTGTATCCCGTGGTATCCTCAACCTGGTTTGAAGTCGCCGTAGCTCCTGTGGCAAACCCCTGCCCCTCAGTGCCGTTGTACACGGCCACTTCGTTAATCAGTGCTTGCTTGTCGGATGTAAAATCCTGATCCACCTTGAGTGAGGTATCCAGCGAAACCAATGCCACCAGGTCGGCAGGCTGCATCTTGTTCTTCAAAAACTCCTGCGCTGCAAGTACGCTCCGATCAAGGTCCTCAGGCTGCATCGACGTCAGGTCGAAGAACATCACAATCAGGCGATGATTGCGCAGATCCTCAGGCTTGGCCACCACTGCTGCCTTTGCTCCGCCTACGCTGCCTCCAACCGCCAGGCCGCTGATGGTTGCTTCATTCAGCGGCGTAGCCTTGTCAACACTCTCAAAATCGAAGGTGTCAATCTTCTGTGGTTTACCGTTCTCATAGATGCTGAAGTCGCTGCGTTTCAACCCCGTAACAACCTCGCCGGTTTTCGAGTCGCGCGCAACTACGTTGGTCAGCACCAGTTCGCCGTTCATCTTCAGGACATAGCCACCTTGCTGGTTGTTGTTCGATACCTGTGCACTCTGCGCCGCATCGGAGTTTTGCGCAAGCATCGGCTGCACGCCCGTCTGCGCAAGCGCCACCATCGCAATTCCCGCTCCGATCTGTTGCAGCCAACCTCTCACGTAAATCCCTTCCCAAGTAGATTGCTAACTAACTGTCTCCCCTAGAATCTGAATCTCGCCGTGAATTGGAACGCTCGCATGGCGGCTGCCGAAGTCACTTCCCCGAACTGCGGCGAGTTCACTGTGGTCCCCACGCCGGAGTACTGCACCGTATTGAACACGTTGCTGATGGTGGCGCGAATCTCCATGCTGCGCGTGTCTCCCATATTCACCGTCTTCGACAGGGCCATATTGTTCGAAACGGTTCCCGGCCCCTGAATCGAGTTGCGCGGCGCATTGCCAAAGAAGTCGCAGAATCCTGGCGTGTTTGTCGGCGCCACATACGCCTTTGGGTTGAACCACTGGTGCTCCGTACCGCCACCGGCCGTAACCGAAGCGCCTGTTAGATTAGGCCGCAAGACCCCACCTGTGCCGCAGGCAGTACTTGCGACAGACGAGGAGTAACTCGGGCTGAGCCAACCGCCAGTCGAGAACTGGAAGGTGCCGGAAACGGAGAATCCTTCCAGAATATGTGAACCGACGCCCGTCGTGACCAGGAACTTGTCTTTGCCAAAGGGAAGTTCGTAGAGATAGTTGCCGCTCACCGTGTGGCGCACGTCCAGGCTGGAATTGCCAAGCTCTCCCAGCGGGTTCTGCCAGTCCTGTACGCCGACTCCCCCCACACTGCCCAGCGCGGCGGCATCGTCAATCGAGTGCGAATATTGGTAGTTGGCGCCTAGCGCAATTCCCTTGGAGAGCCGCTTGTTCACTCTTACAGTGGCCGCGTTGAACTTGGAAAACGAAACGGCCTCCTCGTACCGGAAGTTCAATGGGAGGCACGTCGCCGTTCCCGCGCACGTGGCCGGCGCCGGATCGGTGTCCGGGCTGCTCGGAATCTGGCGTGGTTCAATCACCGTATCCAGATGATTGCCCCGCGAACCGTTGTAACCAAGGTTCAACACAATGCCCAGGGGCAGCGTCTTCTGCAAATCCAGGTTCCATACCTGCACATAGGGCAATGGATAGTGCGGGTCAAGCGCGTAATTGCCAAGCGTGGCTGGCGCGCGAAATCCGTCGGCAAGCGTGAAGCACGTCATTGGCGTCGTGCGCGCGCACGCTGATGATGCTTCATTTCCGACCGCTTCCTGATTTGTCTGCTCATTGGTAAAAGGTGGCTGGTGCGCCATGGTTGTAGCGAAGGAAGCGTACTCGCCCACGGTGTAGTTCATTCCAAAGCCTGCCCGCACTACCGCCTGCTTGAATTTGGGAACACGCCACGCCAGCCCCAGGCGCGGCGCAAAGGCCCTATGCCACGGATATACCAGCGAATCGGGCAATCCCGCTGCGCCGGGCTGCACCTCGGTTTCGGACGTGAATAGCCCGCCAGGATTGGTGAAAACCTCGCCCAGATGATTGTATTTTTCGGTATAGGGCGCAAAGAATTCGTAGCGAACTCCGGCATTCAACGTCAAGCCCGGCATCACTCGCCAATCGTCCATGGCAAAGGCATCCATGACGTTATCGCGCAGATAAGCTTTAGCCTCTGATGAGTTCAAACTCGTCGACTGCGGCAATCCCAGCAGAAAATCGGCAATCGGTGAGCCGGTGTCTTGACCCTGCGCGGAATCTTCCGTGAACAGCCCGGTAAAAGTGAAGTTTCCCGTCGCAGTTGAGCCCGCAAGGAAGTCGCGATGCACACGCCGATAGTCGCCGCCGAAACGAAGATTATGTTTGCCATGAATCCAGCTCAGTACCTCCGAAAACGAGATCGTCTGCGAAAGCGAGAAGCTCGGCTGCTGCTCCGACAGGCCAGAGAATTCGCTTAGTTGGATATTGGGCACGCCGTAGTTCAGCGGGACATCGTTGGGCACACGGATGCCATAGGTCGATGCAATGTCGTTTGCAGTATCGGTAAAGTAATTCGTGGTGTGCGAGTTGCTGCGGTTCCAGTTGGAATTGAAGATGTTGGTGACTTTGTGATAGCCCACGGTGTAACCGGCCTGCACGGAGTTCGAATCCGAGGCGCCCTTGCCGCCCAGTTCCGGGATGAAGTTCACCGCGTCCGAAGCAGATTCGCTCCAGTTGTAATTGATGTTAATGCTCTGCCTCAGGCCCTGGTTCCGGTTCCCCCTGAAGCCCCCGCCACCACGACCGGTTCCGGGCAGCGTCGCATTCTTTCCAATGCTGCGGTTGTAGCGCAAACCAGCCTGGGTGGTGTTCGCCTGTTGCGTGGTCAGCAGATGGTAGTTCCAGTTGATTCCGGCACTAGGAATCAGGTTCGGCTGCGGAAAAAGCTGCGTCAGCGCCGCAGCCTGAGGCGTGATGCGCCCACTCGGTCCGCCCGGAATTGTGTTGTTAGGAAATGGAAGACCCGTCGTTGGGTCGTAAATCACAGGCTGCCCTGGCGCAGAGAAATCTCCCTCCCGCTCTGCATCCGTGGGAACTAAAGCGTAGTCGTCGACCGGCGACGATTGCCGTGTCCCGGAAAGCGTCAGAAACACCGTATCCTTCCCGCTTGGCTTGGTGAGATGCGGTATATAGGGCGAGCTCATGAACGTGATGCCGAAGCGATTGCTTCCTGAGGCCGGCTGTTCCTGCTGCTGGCCGTTCAGCGGGAACGGCTCCGCGTTCAGCGCCGAATTGCTGCCGAACCAGAAGATGGCGCCATGCGGTTGACCCGGATTGAATCCACGAAAGTTGCCCCCTCGTCCGCCACCACCGCCACCAAAACCTCCGCCGCCAAAACCACCTCCACCGAATCCGCCACCGAACCCACCTCCGCCAAAACCTCCGCCGCCACCGAGAGCACCTGCAAAGATTCCGGTCCCCTGCGCACCCGGCAATGCGCCCTGCACCCGAGCCGTCTCAATCGCGTCCCGGATCCGGTCCATATCCACTCCCGCCAGCTGGCTCACCTGCCCTGACGCCCCGCTGATGGCCACCGAATCCCCGCCGAAGTCCGAGTTCCCCGCCGCCGATGGCAATGCCGCCCCGCTGGCTCCCGCCGTTCCTACTTGCGTCTCCGTATCGCCGGCCATCGCGGAGATCAGGCTCAGGCTTTGCGTCCCGCTCCCCGTAAGTTGACGGATTGCCGCCTGAACCCCCTGCTGTGCCTCTTGCTGCGTCTGTTGTTGCTGCTGCTCCGCTGCACGCGAAGCCAACAGTAGCGCGAAGGTCACCGTCTGGTCGTGATTGGTGGCGTTCAGCACCGCTTCCTGCGAACTGGCCGCAAAGGCCGCGAACTGCGTCTTCACCACGTAGCGTCCGTTTTGCGGAATGCTCATGGACCACGCACCGTTAATGTCCGTTGTCGTCGAGTATTTCTTGCCGGTAAGCGTGTTTTGGGCGGTAATAGTAACGCCGGGCAGCGGGACGGTTCCGCTCTTCACCACGCCATGCAGCCTGCCGCCCGCCACAGGAGTTGCGGCTGGTGCCTGTGCATCATTCGCTGCCGGACTGCCGGACGCATTGGTCTGAGGCGGGTTTTGGGGTGAACTCTGAGTCGATGCCAGCGCCTGAGCTCTGCCCGTAAAGCCGCAGGACACAACCATCCCCAGCATAAGTGTCCACCATAAAACTGCTCGCCGCATTCGGGCTCCCTGGCATTCTGCGCTCGTACTCAGTCAGACGGCCCAATCGCCGCTAAGGTTTACGATGAGGGATTCATGCACTTCCGTCGTAAACTTGGACATGGACCCTGTCGAAGCTGCGCCACGGACATTCTATCTGCACGAGATCACCACAACTGATTCGGAAGGCACACTTGCCCAGGCGCGCGATCTGTTGCTCGAATACGGCCGTTTCGTTATTGCGCAACCCGGTGCTGCCCGTTTCTGCTTTGGTTCTCTTGAAAAGGAAGCCGACGCCTTGCCGCTCTCTTATCATGCGCAGGGAGGTGGCTGTCTTATGGCCTATGCGCAGAGTCAGCCCGCAGGATTCATAGCCTGGCGCGCGATCCCCGAAACTGTCGAACCCCATGCCTGGGAACTTAAGCGCCTCTGGGTGCGGCCTGTTGCACGGGGCCTCTCGCTCGGCCGCGCACTCACCCAGGCCGTTCTTGACCGTGCTATCGCGGCTGGCCGCAATGCCGTCTATCTTGACACTGCTCCAACCTCCATGGCCGCTGCACATCGGATGTATCTCGACCTCGGCTTTAAGCCTTGCGCGCCCTACAACGACAACCCAGTGGAAGGCCTCGCGTATCTCAGGAAGGAACTCTAGCCCAGTGACGAAAGTTCTTGCATTCATCCGACCAGCATGTTAACTATTAAGTCAATCATCTTTTGATTACTGCCATATGAGTAAACTGTGGCAGCTATCAGACAGGAACACCGCCATCATGAAGATTGGTACAACGATTCGCACTCACAGGCTTCAGAAAGGGTTGTCTCAAGGCGACATCGAGAAGAAAACCGGCCTTTTGCGCTGCTACCTCTCGCGCGTGGAGAACGGCCACACCGTTCCCTCGCTGGACACGCTTTCCAAAATCGCCGTGGCGCTTGATATCTCCATTGCGCAGTTCTTTGCCGACGAGACGACAGGTCGTCAACTCAACACTGCCAAGCTCTCTGATGAGGAACTACGCTTTCTCACCCAGATTCGCCGCTACTCATCGAACCTGAACGAGAGCGACCGCAAGCTGCTGCTGGCGATGGTGAAAAAATTCGCCGCTACCGCCATCCGGTAGCGGACCACTGCCACGCCAAAAGGCGAGGTTCTGTCTATTGCCCCTGGAAACTGGCGATAAAGAACGCGAACAGCGTGAGCGTCAACACGACCAATCCGACTGCGATACGACGGCGAAAGAAAAAGAGCCTCTTCGGCGCGCCAATCCCCGGAACCATCGGTGCAGCGAACAATAGTCCGCAGGCACATCCGCCCATGTGAGCCATGTTGTCAATTTTGACAAACGAGCCGGGAATGATCGTCGCCAATCCAATCACCAGGTTGATTCCCGCAAAGTAGATCACCGACTTGCGAAGCTTCCTCAGCTCCTCGGCAGGGATCGGCAGCCAGTGAGACTTGAGCAGCACAATGAGCGCGCCTGCGATCCCAAACACCGCTCCCGATGCACCGGCGCCTACCGGTCCGAATAGCCCACCGACTACCTGAGACGGATCGTAAAACCATAGCCGGGTCACAAAAACCGACAGAAGATTTCCGGCCGCCCCGGTTAGGATGTATACCGCAAGAACGCCCAATGAACCCATGAGAGGCTCAGCCAACATGCCCAGGTTCCAAAGGCACCACATGTTCGTGGCCAGGTGGATGATGCCTACATGGACGAACATGGCGGTAACAATGCGCCACCACTGGTCGTTGACGAGCACCGCTCCGGCATTGTTAGCCCCGAAGGCGAGCAAATCTTCCGGCGATGGACCGAGATAACTGACGTGGCGCAACACCATCCACAGAAACACCGCGAAGTTGATACCCATCAGGAAATACGTGGCGGGTGCCACCATCCACGACCGCCTTTGATGCCGAACCGGCTGCGGCGGCATTGAGGCAGTCCCCGGCGGCAGAATCTGCGATACAGTTCCGCGATCATCCGGTTCACCTTCGCGTTGTGGAGGTAGTGGGGAATAAGTTCCCATGCTCTCACTCTAAAGCATTTCCAAAGGCTCCGTGGGTTGAAGCACTTACGCAAAACACCGGATGATGTGGAAACTCCCGTTTGGCGAACTGACGGCCGATCAAACGCAGGTGTTCAATCGCCGTCACTACGCTCCGGGGTCAAGTCAGGGATGTAATCTGGAGTTTGGTCTTCGTTCAATTGGACATTTGGCCTTTTGCGAGACCTTCAATCGAAGGAGCACAGATCGTGAGTTCGGCCAAGAAAATCAAGAGAGCATTGCTCAGCGTGACCGATAAGACCGGCCTGGTCGAATTCGCCCAGGTTCTCGCAGCCTTTGGCGTTGAACTGGTCTCCACCGGCGGCACCGCCCGCACGCTGCGCGAAGCTGGCCTCGCGGTTAAGGACATCAGCGACCTTACCGGCTTCCCTGAAATGCTCGATGGCCGCGTCAAGACCCTCCACCCCAAGGTCCACGGCGGCCTGCTCTACATCCGTGGCAATGCTGAGCACGAATCCGCCGTCGCCGCTTACGGAATCGAGCCCATCGATATGGTGGTCGTCAATCTCTATGCCTTCGAGAAAACCGCCGCAAAGCCCGGCGTTGCCTTCGGCCACCTAATTGAAAACATCGATATCGGCGGACCCTCCATGGTTCGCTCCGCGGCCAAGAATTTTGAAGATGTCGCCATCGTGACCCGCGTGGCCGACTATCCCGCGCTCGTCGAAGAGCTTCAATTCAGCTCCGGCGCTTTGAGCCGCGAAACACGCTGGCATCTCGCAAAACAAGCCTTCGCCACCACTGCCGCCTACGACACAGCCATTGCCAACACCCTTGATCAGATCGACGAAGCACCCGCATCGGACATTCACGCCATCCCCAACAAAGAAGCGCTCCCTAGCACTCTCCGGATCAATTTTCCTCTGGCACAATCCCTCCGTTACGGGGAAAACCCCCACCAGCGCGCCTCGCTCTACGCGGACGGCTCCGGCCTTGGCGTCGCCGGCGCGACCCAGCTTCAGGGCAAAGAACTCAGCTTTAACAATCTCGTTGATCTCGACGCCTGCTGGGAGCTGGCACAGGAGTTCGACCAGCCCGCGGTCATCATCGTCAAGCACACCAACCCCTGCGGCGCAGCCACCGGTGCAACCGTCCTCGAAGCCTATCAGAAAGCCCTTGCCGCCGACCCCGTCTCTGCCTTTGGAGGAGTTATTGGCATCAATCGCCCCGTCGACGCCGACGCAGCCGCCGAAATCGCGAAGCTGTTCGTCGAGGCCATCGCTGCGCCCGCCTTCACCCCTGAAGCCCGCGAGCGCTTCGCTGCAAAGTAGAACCTCCGCCTGGTTGAGATCAAGGCGGCACCGCCAAGGCCCGTCGTCAAGCATGTCTCCGGTGGCCTTCTGCTCCAGGACGCCGACACAGGCCGCGTCGAAGAGTCAGAGCTGGATGTAGTCACCTGGCGTCCGCCCACAGCCGAGGAGCTGCGTAGCCTGCTTTTCGCCTGGCGCGTGTGCAAACACGTCAAGTCCAATGCCATCGTCTACGCCCGTGACGGCCAGACCCTTGGCGTCGGCGCAGGCCAGATGAGCCGTGTTGACGCCGCAAAATTCGGCGCCATGAAAGCCGTACTACCTCTCGCCGGCAGTGTCGCCGCATCCGACGCCTTTTTCCCCTTCCCCGACGGCCTTGAAACTGTAGCAACTGCCGGTGCAACCGCAATCATCCAGCCCGGCGGCAGCGTGAAGGATCAGGATGTAATCGCCGCTGCCGACCGGCTCGGCATCGCCATGGTCTTCACCGGCATCCGCCATTTCCGCCATTGAAGGGGGGGCTCGTGGGCCAAAGGGAATGGTGTAATTAGTCCATGCCCTCCCCAATCCATCCCCGGTCCAGCCTGCGCGACCGTACCCTCGCACTTGCCCGCCAAATGGATTGGTTCCGCGGCTTCCGCTCCGCCGTCGCCCTCTGCGCTCCGCTCGTCCTCGGCGACCTGGCCGGAATCCCCAACCTCGGCTGGGCCTCCCTCGGCGGTTTTGAAGCCATCCTGGCCGACACCGGCGGTCCTTACCGCTCGCGCATGGCATCGCTTGCCACGCTCTCCATCGGTGGGGCGCTCGGTTTGTTTCTCGGCTCCATCGCGGGCGGCAGCCTCATCTGGGCGCTGCCCGTCACCGTTCTTTTCTGCTTTCTCTGGAGCTATCTGGCCGTTCTAGGGCCGCCGTTCGCCGGGGCAGGCCTGCTGGTCCAGGTTATCTTCATCTGCGGTATCGGCGCGCCTACTGCCAACCGGCATGAGGCCCTGGTTCGCGGCCTGCTTCTGCTTGGCGGTGGCGCATGGGCTGCTTTGCTCTCGCTCTTCCTCTGGCCGCTCGATGCCTATCGTCCCGCACGCTTCGCGGTCAGCGCCTGCTACACCGAGCTCGCCTCGTTTCTTGCCTCTGTAGTTGAACTTTCCAATAGGTCTGAACAGGGCCCCGCGCTGTGGCACCGTCTCGCCAGGCACCATCAGTACCGCATCCGCCGTGCCGTCGAGCAGGGCTGGCAGGCCGTTGCCTCCATCCGCGCCGAGCACCAGGCCGACACGGCTCAGGGTCGTCAACTGGTCGTCCTACTTGAACACGCCGACCTGCTCATCGCTCGCACCGTCGCTCTGGCCGAACATCTTGAGTCGCAGACGGCATCTCCTGACTTCGGATGCTCAGATCGCGCCAATTCCAGTCTTGCGGATCTTCGTTCCGCGGAGCTTTTCGTCGCCAACCTCCTGACTTCATCCAAATTGATCCGCAAGGGTCAGTCCCCGGCTGTGGCCCAGATCCAACGCTTAGAAATGCAAAGGCTGCCCGGCTCTCTGGAGGCCTGCCTCGACCAGTCCGATGCCACCACGCGCTTTCTTCTTGCCCAGATCACGGAGGCCGCTTCCCTGCTTGAAACCGCAATCGAAAGCGCGGCACTCCTCCGCTTTGGCGCCTCGCCCGCCGTCGAGACGGTTCCGCCCATCCCCGCCTCGGTCAGCCAATCCGTCGGCCATTTTGGGTACGTCTACGCGCGCCTCGCCGAGCTGCGCCAGGGATGGAGCGCCGCACGCGTCGTCGACCAGTTGCGCGCCAGCTTCACACCCGAATCGCTCGCCATGCGCCACGCCGCACGCGTCGCCTTGGTCTGTGGACTCGATGTCATCATCATTCTGCTGCTGCATATCAATCACGGCTACTGGCTGCTTATGACCTCACTCATCGTCCTTCAGCCGCACGTCTCGGGAACCATGCGCCGCAGCATGGAACGCGTCGGCGGCACCGTCGCCGGTGGCATTTTGGCCGCTGTGCTCGCAGCTACGCTCCACTCGCAAATGGCCACTGCCGCTGTCCTCTTTCCTCTTGCCCTGCTGGCTCTGGCCGTTCTGCCGGTCAGTTACGCGGCATTCGCTTTCTTCCTCACGCCCACCTTCGTTCTCGCCTGGCTTCCGTATTCGGGCGACTGGCAACTGGCGCTTATTCGCACCGGAAACACAGTTGCCGGCGCGGTCATCTCGCTGTTGGCCATGCTCTTTCTCTTCCCATCCTACGAACGCGATCGTGCCCCTCAGTTCCTCCGTGCGAGCATTTCAGCCGATCGCCGCTACCTGGCCCAACTCGCCGAGTCCTGGAAGAATCCGATCCTGGGCCGATCCCGGTCAACACGCCTTCTGGCGAACGCCCGCCGCGCCGCCGGGCTGGCCCATAACGATACCGAAGAATCTCTCGAACGGCTTCTTGCCGAATCCTGGCCTCGTCGGCGTCCTTTCGCCCAGTTTGTCGCAGCTTTTGTCACTTACCTTCGCCGCTTCGCCCAATCTGTCACCACCCTGACCGCGCTTGACGGCGAGTGGCCGTGGAAGCAGTCCGCCACCGTGCAGAGCCGCTTTGAGCTCCTTGATCGCCGCCTGCAATGGCTTGAGGATCAGACCGCAGCAGGAGCACAACCCGCACAATCTCCCTGGCCCGATTCTGGCCTCCAGGACACGCAGCCCGCAGTAGCGTCCCAGGACCATCCCGGTGAGCGCCAATTGGAGCGTCTGGAACGGCAGGCCGAAGTCCTTCAGCGACATTTAAAATCCCTCCGTGAGCACGGCTGGCTACCGGGCCTTCCACAGTCCGCCCCCGCTTCATCCGAAAGGAACACATCTTGAACATCGCCTTCCTCGGTCTTGGAAACATGGGCTCTGGCATGGCTCACTGCCTGCTTCGCACCGGCCACTCCCTTCGCGTGTGGAATCGCAGCCCAGAAAAAATGGTTCCCTTCTCAGAAGCTGGCGCAATTGCCAGCAGGGCCCCGGCCGAAGCGGTCGCAGGCGTCTCTCTGGTCATAAGCAGCCTGATGGACGACGCATCCATCCGCTCCGTCTTCTCCGGCGCAGACGGCGTGTTTGCGCACATGGTCCCCAACGCCATCCATCTCTGCACCACCACCATTTCCCCCAGTTGCGCAGACTGGCTCGCCGCCGAACACTCGGCGCACGGCACCCGGTACGTCTCCGGGCCCGTACTCGGCCGACCGGACGCAGCCGCCTCTGGAACCCTCCTCCAACTCCTCGCCGGCGACCCCTCCGCAATCGAAGAAGTTCATACCGCATGTCGAGCCTTCGCCAACCTGCTTATCCCCATGCCCGGCCCCGCCAGCGTCGCCAACCATCAGAAGCTCTGCTTCAACTTCTTCATCGTTTCTCTCGTCGAGGTCTTCGGGGAGTGCTACATATTCGCCGAGAAAACTGGCGCTTCCCCTGAAATCATGGCCCAGTTCTTCCAGCGCGTCTTCGCGCACCCCGGCCTGCAGGGCTACGCCCGCCGCATGAAGGAGCGCGACACCAGAGGTGAAGGCGGATTCTCTATGCGCGGTGGCCTCAAGGATGTGCGGCTCATGCTGGACGATGCGGGGACTGTTGGCTGCCCACTGGAGATTGCGCAACTGGTTGAGGAAAAAATGCAGGCATGCATAGTGCAGGGACTGGCCGGCGAGGACTGGAGTGCGATTCAACGGGTGACCCGGACCCGAGCCGGACTGGCCCCATAAGCCGTGGCCTCGGTCGCTGGGGTGAACATCTGACAGTGACACGCGCCACAATTCCTCCGTCTCCAGCGGAGTATATTCGCCGCGAGCTAACGTCTCGCCAGCTGCCGCGAGCGACTTGCCTTGCGGCTTGCGAAGGAGGCTTGCCATGAAAAGGGTCGCCATTGCCCTCATACTCGCCGCTCTGCCTGTCGCCGCAAATGCGCAGGCGCCCATCGCCCCGGCCGATTCACCATCCATTCCCGTTGTCGGCACATTTGATCGCTCCAGCATCGTCCTTGCGTACTATCGATCTCCGATATGGAGCGCGATCCTCGCCGACCGTCGATACGAATTGAAAACCGTCAAGGCGGCCAATGACACTGCCAGAGCCAAAGAATTGGAAAAGTACGGTGCAGAGAGTCAGGAACTGGCCATGCAGCAGCTCGCCGGCAAAGCCCCCATCGACAATATTCTTGCGGTGCTGCAGCCGGAGTTCACGGAGTTGAGCGGCAAAATGAAACTGACCTCCATCGTCGAGTCACCCGCTCCCGGCTCCAGGGCAGCCACAGTCGACGTGACTTCTCTGCTGATGGACTGGCTGAAAGCAAGTTCGGAGACCCGCAAAATGGCCGTCGAACTGCACCAGCATTCATCCGGCAAATAATCGTATTCCCCCCATCGAATCTCTCCGCGGAATCGGCACAACGCCGCGGCCGCAGAGCTGTCTTTTTCCAAAAATCCCGCATTCAGCCGTTCCACCGCGACTATTACCGGGTAAAATCGTCTCTACAGTAGGCAGAGTTCCTCTTAAAGGCTGCCTGTGCTGCCTTTCCGGCCTACCCACGGGTTTCCCTCCCGTTCACCCGGCTCGCAAGGCGCGGAATCTTCTGGATGATGAAAACAAACCTTCATACGTTGCCTTTCTGGCTTTCGATTGCCGCAGCATCCATGGTCCTGCTCCCGGCACCCCCGGCTCGCGGACAGGCCAAGCCAGTTCAGCCTGCGTCCAGCACCGGCGCTCCGGCTGCTCCAGTTGAGAAATCCGCAGCGCCTGCGGCCAATGCTTCCACTGCAGACGCAACGCCCACGCCGCCTGACCGCGCCTCAGCCTATTACCACCTGGCGCTGGCCAATATCGACCAGGAAGATGCTGTCTCCGAAGGCCGCCCCGAGCTGATTACGCGCGCCATTGAGGAGTATAAACTCGCCCTCAATGCCGACCCAGGTTCGCCGCAGCTGAACGATGGTCTGGCCGAACTCTACTTCAACACCGGCCGCGGGCACGATGCCGAAGTCACCGCCCGCAACCTGCTAAAGAGCTCCCCCAACGATGTGGATGCCCACAAGCTGCTGGGGCGGATTTATCTGCGTCAGCTCGGCGAGGGCCAGAACTCAACTTCTTCCACTTCACCGTCTTCGAACGTTTTGAACCAGGCCATTGCCGAATACGAAAAAATCGTTGCCCTGCAGCCGAAAAGTGTTGAAGACCGAATGGTTCTGGGCCAGCTTTACACCGTGAAGCACGATGCGAAAAAGGCTGAAGAGCAGTTCCACATTGCGCAGGGCATTGAGCCCGAGTCAGAAGAGGTGGTGCTGAATCTGGCTCGCCTGTATGCGGAAAGCGGCGATATTCAGCATGCCGCCAAGGTGATTCAGGATGTTCCCGAGGCTGACCGCACGCCCAAGATGGAGTTCGCTCTCGGCGCTGCGTATGACCAATTGAAGCAGTCCAAGGATGCCATTGCGGCCTATCAGCGAGCTGCGGACATGGACCCCGGCGACGCCCAGACACTCGACGCGCTGGCCCAGGCGTTGCTTGCGGACAATCAACTGGATGAGGCTCTGAAACAGTTCAAGCTGGTTACGGAAGCGGACCCGGAAAATGTTGAACCGCTTATACATATCGGCGAAATTCAGCGCCGCCAGGGCAAATATGAAGATGCCCTGACCACCATTCGCAAGGCGCGCAAGATGGACCCGACATCACTCGAAGCCGGCTATAACGAAGGCCTGCTGCTGGACGTGCTGGGGCGCTACGACGAGGCCACGCAGACCTACGAGAAGATGCTGGAATTGCCGGATACTTTCCACGCCAATGGCGCTTACACATCCGAAGAGAAGAGCAGACGCAGCTTTTTCCTTGAGCGGCTTGGTCAACTCTACGCCGAACAAAACAAAGTAGATCAAGCTATTGCCACCTACCAGAAGCTCATTGATTTGGGGGGGGACGAGGCACTTGCCGGGTACGAAGGCCAGGTGGAGACTTACGGCGAAGCGCGCATGTACGACCGCGCGGTGGAAGTTTCGCGCAAGGCCGTGGAGGCCAGCCCCAAGGACCCCGATTTGAAGATGATGCTGTCCGGGGCGCTGATTGAGCAGGGCAAGGCCGACGAAGGCGTGGCCATGACGAAGGCCCTGCTGGATAACACTGATAAGGATCGAGTTGTGTGGCTCAAGCTGGCCCAGTTCTACACGCAACTGCGCCGCTGGAAGGAGGCGGATGACGCCCTGGCCAAGGCGGATGCTCTGACCACCAAGAAGAGCGACCGCACCTACCTGTTGTTCATGAAGGGTGCGCTTGCTGAGCGGCAAAAACACTATGAGCCGGCCGAGCAATTCTTCAAGCAGGCGCTCGATCTAGACCCGGCTAACACCATGACTTTAAACTATTTAGGGTATATGCTTGCGGACCGTGGCATGCGCTTGCCAGAGGCTCTGAAGATGATCCGCAAGGCGGTTGAGCTGGACCCCATGAACGGTGCGTATCTTGACTCGCTGGGCTGGGTTTACTTCAAGATGGGCGACTACGAACTGGCGGAGGAGAACCTGCGCCAAGCCGTGGAGCGCGATCAGACGGACCCGACGGTTCACGATCACCTGGGTGATCTATATGAAAAGACAGGGCGTATCCGGCTGGCGGCCTCGCAGTGGGAGCTTTCGCTGGCCCAGTACGCCAAGTCGGCGGTGGACGACGTTGAGCCGGGGGACGTGGCCAAGGTGCAGCGCAAACTGGAGACGGCGCGCGTGCGGCTGGCCAGACAGGACAGCGCGACCGGGCAGCCGAAGCCGGAGTGAGTTGTCAGCTCTAAGTTGGCAGTTATCAATTTTCGAGAATCAAATGGCTGCTCGGAGGGTTGTACTACATAGCCCAAAAGGCTGCCTGTCTGGTTACAAAACATGCGAAATGGCTGCTCAAGTGGTTGCCTTTCGCATCGACATGAACCTTGCGGGCAGCCTTTTCGAGATGTTTCGGTTGCAGAGAATTGAACTAAATGAAGTAAAGGATTGCTTAGAATTGAACGCATTTTTGGGAAATGCGCTTATTTTGCACGAGATAGTGGCTTAACCTATTGATAATGCGCTCTTTATTTTTATTTTCTTTTCTGTGCAATTGCACTCGGAAATGCACCGGGCTTGCCGATGTTCGAGCGACGGCCGAGGCGTAGCAATTTGACGCGGAGGTCGCGCGAACCCTGGTTCGCAAGTGTGAGCGGAGTCAAAAATGCTTGAAGACCCTTGCACAAGGAAGGGAAATCGGCATCTACAAAGTAGATGGATTCACGCGGATGCTTTCCATCGACACAGCCGAAAACAGATTTCTCCTTTTGAGCGATACTAAGCTAGGGTTTCCTTCGCGGACTTGGCTTCCCAGAGGCGGAACACACAACCTTTGGATTCTGCGAAGACTCATTCGATCCGATGACTTTTGATGATGAAACAGGCTTTGGTTGCGGGACTTCTGTGGGCCCTTCCCTTGCTTTCACAAAGCACCACGGGAGAATTGCGTTTGACTGTGGTCGATCCCACGGGCTCAGGCGTTAAGAGCGCGGTCGAGCTGGTTAGCCAGGGCAATGAATATCGCAATACATTCACTACGGATGATCGGGGCGTCTTGGATGCCAAGCGTCTGCCTTATGGAATCTACCAGGTCCAGATCCGAACTCATGGCTTTGCCGAAGATTCCGAGACGATTGAAATCCGCTCAGCGCTTCCGCTGGATCGTACGATTCGGCTCAAACTGGGATCGGTTTCCGAGTCGGTCAAGGTCACAGCATCCGGCACATTGATCGATCCGTACCGCGCAGACTCGGTCAACGAGATGGGTACAGAAACGATTCAGACTCGATTGACCGCGCTGCCCGGCCGGTCCATGCAGGACCTGGTGAACTCAGAACCCGGCTGGCTCTACGAAGGCAATGCGGTTCTGCACCCGCGCGGGTCAGAATATCAAACGCAATTTGTTGTGGATGGAATTCCGTTGACCGACAACCGCTCGCCGAGCTTTGGCCCGGAGCCCGCCGAAGGCGACGACGTCGAATCCCTCAAGATCTATACCGCCGGCATCCCCGCGGAATATGGAAGGAAGATGGGCGGCGTGGTTGAGATCAACACGCTCAAGAGCTCAAATCCCGGACTTCACGGGCAACTCACTCTTTTCGGCGGAAGCTATGCCACGGGTGCGATCGATACTCAGGATCAATACACATGGAAGGGAAACACGCTAGGCATGGGCGGTTCCGGCAACATGACCGGGCACTATCTGGATCCGGTTGTGCCGGAGAACTATACCAACAGCGGCACCACAGGCAGTTTTTCCGTGAACTACGAGCGCGAGATCACGGAGAAAGACCGTCTCACGCTGATTGTGCGCCATGAACTCGCGCACTACGAGATCCCCAACGAAATGGTGCAGCAGAATGGCGCATATTTGCCTGACTCAAATAACAACGTTGGCTGCCCGCCTGTTCCAGCAGCGGACGAGCCGAGCGACTGCGTGTTCATACCAGGAGGGCAACTGCAGACGGGTGACAACTTTGAAACCATGGGGAGCGCCTCCTATCAGCACATTTTTTCCGCCGATACGATAGGCTGGCTGCGATTCATGTCCCGTGACAACTCTACTGACTTTTATTCGAATCCGGCATCGTGGCCTCTGATTGCAACCCAGCACAACGACTTCAAGGAGATCTACTTCAACAGTAGCGTCGCCGTGCATCACGGAAGGAACGAGTGGAAGGCGGGAGTCGAATCCGACGCGGTTTTCCTGCACGAAAATACCAGCTATGTGATGCCCGACTGTGCCGATCCTGCGGACCCACAATGCCCGATCACCCTGGGGATCTTCGACACCGGAGCGACAACATTTGCTTTTACCGGCAGCCGTCCGGATCTTGAACAATCAGCCTACGTTCAGGACTTGATTCGCCTGGGCAAGTGGACGGTGAGCGCGGGCCTGCGATGGGATCACTACCAACTGCTCTTGAATCAAAATGCGGTGAGCCCGCGCGTGGCCATGTCGCGCTACTTCCCCACACTTGGCCTGATTCTGCACGGATCCTACGACCGCATCTTCCAGACTCCTTCCTTTGAAAACATTCTTCTATCCAGTTCCCCAGCGGCCGAATCTTTGGACACCGGCGTGCCCGCAGTGCAACTCCCGGTTCAGCCCTCTCATGGCAACTACTACGAGTTGGGCCTGACGAAAGCAGTCTTCAATCATTTGCGAGTAGACACGAATATGTTCCGCCGCGACATGAATAACTACGGCGACGACTCGCAAATCCTGAGTACCGGGATCAGCTTTCCCATCGCGTTCAGCAAAGCCATTCTCTACGGTGCGGAGGGCAAACTCGAAGTTCAAAACTGGAAGGGCTTTTCCAGTATCGCCAGCTACTCATACATTGTGGGGAATGCCTTCAATCCGGTAACGGGCGGTTTGTTTCTTGGGGATGATGCATCCGCCGCGCTGACTGAGACGACTGGACATGCACCCGATTCGCAGGACCAGCGGCAGACGATTCGCGCGCGCGGGCGTTATCAGGCCGCGCCGCGGATGTGGGTCGCCCTGGGAAGCGACTACAACAGTGGGCTGCCGTTTCAACCGGATTTAACTCCCCAACAATATGCGACCGAGTATGGCCAGGTGGTGATCAATCACCTCAATTTCAATCGAGACCGCATCAGGCCTTATCTCACCGAGAATGCTTCGGTGGGCGCCGATCTGTTGAAGCGGGAAAAGTTCTCAATGAAATTGCAGGCGGACGGCCAGAACCTGAGCAACACGCTCGAAGTCATCGACTTTGGAGGCTTGTTCTCAGGGAATGCCATTGGGGTGTCCAGGAGTTTTTCTTTACGGCTGACGAGCAGCTTCTGACGTCTGGTTTGTCCAGGCGCAGGCAACGGCCTTGTTGCGCCGCCGAAGAAGGTTAGATCGAAATGTTCCCGGACCTCAAGGGCGAGTTCCAATCAGCATGCAGATCATTGCGATGCTTAGAGCCAACACGCGACAACGATGGAGTGTATCCCATTTTTTGTGTTCGCGGCGAAGCGCGGGTGTGAACGCAGCGGAATCCATGTTCGCGATCCGGTTGTTGATGGGGACCAGAATCATCAGCGTGAAACCGATGACAGCTACCCAGATGACAACTGCCGCGACAAGGAAGAACACGCCCGGATGGCCACGGAGGACTATCACTTCTGCGATGAGGAGCAGGAGATTGAACCCATACCAGTAAGGCATGGCATAGCCGAGTTTTTGCGCGAAGAGGCGCGTCGCGTTTTCTCGCGCTGAGTCGTCGAGCTTTTCGAGGATCGGGTTAACGAAAGCTGAGACAGTGAACTCCGTGCCGATCATGAGGCCTATGCTCACGATGGTCACGATGTCCAGGAGGAATTCCATAGAAACCGCCTGGACATCGGACGCGGTGTGGCAGGGTTGAGATTCCTTTTTTATTCGGGGCCTGGCAGTTTGCCATGTCCCAAAGGAGGAATATGGGACCCCGGCTGTAATCAATGCTTCCGGTAGCGCTTCCAGTCTTTTTCGAGCAGCTTCGCCATGCGCTCCGCGGCGTCCTGCAGCCAGTTACGCTTGCGCGACTTCAGGTCTTTCAGGATTTTCTTTGTCTGGCCCCTGCTGCCTAAATGGATGTTGGCCGTTTCAGAGCCCATGGCAGTGAGAAGCATCTCTTCATCGCTATGCCTGGGGAGCGTTTGAATGTCGATGGGATTTGAGTCGGGCGAAAGACGGCGGATGAGCCATGATCCATCAATCAATTGGAACGGGTCAGACGACCGGACCGCGGAACTGATCGCTTTTTCATACAAGGATTGACGGTGTCCGACCTCGTCGTTCAACCACGAGCAGGCGGAAGGGACGGTCAGCTTTGCTTCGCGCGCGATGTATCCGCCCTGCCACATGGCAATGGCTACAAATCGTTCCTGGCCCAGACTTCCCAACCCGGCCTGGCGACGGACAACTTTGTATTCGATGCCGGGCTCGGGCAACGTCTTTTCGAGAGCGCGTTTGAGATCTTTCGCGAGTGGCTTACGCACTGCAGGAAGGTGGTTGAGTTTTTCCCAAAAGTTGGAAGGCGGTGTGAAGCTGTCCACTCCAAGCTTGCCCAACTTCTGCTCCCGCTCAGCGAGAACGATGGGGCATCCGCCATGACGTAAGGAGTCAGTGTATCCATCGAGGATGGCATTGCATCCGTCTTTGAGCTTGATGGAAAGCCCTTCCTCATCGAGAACGATCTTGAGGCTGGCTGCCAGACGGACGAGATCGTTGGTATAAGCGAGGGGGTAGGCTTCATCGAAATCATCGATGCCCCAACACAGGCGGCCCTCGGCATCGCGCCACGTACCGAAACTGTTGACATGCAGATCGCCGACTGCGAGGACCTTGGGAGCAATGCAGACGTCAGCACAAATGAATGGCCACAACTGAGCCCAGCGGTAAAACGTTCCGCGAAGAAACCCGAATGGGGTTTGCTTCATCAGTTGGTGCTTCGATTTGAGATCGGACTCGATGACGGTGGTGCAGGTGCGCATCCACGACTCAAAGCTGGTGGTGACGCTTTCGATGGTGGACTGTTCACCTTGCAATGAGGGAGCGTTGACGGCTGGATTTGCTTTTAGCTGTTTGGTTTTCATTGCCTGCCTTGCGGAGGTTTCTATTCAATCAATCTGCCAGTGTCGTTCGATGCGCATGGGTCGGCATAAGTTGGCACCCGGCACCTGCGGTGCGGCAGACGCTCGCGGGAGGCTCGCACGGGCTTTGTTGCGACCCGGCCAGGATGGTTGAGCTTCAGCTTTTCGATTACTCAACGGCTCAGCCATTGTGCGTCTGTCGACGTCGACGTCGAGGCCAATGCTGCCTGACCAGCCAGGCTGCGAAGGCTATGAGCGCCCAACTTGCGAATGCGATACCGAGGATGGCTACGGGGGGAAAGCCATCCGCAAATTTCCATAACACCAGGGCGAAGGCTATGAGACCGAGACAACCGAGCGTGGCTCCAAAAGCGTCGAGCGCCGCGGCGTTCTTTCCGCGCCGGCTGCCGTCCTTGCCAATCGCGGCCTTGCGGCGCTTCTCGTGATCCTGAATCAGGCTCGCGGCGGCTGGGAAGATGGCTGGGAATGCGAGGAAGAGCCCTCCGACGGCCGGCCCATACCGGTTCGCGATGAGCCCGGCGATCGCGGTACACGTTCCTCCGAAAAGGAATCGCAGTGCGTACTCGTGCGGTTTGGTTTCGGAGAGCGAGGAAGCATCCACTTCGATCAACATCAATTCATCCCTCCGAACATGAAGAGACAGCCAAAGCTGATGCCAAACCAGATGGGCATGGCCGCCACAGTGACGACAAGCGCGCCGCTTTGACTTCGCTTGAGAAGCTGCCCGGCGACGTAGGCATAGGTGAGGAAACCGATTGCTCCAAAGACCATTGACCGGCCTTCGAGGGCGACATAGGAACCAGGGCGCTGTGTAAAGGTGAGGGCAAGGCTGGCGAGCGCAACCGAAGGCGCGGCGCCGAACAAGCCCGCAAAGCTCTTGGGACGCAGGACGTCTCCGCAGACGGAGAACGCGCTGACTACGAGGCCCCCGATCAAAAAGCGTATGAGGATTTCAGTCATTTCAACGACTCTCGGAAGAGATTCATCCGCGCCGAGGCGTTAGGATGAGAGGGCTGCGCTGTTTGCTTTGATCCTGGAGCCCGGTCCGATCCGGGACGGCTCTGCGGTCATTTTGCACCTCGGAGCATTGGATGCGGATCGGGGGCGGGAGTGCACTTGCAAGGGATTGAGTACCCCCTCGATTTGCAGTGGGCAGACGAATGCGACCCCAACGCGGGTGGGCATTGGAGTCGCAGTTGACTTCGAGTCTGGCGAGCGGTGCTACTGCGTGCCGGCGGCTGCCGAGGCGATGTACAGATCGACGTTGCTCTTGTCGACCAGCGAGGCGCCGGTATCGACAAACACCGGGTAGGGCGAGAAGGAGTCGACGCTGTAGTCCTTGCTGAGCTGGGCGGGCGGGTTATGGAAGACCTCATCGAGCATCTTGAGGCCTACGTAGCCCATGGTGAAGGGCTTCTGCGCGACGGTGGCGTCGATGGTACCCGCCTTGATGCCGTCGAGAGTGTCCTGATTCACGTCCCAGGCCACGAGAGTGCGGTCCGTTGCGCCGGTGCGCTTGATGGCGTCGGAGACTGGTTTGCCAGAGGCTGAATCGAGGCAGATGAAGGCGTCGATCTTCTTGTCGCCGGTGAGAGCCATGTACTCCTGGGTCTTGTCGAAGGCGATCTTCGGATCGTCTTTAATGTCGACCACGTCAACGATTTTGATTCCGGGACGGCTGGCGAAAACGTCTTTGAATCCCTTGAGGCGCTCTTCAGTGTTGGGCTGGCCGGCGATGGTGTAGACGATAACGTTGCCATGGCCGCCCAGCTTGGCAATGATGCGATTGCCGCCAATGCGGCCCGCCTCAAGGTTGTTGGTTCCGATGAAATAGAGGCGTCGGCTGCCGGCCGCGTCGGAGTCCATGGTGATGACCGGAATGCCTGCGGCCACGGCCGCATTAATCTCCGGTTGCAGGATGGACACATCGGAGACGGAGATGAGAATACCGGCCGGCTTGGTGGCTGCCGCCTTGTGCAGCGCGTCCTTCTCGGCCCGGGGATCGTAGCCGTCAGGGCCATCGACTTTGGCGGTGACCTTGTATTGCGCCGCTGCCTTGTTGAAGCCGGCAGCTGCGGTCTTCCAGTAGGGCAAAGCGCTGTTTGCTGAAATCAGGTAGTAGACCTCTTTGTTTGAGTGCCTCTCGCCGCAACCCAACGTAAACGCGGCGCCAAGCGCCAGCACGGCCAATGCAGTGAATTTCATCGTTTTCATGCCTGCCTCCGGTTCCTCAAGTAAAGTTATTCCAGCCCTCGGGCGCAAAATTCGTGCCAGCGCAAGGCCATCAAAAAAATCCGGCTGGATGGTACTCCGAAGTAATGGGCGTTGTCCAATCCAAACCGTATGGGCACCGTTATACCATTCCGCAACTGGATGGATCGTGATACTGGGCACGTAGCTGGAACTTTGTGCGTGCCTCTCCCGAACTGCGGTATAAACAGACCAGAACCGTTGCAGCTTGCATCGAAGACAACCATGACCATGGAAGCCAGCTCGCGTTCCCGGCTGCCTGCCGAGATTGCCGTCCCGGGCGACGTCGGCAGCGAGCTTACTCGACGCAAACACGTGGAGCAGCCGCATCTCTATCGCACGCCGTTTGCCCGCGACGCGGCACGGATCCTGCATTCGCGCGCCTTTCGGCGGCTGGCGGGCAAGACGCAGGTATTTGCGCGGCTGCCGGCCGACTCGCCCTCCGACCACTTTCGCAGCCGGCTTACCCACACGCTTGAAGTGACGCAGATTGCCCGGACGCTGGCAGGGGCGCTGGGGCTGAATGCCGAGCTGGCGGAAGCGCTGGCGCTGGCGCACGACATTGGGCATCCGCCGTTTGGGCATACGGGCGAGAAGGCGCTGGACCACTGCCTGCGCCAATACGGGCTGAGCTTCGACCACAATTTGCACGCGCTTCGCATAGTGACGTGGTTTGAGGAGCGGTATGCGGCGTTTCGCGGGCTGAACCTGACGCTGGGGGTGCGCGAAGGGATTGTGAAGCACTCGCGGGATTATGCGGCCAGCGAGCATCCCGAGCTGGCGGACTATTTTCTGGGGCAGTTTCCGCCGCTTGAGGCACAACTGATCGACCTGGCGGACGAGATTGCGTACTTGACGGCGGATTTGGA